>OBLU010001915.1_pt1 | contig 19220 bp, 12 predicted proteins | sample 1518681 | NCBI WGS metagenome assembly OBLU01 (sample SAMEA3539304, study PRJEB22396) | soil metagenome | biome: tundra; feature: field; material: soil | place: USA | collected 2010-05 | depth 0.15 m | reverse complement strand
GCGATCGTGGCCGCCAGCACCGACTGAGCGAACGGCTGCAGCGCCGGCAAGTCGATCTGATCGATCGACACCTCCGTCGTAACCTGCGAATGCGCCAGATCGAGCGCGCCCTTGACCGCGATCGTGCCGCCGCTGCGAATCTTACCGTTAACGGTGACGGACGCGGGCCCTCCCCCTATGGTCCGAAGATTCTTAAGCCCGGCCCCGAGCGCATCCACCGCCACCGCCGCCGGGACCGCGCCGCTGTTATCCTGGACCTCCACCGCGCTGTTCGTGAGATCGAACGAGGCCAACTGAAAATCCATTGGCGATTTCGCCGTGGATTTTCCCGCCACTGGCGCCGCCGCCTGCGTCACGTTGCCCGCCGCCGCTTGCGCTGGAGGACTCGCCGGCGCCGCATTACCGCTCGCTATCGACGTGAGATTGTTGGTCCCGTCGGGATTGAGCCTGACATGCGCGAGCAGTCCATCGATCCAGATAGATCGCAGATAGAACACCGCGCCCAGCGGCTCGATGTCGGTCAGCTTCACCTCGGCGTGTTTGAGTGCGGCGATCGGCGCATCCGCCGTGTCGCGAACGTCGAGATGATCCAGCGCTACCGTTCCGTTCAAGCGAATCAGCGGTTGCGACTGCGCCTGCACGAAATGCACGTACACGTCCGCCGACAGCGTCCCATGCGGAATTTTGACCGGCAGCTTCATCGGCGCGTAGCTGACGTAAAGCGGCAGGTTGAGCCGATGCAGTTTCAGGTCAATCACCGAGTCGTGCGTCGCCCCGAACGGCTTGGCCACGCCCGCAATCCGCATCGGGCTGCCGTCGATCACCATTTGCAGCAGCGGTTCGACGAACACGTCCACGTCGGAAGGCAGGTTGGCGATAAACGGCACGTTGATCTGAATCTGCTCGACCTTGTGTTGCTTGCCGAGCAGCTGATCGTCGATTGTCACTTCGCCATCGCGCAATTGAATATTCGAAACCGCGAATCGCATCGGCGCGCTCGGCGCAGCTGGTTTCGATTTCTCCGGCGTCGGCGCGCTCTCGAGCAGGTCGGAAAAGTTGAACCGCTGCTGCGACTCTCGAACGATATGGATCGCCGGCCGCTCGATCACGACTTCGCCGACCACCGGCGCAAACCTGAAAATCGACGTCCACGAAACCTTCACTCTCAGATGCCCGATATCGACGAACGGCTGCGGACTGTCGCGCTCGCCAACGTGCAGCTGGTCCACCTCGAGGCTCAGCGCATAAAGATTGAATCGGATTTTGCCCACGCTCACTTGGCGATGGATGCTGCCCGCGACGGGCCCGGTCAGGACATGCCGCAATACCGGCGGAACCGCCAGGTATGCCGCCGGGCCCAAGAACAGCACGACCGCGACGACGATCACCCCGATTTTCCGCGCCCGCCGCGAACGGCCCAACTCCCGGGGGCGCGCAATCCATGGCCTCGAAGGATGAAACGCCGACCTTACATGTCTGAGCGCGGTTTCTAAGTACTCGAGCGTGCTGTTGAGGAAATTGGCCATGAGCCTTAAGTCAACGTTACGCCGCCAGCGTGAGCCGTCGTCGCCAAATAGTCAATTCATCGCAAACAACTTAAATGTAGCTATCGATTGTGGATACCCAGCCAGCGCCGCCGGTCTTCGATGATCGGCCGCTGGCTCTTCAACAGCGCGTACGCTTCGTCAAGCGTCTTGCCACACTTCGTTTTCAGGAACCATGCCACCACCAGCGGCGCGCGCTCGCATCCCTCCTCGCAATGGACCAGCACGCGATGCCCCAGCGCGAGTTCTTCCTCTATCAGCGCCGCCGTCCTGTCGAGCGACGCGACCCCATCTGCAAGGAACGGCATGTGGATCGCCTGCGGCGGTTCGATTTCCGGCACATCGGGGAGCACGCTGATAATCGTCCCCTCAAACTCGAGCGCGTCCTGAAGATCGCCGACGAACAGGCTCGGAATTATCTCGCTCTCTTGCCAAGGCGCGACCATATGCTTGTGCAGCTTGACGGGCGAAAGCACATTGCGTCAACCTTGCCACGGAGCGAATCGAGTGCCAAAGACTAGTCTGCCGCGGCTGCACATCGAAGGACGATGGTTCCTCGACGGGCACGGGCGCCGCATTATCTTGCGCGGCGTCAATCTGGGCGGCGATTGCAAGGTCCCCTACCCCGACGGCGGCACCAATTTTCGCTGCGACTTTTCCAACCATCGCGAGGTCTCCTTCATCGGCCGTCCGTTTCCGATTGGCGAAGCCGGCGAACACTTCTCGCGCCTGCGCGCGTGGGGCTTCAATTGCCTGCGCTTGCTGACCACCTGGGAAGCCGTCGAGCATCGCGGCCCGCGCGACTACGACGTCGCGTACCTCGACTACTTCGCCGAGTTGTGCCGGCTCGCCGGTGACTATGGCTTCTACGTATTCGTGGATTTTCACCAGGATGTCTGGAGCCGAATGACCGGTGGCGACGGCGCGCCCTGCTGGCTATTCGAAAAAATTGGAATTGACTATCGCCGGATCGCCGAGTCGGGATGCGCTCTGGTAATGCAACATCTATATGACTATGCGCGCGGCGGCCGCCAGGAGGACCGCTACCCGACCATGAGCTGGCCGCAGAATGCGCGCCGTCCCGCCAACGGCATCATGTGGACCTTGTTTTTCGCCGGCCGCGACTTCGCCCCCGGACTGACTATCGACGGCGTCAACGTGCAGGACTACATGCTCGAGCATTACCTCGGAGCGCAGCGCGAGATCGCGCGCCGGATCCGCGATTTGCCCAACGTGATGGGCTTTGACTCGCTCAACGAACCGGCCTCCGGATGGATCGGACAGTCACTCACCTATCGCCATCTCGGGCCAAGCGATGCCAACCCCGACCGTGCGATGCCGGGCCTGGCGTGGTCACCGCTCGACGGCTTGCTGGTGTCGCATGGAGTTACGCGCTCGATTCCGGCGCTTGAGTTCGATCCGGCAGCGAAAGCGGTGGTCCAAAAACAAGATCGGACAATCAATCCCGAGCGCATCTCGATCTGGACCGGAGATCGAAGCGATCCGTTCGAGGATGCGGGCGCGTGGCGGCTCAATAACGACGGCACTTTCGACGTATTGCGCGACGACTTTTTCCAACGCGTCGGCGATCGCAAGGTCAACTTCATCGAAGACTACATGGGACCATTTTTCGCGCGCGTCGCCGAAAATATTCGCCGGATTAATCCCGATTGGATCCTGTTCGCCGAGCTCGATCCGCTCTCGGGTTTTTTCGGACCGGGATTCCCCGCCGAGACTCCCCCCAACAGCGTCAACGCCGGTCACTGGTACGACGTGGTCACGCTCGCGACCAAGATGTTTAGTCCGAATTTCAGCCTCGACGTGTTGACCGGCGAGATTGCGACCGTCGCCGAACAGATCCAGGCGCGCTACGAACGCCAGCTCGGCAAGATAGCCGGGATGTCAGAGACGATGAATGGCGGCGCGCCCACCCTCATCGGCGAATGTGGAATTCCATTCGATTTGAACGGCGCCGGCGCGTACCGCGCCTTTCACGGCGGCGATCGTAGCGATGCGCCGTGGACTGCTCACATCATCGCGCTCGATCTAATGTATAATGCACTCGATACTCTGCTCATCAATAGTACGCAATGGAACTATACTGCATCCAATAGCAACGATCTGGCTATTGGCGACGGTTGGAATCAGGAAGATCTGAGTATCTTCTCGCGCGACCAGCAGACCGATCCGGCGGACATCAATAGCGGCGGCCGCGCGCTCGCCGGCTTCGTCAGACCTTACGCGCGGGCGACACAGGGTATTCCGCGCACGATGAAATTCGATCGTATCAGCGGCACTTTCGAGTTCGTGTTCGAATCCGATCCTTCCGCTGCCCGCTCGACCGAGATCTTCGTGCCGCGCATTCAGTACCCGCGCGGATGCGTGCTTGAAGTGTCCGGCGGCAACGGCAACGCCGAGCTGGACCTCGACGGCCAGCGCGCCGTCGTCAAGGTCGAGCACCCCGGCGAAGTCCGCGTCGTCATCCGCCGCAAACCTTGGGCGCCTTAGCTGTACTTGCGCTCCTGCCACCACGGAAAGTAGGCGGGCATGTCCTTCGAAATCTTGTCCGGAAATTTTGCCGGACGTTTCTCCAGAAATGACGCGACGCCCTCCTTCGCATCCGCCGAAGGGCTGCGCGCAAAGATTCCGCGGCTGTCCACCTTGTGCGCTTCCATCGGATGGTCCGCGCCGGCCATCCGCCACAACATCTGCCGAATCAATGCGACCGACACCTGCGAGGTGTTGTCCGCTATCTCGCGAGCGAGCGCGCACGCCGCGGGAATAAGTTGCTCGGGTTTGTAGATCCTTTTGATCAGCCCGCCGTCGAGCGCCTCCTCGGCCGCGAAAACTCGACCCGTAAATGTCCATTCCAGCGCCTGCGAGATGCCGACAATTTTCGGCAGGAACCAGCTCGAGCACGCCTCCGGCACGATCCCGCGCCGCGCGAACACGAACCCGAATCGCGCATTCTCCGACGCCAGCCGCACATCCATCGCGAGTTGCATCGTCGCGCCGACGCCCACCGCCGCTCCGTTCACCGCCGCGATCACCGGTTTCAGACATTCGAAGATGCGCAGAGTCAGCCGTCCGCCGCCGTCGCGAATCGCCTCGTTGCTCCAATCCACAGTGCCGTCGGCTCTGATCGCCGAGCGCCGCTGCGGACGATCCTCGCGCGTCGAGCCGAACGTCCTGGCGGGCGCCGACAGGTCCGCGCCCGCGCAGAACGCGCGCCCCGCGCCGGTCACGACGATCGCGCGCACGTTGTCGTCCGCGTCGGCCTTGTCGAACGCGTCGATCATCTCGTTCATCATGATGTCGGTGAATGCGTTGAGCTTCTCCGGCCGGTTGAGCGTGATCGTCGCGATATTGTCCGCGACCTCGTACAGGATCTGTTCATACGCCATGCGCTGCTCTCCGTCGCCGCCCGCAACTTCTACTTCACGAACAGCGCCAGTGCTTCGTACACTACCGCGGGCTTCTGCTGACCCACGACCTGGATTTCCGTCTCCCGCGTAAGCATCGTGCCCAGCGGCCGCGGCTCGACCGCGATCAGCCGCGAGCGCGCATGGACGCTGGCGCCCGCCGGCACCGGCGCGACGAAGCGCAGCTTGTTCGCGCCGTAATTTACCACGTTGCGAAATCCCGTGATCGTGTAATCCTCTTTGCTCCTGAACGCCGGCAGCAGGCTCAGCGTCAGAAAACCATGCGCCACCGGTCCGCCGAACGGACTTTCTTTCTTGCACCGCTCGACGTCGATATGAATCCACTGACGGTCGCCGGTCACGTCGGCAAATTGATTGATTTTTTCCTGCGTCACGTGAATCGGCTCGCTCCACGGACCGAATTCCTTGCCGATCTTCGCCGTCAGCGCCGCAATATCGTCAAACTTGATCGTCTGCATATGTGTTCTCCGTTTTTCGATTGGCTACCGCCCGTTTAATCAATTCAGTTGCAAATTACAACTGAAGTGTTTTCCCGCCGACGCGCCCGCGAGCAGCGCCAGGCTGGGACTCACGCGCGGATTCTCGCCCTTACGCCCCGCTTTTACCAGAGCGCGATCGCAGGCATCGATGGCCAGTTCGCGGTCGTGATCAATAGCGCAATGCCGCCCGATCAGCCCGGCCCCGGTCCGCGCGCGCCATACGTTGCTCAAGTGCCGCGCGGGAATCAGCAGGATATTAGCGAACAGTGAAAAACGAACAACTAGATTGGAGGATGCTTGTCCTTCCAGGGGCGGGCGCGTTCGAACTCGGCCGCCAGCGCGATTATGCCCGCTTCATCGCCGGGCCGGCCGACGAGTTGAATCGCCAGCGGCAAGCCCGACTTGCTGAATCCGTTGGGGAGCGAGATGGCCGGCTGACCGGTCGAGTTGAACGGGAAGGTGAACGCGATCCACCCGTAGATTTCATCCGCGGCGGTGGCGGGGTTCGACGGTAAGGCGCCGAGCCGCACCGCGGGCCGGGTGAGCGTCGGGGCGAGCAGCGCGTCGTAGGGCATGAGCGCGTGGACGATTTCGCGCGACGTATTGTGCATCGCGGTTACAGCGCGGATGTAGTCGGCGGCGGAAATTTTGGCGCCCCACTCGTAGCTCTCGCGCACCACGGGATCGAGCAGGTCCGGGTTCGGAATGTTCAGCGCCGAGACCGACGCGCCGACGATCACGCGCGCATACTTGCCGAGCATCGCGCCGGGATCGAGCGTCAATGCCTCGACGCGATGCCCCATCTCGCGGAACACGCCGCATGCGGACTCGAGCGCGGCGAGAGTTTCAGCGTCCACCGGGCCGAGCGCGCTATGGTTGATAACGGCGAGCCGAAGTTTTTTTGGATGCGCCGAAACTTCCTCGACGAATGGACGCGCCGGCGGCCGTGCCGCGTACGGATCGCCCGGCATCATTCCCGCCATCGCATCGAGCATCAACGCCGCGTCGCGGACGGTGCGCGCGATCGGGCCGGTAGTCGAAAGTCCGCTCCATGCTTCGCCCTCCTGCGGCGCGCGCGTGATTCGCCCACGCGACGGTTTGATTCCGACCACGCCGCAGCATGCCGACGGTATGCGAATCGATCCACCGCCGTCGCTGCCCTGCGCCACGGGATGCATTCCGGAGGCGACGGCGCAGGCGCAACCGCCGCTGGAGCCGCCGGCGGTGTGTTCGAGGTTCCAGGGATTTCGCGCGGGCGGACAGAGACCGCCCTCGGTGGTCGGACGCAGGCCGAATTCGGGGGTGGTCGTTTTGCCGAGCAGAATTCCACCGGAGTTGGCGAGCCGCACGGCGAGTTCCGCGTCGGCGGGCGCGTGCCAATTCTCGTAGTTCTTCGAGCCGAAGGTGGTGCGAATATCCCTGGTCCAGAGCAGGTCCTTGAGCGAATACGCGACGCCGAACAGCGGCAGCATGGCCGCATCCGAAGCGTTCATCTTTTCGAGCCGCGATGCGTCCGCGAGCGCGCGATCGGCGGTGACGGTCATGAATGCGCCGAGCCTGGGATTCAGTTGCTCGACGCGCGCGAGGAAAAATTCCGCGACCTCGCGCGGGCGGATTTCCTTTTTGAGGACAAGCTCGCGCAGTTCGTGTGCCTCGATGTATGGATTGAGCGTCACGGTCACCTCCGCGGATGGCGCGCCGATTGAAAGGTAATCGACCCAAAAATTCTAGTTAGCCCAAAACGACGCCGACGGCCAACACGCGGGCGGGGTGTAATCGCGCCAGCGACAGGGTTAGTCTTTTTGCGATTCGGCGGGAAAAGAGGTTCAAATTGTTGGAAACGGTGATTCTGTGGACGCACGCGGCGGCCGGCGCGATTTGGATCGGCGCGTGCGCATGCTTCGCGATCGCGGGCCTGGCGCTCGGGGCTGGAAGCGCCGAGCAGCGCAATTTTGTGGCGAACGCGGCGCCCAAGATCGACCTGCTCGGCCTCGTCGCCGCGGTGGTGCTGCTCGTGACGGGACTGATCAGCCTGACAGTGGCGGGAGTTATCCGGGGGTTCGCGTTCTCGACCACATTCATGACGGTGCTTGCCATCAAGATTGCGCTGTTTATCGTTATGATTGCCGTGATGACGTGGTCGATGAGAGTCGGTGCGGTGGTCAGAGCGGTAATCGCGCGCGGGCGTATCGACGCGGCGGCGGGCGCGATGACTCGAATGGTGAAGGCACACGCCGCAATCGTCGCGATGGGCGGTATCGCGCTGATACTGGGAACGTGGTTGATGGGAAGTTGAGGACGCGAGATGGCTGAGACCCCACCGAAGATCAAAGTCGGCGCGTTCGAGGTGGCATTCCCTGCCGACGGTTTCTGGCGCAACGACGGCGGATGCATGTTCGGGGTGGTCCCGCGCGAACTCTGGAAACACAACCATCCTCCCGACGAGCACAACCGTATCCGCCTGAACCTGACGTGTCCGCTGATCATGAAGGGGGCCGACGCGATTCTGGTGGATACGGGAATCGGCAACCGGCTAAGCACCGTCGAGCGCCAGATCTTCGATCACGGCGACGGATGGATCCCCGAGCATCTGCGCGCGCTCGGGATGGAGGCGGGCGACATCACGCATCTGATCGTGTCGCATCTGCATTTCGATCATTGCGGTGGAATCGTGCGCCGGCGGGATTCCGGCGCGCTGGAAGCTGCGTTTCCGCGCGCACGAATCTTCGTGCAGAAAGGCGAACTCGAAATCGCAGGCCTTCCGCGCAACGAACGACTCCACGCGGCGTATCGGCCGGCTTCGGAGATTCTCGCGCCGGTGCGATCGATGCTCGAAGCAATCGATGGCGATACCGACATCGTCGCGGGCGTGCGCGCCGTCGTCACCGGCGGCCATACGCGGGACCATCAGGCGGTGCTCGTCAGCGACGGAGGCGACTGCTTCATGCACCTGGCAGATCTAGTGCCGACGCGCTCGCACATCCGCGGTCCGTGGAACCAGGCGTACGATCTCGACGTGCTCCGCACGATGGAACAGAAAGCGCACTACCTCGGGCTCGCCGCGGAGCAGCGGTGGTGGCTGTCGTTCGCGCACGATGACACTGTGTTCGCAGCAATGGTGAGAAACGATCGCGGGCGCATCGTGCTGGGCGACACGGTGCCGGTTTCCGAGCGGCTATTTCAGTTTTTTCAGTAAAGTTCAAGTTTGCATCCTGCTGAACGCACCTGAGTGTGTTGCGTGCGCCTTATGTTGCTTGTTGCCGATCAATGGCTCCGTTATACTCGAAATCAGGATGGGCTCCACAAATAGTACGGCCCGACCGTTTCCCGCTCTCCCAGGCAGTATTCCTGCACAACATTCCATAACCCGAAGGAGATAGCCGATGGCGGATCTCAATAACTTCGAGCGAGTGATCAAAGAAGACCGCGCGGCACGCGAGTCGAAGCAGTGGCGCGACACGTTGCTCGCATATCTCGAGGTGGTGAAGGCCGACCCGACGATAACCAAGCTCGCGCACGCGCGAATCTACGACTTGATCATTTCTGCGGGCCTTCATTCGTTGCATGACACCGACGATCCGCGCACCAAGCGGCTGTACAAGGATGAGCCGCTGAAGGTGTTCAATTTCTTCGCGGAGGAATTTTTCGGGATCGAGCGCACGATCGCGCAGATCGTCCGCTACTTCCATTCGGCGTCGTTGAAGGGCGAAGAGAGCCGGCAGGTTCTGTACCTGATGGGCCCGGTAGGTTCGGGCAAGAGTTCGCTGGTCGAGCGAATTCAGCGCGGGCTCGAGCAGATCGGATTCATCTTCGCGATCGAAGGATGCCCGATGAACGAGGAGCCGCTGCATCTGGTCCCGCGCCATCTGCGGCGCGAGTTCGAGAAGATGCTCGGCGTGCACATCGAGGGCGACCTGTGCCCGGTATGCCGCTATCGGCTCAAGTCCGAGTTCAACAATCGTTACGAGGAATTCCCGGTCGCCGAGCGCAGCTTCTCCAAGCGCAACCGGGTGGGAGTCGGCGTGGTGCCGCCGGTCGATCCGAACAACCAGGACACTTCGGTGCTGATCGGATCGGAAGACATCTCGAAGCTCGACCAATACTCCGAGGGCGACCCGCGCGTGCTCGAACTCAACGGCGCACTGAACGTCGGCAACCGCGGAATCGTCGAGTTCATCGAAGTTTTCAAGAACGAGACCGAGTACCTGCACGCGATGATCACGGCGACGCAGGAGAAAGTGATTCCGGCGCCCGGGCGGCACGGAATGGTGTACGTCGATACCTGCATCGTCGCGCATTCGAACGAAGCCGAGTGGCAGAAGTTCAAGGCCGATCACACCAACGAGGCGATCCTCGATCGTATCGTCGTGGTGAAAGTGCCGTACAACCTGCGCCTGTCCGAAGAGGTGAAGATCTACCAGAAGATCATCAGGAACTCGGATTTCCGCGCGCACGTCGCGCCGCACACGCTCGAGCTCGCCTCAATGTACGCGATTTTGTCGCGCCTGGAGCCGACCGCGAAGTGCGACCTGATGACCAAGCTGCGGCTCTACAACGGCGAGGAAGTCGTCGAGAAAGGACGCACCAAGAAGATCGACGTGCAGGAGCTGAAAGAAGACACCAAGCGCGAGGGCATGTCGGGGATCTCGACGCGCTTCATCATGAAGGCGCTCGACAACGCGCTGTCGGACAACGTCACGGGCAACTGCATCAATCCGATCAACGTGCGCGAGGCGCTGATCTCGATGACCAAGGAGGGCGACCTGCCCGACGACACGCGCAAGCAGTATCTGGAGTTCCTGCAGGACACGCTGCACAAGGAATATCTCGACCTGCTCGAAAAGGAGATCACGCGCGCGTTCGTCTACTCGTATCAGGAGCAGGCCGAGTCGCTGTTCCAGAACTACCTCGATCACGCCGAGGCGTACGTCAACAAGACCCGCGTGCGCGATCGCAACACCAACGAAGAACTGGCGCCCGACGAGGGCTTCCTCAAGTCGATCGAGGAGCAAATAGCGATCATCGGATCGGCGGCCGACGGATTTCGCCAGGAAGTGATCGCGTACCTGTGGGCAACGTCGCGGCGCGGCGAAAAGATCAGCTATAAGAGCTACGAGCCGCTCAAGGAAGCGATCGAGAAAAAGCTGATGACCTCGGTGCGCGACATTTCACGCATCATCACCAAGGCGCGCACCCGCGACGAGGAGCAGGGCGAGAAGTACGGCTCGATGGTGAAGAACCTGCTCGAGAACGGGTACTGCGAATCGTGCGTGGACGTCGTGCTCAAGTACGCTGCGAACAATCTCTGGAAGGATTGAGGGAGGTTCTGAGCGAAATTTATTTTTGACGGAACGAACCTAAGGCTTCGTCGAAGTTTCGCCGCGAACAATTCGCGAAATGATTGAGAGTGCCTGGATAAGCACACGATGAGCAGCGGCGATACAATTTTCCGCGAATACCGGATCTCCGACGCCGAACGCTCCGACCGCTCGGCCGGCGACCGGCTGCGCCATCGCCAGAAAGTTCGCGAATCGATCCGCGAAAATATCGCCGACATCATCGCCGAAGAATCGATCATCGGCAAAGACAAAGATCGCGTGATCAAGGTTCCGCTGCGCGGAATCAAGGAATACCGCTTCGTTTACGGCGACAACGCTCCCGGTGCGTCGCAGGGCGACGGCGACTCGCGGCCCGGGCAAGTCGTCGGCAAAACCGGCAAGGACGGTCCCGGCAAAGGCGACGAACACGCCGGCGACCGGCCCGGCGTCGATTACTACGAGACCGACGTCACGCTCGAGGAATTGATCGAGATCATGTTCGAGGATCTCGAACTGCCCAACCTCGAGCGCCGCGCGCTGCGCGAAATCCAGTCCGATTACTCGTCGCGGCGCAAAGGCTACCGCAAGGTCGGCATCCGCATCAGGCTGGACAAGCGGCGCACCGCCAAGCAGCGCGTGATGCGCATGCTCGCGTCCGACAAGCGCAACGACGCGGTGGCGCGCGCGCTGGAAGGATCGAAGGCCGACCGCGAACTCGATACCGATGTTGAATGCGCGCTCGATGAAACCGCGCTCGAAGAAGGCCGGCTTGACGAAGAGGCGCTCGCGGCTTCGACCGGCGCCGCATTCCAGCGCGTCCATCGCCGCTTCCCGTTCCATCAGAACGATCTGCGCTATAAGCACGTCGAGATCGACACCAAGGAGGAGTCGAACGCCGCGGTAATCTGCATCATGGATACGTCGGGCTCGATGGACACGATGAAGAAGTACCTGGCGCGCAGCTTCTTCTTCCTGCTCTACCAGTTCATCTCGACGCGCTACCGCAACGTCGAAATCGTTCTCATCGCGCATCACACGGAGGCCAGCGAGGTCACCGAGGAGGAGTTCTTCCACAAGGGCGAATCGGGCGGCACCTTTATCTCATCCGGCTACGCCAAGGCGCTGGAAATAATTGCCGCACGATACCATCCGTCGCTGTGGAACCTGTACGCGTTCCATTGCTCGGACGGCGACAATTTCGACTCCGACAATCCCGCCGCGCTCAAGGACGCGGAGGAACTCGCCGGGATTTGCAACCTGTTCGGCTACGGCGAGATCAAGCCGCTGGGGTCGCGGTACTACGAATCTTCGATGCTTAACGTGTTCCGCCAAATCCAGGCGCCGAACTTTCACACCGTGCTAATCGAGCGCAAGGAAGACATCTGGCCGTCGTTCAGAGCCTTCCTGGCCAAGGACAGGGTGAAGGAAGCATGAGCGCAACTCCGAACGCGGGCGCCGCGCCGCGCATCGCGCCGTGGAACCTGAACGACCTGGTCGAGTGGGACCGGCGGATTCGCGACAAGGCGGCAGAGTTCGGGCTCGACTGCTATCCGCAGGAGTTCGAGCTTTGCGATCACACCGGGATGCTCGGCTACATGGCGTACTCGGGGATGCCGTCGCACTACCCGCATTGGTCGTACGGCAAGTCGTACGAGAAGCTCAAAACGCTTTACGATCACGGCGTCAGCGGTCTGCCGTACGAGATGGTTATCAACTCCAATCCCGCGATCGCCTACCTGATGCGCGACAACTCGATCCTGCTGCAGGTGCTCACGATCGCGCACGTATACGGGCACAACGATTTCTTCAAGAACAATTTCACGTTCAAATCGACGCGCGCCGAACTGACTATCGAGGCATTCAAAGCGGCTGCGATGCGCGTGCGGCGCTACGTCGAAGATCCGTCGATCGGGGTGGAGCAGGTGGAGCGGATTCTGGACGCGGCGCATGCGCTGTCGTGGCAATGCCGGCGCAATCTTGCGATCAAGAAGCTCACGCCGCTCGAACAGATGGCTCGCGCCGAAGACACCGCGCAAGGACAGTCCGATCCGTTTCAGAAAATCCACGCGCGCAAGCAGATCGAGGCGCCCGATTTCCACAAGGTCCCGCTCGAACCCGACGAAGACCTGCTGCTCTTCATTCGCGATCACAACCCGTTTCTCGCCGACTGGGAAAAGGATTTGCTCACCATCGTGGATGAAGAGGCCAAGTACTTCATCTCCATGATGGAGACCAAGATCATGAACGAGGGATGGGCGAGCTACTGGCACAAGAAGATTTTGGAGTCGCTCGAGCTGGAGCAGGGGCTCCATCTCGAATTCATCGTGAACCACAACCAGGTCGTCCGCCCGATTCCCGGCCAGATCAACCCGTATCATCTCGGCCTCAAGATTTGGGAAGACATCTACCGGCGCTTTACGAATCCGACCGCGGAGGAAATCAAGCGCGACGGCCCGCCGGTGAAGTCCGGCACGGAAAAGATCTTCGAGGTCCGCGAGGTCGAGCGTGACGCGTCGTTCATCCGCCGCTATCTGACCGAAGATCTCATGCGCGAGATGGATATTTTCGAATACGAGGCGCGCGGCGAGGAGCTGGTGGTCAGTAAGGTGGCCGACGAGGAGGGTTGGCGGGAAGTCAAGGCGACGTTGATCAAGAACGTCGGCACCAACTCGATACCGGTGCTGAAGGTCGAGGACGCCGACTTCGGCCAGAACCGCACGCTCTACATCAAGCACTATCACGACGGCCGCGATCTGCATATTGAATACGCCGAGAAAAGTCTCAACTACCTGCAGCGGCTATGGGGCCGGGAAGTCGTGCTCGAGACCGTGCTGGACGGCAAGCGCTCGCTGCTGTGCAGCAACGATCGCGGCTTTTCCGTCCGCGCGCTCAAGTAGAAACCATCTGCTCGCCGTATCACGTTCGTGGAGTACGGGCTTCGGGACGCTCCTGGACGGCTCCATCGGCGCACCGCGGCACGTTGCTTTAGATTTGTTGGTCGGATAATTTCAAGGATGGGCGATGCGGTTCGGGTCGGCTGCAAGGAGGCGCGGATGATGGAGTGGCCGAAGTGCCAAAAATGTAACAATGGCGCACTGATTCCACTGTCCGACTATGGGCAGGAGGGCGCTTCGGTTCTCTTCAAGGCGTGGGTTTGCACGAATCCCGATTGCGGTTTCAGCCTGCGCGTGGACAAGGGTGAAGTAACTTACGGCAGGCGCATCGAGACCAAGCACTGATTAATTTTGCCGACCAAAAGGGCAGTCCGCGCGGGCTGCCTTTTTTGCGGTACGGTGATGTCCGAGCGCGCATGAGGATTGGCCGATCACATTTGCTGTTGCTTCTGGTCGCGTCCACAGCCGCATTCGCGCTCTCGGCGCCAAAGCGCGCGAGCGCAGGCATGATCGCTGTTACCGAATCCGACAATGGCCGCGAATTCACGCTCGCGCGCGGCGACCGGCTTGAGATATCGCTGCCTGCGACTTCGGGGACCGGGTACACATGGCAGGCTGTGCCGATAGCCGACGCGCTCGTCAAGCCGGTCGGTGATACGAAGTTCAAGCTCGACAACGCGATGCCCGGCGCGTCGGGACATCAGATTTTCCGATTCTCAATCGAAGCGAGCGGGACCGGCACGCTCGAGCTGCGTTACATCCGCCCATGGGAGAAGGGCACGCCGCCTGCCAGGGTCTTTACGATTCTGCTGATAGTCAGGTAGCGCCGTCTTCGACGCGTTCGCTTATCGCATCGCTGCGGCAGGGGTGGCGGAACGCGAAAAAATAAGGGCGGATGCATCGTGCATCCGCCCCTATGAGATTCCCCGGCCGCGTCCTACTCTCCCGTGACGCCTTCGGTCACAGTACCATCGGCGCTGAAGGGCTTAACTGCCGTGTTCGGGATGGGAACGGGTGTTTCACCTTCGCCATGGCGACCGGAAACCTGCGGCCCTCGCCGTCAGGCGAAGGCTCAAGCTCCGACAATCTGAATAGTAGGGTCTGCAAGTGAGGTTTTCGAACCTCGTCTGTGACTCGACCTTTGCCGTCCCGTCCGGTTAGCGATTGAAACCCGGACAAGTATGCGGCGACTATAGCAACTGAGTAGTTAGCTCAATTGAAATAGGTAGTGGTCAAGCCTCACGGCCAATTAGTACCAGTCAGCTCCACGCCTTACGGCGCTTCCACCTCTGGCCTATCAACCTCCTGGTCTAGAAGGGGCCTTTAGGATCTTACGATCGGGATACCTAATCTTGGGGTGGGCTTCCCGCTTATATGCTTTCAGCGGTTATCCCGTCCGTACATGGCTACCCGGCGATGCGGCTGGCGCCACAACCGGTACACCAGAGGTACGTCCGTCCCGGTCCTCTCGTACTAAGGACAGCTCCCCTCAAGTATCCTTCGCCCACGGCGGATAGGGACCGAACTGTCTCACGACGTTCTGAACCCAGCTCGCGTGCCACTTTAATCGGCGAACAGCCGAACCCTTGGGAGCTACTCCACCCCCAGGATGTGACGAGCCGACATCGAGGTGCCAAACCTCCCCGTCTATGTGAACTATTGGGGGAGATAAGCCTGTTATCCCCGGCGTACCTTTTGTCCGATTAGCGATGGCCCTTCCATACGGGACCACCGGATCACTATGACCTGCTTTCGCACCTGCTCGAGCCGTCGCTCTCGCAGTTAAGCTCTCTTATGCCATTACACTCAACGGCTGGTTTCCACTCAGCCTGAGAGAACCTTCGCGCGCCTCCGTTACATTTTGGGAGGCGACCGCCCCAGTCAAACTACCCACCATGCAGTGTCCCACACCCGGTAAGAGTGATGGTTAGAAGCCAAGAATCACAAGGGTGGTATTTCAAGGTTGGCTCCATGCGAGCTAGCGCCCACACTTCAAAGCCTCCCACCTATCCTACACATGAAATCCCTAGATTCACTGCAAAGTTATAGTAAAGGTGCACAGGGTCTTTCCGTCCTGCCGCGGGTACTCGGTATCTTCACCGAGAGTGCAGTTTCGCTGTGTTTGTGGTCGAGACAGCTGGGAAGTCGTTACGCCATTCGTGCAGGTCGGAACTTACCCGACAAGGAATTTCGCTACCTTAGGACCGTTATAGTTACGGCCGCCGTTTACCGGGGCTTCGGTTCCCCGCCTCGCCCTTACGGACTAACGGGTCCCCTTAACCTTCCGGCACCGGGCAGGCGTCAGACCATATACATCGCCTTGCGGCTTAGCATAGTCCTGTGTTTTTGCTAAACAGTCGCTACCCACTGCTCTCTGCGACCCGCCGATGCTTCTGGACGCGAAGTCCATGACATCAGCAGGCACACCTTCTTCCGAAGTTACGGTGTCAATTTGCTGAGTTCCTTAACCACAATTCTCACAAGCGCCTTGGTATGCTCTACCCGTCCACCTGAGTCGGTTTGTGGTACGGTCACCAGATGATCTCGCTTAGAGGTTTTTCTAGGGAGCATGGGCTCAGTCACTTCGCGAGACCTGACGGAATCGCTCGACATCACCTCTCGGCGTTAATGAAGCAGCGGATTTACCTACCGCTTCCGCCTACGGGTTTGCACCGGGACATCCAACACCCGGATGACCTACCCTTCTCCGTCACCCCATCGCTCAAACGATCAACTGGTGGTGCAGGAATATTAACCTGCTTTCCATCGCCTACGCTTTTCAGCCTCGGCTTAGGCACCGACTAACCCTGAGAAGATTAACTTTACCCAGGAAACCTTGGACTCACGGCGAGAAGGTTTCTAACCTTCTTTATCGCTACTCGTGTCTGCATAATCACTTCTGGGGCCTCCATACGTCCTTGCCGGTCGTACTTCGCTGGCAACCAGAATGCTCCTCTACCGCTCGTTTGCACGAGCCCGCGGCTTCGGCGCGATGCTTAAGCCCCGTTACATTTTCGGCGCAGGTTCGCTTGACCAGTGAGCTGTTACGCTTTCTTTAAAGGATGGCTGCTTCTAAGCCAACCTCCTGGTTGTCTGGGCGCTCCCACATCCTTTCCCACTTAGCATCGACTTTGGGGCCTTAGCCGGCGGTCTGGGCTGTTTCCCTTTCGACCACGGACCTTATCGCCCGTAGTCTGACTCCCAGATTAACCTTGGTGGCATTCGGAGTTTGGTTAGGTTTGGTATCCTGGTAAGGACCCTAGCCCATCCAGTGCTCTACCTCCACCAGGCATCATCTGAGGCTATACCTCAATATATTTCGAGGAGAACCAGCTATCACGGAATTTGATTAGCCTTTCACCCCTACCCACAGTTCATCCGAGAAGTTTTCAATCTTCACCGGTTCGGGCCGCCACGGCATTTTACTGCCGCTTTACCCTGACCATGGGTAGATCATCCCGCTTCGGGTCTACTAAACGCGACTTGACGCTCTATTCGAACTCGCTTTCGCTACGGCTACACCTCTTTACGGCTTAACCTTGCCACGCCTAGTAAGTCGCAGACTCATTAAGCAAAAGGCACGCGGTCACCCGGAGAAAGGGATTGCTCCCAATCTCACCTGGCTTCCACTGCTTGTAGGCACACGGTTTCAGGTTCTATTTCACTCCCCTCACCGGGGTTCTTTTCGCCTTTCCCTCACGGTACTGGTACGCTATCGGTCGCAAGCTCATATTTAGCCTTGGCAGATGGTCCTGCCGGCTTCCCACGGAATTGCACGTGTTCCGCGGTACTCGGGAACTGCTTCCAGGAAGGATCGCCGATTTCGCCTACGGGACTATCACCCTCTATGGTTGCCCTTTCCAGGGGCCTTTGACTATCGGCAATCTTGATAACTTCCCGGGTAAACCCTGAAGCAGCCCCACAACCCCACACCTATCGCTAGGTGTGGTTTGGGCTGTTCCCCGTTCGCTCGCCGCTACTGAGGGAATCTCTGTTTTGATTTCTCTTCCTGCAGGTACTGAGATGTTTCACTTCCCTGCGTTCGCTTCCACGCGCCTATGAATTCAGCGCGCGATGACATCCGATTAAGGATGCCGGGTTGCCCCATTCGGACATCTCCGGATCAAAGCCTGCTAGGCGGCTCCCCGGAGCTTTTCGCAGCCAGCCACGTCCTTCATCGCTTGCTTGCGCCAAGGCATCCACCGTGTGCCCTTAGTAGCTTGACCACTTAAGGTCTCGAGTCACATACAAGGCTCTACTAACTACACTTGAAGATACCCTACTATTCAGTTGTCAAAGACCGGATCGACATCCCGCCACCACTTGCGGTTGCGCGGGAGCGAAAAACTTGCATCGGACACTTACCGTGTCCTGTTTCTAATACTGGTGGAGCGGACCGGGATTGAACCGGCAACCCCCGGCTTGCAAAGCCGATGCTCTCCCAATTGAGCTACCGCCCCAAAGCCACTCTCACTGATCCGCTTGCCTGGGTGCGAATAGCTGTCAGCTATGACCCAACTCTCATTTCGAGCCGACGCCGCCCTGTTTCATCCTTGACCACTGAGCATCTGTGACGACTAAGGTAGATGAATTGGTGGGCCTAGGTAGAGTCGAACTACCGACCTTGCGCTTATCAGGCGCACGCTCTAGCCAGCTGAGCTATAGGCCCAGCAGATAGGTCGCGCATCGGCCGGCCTTGCGCAGGCTCGAATCCAGTATCGATCCAAAATCTTGTCAAAGAACAGCCCCGAAAAGGGGAGGCCCTTCAAAACCGAATAGTAGTGCGAGCGGGGGTGGAAGCGACTTGCTGCCACGGCCGAAACCGACCGGTATTACCCGGCGGTTGACCTCGAATGGCCAACTCTCCGAAGAGAATTGGCGTACTCGTTAGAAAGGAGGTGATCCAGCCGCAGGTTCCCCTACGGCTACCTTGTTACGACTTCGCCCCAGTCACCGGCCATACCATAGGCGGCTACCTCCCTTGCGGGTTGGTGCACCGACTTCCGGTACAGCAGGCTTCCATGGCGTGACGGGCGGTGTGTACAAGGCCCGAGAACGTATTCACCGCGGCATGGCTGATCCGCGATTACTAGCGATTCCAACTTCACGGAGTCGAGTTGCAGACTCCGATCCGAACTGAGGACTACTTTTTGGGATTAGCTGGCTCTCGCGAGTTTGCAACCCTTTGTGTAATCCATTGTAGCACGCTTGTTGCCCTGGACATAAGGGCCATGATGACTTGACGTCATCCCCGCCTTCCTCACGGTTGACCCGTGCAGTCCCCATAGAGTGCTCGGCATTACCCGGTGGCAACTAAGGGCAGGGGTTGCGCTCGTTGCGGGACTTAACCCAACATCTCACGACACGAGCTGACGACAGCCATGCAACACCTGAACCGGCAGTCCCCGAAGGGAAAGCCTGATTTCTCAGGCGGTCCGCCGTTGTCTAGCCCAGGTAAGGTTCTTCGCGTCGCGTCGAATTGAACAGCATGCTCCACCGCTTGTGCGGGCCCCCGTCAATTCCTTTGAGTTTTAACCTTGCG
>OBLU010001914.1_pt1 | contig 19228 bp, 19 predicted proteins | sample 1518681 | NCBI WGS metagenome assembly OBLU01 (sample SAMEA3539304, study PRJEB22396) | soil metagenome | biome: tundra; feature: field; material: soil | place: USA | collected 2010-05 | depth 0.15 m | reverse complement strand
CGGTCATGCCCCGCGTGCCCTCTGACGAGGACGCTCTCGAACTATGGGAACACGTGTCCTGGATCATCCGCAACCCCAACATCTACGAGCTGAAACGAAACCGCTCCGAATACCCTGATCTCGAAGGTCTCCGCCTGGGCCAGATCCGACGCGCCGGCCGCCAGTCGGTTACGGAGAAATGAACCAGACCCGGACGGCATACCTGGAAGCGGCCGACATCGCGGCTGCGCTGGTGGCCGCGCCCGAAGTCGCTGCACGCTGGGCACAGCCCGGCGCGTCCGAGGGCATGACCGTCGGCGCGACCGCTGCCCACCTCGTGAGTTCCGGGATCGAAATGTTGGTCCCTTACCTGGAGGCCGACGGGCCTCCCGGGACACGCGTCCTCGAACCTTCCCGCTACTTCTCGGGCCAGACCCTCGACCTTGACCACGAAGGTCATCGTGATGTCCGCCAACGGGCCGAGGAGGGGTCCCATCGCGGCGCATCCGCATTGGCGGCCGATGCAGCGGCCGCAGTGGCCGGACTCGCCATTCGTTTAGCCGAGGAACCAGACCAGCGGCGGGTCCTGGTTCTGGGTCGATTCGACATGACCTTGGACGGCTTCCTCATCACCCGGCTGGTCGAGCTCCTGGCGCACACCGACGATCTTGCCGCCAGTGCTGAAATCCCGACTCCGGAGCTGCCCCCCGAGGCCGTTGCGCTCGTCGTCTCATGCCTCACCGACATCGCCCGGCGACGGCACGGGGATCTTGCGGTACTGCGAACGCTCGCACGGCGCGAGCGCAGCACCGAAGGAGTCTTCCCGGTCTTTTAGTCAGCTCGCCTCTTGGCGGTGCTCGTTCTCCCTCTGGTACGAGCCGATCTCGGGCATGCGTTCATCCCCACCCGATTCATCCACTTCTGGGATGACATCAACGGCAAGCGCTTCCATGGCGTTGGCGAGTTTCGCGATGTCCGACACCGCCTTGGCCAGTCTCGATTGCACCTGCGCGAGATCGAGGTGCGAAAGGTCCACATCGACAACCCCTCCCGCTTGGAGCATTCCACCAATCGCGGCGGGTCCCGCGGCAGGATTGAGCGCCGTCTTCCCAGCTGCCTTGCCGGCAGCGGAGATACCTGGGTTCTGACTAGACATACATGATCTTCTTTGCTTCCCGCCGCCCGGCTGGCCACTCGCTGCGCTGTACCCAACAGCAGCGTTTCCCCGGGCTAACCTCCTCCACGTCTCCAGGCCTCCATTGCGGTTAAGTAGCGAAGCGGTTCTGGACACCTAGCGTATAAAGATTGGCCGGCAGAAAGCGAAATAGGGCTGAGCGGCTGAACCTTCGGTGACCGAATGAGGTGCACCGCCCTGCCTCTCACCTTGCGCCGCAATAGTGTCCGGCGTGACCTGGGCCCCTCTGGCCGGGCTCCTCTTCCCTGGCTCCCTTGCCCCGCTGCCATTTGATCACGGAATTGCCGGGCCGTCGTCCGCAGGGGTCCACAAGAATCCAAATAGGCGCTGGACCAGGGAGAATTGACGTCCAGACCCGCGGTGGCACCCCCGACGGCGAGGACGTCGGGTCGCCCGAGTGCGGACAGCAGGGGCCGGGGGAAGGAGTTGCCCACCGGTCGACGAGGGGACCGGGGAACCACAATGGGCCCGGATACTGTAGAGGCACTCGTGCATCGCAAGAAAGGTGGCGACAATTGACCGAGGTTGGCGGACACGAGGCACTTATCGCCATTGAGGAAATCAAACAGCTAAAGGCACGCTATTTCCGGTATGTGGACACGAAGGAATGGGAGCTTCTCCGCACCGTGTTCACGCACGACTGCACGTTCGGTTTCGAGGGAGTCATCCCAGGTGAAGTATCGGTGTACACATCGGTCGACGACTTCATCACAGGCCTCAAAGACATTCTGGGCAACGTGACGTCGGTCCATCACGGACATACGCCCGAGATAACGCTGCGGGATCCAACGTCCGCGACGGGTATTTGGGCTATGACTGATCTCCTCCAACGCCCTCTCGGACACCCTCTCTCATCGTTTACCGGATACGGTCATTATCACGAGGAATACCGTAAGGAGGACGAATGGCGTATTGCCTCGGTCTACCTCTCGCGACTCCTCAAGATCGAACATCCAAACCTCGATGAGACACAGATCACACGGCATTTTGCCTCGCAGATTCCGGTCATCGACCGCTAGGTACGAACCACGAAGTCGCTCGGGACGATCAGCGTGTCGATCCTGTGCCACTCGAGATCAAGGAGACCTCCATGTCCTTTTCCCTCACTCAGCGGGCATTTCCAGAACTACCCGAGGAGGTGGCCGAGGTCCTCGTCACGTCGCTCTATACGGAATTCGCATCGATGACTCCGCAGGGGGTCCCGCTCGACACGCCCCTCTTTGCCTTCGTCGAGCCAGAAGGAGGGACGATCGATGTGGCCACCGGGCTTGCCTACCCGGCCAAGGCGAACCGTGTTCGCCGTAATCCGAAGGTAGGGCTATTCCTGGAGGGCAACGGGAACCCGGGCGAACCCGTCGTGTCCGTCGCTGGATTCGGCGCGGTCCGCGACTCGGACATTCAGGCCAACATTGAGCGCTACCTGGCCGAGACGGCGGCCCGTCTCCCCGTCACTTCAGGTGGAATGCCCTGGACGACGGTCCGCCAGGCGGTCTGGTACTGGGCCCGAATCATCATTCAGACGACGCCTGCTCGTGTTGCGTGGTGGCCCGGCGTCGACCAACTGGACGCTGAGCCCATGCGCTGGAATGCGCCGACCACGACCACGTTCCCGCAGTCAGACCCTCCACCCTCGGGGCCCGCGTCAGCTCCCGCCACGTGGCACACACCCACAGACTGGAGGCCGCGCGCCCACGAGGTGCTCGACCAACGTTTTCCTGGACATCTGACAGTCTGCGATGACGAGGGGTTTCCGCTTCCATTCCGGATTCGCGCCGCCGCCCTGGTGGAGGACGGATTCACGCTCGATGTGCCAAAAGGAGCCCCCTGGAGGCCCATCGGCCCCGCGTCGCTCTGCTTCTCCGGCAAAGGGACCTTCGTCGGCCACGTGAGGCCGACGACAGATGGTGCACACCTGACCGTCGACCGGAGGCTGCCGGATCTGCCCCTCATGGCCGATCCGGCGCAGCTCTGGGCACCCCAGCCCGACACCAAGGCGGTACTCCTCGCCCGCCTCGAAAAGGAACTGGCCCGACGAGGCCTCTCGTTACCTCACGTCCCTGAAGAGCCGCCCGCGCCGACGGCCGGGTCCGTTCTCCGTACCCAAGCGTCAACCCAGAACCACCGACCCGCCACTCCATTGGACACGGCATGACGTCCGACGTGTCGTACCGGGTCAAGACTCGTCGGACTGGTGACTGCGACGAATAGGGCGCTCAGCGAGCTGCGGTGACCGGAGAGAACGTTGCCGGTACAGATATGTACCCATTCTGAATGCCGGCAGTGTGGTAGCACTCGACACTTCCGGCATCGACCTCGTAGTCCGGAATGCGGGCAAGCACCCGACTGATCATCACCTGGATCTCCATCCGTGCGAGATTCGCTCCGATGCAGCGGTGGATACCGAAGCCAAATGCAGCATGGCGCTTGTTCGGGCGGTCGAAGAGGACCTCTTCGGGTCGATCGAATGCGACCGGATCGCGGTTCGCCGCAAAGAGATTCGCCATCACGCGGTCTTGCGGCGCGATGCAACGCCCGCCGATCTCGGTCGCGACGTTCGCCGTACGACCGAGGACCGGCGACGGTGTGATCCAGCGGAGAAACTCTTCGCAGGCCGGCCCGATCAATGCGGGATCTGCGATGAGGCGGCGGCGATCGCCGCGATGCTCGCTCAGATAGGCCAAGGCGCCGGCGGCAGCGCCGGTCGTCGTGTCGACCCCACCCGCCAGAACCAGCACGAAGATATCGACCAATGTCTTCTGGTCGATGGGAGCGCCGTCGATCTCGGCGTCCACACAGACGTCGATGAGGCCCGATCGCTCCCGCTCTGGACGCCCACGCCGGCTCTCGACCTCTGCGGCCAGGTCCTCCCGGATCGACATTTGCGCCGCCACGGCTTCGGCATGTGCGGGGCTGTCAGGAGGATGCGCGACCGATCCGTGCCACGCCGCAGCGTGCCTCGGCCAATCCTCGATGGGCAATCCCAACAAATTGAGGGTCGCCATGGCCGGTACCGGACTGGTGAGATCGTCGACGAAGTCGATACGGCCGCTCGCGTGAACCCGATCGATACACCAATCCGTGAACTTTTCGACCTGCGGGCGGTGCCGGGCGACTGCGACCGGCGAGAAGCTCGGGTTCAAGAGCCGGCGGTACGGAAGGAACTCCGGGGGGTCGAGCTCGAGCGGAACGAATCGCATCGGCGGCGGTGGAATGGAGGCCCCCTGGTACGCACTCCCCGGTTCGAGATCATGACGGGACGAAAACGTTGCCGCGTCGTTCAGTACATTGCCGACATCTTCGTACCTCGTGAGCACCCAGAACCCACCGTAGGACTCGGACCACGCCACCGGGCACCGCTCGCGGAGAGAATCAAGCGCGCCGACCGGATCCGCGGCGAATTCGGCGGAGTGATGGTCAAACGTGACGACCGGCCGCTCCTCGCTCACGGATTCCCCTCCTCCTGGCCACCTCTATTTCCAGCTCTCCATCCCAAAAACTACACCGTGACCCAGCGGCGACGACAACGAGAGGACGCGAATAACGGGAGCACGGGAGGCTGACCATGACGTCCGCCGGATGTGCATCCTGAACGGTGTGACACCACGAAGAACGCGGTGGTAACCGGATGAGCCAGGATCTTGGACAGCTCCGCGACGGCCGGGATAGGGTCATCACGCAATTGACGCCTGGGGTCGCGGACTCCTCTTATCTCAGTCGCCGATGACATCATGGATTCCGCCAACCCACCCGCTGCGCACGCGGCCAAACCGGAAGCGAACAACCTTATGACCTTTCAGCCATACGACCGTCCCGTACGTGCCGCATTCGTCGGACTCGGACGTATCTACGACCTCAACGTTCGTGCCTACATCGACAATCCCGATGTGGAAGTCGTGGCCCTGGTTGATCCAAGCGAAGAGCGCCGGGCGCAACGTCAAGCCGACTGGCCCGGGGCACGAACATTCGGATCGACGGCCGAGCTCGCCGCCAGCGGTCTCGAAGTGGACGCCGTCGAGGCGCTGCTGCCGATCCCTCTGCATGTCGAAGGCGTCATAGAGCTCCTCAACAATGGTTGGCACGTCAACCTGCAAAAGCCGATGTGCAATGACCTCGCCGATGCCGAGAAGATGCTCAGCGCTGCTCGGGCGAACGATCGAATATTCCGTGTGATGGAGAACTACATCTTCTACGAACCGCTGCGCAAGCTCAAGGAGACGGTCGAGTCAGGCGCCATCGGCGAGGTCAGCGGCTACCACATGAAGATGGTCGGCAGCGGCCGGGGCGGATGGGACGTTCCCGCAAGTAGCTATGAATGGCAATTCCAGCAGATGAGAAACGGACGGGGCGTCCTCGTATTCGATGATGGATGGCACAAGTTGGCGACCGCGCTCTGGCTCTTCGGCCCGATCAAGGAGGTCCGGGCATGGATTGGCACGACCGAGGTCATCCCGACCATTGAGGTCGATGCGCCCACCACCATCCTCTGGCAGCACGAAAATGGGATCCGCGGGGTCTGGGACATCACGCTCGCACCTGCCATGTACCTGCGGTCCGACTATTACACCAACGACGAGCGGTGGGAGGTGACCGGGCAACAAGGTTACGCCCGGGTCAACCGCTGCACCGGCCGAGGCATACAACAACCGAGTCTCGACGTCTACGCGGAGGGTGAGATGCGCTCCTACCACGCCCTTGACGACGACTGGGCCAGCAGCTTCCGGGATTCGGGGCGCCACTGGCTTCGTTGGCTCCACACGGGCGAAGGTCCACTCCTTTGGAGCGGCGATGAGGCCGTGAACGTGCTCCGATTCGCCCTCGCAGCCTACGCAAGCAGCGAAGCCGGCGGAGTGGGGATCGATCCCGCATCAGTCTCCTAGGGACGCCCGGCTGCAGCGCCGCCTACGTGTGACTATGCGTCACCCATGAGCATCGACGCCATCACCGGGACCGGCGCAGCGAGGCGCCAGTACTGCTCCGGGACATTCGCATCGAGACGCTCCGCCAACATGTGATCCTGCTCCAGCGGGGCGACCTGGGTCTTGTAGATCGCGATCAACGCACGCTTCTTGTCCATGTCGACTTCTATGGGGACGATAGAGGGCGTCGGCCATATGCCAGCTTGAAATAACTTCGAGATCCTCCACGCAAGTATTCCAGGCAAGTGCTTGTAGCCGTGATCCTCGTAGCAGAACCACACCGCCTCAGTTCCGTTCTTGATCAGTTCTTCTCGTGCGATCAGACCCGCCTCATGTGTCACGACGTGGTCCGGGTTGGCGATTCCCATGGGCAGGAACACCGCCGTCGGGTTGGCGTCAGCAATCGCCTTCTCGAGGCTCGGCCCCACCTCGGGTGGCGTCGGCCGCTCCTCGAGCGCCAGGTACTGATGGTCGGGAAACTCCAACCAGACCGGCGTTGCGTTGACGAACGCCATCGCCTTACGGTCTTCGTCACGTCGTGCCGACACAACGTCGTCGCCCGTCTTGAAGCCGCCGGCCTCATCCCAGGGAGTGACGCGGTCGGGGTACGTCGGGGGCTGTCCGCCCAGGACGGTGATGACAGTGCTGCCCGGATACGTCGCAAGAAGATGGGCCGCACCGAGCGCAGCGTCGTCAAAATGCGGTGAGACGACCACTATCCGTTCAAGGACGCCCGGATCGAGAACGCCCCAGAATTCGCGTACTTGTGCTTCATCGACCATGTTCGTCTCCATAGCTCTTCCTCGGGATAGACGACACAATAAACTGACTACCCTGGTCGTCGCCTGCCTCAGGCGCCGAGCCGGAGGCAGTTCCTATGGTTCCGCAACGTCAGGACGCGCACCCATGATGCTCGAGAATCCCCCACCCCTGCCGCGCCGGCCATCACGGATCCCCGGGCCTCCGCGAAGTCCCGGGAACCGACGGGCTGACGTGGCACAGGGCGCGCACTCATCACTACGTGAAGGACTCGTGACAAGCCGAATCGGGCTTGGCCTCGCCGCTCTGGGTCGACCGGGCTATATCAACCTCGGTCACGGATCTGACTTGGACGGCTGCACCGACGAGAGATCGATGCAGCGCGGGGCGCATGCGGTCCTCGACGTCGCCTACGCATCGGGAGTCCGCTATTTCGACACGGCCCGTTCCTACGGGCGGGCCGAAGCGTTTCTGGCCGAATGGCTCGATCTCCGCGGGCTCGGACCTCGCGAGGTCACCGTGGGGTCGAAATGGGGTTACACCTATACCGCCGACTGGCAGGTGGATGCCCCCGTCCACGAAGTGAAGGACCTGACACTCGCCACCCTCCGTCGCCAGCTCGCTGAGAGCCACAGGCTCCTCGGTCCGAACCTTCGCCTGTATCAAATTCACTCAGCCACGCTCGACAGCGGAGTGTTGGACGATCCGGCGGTTCTCGACGAGCTTGACCGCTTGCGGGCGGGGGGTTTGTCCATTGGTCTGTCGGTGACGGGACCCGGTCAAGCGAGAACCATCGAACGTGCCCTCGAAGTCGGAGGCTTCGAAGCCGTGCAAGCAACATGGAACCTGCTCGAAACGGCAGCAGGTGCGGCGCTCGCCGCCGCTCATGCTGCCGGCCTTGCCGTCATCGTGAAGGAGGCGGTTGCGAACGGAAGGCTCTCGGCGCGCGGCCAGATCGCACAGGTCATGAAGGCGGCGCGTGAGGCAGGGTGCACCCCTGATGCGCTGGCGTTGGGCGCCGTCCTCGCCCAGCCCTGGGTTGACGTCGTCCTCAGCGGCGCCACCACCACCACCGAGCTCACGAGCAATCTCGCCGCACGGACACTCGAATTCGAACCGGGGCTGTTCGAACGGCTCACCACGATCAGCGAAGACTCGGTCACCTACTGGTCGACGCGGGCCGCGTTGCCGTGGAATTAGACCAACGAAGGGGATACCCCGCTCCGCAATCCGTCGTTGAAGGACCCCAGTGCTGGCGGGTTCTCGGGTTTCCAACGATCGAGAGCTTCGACATGCTGCTCAATGAGCACGCGCAGCTCCATGACGCGCGCAACTGTCGCACTCGTCATTTCTGCGTACGCGCCGAGCATGCCGGCAAAGTGGCGGCCGAGCGTTTTGTCGGGACATGGGTTATCTCTGAGCCACTGCCGAGCATTGGTGATGGTGCCGGCAAACTCATCATCTACTCAGGGCGTCCTGAAGCGCGCGACCGCAAACATAAAGGGCTCACAGGCAGACCGAGCCTTTCTGTACCACTGCACGGTCCTGGCAGCGGTGGCCTCTTCCATAGCCCGGCGCGGGCCCATCCTCTCTCCTTACCCGGTGCGGTCGGGGCGTAAACCCCCCTGGCCTCGTCGAACTGGCGACGATTCCACTCTTGTTCCCATCTCACCGCAATGCCTGGTGCAGCCCCGCTGGACCCGGGGCCGACTTCAGGCGCATCCGTCAGCCTCGGGCGATTCGGATCTAACGTCCACTGCCATGAGGAGCCCATCCACCCACGAGGGGGAGAACACCGGCATCAGCGTGCAGACGAAGTTCTATGCGCTCAATTTCTTGCTGTACTTCTATAAGCCCAAGATCAGCGTCGACGGGAACCCACCTGAAAAAGTGCCTTGGGGCACGACATTCATCGCCACGACGCCAGGAGCTCACACCGTCCGCTGTTTCGTCCCTTACGTCTATTTGCGGCATATGGGGGACTCGACGATTGACGTACGAGTTCCACCCGGAAAGACCGTTTCCCTCCGCTGGCAGACGCCGCTGGGTTCTTTGTACCTCAAAGGGAAGTGGACGCCGTTGGACGCGCAGAAGACGTGACATCACCTCCCCTGTCGGCGCTGATGCGGGGAGAGTCCTCCTCTCGGATATCCGGGAATGCGCGGCCGAGTGACCTTCGGCCTCCCGCGAAGGCCGATCCCATGGGACTCCCTTGGGACCTACGGCCCTACCGAAGAACGCGGGTAAGGAGTTGCATGGTGCCATGCAACAGTGGGATGTCATCAGTGTCGGCGACACGGCTACGGATGTCTTCATCCGCCTGCTCGAAGGAAAGACCAAGACGATCGAGGACGCGTCGGGACGGTGGCTCGTATTCCCCTTCGGCGAGAAGTTGCCATTTGATCATACCGAGACTGTCGAGTGTGGCGGCAATGCCGCGAATGCCGCCGTCGCCTTTGCTCGTTTGGGTCTCGCCACGGCTTTCGCCACCCACGTCGGCGACGATCAAGTGGGGCGCGATATTCAGCTCGCATTACGCCGGGAGGGAATCGACACCGTCCTCCTGAGAGTCGACCCTCATGTGCCGAGCAATCGTAATTTTGTCCTTTGGTTCGGAGAGGATCGAACGATCCTTGTTCGTCACCAGCTCTACGACTATCACTGGTCGCATTTACGTCCCAGTGAGATCCCTCGGTGGCTCTATCTGAGTTCGGTGGGTTCGGACGTGCCTGAGTACTACAGCCAGCTGGTTGAATGGCTGGACGAGGAGCCGTCCGTCCGGTTTGCCTTCCAGCCGGGAACCTTTCAGATCGCCCTCGGAACCTGTGCCCTGGCCGACCTCTACCGCCGGGCAGACCTCCTCATCTGTAATCGAGAAGAAGCAGTAGAGATAGGTGGGGGCAATCTCCACGACACGGGGGGTCTCCTTGTGCGACTCCACAAGTTGGGTGCACGCACGGTCGTGATCACCGACGGACCAGCGGGTGCTTTCGCTTCAGATGGAACCGCTCGTTACCATGTTCCCTCCTACCCGGATCCCGCCCCTCCGACCGACCGCACCGGTGCTGGGGATGCCTTCACCGCCACGCTGGTCGCGGCGATCCTCAAGGGATACCCCCTTTCAGCAGCACTCGCCTGGGGCCCGGTCAATGCCATGAGCGTCATACAGCAGGTCGGATCACAAGCCGGGCTCCTGTCCGAGGAAGAAATCACACAATGTCTCGAGCGGGCACCCGCTGGCTATTCGGTCACGGAGTGGTGAGGAACGTTGGACATCATGACAACCTCTGTGCGCCAGCAAGATGCGATCGTTGCCATCCAACATCACCCGGTCATCGCCGTTGACATCGGAGGCACCAATCTCAGAGTGGCAATCGTCGCGAAAGATGGAACGCTGCTCGAACGCCATAAGATTCCAACACCTGCGCAGGGCTCGATTACCGAGGCCATCGCGGGTCTCATCGCTGAGCTCGAGGCCGATCCCGAGCATCCGGTGGTGGTTGCCGTGCCCGGCTTGGTTGATTACGAACATCGGTGCACACTGTGGGCTCCGCACATACCGCTGGGCTGGGTCACCGAGCTCGCCGAGGACAAACTGACCGCTCGGCTCAGCCGGCCGGTGTCCGTCGCCAATGACGCCGACCTCGCCGCGGTGGGCGAGACGTACTTTGGCGCGGGAACGAATGCCGCTGACGTTGTCTTCCTCACGGTCTCGACAGGGATCGGCGCCGGCGTACTCTTGAACCGGCGCCTCGTCCGGGGACGCCGATCAGTTGCCGAGATCGGTCACACGATCATTGATCGTCATGCCTTCTCCAAGGGTGAGCCGGCCACTCTGGAAGAACTGGCCTCCGGCAGCAGTGTCCCGCGCCTCGCCCACATTGCCGCGGTCCCGATCCATAGCGGTGAGCAACTCGAGGCACTGGAACAACGTGGCAATGAGCGCGCCACCGCGCTCTGGATGGAGATGGCAGAAAATGTCACGATTGGCATCATCAATCTCGCGTGGTGCTTCGGACCCGAACTCATCATCGTCGGTGGCGGGATTGGTCGAGAACGAGCTCTGCTCGACCCAGTACGAGAACGGCTGACGCAGATCGCACCGCGCATTGCGATGGAGACTTCCCTCGCCGAAGCAGAGCTCGCTGACGATGCTGGCCTCATCGGCGGGGCCGCCTGGTACAAGGCCAACGAAGGTCGGGGCCGCTGAAGGTTGACGCCAACGGCTCATGACACCGGGCTCACATCGCGTATCCCCATGAGTGGGGACCTTTGGCCCTGACCATACGACGGCGTCTGGTCCAGCATGACAAGGGATAGGTCCGACGGACGACCCACAAGGCGCATGAAGGTCACCCGGACCAGGCGCACAGAATGGAGGGAGATCATTTCACATGGCCACCGTGACCAGCACCGCCGTACAGGCGGAAGACACATTTGGCGGCGCCAGCGATGGACAGAGATCCACATGGTCGGCACATGTGGATTGTCCAAGGGGCGCCATACACTCCCCGTCGGATCGACGTAAACTTGAGGTCGTGTTCGGGCCAATGTCATCTCCCGGACCGTTGTCTTGTCGACCGTTCAGCTAACGCCCGCGCTCCCCTCGGATGGAGCCGGATGGGATCTGGCTCTGCGTTTCTCTGGGGTCGTGCGCCGTTATGGTCGCCACCTGGCACTCGACCACCTGGACTTCGATGTGCGAAAAGGGGAGACCGTCGCCCTGCTCGGCCCGAACGGCGCAGGTAAGTCAACCACCATCTCGCTCTTGCTCGGGCTCCTACGACCCCACGAAGGTGCGGTCGAGGTCCTCCAGACCACAGCTCGCAATGCTGTGGCGCAGGGCAGAGTCGGAGCAATGCTGCAGACCGGCACAGGAAGTGGACTCCCTCCCAGCGTAAAGGTTGCCGAAGCATTGGCTCTGGTCCGACGGCTCTATCGCCACCCAGCCTCCTTCGACACCACGGTGGAGCGCGCTGGAATTGGTTCGCTGCTCGGGTGCCGAACGAACGGCCTCTCGGGTGGCGAAGCCCAACGGGTCAGGTTTGCCCTGGCGATTGCCGGGGATCCTGAACTGGTCTTCTTAGACGAGCCGACCGTCGCAATGGACGTCGACGGGCGGAGGACATTCTGGCGGATGATGCGACAGTTCGGACAAGAGGGTCGAACAATCGTATTCGCGACGCACCATCTCGAAGAGGCCGACCAGATAGCGGACAGGGTGATCGTGATCAACCATGGGAGGGTCGTGGCTGACGGACCGGGCGCAACGCTCAAGGCCGCCGTCACGGCGCGGCGTCTGCGCTTCGTGGTAACGGAGCCCGATCCGGAACGTTATGACCGCCTGGAGGGCGTGACCGATGTCGAGATCAATGGATCCGGGGTGACCTTGATTTCGCTTGACGCCGACGCCACCGCGCGTGACCTCGTCCGCAGCAATGTTGCGTTCAGGGATCTCGAAGTGACCGGAGCCTGCCTCGAAGACGCCTTCGTCGCCCTCACCGAGCGCAAACGACGGCCCCAGAGTGACATCGCATGAGCGCCCTCCTTGCGTTCGTTCGCTTCGAACTGTTTCGCTTGCTACGGAGTTGGAAGTTTCTCGCCATTACCGTGGGTTTTCCCGTGGTCTTTTACATGCTCTTCCTCGGGGAACGAAACTCCTCCCAGATCGTTGACGGCACCATGCCGTGGCGCGTCTACTTGATGGTCTCGATGTGCACGTTCGGTGCTCTTGTTGCAGCACTCAACGCCGGTGGGAGCCGGCTCGCCACCGAGCGCTCTACGGGCTGGGCACGTCAGTTACGCATCACGCCCATGCCGGCTTGGTCCTACGTGGCGACCAAGGTGGCGGCTTCCATGCTCGTCGTTCTGCCCGTGCTGGTCATGGTCGAATTGGTGGGACTGACCTTCGGTGGGGTACGGCTCGGAGTGGGGCAATGGTTCGCTCTTACCGCATTGCTCTGGGTGACCGCACTGCCGTTTGCCGTGCTCGGGGTATTCGTGGGATTCCTCGTACACGCAGAGACCGCGTATCCCGTCGTGACTGCGCTCATGTTCGTGCTCGGTTACTTCGGAGGCCTCTTCAATCCCGTAAGCCAGATGCCTCAAGCGCTTCAGTCAGCCGCCAAGGCGTTGCCGAGCTTCCATCACGCATTACTGGCATTGGAGTTTCTCTCGGGCCAGACCCTTGGGGCGAGCAACTGGCTGATCCTGATCGGATACACCGTCGTGCTAGGGCTCGGACTCTTATGGAAATACAGAGTCGAAGAGGCGCGTGGCTTGGCCTGAAGCTGAGCATCGCCTCGAACTGGGCGGAGGACAGGATCCCTGTCCCATTGTTGCAAGGATGCTCCACCGCTCGTCACTCGACCTGGTGGGGCCTCTCCCCCTCCCAGGTTCCGACCGGTCGGGCTCCCCCTTAAGTCGGCAATTGGAACTCGGCAACGGTTAAGGTTCGCCGTATCGCAGTTGATGGCTAGGACCAATGGCCCTATCAGCTCGATGGCGGCCAGTTCATGCTGTCGCCAACCGACACTAGGAGGGCCATATTCATGCTCACGGGCTCGCTGCTCGCCACCGCTGTCAACCTGAACGGGCCCGGTCGATATCTGCATTGGTCGATCTTCATCGTCTCGGAATCCAACCTGGTCCTGATCGCCGTGATGGTCGTCATCTTCGGCGCGGCCCTGCTCATACCGTTCCCCGGTCACGGTGCCGGCACGCAGGTGGTCGGGTCAGAGGATGCCAATTCCGAAGATGCCGATGCGCCCGTCGTAGACAAGACACGCCGGTCGTCGACGTTTGACCTGGGCGACGACGCTGACGCGGCGATGTGGACTTCGCGGCTACGACGCAACGTGCTGCGACGCCTCCCGCCGGGCAAGCTGCTTCCCGATCGCCAACCCGCCTATGTCAACTCGTGGATCTACGTGTTCGGAGTGGCCAGTCTGGCCACCCTGGGGCTGGTGATCCTGTCGGGCATCATCATCGCCCTGGGGGGTCCCGACTGGTGGCATACCAACGCGGTCGGACACTTCTTCAACAGCCTCCATTTGTGGAGCGTCGAGGCCTTCATGGCCTTCTTGGTCATCCACCTGTGGGGCAAGTTCTGGATGGCTGCCTGGCGGGGCAAGCGGAGGATGACCTGGATCACCGGTGTGGTGGCGTTCGTGGCCTCGGTCGTCGAGTGCTTCACGGGCTACGTCTCCCAGCAGAACTTCGATTCCCAGTGGATCTCAACCAGCGGCAAGGACGCGTTCGACGCCGTCGGGGTTGGGGCGTTCTTCAATATCATGAACTTCGGCCAGATGCTGATGTGGCACATCGTGTTGATTCCACTGGTGCTCATAGCCCTGGTCGGAGCCCATGTGCTGGCGGTACGCGTGCGAGGGGTGGCCCACCCTCTCCCTGTCCGCCGAGTCCGAGGCCGGGGGGCGCTTCGGGCTGCCGCCGCAAGGGACCTGGCCGAATGGAGGGGGCCAACTCGCCGTTATGACATCCTCAAGGAGGCGACTGTCGCCACGCTCATCGCCCTCATCCTGGTCGTGGCCCTGGCCGGACTGTTGTCCTCTCCCGACGACCCACCGGTCACCATCGCCACCTGGGCCAAGATCGCTCCCGCCGACTTCGTGGCCACCGCGGCGAGTGAGCTCGCAGGGACCAGCGAGACCGCCACCTACGGGCCGCCCTACAACAACACCTCCGGGAGCTCGCAGAGCCTTCTGTTCTCTCCCGCGAAGATCATCGGGGTGCGCCAGCCCATTGACGCGGCGAAGGCATTCGTCCTTGCTCCCCTTGAAAGGATCGCTCCCACCAATCCGGCGCTGGCTTCGGCGCTCGACCGCTACAACGGCGCCTCGACTACCACTCGGAACTCCTGGAACACGGCCTACGCCAAGGCCGTCACCAAGGTCACGTTCCGAGATGGCGTCGCCGTCACTCCGTCGGCCTCTGACGGGCCGATACCAAAGCTCATCGCCACCGAGTTGACCTTGGCCCGTAGCGGAGCCCTCGATGCCGACCTCATCGCCAATCAGGCCTTCTACGGGACCAACTTCACCAAGCCCCTGCTCTTCCTCGAAGACGGGCAGTACTTCTCGGACAAGGCCACGGCGGATCACCTCACCGGTGCCCAGTGGGGGGTCATGAACGAGACCGGCAGCTACCCCGGTCAACCCTGGCTCTGGCTCTACACCTTGTGGTACCAGGTTCCGGGCTTCCGCAGCTCCACCAACGTCGACCTCATTGCCATCTACCTGACCGGGGCGGCGACCGTCCTCCTCCTCGCCGTACCGTTCATCCCCGGTCTGCGAGACGTCCCCCGCTTGATCCCAGTTCACCGTCTGATCTGGCGCGACTGGAACCGCCGGGGAGGCACCCCTCGCGACGAGACGATTTCCGTGGAGTGAGAGAGGCGACAACCTCCGGGGCCGAGCAGCCGTGCACGATGTGACCCGCATCAGCGGCTGGCCGATCTACGATCAGCGCCATGCCGGCGGGGCCCGATTCGTCTGAAGGCGGTCAGCGCTCAGCTGCCCGACGCTCACGACAGCCGTCACACGTACAACGTCGACGGCGGCGCCAGAGACGGCGACTTCTGCCGGTTGTACTCGTGCTCCTTGTGGGCGCTCTTGCCCTGTGGGTGATTCCCAGTCACATCGGTCGGGACGGTTCAGCCGGCAACTCAGCCACCACCACCACCTCGACCCGGGCTGCGGTCTCCACCACCACCACAACCACAGCGCCCTACGAGCCGCCGGCGGTGGCCACTTCCATTCGACCTGCTCTCGCCGGCGAAGGCCAATGGACACCGGTGGACACCTGGGATCCGGGGCCGCCCTCCATTCTGACGACGACGTTTCGACCCGACCCGTCCCAACCGGGCATCGTCGCCTATGCCGCGTGGGTCCGAACAGCCACCACGCAGCTCGCGCTCTACCCGGGCTACGAGGCCCCCGGTCCGACCACGCAGGACCGGGGGCCCGAGATGGTTCCGGTCGCGGCACGGGCCACCCTGCTCGCGTGCTTCAACTCTGGCTTCTACGAGAAGGACTCGGCGGCCGGCTTCTACACGCACGGTCAGCTGTACTTTCCCATGGTCAACGGGTTGGCCACCGTTGTTTCCTACAGTGACGGTCACGTCGCCCTCATCGACTGGGAGGGTGGTCCGACGCCGACTCCCGACATTCTCACCGCCCGTCAGAACCTGCCGCTCTTGGTGAATGACGGAACACCCACTCCGGCCGCGGCGGTTCCCAGCACGTGGGGGGTCACTCTGGGCGGTGTTCCCGCCGTGTGGCGGACCGGGCTTGGCATCGACCGCCGGGGCAACCTCCTGTATGTGGCAGCGCCGGCCCAGACGGCGGCGAGCCTGGCCCAAATACTCGTTGACGTAGGTGCGGTGCGGGGAATGCAGTTGGATATCAATCCGGAGTGGCCGATCTTCACCACCTATGGCAACGCCGGCGCCGCCTCACCGGCACTCTTCGTGCCCAATCCCAACCAGATTCCCGACCGCTTCCTCTATTCGAGCACCAAGGACTTCTTCGCCGTCTTCGTCCGCACCCCGGGCGTGATCGAGCAGCCGTGGTGAGCTCCACTCCCTCGTCCCCGGGTCGCTATCGCCACCGAGCCCGGGACCGGAAGCACCACTGGCGTCGCCCGCGTCTCGTGACTGTGGTGGTGGTGCTCCTACTCGTTGGCGGACTCTGTCTCGGCGGCTATGCCCTCGTCCGTGCCGTCCACCATTCTGCGGCGGTGCCTCCGGCCAGGGTGGCCCGCCCAGCAGGCCGATCCGCCGGTGGCACCGTGTCGAAGAGCCAAACTACGGTGAAACCGACCCTGCAAGACGTGACCATCTCGGCTGTAGGTGACATGGAGCTCGGTAACACGCCGAATCTGCCACCTGATCCATCTACGTATCTGCAGCCGGTTGAGAGCGCTCTCGCCGCACCGATCGTGTTCGGAAACCTCGAAGGAACCCTGACCGACGCCTCGGCTTCGAAGTGCGCCGGCGACACCACGAACTGCTACGCCTTTCGAACGCCACCGGCATTCGCACAGATCTTCCGCCAGAACGGCTTCACCGTCTTGAACAGCGCCAACAACCACTCACACGACTACGGGCAGGCGGGGGTCTCTGATACCAGTGCGGCTCTCCAGGCCGCCGGGATTACCCAGGCTGGACTTCCGGGTCAGATCGGACTTGTCACCGATGGATCCACCAAAGTCGCCTTTGTGGACTTCGCCCCCTACACCGACGTCAATAACTTGCTCGATCTTTCCACGGCTAAGGAGCTCATTACCAAGGCCCGATCCGAAGCCAATGTGGTGGTGGTCTACATGCACGCGGGTGCCGAGGGGGGTAACGCCGATCACGTGACGGGGAAGGAGGAGACGTACGACGGCGAAGACCGCGGCAACGCCGAGGTCTTCGCCCACGATGCCATCGACGCTGGCGCTGCCCTGGTCATCGCCAGCGGACCACACGTGCTCCGCGGATTGGAGTTTTACCACGGTCATCTGATCGACTACAGCCTCGGCGACTTCGCCAACTACAACAACTTCTCCACTGCGGGCGATCTCGATCTGTCAGGCATTCTCACGGTGACCCTCCGGGCCGACGGGAACTACGTGGGCGCTCACTTCACCTCGCTGCTTCTTAGCGCCACCGGGCAGCCGATGATCGATTCGTCACAAGCTGCGGCCACATTCGTCAACCAACTGTCCTCGGCGGACTTCGGGAGCGCCGCCGCCATCATCCAACCCGACGGGCTGATCAACCCACCCCCACTCAGCTGACCGGCACACCGGAGGAGCGTTCAGCAACCTCCCGCCGGGCCCGGCACTCCCGGGCCGGAGGCCGGTTGGTCTACCGTGCCGATGTTGGCGGGGCGAGGATTAGGCCCCAAGTGCACCACGTACCACCCCCCCCGCCACGAAATGAGCGATGCGACGGCAAATGATCGCAAGGTGCCACCTTGTTGGTAGACGAGGCGAACTCCCGGCAGATGCCAGTACCCGACGTTGTTCTCGCACTGCCCCGGCCCGATCCACTGCGCGTCACCGGGAGTGACATCGACATCGACCAATGTGGGGGCGCCCGGTCCCGAGGCCAGAAGTTGGTGGTACGCGGCAATGTCGAGCCCGAAGAACGCCAGCAACCGGGCGGAGTAGTCACCGGCCGGACTGGCAATCTGACCGCTCTTGGTGGTGATGTACGCCGATTCGGGGAAGAAGAGTGGCAGGCCCTGACTCTGCGAGCCGGAGACCAGGGCCGACCACAGTATCTGCAACTCCGCCTTCAACGGCGCCCCTGTCGGTGGTTCCACGGAGGTCTGTGGAAGCGAGCCCGGATCAATGGTGGTCGTGGTTGACGGGGGTGCGGTCACCGTAGTTGAGGATGCGGAATGGCTGCGAATTCTCGGAGGCTGCCCCTCTGACAAAGAGCTCGAGCGCTGGGCCGGGAGGGACGAACCGCAAGCCCCCGCCGCGCCGGCGAGGGCGAGTAACGCTGCGACGATCCAGGCCATTCTCCTGGGGGCCCAACGAGAAGCGGGCTTCTCAATCCCGGTCCGGGCCACCTCAATGCTGGCGGACGTGATCGGTCGTCGACAGATGACCGCTGATCGCGCTGTGGCCTGGCGCCCCGTCCGCCCGCCACGGACCCACCTTCGGTGCCACCAGAACGGCCAGTAACAGCCCGATGCACAGTGCGCCCACCAGAGCCCATTGCCGTGTGCTGGCCCCTCGGACCTGGCGGCGGGTCCGCCAGTAGAAGTCCTTCGGCGCAAGGCGCGCGGTGTCTGCGATGTGTGCCAGGACGTGGAAGGCCATGGCGGCAAGCCATACGATAAACGTTGCCTTGTGGAGCAACGAGAACTGGCTCCGCATGCTGGTGGGTCCGAGCAGCAACGCAATCCCGCTGCCAATGACCGCGATCGTCAGCACGACGAGGAACGGACCCAACAACCTGAGCAGTGCAGGTGGAGGACCTTTGCGAGTGTACCCGGGTGAACCAAGGTAATACCGGGCGAACCGCCAGGTCGTGCTCCCAATTTTCAAAAGGGTGGGCGGGACCAGCACCATACCGATCACGACATGGAGCGTAAGAAGTTTGCCGATCCGCAAGATGGTGAATCCCTCGGCCGCCAGTAATACCAGGAGAACTGCCGCGGTCATACCGGTCAGTCGGGCATTGCTCTCCACCCCCTCGTCAGATTCTTCGTCTTCCTCTGGGACAGGATCCGTTCTGCCCCGGCTTACGGCGGCCTCCCAGGCCGTCACCGAGGATCGCGGAAAGTCACCCCGGTAACCACGCGGTTCCGGCTCGCGACCAGTGGAGCTTGCGACCCACCGAAGTGGTCCAGTCTCAGATTCC
>OBLU010001912.1_pt1 | contig 19246 bp, 14 predicted proteins | sample 1518681 | NCBI WGS metagenome assembly OBLU01 (sample SAMEA3539304, study PRJEB22396) | soil metagenome | biome: tundra; feature: field; material: soil | place: USA | collected 2010-05 | depth 0.15 m | reverse complement strand
CGAGTGCGTGCGCCACATCGTCACCACCGAATGTCTGTGAGAAGAGCGGGCTAACCCAGCGCGGGAGATCGAACCAGATATCCGACGATCCGCTCAATGTCGTCCTCTGTCAAGTTGCTTGATGAGGGCAGATTGAGTGTGCGGTCGTAAAGAGTATAGGCCGCTTCGATGTGGTAGCTCTCACACCTCGCGTAAGGCTTCTGCAGGTGATTCAGGTGCCAGATTGGGCGAGATTGAACACCCCTCTTTTCCAGGTAAGCCATTAAAGCCTCGCGATCCGCGCCATAGTCTTCCTTCCGGATTTGGAGGCAATACAGCCACAGGTTGCAGTCGGCATAGGGCGGTGACTCGGCAAGGCTCAACCCGGGCACGCCGGAGATACCAGCCCGGTAGAGCAGGAAGTTCCTCTTCTTCGATGCGATGAACTTGCGAACTTGCTCCAGTTGGGCCACTCCCAGGGCGGCTTGCATGTTGGTCAGCCGGTAGTTGTAGCCCACCTCGTGGTGAACGAAGCGAACGGCATCGTCCTTGGCTTGAGTCGTCAGGTATCTGGCCCGTTCGGCCAGCGCCGCGTCAGCCGTGACAATCATTCCGCCGCCGCCACACGTCACGATTTTGTTGCCGTTAAAGGAAAAGCAGCCGACATCGCCCACGGTCCCCGTGTGCTTCCCGGCGAGGGGGCCCTGGGTATAGTATGTTCCCAGACTTTCGGCGGCGTCTTCCACCACCCTAATGTTGAGTTTCCGGCAGACCTCCAGAAGTGGGGGTAGATCCACGGCATTGCCAAAGACGTGGACTGGCATGAGAGCCGCAATCCGCCGATTTGTTCTCTTGTTCCAGGTATGACCGTCGCGAAAAACCGTGCACCGTTTCAAGAAGTCGAGCACCTTCTCGATATCCAGGTTGTAGTAGCGGTCGCAGTCCATAAAGACGGGATCCGCTCCAGCGTAGCGGACGGCATTGATGGTAGCGATAAAGGTGACCGTCGGGGCGATCACCTCTTCGCCCGCGACTACACCAGCGAGCTGCAAAGCTATTTGAAGAGCGGCGGTGCCATTCACGCACGCAATGGCATGCGGGGCGCCCACGAATGCGGCCAAGTCTTCTTCGAACCGGTTCACATAGGAGCCCACGGAGGAAACCCAACCGGTATCCAGACATTCCTTGACATATCGCCACTCGTTACCCTGGATTACAGGGACGCTGAGTGGAATAAACGGCAGGGATCCGGGATCGTTCGCCATATACCATCCATCGCATCACACCTGCGCGACAAGATCCTTAAAATGTTTGTCATAGACCTTTTGTGCCGCCTGGTAGTCATGAAGCTGGCCAATATCAAGCCAGTACTCCTGGCAACGGTACTTACCGACCTTTCGGTCTCGCGCGAGCAGATCTTTGATTAGCGAGTCGATCCCATAGTAGGTGTCGTGCGGGATGAACTCAAAAACCGAGGGACTTAGGTAATAGATGCCGGCCAGAATCTCAAAAACGATATCCGGCTTCTCCTCGATGGCTTGCAGGTAGTCGCCATCCCCAAGCACTTTGCCGAAGTTAAAAGGCGTTACCAGCTCCTTCGTGACTACTGTCAGGTCCACGTTCAATCCCCGGGCGAAGTTTGCTCCCGAAGTGAAATCGAAAGTCGTCAGAATGTCTCCGTTCATCAGGAGGAACAAGTCATCGAGTTGGTCCTTGAGCAAAGTCACGGGCCCGCAGGTGCCGAGCGGCTTCTGTTCCTTGCTGAAATGAAGTTGGACATTATATTTGCTGCCATCCCCAAGGAAGGCCTGCACATAGTCCGCCATATAGTTGGTCGCAATGAAAATCTCCGAGACGCCGTGCTGGGCGAGTCTCAGAATTTGCAACTCGAGGACCGATTTTTCACCGATCGGCAGCAAGGGCTTGGGGATGATCTGCGTGAAGGGAGCCAATCTGGAACCGAGGCCACCCGCGAGAATTACAGCTTTCATAATGTGCCTCACACGTTGTAAATGTCGGCCTTATACGTGGCCTGATGCTGCCGGATCCACTCGATAGTCCGGAGCAACCCCCGGTCGAGATCCCATTGGGGCTGCCAGTTCGTCAATTGCCGGATGCGGCTATTATCGCACAGCAACCGCTCCACTTCGCTGTCGACGGCACGCACGCGGTCTGCGTCGGTCATAATCTCCACTTCCACGCCTAGAATACCGGCGATCTTCTCGACCAGAGAGCCAACCGAGATTTCCGTGCTCATCCCGATATTGGTTGCCGACCCGAGACATTCCCGCTGCCTTGCGATAGCGAGAAACCCTGCGACCGTATCCTCGACGAAAGTGAGGTCGCGCGTTGGTGTCAGATTCCCAAGGTTGAGGCGCCGTTTGCCGGCCAGGATCTGAGTGACGACGTTTGGAATAATGGCCCGAGCCGACTGCCTGGGTCCGTATGTATTGAATGGCCTCACCACTTTGACGGGAAGCCCGAAAGATCGCCAATAACTCAATGCCAGTTGGTCGGCGGCAATCTTCGTGGCCGCATAGGGCGATTGCCCTACCGCGGGATGCTTTTCGTCGATAGGCACATACTGGGCAGTGCCATACGTCTCGCTCGTCGAAGTGACCAGCACATTGGAAACTTCGTGGCGCCGGGCAGCTTCGAGAATGTTGTACGTGCCTTCGATGTTGGTCTTTACATAAGCGAGCGGGGAAACATAGGAGTAAGGGATGCCGATGAGGGCCGCCAGATGGAAGATCGTGTCACAACCCGCTACGGCGGCAGATACGGAATCGTAATCCCGAATGTCTCCCGACACGACCTCCATGTCCGATAGCTTGGCAATTTCGCCCAGCCATCCCCAGCTATTCGAAGAATTGTAATGAACAAAAGCGCGCACGCGGCGCCCAGCGGCGTGAACCGCTTCGACAAGATGCGAACCGATAAATCCGCCAGCGCCCGTTACCAGTACAACCTGATCAGACATAACACTCCAATGGACCTTTGGCGACAGCGCTACCGGGCAGGTAACCCCTTGACGGTGCGGCCGGTCGGCACGTCCCTTACGACCACTGCCCCCATGGCAACCAGGGCGCCCCGTCCGACCGTCACGTGGTCTCTAACCTTAGCGCCAAGCCCGATAAAACAGTTCTCCTGCAATATGGTTCCGCCGCCAATAGTGGCGCCAGGCGAGACAATGGCGAATGCTTCCACCTGGACATCGTGCTCGATGATGGCGCCGGTGTTGATGATGCAGTGTCTACCGAGCGTTGCCCGCGCGTTAATCACGGCGCCGGCCATCACTACTGCGCCTTCATGCGTAATCGCACTTCGCGACACGCAAGCCTCACTGTGAACGATGCTCGCCCACTGCAGCGCCGACCCGCTGTAACGTTCCACCACAAGGCGGCGCGTGTTGGAACTGCCAAGAGATCCGATGCCGAGAACTGCCCAGTAGTTTTCACCGACCGCTCGCCCTATCAGATCCTGGTCGTTTCCCAAGTGCGGAAGATCGGACCGGTTACGCAGCCTTGCCGAGGCATCTGCGTCCACGAAACCCGCCAGTTCCCACAAATCAGATCGCGACTCGGCGGCCTCAGCTACTACCTGGGCGTGTTCTCCTCCGCCGACTATTACGAGCTTTCGCCGCACGCCGCCCTTCCATGCCAAATCCCAACCGCGCCGAACCGCTCTTTCGATTCCCTTGGCGTACATCGCTCGCCAGGATGAACAGCCAGGACCTTCATCTGCCGCCTGCTCTTTCAAAAAGCTCAGGTTTTCATACGCTATTTTCTCATGCCTTCACGCCATCCGCAACCCTCGGACTATTCTGGCGTAGTGCCTTGCTAACGCGGAGTTCTTCAGGTTAGGATATTTGAACAGACCAGGACGTGCGGGCCGGAGTCGTGTTTGTGGAAGGCATTTCGACGACGGGAGTTCGCGATTTTGGATTTTGCGAGCAGCGCGAGAGTCCGGTCTTGCAGAGTCGGAAACGGCTCCGGGAAGAAGAGTGCGGCTCGCAGGACCAAAAGATGGCGCTTGGCTTATACTAAATGAGATTTGGAAGTTCAAAATGGAAATTCCGGATAAAGAGAAATGCGTCCGTCCCCTTTTCGCCCCATTTTCGCCCCCTTTTCGCCCGGTTTTCCCGGGCGGAGAGCAGCTATGAGGTGCAGCATGCGCTTGTGAATGCCGTTTGGTTTGGAACATGAGACCACCCTCACCAAGAAAGATCGATATTGTCGTGCCAGTTCGCAACGCGGAACCGAGCATTTCCGTATTCGTCGATGCGATGAACCGCCTGGCGATGCCGGAGTCTGTGCGGATCGGCATTGTCTTCGTAGAAGATAGCAGTACAGACAATACGTTGAAGAAACTCAGGGAAGTGGCTGCGTCTGTCCAGAATGTCAGCTATTTTTCCTTGGCAAAGGGTTTTGGTGAGGGGCCGGCCGTAGTTTTCGGCATGAGTAAATCCACCGCGGAAGCGGTGATCACGATGGAAGTGGGCGGCGGGCACCCGGTTGATATGGTAGTCGAGTTGGTTTCTCACTATCTGGATGGTGCTGACATCGTGCAGGCCGTGAGGAGGTCCCTTAAGAACCGAAAGCTATATCGATCGGTCGGAACGGAAGTCTTTAATGTCCTCCTTCGACTACTGACAGGTTTCGACCTCAAGGTCCAAAACGTCTACTTCCGCCTTCTCTCCAGGAGGCAGAAGGATCTTCTGATACTGGACCACAGATTCTTTACTAGTCTACGATTTCGGTTACCGGACGTTCGCGCGTGCCGCGTCGATCGAGTGTACTTCGACGCAGAAGACCGGACCGGAGCTGAGAGCACGTACACCTTCCTCAGACTGGTTAACCTATCGTTCCATATTGTCCTTTCGCTGATTTCTGTTGCCCGGCTTTCTATTCTGCTACTTTTCGGCCTAGCCCTCGCCGTGTTGATCGGCGCGTGGCCATGCATTGTCTTCGTCATAGGCTTTGCCGCCGTTGCACTTCGGGCTTGTAAGCTTTGGAACGGTCGCACAATTGCTATGATGGACCCGAAGGAAGCGCACGTAGCAACGGAATGAATCCCCTTCTTAATCCTCGAAGGCGACAACTGACGCCAGAAGCCGCAGAACGCGAGTCTCACTATATAGAGAGGTAATAATGGACGTGCAAGAGACGCCACCAAGGCAAATGTCCGGAATCTGTACCGCCTGTTCTTCTGCCGATTCAATATCTCTCGGGAGAATGCCGTCGAAGCTTGATTCTAGGTTTTTTGCGCAGATTCACAAGTGCAGAGAGTGCGGCTCGACTTTCACTTGTCCTATGAACTCACCTGCTGAGCTAGAGGAATTCTATTCCGCAGTGTTCAGTGGCAGCGTGGGCAAGATACTGAAAGAGAGCAGCGAAGCCAAGCGGAAGATGGCAGAGGTGTTGTTGCTTGAGGTCAGGCCGTGGCTTTCCACCAGTGGCAGAGTGCTTGATATCGGCGCTGGCTTTGGTGAATGGCTTGAATTGTTGCACGGCTCTGGGTTTTATGACTCCTGGTATGGCGTTGAATACTCAAGCGCCATGGCGAACGAACTTAGGACTAGGTGCCCATGGGCTACCATAACGGTCTCGTCCGCCGAGCAGATCGGATCTGTATTGCAGAGCAAGAACTTCACATTGATAACGTTGATAGCTGTCATCGAGCATCTTCATGATCCGCAGAAGGTGCTTCAGTATATCTCCGAGAGTCTAGGGGACGGAGGAAGAGCTGTAATCGTGTATCCGCGTGTCGATAGCTTTGTCAGCAGAGTGATGGGCAGACACTGGCATCTGTTTTCTCCTGTAGCCCATCTTACGCTTTACAGCAGGAAGGGGTTACTAGAGAGTATGTCGAGGGTTGGGCTTGAATTGGTTGCTTCGCGTCGGTTGCGACATTATTACGATCTAGCATACGTATGCTCCTTTATGACATATTTCTTCCCTTGGACCGAGCCGGTTGTCTCTCGGCTTTCTAGAATCAACTGGATTGGGAAGATCGGATTCCGTGCATACACCGGCATAGACGTTGTGGTTGCCAAACTCGGCGACCGTCGAACGGCTACCATTGGGGCGTAGAGGGGCGTAAAGGGGACGGACGCATTTTTGTGAGAATCTCCCTTTGAGATAGGTTCAGAAAAGGTCATTGCGCCTGAGACGCACAGTGCCCTCGAAGCAGGAACTCAATTGACCATCATCGACATCGTCGTAGCTGTCCGGAACGAAGAGCTGAACATTCCCCGGTTCATCAACGAGGTCCGGTCGTTGAAGATCCCCGAAGCGGTCCAGCTCCGGTTTCTCTTCATAGAAGACAGCAGCACGGACGGTACGGTTGAATTGCTCCGCAATAGCGCCCTTCAGGACTCCGATATTCACTACTACTCGCTCGCAAACCCCTTTGGCCAGGTGGGCGCGCTGTCGATGGGGCTGGCCCAAGCGACCGGGGACGCGGTCATTATGATGGATGTGGACGAAGGCCACCCGGTCGGTCTGCTGCCAGCAATGATCCGGCACTTTCTAGATGGGATGGACATTGTTCAGTGCGTGCGGCGGGCGAGCCCCAAGCGCGCCGCCCACCGGCGCCTGGGCACCCATGGCTTTAACTTCCTCCTGTGGGTCCTGACCGGCTTCCGCACATCCACCCAGAACGTCTACTTCCGCCTTGTGTCGCGACCCGTATGCGAGGAGATTCTTCGTAATCCGCGCAACTTTCACTTCCTGCGCATTACCTTCATCGACAGGGCCGGCCTCAAGGTACAGCGCCTCTATTTCAACTCCGACGAGCGCCGTTTCGGCGCCAGCAAATACAGCTTCCTTCGCCTGCTCCACCTGTCGATCTACGCGGTCCTTTCCGTCGTGAGCATCCCTCGATTCACCTTATGGCTCCTGGTACTTGGGGCATTTGCGATTCTGCTTTGGTTCTCGGGAGCCTGGCCCGCCGCGGTTGCCGTTTTCGCGTTCATGCTGGTGCTTGTTGTGAAGTTCGTGTCAATGTGCCGGGAAGATCTTCTTGGCAGGCTGAAGGTTTTGGAGCACAGTTGAGCGATTCCGCGTCCGTCACCACGGTGCTGCAGTCATCGGCCGGCAAACGCGGCTCCCTTGTTCGCCGCCCCGGCACGCTGTGCTAGAATTGGAACCTCAGGTGACCTAACTTTAGTCGGTCCCGTAACTTCGAATGTTTGCAACATGAGCGCCGAAACAAAAGCCAAAACAGGACACACCTCCCCACCCTTCCTGCGCGCCTTCGCGACGAGTCATCCCGTCCTCAAAGCGTGCCTGCTCTCTGGTTTGGCTGTCGCGCTGCTTTTCATATGGGTGATGAAACTCCATTGGGCGGACCTTGCAGTTCCGTTCACCTATCAAGGCGACGCCCTTCACGTCCTATCCCTCGTAAAGGGTTTTTATCAAGGCGACTGGATCTGGTACAATTCTCACCTGGCCGCGCCCTTCGGCGCCGACATGCGCGACTTCCCGTTATCCATGACGGCCGATCTGGTCGTAATGAAGGCGCTTTCGTTAGTCATTTCCCAGCCCAGCGCCGTAGCCAACTTGTACTGGATGCTTAGCCTTGTCGCAGCCGGAGTCATCACTACCTATTGCCTTCTCCGGCTACGGTTCCCCTACGCCATTGCAATCGCATGTGGCGTCATTTATGCCCTCCAACCCTTCGCTTTTGCTCGAGGTATCGGGCATATTAGCCTCGTCTTTCACCTTGTTCCCCTTCTTGCCACAGGCGCCACCGAGCTCGCTATCGGGACCCTTTCTCAGGCCAGTTCGGCCTCCTCTTCCGACAGCGCCCCATTGTCCGCGAGAACTCGCCTGCGTTTCTTTTCGGGGATTCCATCTTATCTGATTGTAGGATGCTGTATACAAGGGTTCGCGCACATTTACAACTCGTTTTTTGCCTGTTTCTTCTTTGCAACAGCCGGCCTTATCGCATATGGCTGTCGGCGGCGCCGAAGCGATGTAATCACGGCCCTGGTCTTAATAGTTCTGATTTGCCTGGGTACCGGTATCAGCCTTGTACCATCAGCCTATTACTGGCATGAAAACGGACGGAATCCAGCACTTCTTTACAAGAACCCCGCCGAAGCTGATGTTTATGGCTTGAAGCTCCGCACTTTGGTCACGCCGATTTGGGACCATCCGGTGCCGCTTCTCCGGCGAGTTTCCGACCGCTTCCAGAATGCGCATTTTCCCCTTGATGCCAATGAAAGCGTTACCGCACGGCTCGGGACCGTGGGCGCGGTAGGCTTCTTGGTACTTCTTGCTGTCGGGATTCTGGCAATTGTATCTGGTGGACGCATCGGCACACCCCTTATGCGCGGGTCGGCCGGGCTGACTTATGCCGGGGTTCTTCTCGCCGGGGTTGGAGGCTTTGGCAGCATCTTCAATGTCTTTGTAGCTCCCGATATCCGATGTTACAACCGGATTTCGGTGTTCATCGGTTATTTTGCTATTGTTGCAGCCGCTTCACTGTTGTCGTCGGTTCTTGAATGGATGAGGCGGAAGGGCATCAGGAATCTTGTTGGAGCGCCGGTCCTTTGCATTTTCGTGCTTCTGGCGGTTCGCGATGAGGCTTCGAGTACGCAGTATTTGAACTATGAAGCGCGCCGCGCCGAATTCAGCGCGGACGAACGCTTTGTCGGCCTTGTGGAGTCGGTGCTGCCGCCGGGTTCGATGGTATTTCAGCTACCTCATACCGATTTTCCCCTCGACGCTGGAACGGGTAAGATGGGGCCGTATGACCACGCGCGTGCTTATATTCACTCTCAGACACTGAAGTGGAGTTGGGAAGGGATAAGCGGTCGTGGGCCGGATCTTTGGAATCGAGCAGTTGCTGGTGAGCCGGTGGACCACATGCTGGCGGACCTCTCTCGGGTTGGATTCCAGGGCATCTATCTTGATCGTTTCGGGTATGCCGACTCGGGCGCCGCAATTGAAGGCGAACTCCGCAGAATTCTCGGCATTGCGCCGATTGAAACCACAGATGGCCGCGAGCTGTTTTTTAGCCTCGTCAATTACGCAGGGCGCATGACAACCACCGCTGGTTCCCCGTCTAACCAATCGATGGCCGGGGATTTGAGCCGCCTGACCACGTACCAGTGGGGTGAGCCGCTCCTCTTCGATTCTGATCCGGCACACGCGGCGAGGCTCGGGCTGTTTCTTCGCGATGGTTGGTGCCCTCAGGAAGTTCCTCGGTTCCGCTGGACCATTGGGAAGGTATCAACTTTGGAATTGTTTGTCGAACCCACGGGACAGGACCAGGTCCTCTCCATCCTGGTTGTGCCGAATGGAATACCCTACCACCGGCTTCCGGTCATCGTGAAGGTTGATGGCTCCAAGGTGGGAGAGTGGAACGCCGTGGGCAGCGAGTCGTTTTCCATGAAAATCCCAGGCATTCTTCTGGCAAATAAGAAAAGACTCATTTTAACCTTCGAAATGCCGGAAGCAAGATCTCTACGTGACCTGGGGGCTGGAAACGATCCCAGGATGCTCGGCCTGGCGGTCAGGGAGATTCGAATCGGCGGTTCGGATTCAAAACCGCAGATGCAACGTCCGGCAGAGGTCGCTTGGGGAGCGGGCGCTTATCAAGAGGAAACCGGCAAGATCGGAACCTGGCATTGGTGTCCGGCCGCGTGTGAAATCGTCCTCGTCAATCCCTCACCCACACCGGCGCACGTCCGCATCACCTTTGGCATTTCGACAGGATACGCCAAGCCCGCAAGGTTCGCCATCAAAGGACCGGGCATCTCCGAGATCGTTCCCGCGACAGACAGCCTCCGTACACTTGTTTACACTCTTGACTTGCCGCCCGGCAAGAATGTATTCAAAATGTCCTGTGATGCACCGCGAGTGCCGGTGCCCGGCGATACCCGGAACATGGTATTCATGGTAAGCAACCTCTCGGCAAACCAAGTGAGCGGAGACGCCAGGTAAGCATGTCTCGTGATTGCCGAATTCAGCGTCGAGGAGTTGTCTCGGACGTGGCGCGAGCTGGGTTGGATCTGGACTGGGCTCCTTGTGCTGATACCAGCGATTCTCTGGCAGACTGCCGGGTTGGCGGTCCAACCGGCCATCGCCAAGCCGACCACTAGCGGCTCTAGCAGGTTGCGGAAAAAGGGTTCTGGAGGGTCACAAACGGGCCAAAACTAACCGCGGTCGAACGTGGAATCAATAACTTGCGGACCTGAGTAAGTCGATTTTGACTCTGGAAAAGGGTTTTTCCGCAACCTGCTAGCTGTTCGGCGCAGACAACACACCTGAGCGATCTCTTTGACGGCGACGAAGGCACGGACTGGCGCTGCGAGAGATCCACATCGAAGAATCGCCTCGATAAATTAGCCTCGCTGCCCTAACCGTGTGTACCTTCCGAGCTTCTGGAACTTTCGCCTAACCGCCGATCGCGATATCTGTGACGACAGTCGGGCTGCCCGCAAAGGCAAACCAAGTGACACCCTCAGACACCATGTCAAATTCCAAGCTGTACTGTCCCTTTGGAAGGGCCGGCAGGATGAACGCGACAGATACCTCCTCGCCTGGCAGGACCGGTTCATCCTTGCCAGACTTCAAAATGATTCGGGCAAAGTCCAACTCGATACAGCGCCTTGATCTGTCAAGAAGGTGAACTCCAAGAGCGACACCTCCTTCACCAGCACTACCATGGGGCAGCCAAACGGCGCTGCCGCAATTCTGGATGCGGGCCGTTCCATGCACTGCCGGAGCGACTGAGCTGAGTTCGACAGATAGATCAGCGCGCAGCCCAGACCGTGTCCGGCTGTCCAGAACCTCGGTGCCAGATTTCTCGAGAAAAAAGATTGTCACGTTCTCCAGATATGACCGTAAGCGTGAGTTTACATTCTCTTCCGCGACCGGATCACCGGCGAGCCATTTCTCATACTGACAAAGACTCAACAATGGGCAATCGGCGCTCAAGACCGCAATGAAAATCTTGGCAAAACCGGCTTTCTGCGCGTACCCCCAAACGTCTCTGATTATTATATCGTTCTCGATGACGCGGTATAAGCGCATCTCCTGCTGAGCCTGCGCTGTCAGAGAATGCCGCGGACCACCCTCAGCAAATGCGGCGATCCCACCCGGCCGCAGGACGCGGGCGATCTCTTGCAGAGCCTCTTCCGGGTTCGGCACATGATGAAAAGCGTCATTACAGAACACCCGGTGTACAGACCCGCTCGGAAGCGGGATTGTTCTTCCGTCGAACACCAGAAACTTGGGTTGATGATACCTTCCGAAGGGCGGCTGCTCTACCATGAGACGCTGCGCCAAGTTAAGCGCTGATCGGGAAGGGTCGATAGCAAATACCTCAAGGCGAAGCTGTGTAAGAATTCGCGTTAACCAACCGGAGCCACAGCCGAAATCTAACACCGCCATACCGGGCAGCGGGTGACTACCCTTCAGTAACGCCCCCAGATGCGTAAGCAAGACGGCGCACTCCTCCACGGCAGCGTATGGCTTCGCCAAGAGATGTGTGGGGTCTTTCAACCGCGCAAAATACGTCTCTGCTGTTTCGTTCAACTCCTCGATACTGAGGACACTTAAAAGATCTTTAACGCGAATCGGGTTGGCCGACAATGAGCGAAGCTCCTATGTTGCTCCGGCGCGATGGCCGGCACGGTTGTACCTGCCTACGCAGCCCTATTTTTTCACTGGACGAAATCACTATAGCAGATCCTGGATGGCCCGGTGAGCGGCCGTCATTTGTTGAACCGGTTGCCGATCATCGGCGGGAACCCGCTGGGGGCGAGGTCCGCTCCCAAGTGAACATGTCTCCCCTTGCGATTACTCATCCACGATTTCCCCCGGCGGCCAACTTCTGTATAAGAAAGATGGACGGCCGGCCCGTGGCTGTTGTGTCTTGGTGGATCGACTGAAGATGTACTGGCCCAGATCCGGTTTGCGGCCATCCAGCATGGGTCGAAGTTTATTCAGGTCGACGCGGAAAGAGGCCGCCTGATTGGCATGAACATCAGCGGTGAACATGACGTCGGCGGTAAACCCCGCCCACGCCAGAAGCCTTGAAAGTTCATGTTTGTTGTACTCGCGGTTATGGCGGCCGTACGCTCCATAACCAGAGTAAGGATCGTAGATGTTTGTGCCCGAGATCATGCGGGCGACGTTTTCCAGGCGGCAAACGTTTGGCGTCGTAAGTATGACTTTACCGCCCGGCTTGAGAACACGGTTAATTTCGCGCAGCGCGGCAAGCGGATCGCGCTGTAGGTGTTCCAGGACTTCGCACCAGAGAACCAAGTCAAAGGATTCGTTGGGGAACGGGAACACATCCGCCTCGACGTTAAAATGGGAATAGCCGAACTCGCGTCTTACAAATTCGTCCGTCTCCCCTTTCCGGTATTCGACATATTGGGAGAGCGAATTATGGTCCGGGCCGAAATAGTTGGCCAGGCTCAGATGCAGTTTGGTGAATTCAACTAATAGACAAGTAGTAAAGTACGGATTGGCGCCGAGTTCGAGGGCTGTGCCGCGGCATTCGGCGGCCAATCCCCAAGTGTAGACGAACCGCTTCCAGTCCTGAGCGCAATATACCGCCATTTCCTCTGGTGGAGCGCCGTCCAGACGGATGTCAGTGAGCCATGCCTTGAGCGCCTCCGGCGTGAAGCCGGGAGGCAGAGGCAGGGGCGGGGAGACAACCTGATTCGTTTGCATTTCATTCGTCTCGGCAATTATAGACCTTTTCCGCAACCAATGACAAAGTGCTCTCAGTACAGGCCGGCCATTCTGGCCCTGAAGCGTCACACCCCGGCGACGCCCCATGATCAGGCGAATCCCCAGGATTCGAGAGCTCGGATATAGTTTTGCGCGATCGCGTCAGGATGGAAGTTCCGCAAGACGTATCGACCTCCGTTTAATGCCAGCGTGGTGCAAAGCCCCGGATCGCCGGCAAGCGTCAATAGGATTTCCCGGAATTCCGCATAATTGGAAAAGTACAGGCCTCCATTGCTTTCCCGACAAAAGTCCGTGGTGACGGGACATTGCGCATTCACCACTACGGGCCTGCCCGCCAGCCAGCTTTCCATCGTCACGATGGAAAAGCTCTCCATGGTGCTCGGTACGCATAAGGCAATGGCAGCGCCGTAGGCGTCGTACTTGTCCTGCACCGGCAGGAAACCCAGTTTCAAGATCCGCGATTGATAGCGCTGCGGGATCTCAAGCTCGCCGCCGCCAATGAAGACCAACTGTTCCGGCCGTTGTGTGTCGTCCAAAAAGCGGCAATAGTATTCGACGAGTAGATCCGCCCCTTTCCCTTTGTCGGTTCGCCCGGCATATAGGAAGAAGTCCGATATAGCGTACTTTCTCCGGAACCGCCGCGGATCGGAATCCCACGCGCAGTTCACGGGAACGCCGAGAACGGCAAGACGCTCCGGATCCAACGAATAGAGTCTTTGAGCCAGGCGCTGCTCTTCGGCCGAATTAAAAATAAGACCTCGAACCCGCTCGCACATGCCGCGGAATGGCTGCATGCGGGCATACGATTCGTCGTGGAGGCACGGAATCAGGATGGAGCGTTCGGGGCAGACCATACTACCCCAATATGTCGTTCCGAACATATAAGGAACAAAGAGAAAAACCTCATCGCGGTGCCGGGATATGTGCTCATAGAGGGCCGGGCTGTTGATCATCTCATCCACAAACACCTGTTCCTCTTCAGGCGTGACTGGTATGTCATACATGAGTTTGTAGTTGACCTGGTCGAAGCGCACGACATCGCGTTGCCGCACCGGGAACCTTCGAACCGGGACTCCACCCTCCAGCGTTTCACCTTCCGGATGGAAATTGTGATTCCAGTCGGAAGCGAATTGCTGGACGCATGTCGTGAGCACTTCCACCGAGGAGCCGGCGCCGATCAGCGCCTTTACGACTCCCCGGCACAAGGACTCGGCGCCGCCTAAGTTGGTCTCTCCATACCACGGAATGACGAAGTTGAGTTTACTGTTCATGGCTGCGCGCTCATGACCGGGGACGGGGCTATCGAGGTATGTCTTACGGACTTGGCGGCAATGGATGAAAGGACTTCCAGGTACTTCCGGTCAACCCGCGACCAAATGCAATTGCGCTGAACGAACTCGTACCCCTGTTCACCCAGAACCCCCGCGAACTCGCGGTCCTCCAAGAGCAGCTTGGTGGCCTCCCTGAACTCCTCATAGCCGGTGTACCAGAGGCCACCATTACTGCGCTGGCACTGGCCGCGAAGCACTCCGCAATCGCCGTTGCAGAGTACGGGACGCTTCAGCAGCCACGATTCCAATATCGAGATGCAGAGGCTTTCATAGGGAGAGGGCGCGACCATGAAACGGCTGGCTTGAATGGCGTGGAACTTGGTGGTTTCACTCACAAACCCGGTCGCGATCAACTGGGGATGGTCCGGGACCGGCATGACCGCCTTCCCAACCATGACAAGCTTCAGGCGTGGTTGTCCGGTGTCTTTCACATACTTCGTGAAGTATTCAATGAGGCTCCTGCATCCCTTCGATTCGTCGATGCGTCCCACGTACAGGATGAAATCCGAATCCCCGAGGCGTTCGCGAATGCTCTCCCACTCGGGATCGGGGGGAAGGCCGGCGACTGGATCCACGCCGATACCGATGACCTCGCCGGCGAGATTGCAATCATAGAAACGGCGCTGGGCAAACGCGCGCTCTTCCGGTGTGAGATAAATGAGCTGTCGAACCTGCCGGAACAGGCCGTCATAGATGCCCAGATAGATGGGTGGCTCATCGTGACAGGTGGAGACCAGCACGGCCCGGTCTTTCACCAACGGCAAGCCAAAGTAGGTCGTGCAGTACAGATAGGTAAAGAACACGAACACATCGTAGGTTTCGCGATTGGCCTCCAGATAAGCCAACAACCGGGATGAATACGGTCCTTGCTTTTTCATCCACTCGACTTCGTCCGCCGGCGTATGAGAACCACCGAAAACTACACCTGAGATCGCGTCGAACTGTTGCTGGTCCCGGGGATGATCGACGCCAAAACGCCGGACGCAAATCCCGTTCACGTTCTCAGTACCCTCGGGGTATTCGTCTTGCCAGGTAACGTAATCGACGGCACGCGTCGTCAGGACCTCCACATTGTGGAAGGGGGCCATGCGCTCGGCGATCATCCGGCATAGCGCCTCCGAGCCTCCGTTTACTTCGAGGCCGTAGCGTTGGACTACGAAAGCAACTCGCAGCCGGCTCATCGCGTCACCTCGGCGATGATGCCATCCAACTTCCGCCGCAGCACTTGCGGGGCGAACGCCTCTTGATAGCGTCTCCGCCCCGAGGTTCCGAGACGCTCCGCGGTCCGATCATCCTCCACAAGTCTGTCGATGTGCGCGGCAAACACAGACTCGTTCCAGTCCTCCAGCACGAAACCGCACTCGCCCATGGTCTCCGGCACGGCGGTGACGCCCCAGGCGACAATCGGAACCCGGAAATACATCGACTCAACGAGCGGCACACAGAATCCTTCGTGCTCACTCGCGCAAAGGAATACATCCGCGCAGACATAAAGGGACTTGATCTGAGCCCCCGTCACAGGGCCGGTGAAGATGACGTGACCGGCAACGCCAAGCTGGCCGGCCAGTGTCTTCAGGTCATTGACGTAACCATCCAAGCGCTCATCGAGGCCCCCGGCAAAGATCAGCCGGGACCGGTGGTTAAAATGCCGTTGGTACTCGGCGAAAACCCGGATGGCGCGGGCATGACCTTTGTTCGGCTTCACTCCACCGACAAACAGAATATTCGCGGTAGCCCCGGAATATCGCGACACCGTGGCAAAGTCAAACATCTCGCGGCCGAGTTCTTCCGTCAGATGGAGAGGCGCCAGCACCCTGCAATTGTCCGGATCCGCGCCCAGTGCGATCAGCTCCGCGCAGTTATAGGTCGAATCCCCCACTATGAGCATTTTCGGGAGCTGGGCGATTCTCCTGGTAGACTCAATACCAAATTCGCACGCTTGCGTATGGGGCAATGAATATGGGGCAAAGAAGCGTGCGGGCGTGATGTTGTGATACTTCAAGACGATTCTGTTCGGGGTGTTGAAAAGTATTTCTTCCCCCCGTGGCCACCCGGTGGAATGGTGATAGACGAGTATGGCGCCGGAAGACCGCCCGAGTTCCTTGGGAGCCAGCTCAATGGGATCGGCAATGGATGCACAGGCCGGGTGAATTCCTTCCGCGAAAACACGCACGGCGTGCCCGCTTTCCATGAGAGCCAACCGCATCTGCGCGACATCATTCCCGATCGCGTCGTATGGCACCAGGCTGTGTGTCAGGAGGCAGATGTTTGGGGGTCTGGTCACGGTCTAAGCTTTCCGTCCGATTACCGCGTAATCTTGCGGTCCGTAGAAGTACTCATTGAAGCGCCTGGCAAGTTCTGTTCCATCATCCCGCAACTTCGAGGATTCCGGATAAGGATGCAGATTCAGAACCCGCACATCGCACAATCCACGCGCCTCCAGGATGAACTGAGTGGTCAGCGACGGGAGCGGATTGCGGTGGGTGAAGTCCAGGTAAAAATTGTGGCTGCCCACCAGAACGTTCTGGGGATTGGGGGTTTCAAAGATCGCGAGGCCGCCGGGTTTCAGAACCCGGACCGTCTCGTCGAAAACCCGGACCATGATGTCGAACGGAAGGTGTTCGATGATATGGAAGCCCGTCACTGCGCCGAGGCTGCGGGCGGGCTGGTCCTTCAAATACTGGAGAATGTCGCTCTCCGCGACGTTCAGTCCGGCTTTCTTGCAATACTTCAGCAGGACGCGGTTGGTGTCGATTCCGCTCGCTTCCAACTTGTTTTCCGAGAGCAATTCGAGCCATTCGCCCCTCCCGCAGCCGATGTCGAGAATCGGCATCCGTTTGGTGCCGATCTTGCGCTCCTGAAGAAACGGGAGATAGACCCGGGTGCGGTCTTTGATCTCCGCCCGGGTTCCCCGAAACAGGTCCTCGAAGGAAACATACACGGCATCCAGCGCATGCTTCTCTTCATCGGTGATGGCGACGAGCTGCTTTTGGTCAAAAGGAGCCGGAAGCCGCTTGCGGGCTTCTTCGAGGAGCATCGAAACCCGGTGGTTTTGGTTGATCACCTCGGTGCGCAGTTGCAGCAGGCGGATATCGCTCTGCCGGGAACCTGCTTCGACGGATCCGGCATGATTGGAAACTGCAATGACGTCTTGCGCCAAGGCGGCACGGGCCGCGATCTCGGCATCGACGCACCGCGCGAGGTGTTCGCGCACGCCGGTCTCCGCGGCCAACGCCTGCGCGAGTCCCTCGCGGGCCGCGACCTCCGCATCGACTCGCCGCGCCAGTTCTTCCCGGGCCCCAGCCTCCGCAGCGAGTGCCTGCGCCACGGCTGCACGGGCGGCGATCTCGGCATCGACACGCCGCGCGAGTTCTTCCCGCGCCCCAACTTCCGCGCCGAATGCCTGCGCCAGGCCTGCATGGGACGCGATCCCGGCATCGATATGCCGCGCGAGTTGCTCCCGCGCCCCAGCCTCCGCACCGAGAGACTGCGTGAGACCCTCGCGGGCCGCGACCTCCACATCGACACGCCGCGCGAGTTCTTCCCGCGCCCCAACTTCCGAGCCGAATGCCTGCGCCAGGCCTGCATGGGCCGCGATCCCGGCATCGACACGCCGCGCGAGTTCCTCCCGCGCCCCAGCCTCCGCACCGAGAGACTGCGTGAGACCCTCGCGGGCCGCGACCTCCACATCGACTCGCCGCGCCAGTTCTTCCCGCGCCCCAGCCTCCGCACCGAGAGACTGCGTGAGACCCTCGCGGGCCGCGACCTCCACATCGACTCGCCGCGCCAGTTCTTCCCGCGCCCCAGTCTCCGCACCGAGAGACTGCGCCAAGGCTGTACGGGCCGCGATCTCGGCATCGACTCGACTCGCCAGTTTCTCCCGCGTTCCAATCTCCGTACTGAGTGCCTGCGCCAAGGCCGTACGGGCCGCGATCTCGGCGGCGACTCGACTCGCCAGTTTCTCCCGCGTTCCAACCTCCGCACCGAGCGCCTGCGCCAAGGCTGCACGGGCCGCAATTTCGGTATCGACACGCCGCGTGAGTTGCTCGCGCACGCCGGTCTCCGCGGCCAGCGCGCGCGCGAGCCCCTCGCGGATCGCGACCTCCGCATCGACTCGACTCGCCAGTTCTTCCCGCGCCCCAGTCTCCGCACCAAGTGCCTGCGTGAGGCCTTGCAGTTCGCGCTGGGTGTCTTCCAAGCGCGATTCCACCATGTGCCTGGCTAGAATCTCGGGCAGGAGTTCCGTCTTGACGATGGTCTGGATCTCTTCCCGCCGCGCTCCGAGCATCTTTTCGAGGCGTTGGGTTTCCGCCTGCATCTCCGCGACTTGCCGATTCAGGGCATCCAGTGCCGTCCAGTTTTGGCGGCCAGCCGCGGCCACGGTCTTGATTGCCGCCAACAGTTCATTGAAACAACGAGTTGCGACCTCGTGAAACCTGGCGATCTGCGGTGTGTACCAGAACAAGGCCCGGCGAACGCTCTTTACCAGGAAGGCCCCCGCCCGTCCGCGAAGTGTGGGAGGTTCGGGAGGCAGTTGGCCGATCAACGAATGCGCGGCTTCCAACGCCGTTCCGGCTTCCTCTAATCGAGTCCAATCAGGGCCTCCCGGCGTGGGGAAAACGGGCACGGAGTGCTGCTGCGGAGACGGCGGCGCAGTACGATTGCGTATCCGGGCTCCGATCTCACGCATGATTTCTTGAACGTCAATAAGATCCGTCATTCGGGAGCTTCCTCACTTTTTCCGGCCCTGATCCCGCGCATGCCGCTTTTGGCCTTGCCGAGTGCCACAGCCGGGCTCACTTGCCCAAGCCAGCCCTATATGCCAGCGTCTTCCATCGTACACAAACCAGAGGGCGAACCGGGCAACGACCAGCGGCGGCTGTCTCTTCTTCGCGCAGCTCGAGTGTAGTTGTGTAGATAATAAGGAGCGTAGTGGCACGGGCGGGAGCCGGAACTTGAGCGTGAGAGCCGGGGCCGGCTGCCGTTACGCCGCGGCGGTAGTCCGATGCTCTTCATAAGCTGCAATCACTTCGCGGATGCGGCCGCTCATCATGGGTTCGCCGCGATCCAGCCAGATGGCGCGGTCGCACAATTGCTGCACCATGCCGGCCGCATGTGAGACGCACAGCAGCGTCTTGCCGGCGTGCCGGAACCGGTGGAGGCGCTCGAAACACTTGGCCTGGAACGCCTGGTCTCCCACCGCCAGCACTTCGTCGATGA
>OBLU010001911.1_pt1 | contig 19259 bp, 12 predicted proteins | sample 1518681 | NCBI WGS metagenome assembly OBLU01 (sample SAMEA3539304, study PRJEB22396) | soil metagenome | biome: tundra; feature: field; material: soil | place: USA | collected 2010-05 | depth 0.15 m | reverse complement strand
CAAATCCCTGGGCGCTGTTGCGCGGCGGACTGTGCGGGATGAAGTCGTTTGTGTAGGCCGATTCCGTGATGTTCGTCACCGTGCTCGCGCCGCTGCCGCTGCCCGAGATTGTGAGAATTGGATGCATGACGTCATCCGCGCGCAATGGCACCGTCAAGCAAAGCAGGGCAGAGATCGCGGCAAGAGTAAAGCGTGACGCGTGGAACGCAAAGCGGGAGACTTGAAAGATTCCCACGGCTGCCGTGTCGCGGTGTGTTAAAGCGGCGTGAACGGCGCGCGCCAGTCTGAAAATTTCCGCATCAATGTGATTCATCATTTTTAATAATATACCATCGCGCGGGCGTCCGGCCCATAGAACAATAATACAATGCGCCCGTAAGCAGAATTGCATTCGATGGTCCATCACGGCATTGCTGGATTCCAGCCCGACCCCACGCTGGACGCCCCGGTTGCGCGACGAACTCAATGAAGATTATCAGGACTTGCTGCTGGCATTTGGTAGAAAATCCGTCTTGAGAATTTCACAATAACCGGCCCAAGCTCGGCGGTTGGAGAGAACGCCCAAAGCGGGCATCCTCATAATAATATGTGGCGTGAATGTGGGCCTGACGCCCGGCCTCACTGGCGCCGCGCCAGTCGTGTCCGAAAAACAGGCTGATGGCCCTTGCGGCGTCCAGTGGAGGCTGATGGTTAGGTGACGATCTCCAGTATCTTCTCATCCGGAATCCCCAGCCTCCTGCCAAGCACCAAGGCAAATGGAACGATATAAAGAGAGATTCACCGAACGCTTACGTTGAAACGGCTTGAACAAAACTCACTCCTGAGTGTCAAACAACGGTATAGCAAGAACCACGTCCTACCCGATCATTCGTGCCGCTAAAACGACGAGGACAATGAAACCTAAAATCAACAGCATGGCTTCAATGAAAAGCACGCGGCTCAGGCGTTTCTTCAGCACAGCGTGCGCCTTGGCGATTATCTGAACCTGACTTTGGGGTGTTGCGTGAGTGCTGACCAATTCCGTCACGTCAACCCCGCCCAAAATATTGGTTAGAATTGCGGCCGGGGAATAACACAGACCTGTAAAAGACCACCAGCCGAGTGCCGCCGTCCAAAATGTATTTCGCAGTCGAAACATCATGCTGGTCGCGTATGGTGGAATCCATTCGAGATGAGTGGTGTCCCATGTTATAACAACAACTGCGGTGAGGCGCTGAAATAAAACCATCCGCCCGCCATATCGGTCGAATTGTTCTTGGATTTTCTGCAATACCTTCAGGTCCGTTGGCTGTGTCAAATGAAAATCTATCATATTTGTTGGTATGTGGATGAATGAAAGCCTCCAGGAACATTTTGTCTAATGGGGATTTCCCATTTGGTTTCTTGCCCACGACAAGCGTGGGCCTCCTTCGTGATTCTCCTCCCACTCCACAGATTTGCGATGAACTTCTTCGCTGATACGGGGTCGAGCTGATTTTCCAGGGTTCAAAACAAGCTCCTCTCTGTCTCAAGGATAACCGAGGCCGTAGTAGCGGGCAGAATAATTTGTCCAAGTTGGATCACTGAAATGGGTTGAGTCATTAGTCAGCGTCAGGGTTTGAAGGCGAGTCCAGGTGGGCTTGGCCAGGTTGCTGCAGGCTTCCACCACGACCGTAAACTTGTTCGTGGCGGTGATGTTGAATCCAAATTGATTGTTGCTGATACCGAAGCCGCTACCGCTGGTTTGGATCCGAGGGTTCCACAGCGTGGCTGGGACACCGGTGTCACCCCAGCCGGTCGTGCCGGGCAAATAATAGACTGTCCAATCTTCGCTTTCCTCAAAGAGCAGTATGGAAAAGTTGGCGGGAGCGTTGCCCGCGAAATAGAAACCGGTCGGACCGTTGAAACCTTGGAATGCATCGTCGCCGATGTTCGTAACACTTTGGGCTATCGTGACATTGGTCATTTTGAAGCAGTCATCAAATGCGAAAGATCCAATGCTGGTGACCCCGTTGGGAATTGTGATGCTGGAAAGGCTGGTGCAGAGTTCGAACGCAGCACTGCCTATGTTCGTGACGCCTTTGCCGATGGTCACATTGGTCAGACTGGAGCAAAAAGAGAAGGCTAAGGCTGCGATGCTGGTGACGCTGTCGGGAATTGTGATGCTGGTCAGACTGGAAGAGAAGACGGAATCCACCCCGTTCCCAATGCCGGAAACCGTCAGGCTGTTTATGTTGGTTGGAATGGACACAACCGAGTTGGCCCCGGTGTAGTTAGTGATAGTGATGGTTTTCGTATTGCCGGGATTTATGCTATAATCGAAATCATCACCTGATCCGGATTGGGCATGCATCGTTGCCGGGGCGGCCAATAGCACCGCAACCACCAAAGCCTTTGCCAGCAGAGATATAATCGTTCGCGGATTCATGCGGTTTTTTGCGTAACCTCTCGAGTATAGATGAGACAGCCGCCGAGAGCAACGCGAATCGACAGACTTTGGGACTATCTCGTTGACAAACAATCCGGTTTTATCCGCATATTTCGCGCATTATCGCCGATGGAAAACCAGCAAATCTTGGTCGCTCAAACAGCAGCGCTCTCCCCGCTGCGGCAAAATCGAAACCCGGAACCGGCAAGCAGTCAAACTTGTTTTCAGGGCAATCCACCGGCCCATGTTTGCTAAAGGTTTAAAACGCAAAAGAGCAAAAACTAAAGCCGCCTGACACACCGAAACCCATTACCATAGATGAAGTCGTCCGGGCTGTCGTAGACGCGAACGGCGCACTGTGCGTCGTAGGCGCTGAAGAAGAAAGTGCCGCCGCGCAACACACGTTCGTCAAAGGGAGAAGAAGCCGGGCCGCGTGGGTCGGCACCTCCCAAATAAGGGCTGCCGGCCGGATACGGCGGCGCCGCATACCAATCCCAACACCACTCAAACACATTCCCAGCCATGTCATACAGCCCATACCCGTTCGGTGCAAAGGACCCCACCGGACTCGGGTAGGCGATGGTCGTGTTATTACCATCGTAGTAACTGAAGTTCGTGTTGTAGCCAGAATAGGGGCCCAAATCATAACCGGATGCGCCGGGGTAGGCGTAATAGTTAGCCTGGCTTTCCGTGATGATATTGCCCCACGGAAAACGGTTGCCCGTCAAGCCTCCCCGCGCCGCCTTCTCCCACTCCGCTTCCGTCGGCAACCGATACCCGGTGTTTGCCATGTTCAGATAAACATTCGTGCCCGTGGCGTTCGTAAAAACCTGCGAAAGACCCGCATCCGCGTAATAACATGGCGTCAAGCCCGCCTGCTGCGACCGCGCATTGCACCACGCCACACAATCATACCAGTCCACTCCCACCGGACTGTTGCCCGCATACGACGGATAGGCAAAAACGGAAAGCGGAAAGGCAAAGGTATAACCATGACCTGTGGCATAGCTGTAAACCCCCGCCCACTCATTGGAACTGATCAGATTCACGTCCATGTAAAACGCTGACACATACACGTTCGTTGGATTGGCATCCGTGATGTCAGGGTCGTTCGTGGCATTGTTATAGAAATTGTTGACAATGTAATTTCCGATCAGAAATGAACCCGCCGGGATCAACACCATGCCCGGAGGATTGGTGGATTGGAGCAACCGGAAATAACCCGCCGGCGCCGAGTTCGTCACCGTCACGGCATTGACCGTAACCGTTTTGGTCGCCGTCACCCAGTTGGTCGAGGCGAGGTTGGTGACGGTCTGCAACACATAATTCGTCGTGCTCACCGGCCAGTAAAGGAGGGATTGCTTGCCCGCCGGGGCGATGCCCAGATTCGTGACTTGGGCGGTGGTTTGGTGAACGCCGGCGAGGATCGCCAGCCCGAGGAACAGGGAATGCTGTTTGGTTTTCATGATGGGTCCACCGTGTTGTTTTCGAAATTGTCTCAATTCTTTCCCGCGAGCGATTGCACCACTTGCTTTAATTCATTCAACTGCTGTTCGAGGACATCCACTTTGGCGGATTTCTCCTTCAATGTTTCGATCTCCGTGACTTGATCCTGAATCTTTTCGGACTGCGCCGCTACTTTGCGGTCCTGCTCCTCGACTTTGCGATGTTGTTTGAGGAATTCATTCAGCAGCATCGCATTGACCGCTTCGTAGCGGACGGTGTAAATCTCGTGTTTGGCGTCGCGCAGCACGAGGTCAGGGTCAACTTGGTCCACTTCCTCGGCGACCAAGCCGAATTGCGGAGTGGCTTTGGGATCAATCCCGGCCTTGTAGTGAAACGTGACGGGTCGGAGCGAAAGCAGCACGTCGCTCGCATCGTCCATGCTGCGGATGTCGTCCTTGAACCGCGCCGAAGAGGTAAGTGTGCCTAGTGTTCCGGTTGACGTTACATAAACCGGCACCCCGCTGGCGGCGGTGTTTCCATAGATGCCAGCGATCATGGTATTGGTCTGTGTGCCCTGCGTGCCAATAAGAATGGTGTTATTGTCTGCTGCCGTCCCTGCATTTCCGATTTCGATATTGTAGCTGCCGGTAATGATATTGGCACCGGCCTGATAGCCAAAGGTTATGTTGTTGCTGCCAGTTGCGAATTCTCCCGCGTGGCTACCCACGGTGGTATTATTATTGCCGCCGTAAGCCAGCGCGTGATAACCCACCGCGGTATCATTATTGCCACCGTTGAAAAGCGCCTGCGAGCCAACGGCCGTGCTGTAACTGCCGCTGTAGTTAGTGCCGCCCTCGAACATCGCATCAGCGCCGATGGCCGTGTTGTCGCTGCCGTTCGTGCTACTATAAAGCGCCGCAACACCTATGGCGGTGTTATCATTGTCGTTCGTGCTTGAATTGAGCGCACCATAGCCATAGGCGGTGTTGTCGTTGCCACTGATGTTTGCCGACAAGGCCTCATAGCCGCTGGCGGTGTTGGCGAAGCCGACCGTGTTGGCCACCAACGCGAAATCGCCAATAGCCGTGTTATAGTAGCCGCTGGTGTTGAGGTAAAGCGCCGAATCGCCAACGGCCGTGTTCTCGTAACCGGTCGTGTTGCTTGCAAGCGCATAATTACCCAGGGCCGTGCCACTGGTGCCGGTCGTGTTTTGGTTTAGCGCAACATAACCGACGGCCGTGTTGCCCCAGCCGTCCGTGTTTTGCTTAAGCGCCTCATAGCCGATCGCCGTGTTTTCGCCGTTGTTATCATAGCTGCCTTGGTTGTAAGCGTTGTCATTCTGGAGCGCCTGATAGCCAATGGCCACGAGGTCGCTGTCATTCGTGCTGTTCGCGAGCGCCTGATAACCAATTGCCACGTTGCATGAGCCACTCACGTTCAAATAAAGCGCCTCAAAGCCTTCGCCCACGTTGTTGGAGCCGGTCGTATCCCAGAACATAGCATACGCACCATCAGCGGTGTTGCAGGAGGCCGTTGTGACACCAGGGACCAAATACAGGGAAAGGGCCGCAAAGCCAGTGCCAGTATTGTAAGAACCGGTCGTCACGGAGAATAGCGCTGCACAGCCATCGGCCGTGTTGCCGCTGCTGTCGTTCACGGTGTATGAAAGCGCCCCATAGCCGGTGGCAGTGTTGTTGGATCCGGTCGTGTTGTATTCAAGCGCTTCAGCACCCACTGCCACGTTGTAGGAGCCGGTCGTGTTCGAAATGATCGTAAAATCGCCAATGGCTGTGTTATAGTTTCCGTTAATGTTTTGTTGAAGGGCTATATAGCCGAGGGCTGTATTGCCCGCGCCGGTTGTGTCCGCCTGGAGGGCTTGATAGCCGACGGCCGTGTTGTGGCCGTTGCCACCGGTCGTAAAGCCATTGTTGTAGGCATTGTCATTCTGGAGCGCTTGATAGCCGATGGCCACAAGGTCGTTGTCATTCGTGTTGTTCTCGAGCGCCTGATTACCAATGGCCACGTTGCCGGAGCCGGTGGTGTTATAGGCGAGTGCGTCAACGCCAATGGCCAGGTTCTCCGAGCCGGTCGAGTTGTCGTAAAGCGCCGAATCACCGGTGGCGATGTTCCCGGAACCGGTGGTGATGTTGTAAAGCGCCGTTTCGCCAAGGGCCGTGTTCTGCAAGCCTCTGGTGGTCAAATTGCCCGCATTCTGGCCGGCAAAGAAGTTGCCACTCACACCGTCGGCGTGCAAAAGGGTGCTGCTGCCGGAAGTAATCGTGGCCGTTGCGGGCAGATTCAAACCGCCGCCCACGGTCACATTGCCCAGGGTCACGCTCGGTTCATTGTTCGTCACCACCGCGCCCGGCAATTGCGACAGGAGCACCGTGCCACTCAACTGGGCCGCCGGCAAGCTGCCCAGCAGATTGCTGGCGCTTGCCGCGAAGATGGCATAAGGCACCGGCGTCAATTGCTGGCGCGGCGCCAGCGTGGTGAAGCTGCTGGCCAGGTTTGTCTCCACGGCAATTTCCAGCCAGTTGGACGTGCCGGTGAACACGCCGGGGCCAAAATCAATCAGCACCGTGAACAGGCCGTTGGTGACCAGGACGCCACTGTTGGTAGCCGGCCCGGCGATGGCGCTGCCGCCGCTGCTGACGGTGAACAGCGAGAAGGACAGGTTGTAGGTGCCGCTGGCCGGGCTGCCGTTGTTCTGGAGCTGGCCTTGATAAGTGAACGCGGTGCCTTGAGCGAAGGCGGTGGCGAATTGCGAGTTGAAGGCTAACAGCGCCAGCAAGGGCAGCGCGACGAGGTTGATCGCGAATTTAATTTTCATAATGGGATTTTTTCATTTTGCCTTTTTGTCTTGGTTGGTTGTATCGGTTTCAATGTTCTGCTGGCGGAGAAGCATCTGCGGTTGCGGAGCCGCTCGCGGCACTCTAAAGCCAGCCGAGTTGAGTGGCTCGGCTGGCTTTTTGCGTTTTGGCAAGGTCGCACAACCAATGTGGCTGGCTGAACACGCCCGCTCTGAGTTCCAGCGTTATAGCTGCCGCCGTTTCATGGATTGGCAAGACGGAAGAACTGGTTTCCCGTCGGATTGGGAATATTCAAGTAGTTCGTGCCATTGGCGGTCGTCACGCCGCTGCTGTTCAGCCAGCTCGCAGGCACAGCAGTCAGATTGTTGTCCTGCTTCAAAGTCCAGCCGGGCACGGCTTGCCAATAAACCGTCACCGTGCTCCCGGAACGGCTGATGTAAAGCGCCGGCGCGCCGGGCGTTTGCGCCACGGAAATCAGCGCCCAAAACCCGCCGGTGACCGAGTAACTGCCGCCGGTCAGCGGTCCGCCGGCATCCTGCTGGCCGATGGTGCCGCTGACCTGATAGGCACCGGCCGAGCTGGTGCCGCCGCCGCCGGACACCTTGAACCAGTTGATGGAGTAGCTCTGGGCAAAGCTGATGGCGGGAATCAGCAGCGTGAAAAGGAGGAATAATTTTTTCATATTCTTTTTTGGTGTGGCCACAGATTAAACACAAGTGCGGCAACGCATCCGTGATTAATCTGTGGCGTTCATGTTTCGTGGCCTTATTTGCCGGAAAGTGCCTGCTCCAGCCGGTCAAGCCGTGCCTTCAATTCCGTGATCTCCGCGTTTTTCTCCTCCAGCTTTTGATTCAAGCCCTGGATGGCCGCCAGCGCAACACCTCCCTCATCCACGGTGCTGATGTGCGTGTCGTCTTCGCCGTTCAACCCAAAAGCTGCGTGAAAGTCCTGTGCCATTGGGCCAATATGTTCCTGGCCTGGCGCAGCCTTGTATTGCCATTCGCTGATTGGCAGCGCGGTCACCTTTTCCAGCACCTCGTGCGGATTGATGGCGCTAAAGGCGTGCTTGGAGTTACGATCCGAGCCATTTACCCAGGTAGTGCCATTGCAATAAGCGCCGCCCGAACCCACCGTCAGTAAATTGCCGGGCGAACTGTTGCCGATGCCGACGTTGCCGTTGTTGAGAACCACCATCCGCTCGTTGTAACTTGTGTAAAACTCCAAGTCAAATTGCGTGCCGCCGGAAGTGCGCTTGGACGCGATACCTTCACCAGTGTTGCCCGTTGCACCGAAGGTAAGCGCGTTGCTGTGAACGGTGCCAGGGTTGACGCCATTCATATCCACTTCGAAAGCGTTAGCCGCCCAGTTCCCGTTGTTATCCAACTGCGAGACATACGCACTGGCATTTCCAAACTGCGCGATCAAGACATTAGTGCTTCCAATTCCATTGCCCCAAGCTGTGGAAACACTGAGCGCGCCTTGAGTTGGGCCGCCATTAGCCACTACCCGCAAAGCCGAGGAACTGCTGGAGGTGGTATCCAAGTTTTCGATCAAGACAATCGGTTGGCTGCTGTTGCCTTCTCTCGAACCCACCACCCGCAACGGGGCGCCATTCGGGTTATTGGTTCCAATGCCGACGCCGGTGAATAAAGTGCCAAGCTGGCCGCTGCTGGTCACACCCACCAGCGGACTGCCGGCCGTTAAAGCTGTCGCGTAGATACCAGCGATGTAAGTGCTGTTCTGAGTTCCGGCGGTGCCTAAGCGGATGATGCCAGTATCACCCGTGAGTCCGGTGTTGCCGATGTCAATATTGGCACTGCTCGTTGTGATGTTCTGGCCCGCAAGGAAACCCAAGGCAACGTTGTTGTTTCCACTGGTATTCGCGGAGAGTGCCGCGAACCCTACGGCTGTATTCTGCGACCCGGTGGTGTCGGTGTCCAGCGTATGCGCGCCATCGGCCGTGTTTTGGTATCCGCTGCCGATGGTGTAAAGCGCTCCCACGCCGATTCCTGTGTTTTCTCCGCCGATCGGCCCGGAGAGCGCACTTTGGCCGGCGAGTTGGCCAACGAAGAAATTAGTATTGTTGTCACCGAACAACATTAGTTGACCTCCGGAGAAGATATAGTCATTGGTGACCGCGGTGGGGGGCAGGTTCAACGGGCCAGAAAAAGTCCCGCTGGCGTCTAGTGTAATTGAGCCGCCAAGGAAGACGGTCCCGCCGCCGCTGAGTCCACTCCCGGTGTTGATGGTAATGGAGCCGTTGCCAGGGAGCTGGCTGTCTAACAAGCTTCCCATGGTGCCAAGCTTGCCGCTGCTGTTCACGACCACCAATGAGCTATTTGTGGGAAGGGTTGTTCCGTAGATGCCGGCGACGTAGGTGTTGGTGTGCGCCCCTTGCGTGCCGATACGGATAACATTATTTTCGCTCCCAACACCCTGGTTGCCGATATCAATGTTACCGCTTTCACTGCCGAGAAAATTATAACCCGCTTTAAATCCCAATGCGATATTGGTGTTACCGCTCGTTATTTGCCAAAGTGCAAAAGCGCCGTTTGCCGTGTTGTTGCCGCCGCTAGTATTGCTAAAAAGCGCCTGAGAACCACCGGCCGTGTTGTAGGAGCCGGACCGGTTGTCAAAAAGCGCATTAAAGCCATAAGCTGTATTGGCGGTGCCGCTAGTGTTGTTGGCGAGCGCAGACACGCCACCGCCAGTATTATTGGTGCCGCTCGTGCTCGTCATCGTCGAAGCGCCTGCTTGCTGACCACTAAAAAAGTTTCCTTTGTTATCGGCATACACAAGATAGCTGGGGCCGGAATTGATGATGTCTGGGGTAATCTGGGTTGCCGGGAAGTTCAACCCGGTCGCGCTTACAATACCACTGACATCCAGAGCCGTAGCGGGATTGGGCTTTCCGATACCCACTCCACCGCCTGCCATAATTTCCAATGGTTTGCCGTCCGTTGTGCCCAGAAAATTCAACCCGGGCGTCGTGTTCGCGTTGCCTGCCAGATTCCAATAGCAAGGCAGGTTGCAATAGCCATAGCCATTCAACGTCGTTGCGTTGACACCGGTCAAACCAGCTCCGCTCCCGACAAAACTATCGCTGGCATTATTGAATGTCACCGCACCGTTGTAAGTGCCGGACAACTGCGTGGCGGGCAACACACCAAGCAAATTGCTCGCGTTTTCCGCGTAAATGGCATACGGCGTGGGGGTCAATTCTTGGCGCGGACTCAACGTGGAGAAACTGTTGCCACTGTTGGTCTCCACGGCAATCTCAAGCCAAATGGGCGGGTTCGTGAAACCGTTTTCCCCTATATTCATAAGATCAATGTGGGTAGTAAATAAGCCGTTGGTGACGGCAACATTGCTGTTAGTCACTGCGCCCAAAGAAGCGCCTCCAGATGCACTTGTATAAAAGTTGAATTCCAGGTTGTAGGTGCCACTTGCCGGACTGCCATTGTTCTGGAGCTGGCCTTGATAAGTGAAGGCGGTGCCTTGGGCGAACGCGGACTGCGAGTTGAGGGTTAACAGCGCCAGCATTGCCAGCGCGATGAGTTTGAGTGTGAATTTAATTTTCATGTTTGAATCCTTTCAATTTATTTATTTTGGTTTGATTAATTTGTTTTGTTTCACCGTCACATACACACAAACGAGATTCGGAGACGAAAAGTATCACCAATTGAAAAATATTTTAAAAAGGCCGGGGAGACGGCAACGAAAGGGATCGTGCCAGGCCGTCCGGTCCTCCCGGCGAGCCGTGGCGATGGCACCACACTAAATTCCGCCGTTGGAACAGGCGAAGCATTCATAAACCACGGATGGACACGGACAAACACGGATTTCAGAAGCTCAGTTTCATTCACCTTCCAAGTGCGTCACCGTCTGTATTAAAGTCTTGTTATCCGTGTGCATCCGCGTCCATCCGTCGTTAAACTGCGTTTTCCAGGTTCAGAGAAGAGCTGAACAGCCAAGGCGGTTATTTGCGCCAAAGGCGCGCTGCTTCCGGCCGTGACGGCGCGGGGCAAACCGAGTAGCGCAGAGTTGCACTCTGCTGTATCGCGGGTTTGCAACCCGCAAGGCGTCTGCATTGAAGTGGACGTTGGCATGGCCGTGCCCTTTCAACTTATCCAGCACAATTCCGACGCACCAAAGCCCGATAAAAACGCTGCTGGCCCGTCAACGGCGCTGTGAACTGCCATTTGGTGTTATCGGAGCCATGCTGGACGACGACGGAAGTGTCGTAACCCCAGTCAACCAGATTGGTTGAGCTTTGGAAAAACACTTTTGACCCCACAGCGGTGCCGCTCAATTGCAATATTCCCGTCATGGTGTCAGCGGCGATAGTCACGCCGCCTAAGCTGGAGCCTCCGCCGACAAAAAGCGGCGCATCTGACGGAGCAATTAGAACTCCAAACAACAGGGCTCCACCCAATGAGCCACCGATTGTGGTCCCGCCAGGCAACAGCAAAGCCTTCGGGAGCACGTATAGACCATTCGTTGCGCTTGGAAAGCCGACGTTGAGGCCATTAAAAGAAATGTAAAGATACCCTCCTGACCCACCGAGGGATATTTCCTGCAACACCAAGATGTTGCTGCTGGGCACGGTATATGACGCCGAACTAGTCACTAATTGGACAAAGCCATTTATCGTTGCGCTTGCCGTGCAAACGCCCATGATTGTGGCTACAGTTAATGTCAATATTGTTTTCATTTGTGATTCTTTTGGTTGGATTGTTATTTGTTTGTTTTTTGGATTTTGGTGGTTTTTAGGCATAAGACAAAATTCTGCGCGGCGCTGGCGTTCTCACAAGATTTCTCCGAACGAACGTCCGCGCTTTGGCCCCCTGAATCGTAGCGGCCGACTTTAGGAGGCTGAAACTTCTTCTCATCATTTGCAGATGGAGCCTCTTCATGGCGGCGGCTGCTAAGGTTCAGGGGGCGAATACACAAAGAACTGAGCTTCTGGACGGCAAGACACGGCAAAACTGAGGATCCGGTTGCCGTGCCAGCGCTAAAGCTTTGTTTCCATCCGCGTTGGTAGAACAAGGCAGCGCGCGTAGCGACGCAGGATTTATTTTTCATAACATTATTTTTTGCCGCTCAAACGTCCACACCTTCATAAACGAAATTCAGGAAAGAAAAGTATCACCAGTGGTAAAATATTTTTAAAAGTCCGGGGAGACGGCAACGAAAGGGAGCTTTTATAAGCAGCCGGGGGATGTTTCCATTCCATCGCAGCGAGCGCACAAAGCGCTGGTTTGGAGTCCGTCCGCGCGACCAACTTCCGCCGCCACGCCTTACGGCAAACTGATGCGATAGAAGCGGCTGGCATAATTCGTCCACTGGGCATCGCTGAAATAGGCCGAACCGCCGGCAAGCGTGTTGGTTTGCAGAGGTTGCCACCGCGCGTTAACCAAGTTGGTGCAGGCTTCGACGACCACCGCGGCATTCGTCGCCCAAGATATGGTGAACGCAAACGGGTTGGTTGGCAGGCCAAAGCTAAGGCTGCTGCTCAGGATCAGCGGGAACGGCAACGCCCACGGGGCCGTCTGAAGACCGGCAAAATTAAAACCCCAGCCGAGCGTGCCGGGCAAATAATAAACCGTTCCGGTGGCGAATAGGAAAGCAGTCGAATCGGCCACGGGCGCGTTGCCTTGGAAATAGACGCCCGTCAGGCTGGTGCAGTATTCGAACGCGTAGCCTCCGATGCTGCCAACACCGGCGGGTATGGTGACGTTTGTCAGGCTGCGGCAATAACCAAAGGCATAATCCCCGATGCTCATGACATTCGCGGGAATCGCAACGATGGTCAAGCTCGTGCCAAAGAATGCCGAGTATCCGATGCTGGTAACGCCAGAGCCAATAGCAGCAGAAGCCAAGCTGGTGCATTCGTCGAACGCGTAATCTCCGAGGCTGGTGACGCTGTTGGGTATGGTGATGCTGGTCAGGCCGGAGCAGAGATCGAACGCATTCGCTTCAATGTTAATGACGGTGTTAGGAATGATGACGTTCGTGAGGCCGCTACAGCCATAAAACGCATTCGCCCCAATGTCGGAGACGCTGTTCGGAATCGTGTAGCTTGCATTCCCGGCTCCGACTGGATATAGCACAAGTGCGGTCTGACCTTTGTTGAACAAGAGGCCGTTCAGACTACTGTAATCCGGATTATGAGCATCCACCGTGATGGCCTCCAGGCTGGTGCAGTCATAGAACGCATACGCTCCGATATTGGTGACACTGTTGGGAATGGCGACGCTGGTCACGGCATAGAAAGTGAACGCAAAGTCTCCGATGCCGGTCACCGGCAGGCCGTTGGTCGCGCTGGGGATAGTTACCACGCTTCCCGGCCCGCGATAGCCCGTGATGGTGATCGCGCCGTTGTTGGTCGTATAGGTGAATTGGGCCAGCACTGCCGGCGCGGCCAGGAGCAGCATGGCTAAAAAGCAGGCGCGGATTCTTTTCATAATCGTAATTTTGTTTTATTCTCAGTTTTTCCATTGAACGGCCACATAGATCTAAACGAGATTGGGCGACAAAAAGTATCACCACCTGGAGAAATCTTTTGACCACGGATTGCACGGCGCGGCGTCGCCGCAACCAAAATAGCGCAGAGTTGCACTCTGCTGTATCGCGGGTTTGCAACCCGAAAGGCGTCCGCATTGAAGTGGACGTTGGCATGGCCTGCCCTGCCGAATCCAATTCGGCGATACGGCAGATTGGAAATCTGCGCTACATCAGAAAGACCGGACACACTTTTTCGGAATCCCGGCTTAAGCAAGCCTCTCGACGGGGGCTTTCGTGAATTCGGTTTTCGATTTACTACGGAGCCGTGATGCTGGAGTAGGGCGAAATGGTGCGGGTGGAACGGTCCGCCAGGAGCCAGCGGCCCCACACCACGCCATCTCCGTTGTCCGGTTGATTTTTGAGATACTCTCTTAAATGGGCAATGGTCGCGGCACGATCCAGGCTGGTAGGTTCCAAGAGGCCATGTTGGTTGAGCCGGTTGCCGGAAAGGGCTTCCGCCAGTTGCAACAGCCAATCCGGGCAGCGTTTCGGGGCAAAACCGACATCCCAAACATGTGCCGCGTTGTCCCGGCAAGCGGTGACAATGCGTTTGCCGTCCGGGCTGAATTGGGCGAGAAACAGTTGACCGTCATGTTTCAAGGGATCGCTCAAGGGCTGGCCGGTTCGGGCATCCCACACGCAAGCGGTTCCGTCGTCGGAAGCCGTGACAACGCACTTGCTGTCCGGACTGAATTGGGCGGAGTTCACCGATTGTTCATGTTTCAATGGTTCAGTCAACGGCTGGCCGGTCTGCGCATCCCACACGCGCGCGGTGCTGTCCCGGGAAGCAGTGACAATGAGCTTGCCATCCGGGCTGAATTGGACGAAGAGCACATAGTCGCCGTGTTGCATGAACCCGGTCAAAGGCTCGCCAGTCTGCGCGTCCCACACCCGTGCGGTCCGGTCGGCTGAAATGGTGACTATGCGCTTGCCGTCCGGGCTGTATTGGGCGAAGGCCACCGGTTTTGCGTGCTTCAAGTTTTGGAGCAGCACCTTGCCAGTCTGCGCATCCCAAACTCGCGCAAGATGGTCCCATGCCGCAGTCACAATTCGCTTGCCATCCGGGCTGAATTGGGCGGAGGCAACCGTGCCGGGGTGTTGCAAAGGCTCCGTCAGTGGCTGGCCGGTTTGCGCGTCCCATACCCGTGCGGTGGAGTCCTCCGAAGCGGTGACAACCCGCTGGCCATCCGGGCTAAAGTGGGCGGAGTTCACGCGGTCTTTGTGGCGCAGTGGTTCCGTCAGCGGCTGGCCTGTCTGCGCATCCCACACCCGCGCGGTGTGGTCGTAGGAAGCGGTGACAATGCGCCGGCCATCCGGGCTGAATTCAGCGGAGTTCACCTGGTTCGTGTGCTGCATGCGAGCACCCACTGGTTGGCCGGTCTGCGCGTCCCACACCTGCGCCGTGAAGTCGTAGGAGGCCGTGACAAGACGCCGGCCATCCGGGCTGAATTGGGCAGAATGCACCGCAGCCTTATGTTTCAATGCCATGTTCAGCGGTTGACCGGTCTGTGCCTCCCACACTTGCGCGGTGTTGTCGCCGGAACCCGTGACAATGCGCTGGCCGTCCGGACTGAAGTGCGCCGACCAGACCGCGCCGCCATGTTGCAAAGGCTCAATGAGCCGCTCGCCGGTCTTGGCGTCCCACACCTGCGCGGTGTAGTCCCACGACGCAGTGACAATACGCTGGCCATCCGGGCTGAACTGGGCGAAGTCCACTCCGCGCCCATGTTGCAAAGGAGCCATCAGCGGTTGACCGGTCTGTGCCTCCCACACTTGCGCGGTGTTGTCGGCCGAAGCGGTAACAATGCGCTGGCCATCGGGGCTGAATTGTGCGGATATGATCCGATTCCTATGTTTCATGGGCGTGCCTACTGGCTGGCCGGTCTGCGCCTCCCACACCTGCGCGGTGTTGTCTGCTGAAACGGTGACAATGCGCTGGCCGTCCGGGCTGAATTGGGCGGAGGTTACTTGGCTTGCGTGTTTCATCGGCGCGTCTGCTGGCTGGCGGGCCTGCGCGTCCCGCACCCGCATGGTGTTGTCCGCTGACGCCGTGAGAATGCGCTGGACATCCGGGCTAAATTGGAAGGAGGCTGCTTGGTCCTCTTGTTTCATCGGCGCACCCACTAGCTGACCGGTCTGCGCATCCCACACCCGCGCGGTGTTGTCGATTGACGCGGTGACGATGAGTTTGCCATCCGCGCTGAATTGGGCGGACATCACCCAGCCTTCGTGCTGCATGTTGAACGCCGGTATCATCCATGTATGATAAGTCAGCAGTGAGGCCAACCACGCCAGCGCTGCGCTGTTGTGCGGATCCGACGATAAAATTCGGGACAAATAAGCGACGGCATCCGGATCGTGATGAGCTTCGATCAGGCGGTTGGCTTCGGAAAAATTGAACGCTGCCAGCGACATCCTGGCCTCGGCTGCCGCAACCTCGGCAGCTTGCCGTTCTGTTTCAGCCTCGGCCCGAAACTGCGACTGTTGTTGTTCCGCCCGCCTCGCCCGCAATGCTTCCCCGGTGGTCGTGATGATGCCCAACACAAGCGCCGCCGCCACCGCGCCAATACCAGCTAACAGCAGCTTGTGCCGTTCGGCAAATTTTTGAAACCGGTAGGCGGTGCTGGCCGGCCGGGCCACAACGGGATCGTTGTCCAAGTGCCGCTCAATGTCCCTGGCCAGACCGTTGGCCGTCTCGTAACGCCGCGCGCGATCCTTCTCCATGGCCTTCATCACGATCCAGTCCAGGTCGCCGCCCACCAACTGAATCAGCTTCGGCGCCTCGGTATGCCGCTGCCGGGCCGTCACCGTCAAATCGCCGGCCATCATGGTGCTCAAGCGCGTGGAAGGACGCACCGGCTCTTCTTCGCGGATGATGCGCCGAATCCCTTCCACACCCGCTTCCGCCAGCCGCTTGGTCTCAAACGGCGTCCGGCCTGTGAGCAATTCGTAAAGCAGGACGCCGAGGCTGTAAATGTCGCTGCGGGTGTCTATGTCAATCCCGCTTAACGTGGCCTGTTCGGGACTCATGTAGGCGGGCGTGCCGATAAATTGTTCGAGCGCCGTGAACAGGGTTTTGTCCGTCAAGGGCTGGTCGCCCGTCGCTTTGGCGATGCCGAAATCAATGATCTTCGGCACCGGCACGCCGTCATGGTCAGTTACCAGAATGTTGGAAGGTTTGATGTCCCGATGAATGATGCCTTTTTGATGGGCGTGCTGAACGGCCCGGCAGACTTGAATGAAAAGGCGTAGGCGTTGCTCGGTGTTCAGGCTCTCGTTGTCACAGTAACGGGTGATCGGAATGCCTTTGACCAGCTCCATCACGAAGTAAGGTCGGCCGGTCTCGGTCGCGCCGGCATCCAGCACCTTGGCGATGTTCGGATGGTCCATCATCGCCAGTGCCTGACGTTCGGCTTCAAACCGGGCGACGACGCGCCTGGTGTCCATTCCCAACTTGATCACCTTCAGCGCCACCCGCCGGCGCACCGGTTCCTCCTGCTCGGCCATGAACACAACCCCGCACCCGCCTTCGCCGATTTGCTGGAGGAGTTTGTAATGCCCTATCTTGAAAGATTTTTCCGCGAGCGTAAGATCCTCCATCTTGGGCATTGGCCCCAAAGCCGTGCTTTCCATGAACGCTCCCGCCGCCTCATGGGCGCGCAGCAGAGCCTCCACGCGCTGGCGCAAAGGAGCGTCGCCGCCACAGGTCTTCTCCAGAAATGCCGCGCGCTGCTCCGTGGGCAGATTGACGGCACCATTAAATATGGCTCCGGCCTGCTTTTGGGGTTGGCTCAATTTGTCGTCCAATAACTCCATATACGAGATTCGCAACCGAAAAGTATCACCATCCAGAGGATTTTCCGTCTCGAAAACCAGCGCAACCCTTCGCGCAACGCCGGCTATTTGGATTTGTTGGCATGAATTTCCTCGTAAAGCCACGCGCGCGAGTAAGTCCAGTGACGCTTTGCGGTAGCCACCGAAATGCCCAGGACTTCCGCCGCTTCCTCAAAAGTCATGCCGACAAAATAACGCAATTTCGTCAACTCGGCTTTTTGGGGATCCTCGGCGGCGAGTTTATCGAGCACGTCATGCACCGACAAAAGCTCGTCGTCAGGCACCTGGGAGGCGATTTCCAGATTATCAACGTCCAGCCGTGCCTGCCCGCCACCGTGACGCAAGCTATGCTTGCGTCGAGCGGAATCGATCAGGATATGCCTCATCGCTTCCGCCGCCGCCGCAAAGAAATGAGCACGCCCCGCAAACCGGGCCTCCTCGTTACCGACCATCCGCAGCCAGACCTCGTGAACCAGCGCCGTGGGCTGGAGCGTGTGACCCGCAACTTGATTGGCCATTTTGTGCGCCGCCAGTTGGCGCAATTCCTGATAAACCAGCGGCAGCAAATCCCACGCAGCGTTGGCGTCGCCCAGGTCAATTGAGTCAGTTTCATCCATCGTAACGACGGTCTTCACATGGAGATTACGAACGACGGGCGGAAACTTGCAACAATAATTCATCCCCAGTTTAACGGAGGCGCATGGGATGAATCCCCCCCAGATGCTCGATGTGCAACACCTGGGGCATGATTCGGTTTAATGCTGAAATACTGAAATCGGCGTTCATCTGCGTCATCTGCGGTTAAATCCATTCGACACCTCCCATTGAATTGTGTTTTCCCTGACACCCCTCATCCGGCTGCGCCACCTTCCCCCGCTCCCGCGAGCGAAGGAATCCGTTCGGGGCTGAGAGGGGGAAACGGCGCACGTCCTGCCGCAGATTTTCGCCTTCTGGATGCTGCGCCTCAAAGTCGAGGGCGTAGCCGTTTGATTGTTTCTGTGAATTACTTTTGGCCATGTGGATTGGCAGGCATCGTAAGCCCTTGTGCATTTTTCGCAAGCAATCTTCACAAACCCATCGCGGGCAGCGGCGGTTGTCAGCGCGTAGGACAGGCGTCGCGCCTGTCTCCATTCAAAATCAACGTGCCGCCACTGAACGGTCGCCAGACCCGGCGGTTGAAAAAACGCCTCATGGCGCAGCTTTTTTGAAGTTTGAGACAGGCGCGACGCCTGTCCTACGGCATCGTTTCCGCCACGCGCGGCGAGTTGGGACAACTCGCGTTCCGGCAAGATCCGCTGCCAACCCTCCCGGTCGCCTGGCTGGCCTGCGGTGCGGCACCGCAAAACTGCTGCGTGCCTGAACCAACCTGTCCCCTGCCCTTTCAATCTGGCAACGCCAGCGAGCTGACTTGAAATGCCGCAATAACAGCCGGAGGCGGCTGTGCTTCCCAAGGCATCCTCCGGGCAAAGGCGCAGAACGCAGACCGGCAATTCAATTCTTCGTGCTTGGTTCCTTCGTGGTCCAACTCAGCGGCCGGCGGCGCGCGAAGGCGTCCTGATTCCAGGCACTGTCCAAATGCAACTGGACATTTTCACGCGTTGACGGGGTTAAGTCCGTCACGGATTGGGTAATAATCGTCATCGAGACGGTAATGTTCGTCGCAGAGACGGTAATTTCGAAGACTGACTTAGTTAAATCAGTCAGCCAGACGGTAATGTCGGTGACTGACCGGCGAATGTCGGAGGTATAAATGTAATGTCGGTGACAGACACGGTAATATCCGTGACGGAGACGGTAATGTCGGCAGTCCAGACGGTAAAGTGGATGACGGAGACGGTAACTTCAGCGACGGATATTGCCCGTTTAGCAGCGACATTACCGTGTCAGCGCCATTTTTGCCGTAAAATTTGCCGATTTTAAAAGGCGGTTCCAACGGGTTCATTGGTTTCGAAACAGGATGGGAGCGCGCCAGCCCGAGCCGCTGGCCGTCATTTACCGGACCGACCAGAAACTGACACCCGTCATGGAAAATTTCATCAAAGCGTTGAAACAGCCGGTGCCGGTTGAAATTCCTCGCCCGCGGGAGCGGGAGAGGATGTCCGCAGGACAGGTGAGGGCTAAATGGGAAGAAACTAACTAGATTCTGGCCGGAAACTCGTGTTTTCGGAATTGGTCGGGGGGTGAGGCTGGCG
>OBLU010001910.1_pt1 | contig 19264 bp, 32 predicted proteins | sample 1518681 | NCBI WGS metagenome assembly OBLU01 (sample SAMEA3539304, study PRJEB22396) | soil metagenome | biome: tundra; feature: field; material: soil | place: USA | collected 2010-05 | depth 0.15 m | reverse complement strand
GGTTACGCAGTCCCTTCATGGCCGTCGCCCTGGGCGTTGACATGCTTTCTTCGTCCCACAGCAGCCATTCGGCCGCCAAGTTCTCCACGGCGTTGTCCCGCTGGGCTTTTTCACTCACGGCCAGGAACTCCCCGACGTACTCCCCCGCCAACTCGGCCAGCCGGTAGTTGCTCTCCGCGGTGCCACGGCACTGGACGCCGAACTTGGCAAGCGTGGCGTTGGCCTGCACCAGCGTCACCGCCGCATGGGACACCGTGGCCTCGACCACCGGCTCCGTCGCGGCCGGCCGCTTGGGGCACTCGTCGCCGCACGTCCCGTCAAGGCACAGCTCCTGCCGTTGGTAGAGGGAGCCGCACTGGTTCCACGGCAGCAGGTCCAGGTGGGACGACCACGGCGCCGGGTTCGGTTCGTCCATGCCCTCGGCGAAGGCGTCCAGCTGCTCCAGGCTGGTAGGCAGCCGGCCGTTCACCACGGCGTACTCCGCCACCATCTCCGCCGCCACGTCCAGCGTCGCTTGGTCCGCAGCGGGGCCGCACAAGAGGCCAGCGGCTACCAAGGCTTCCAACTCCCGCGCCGTCGGGACCACTACCGTCGCTTGCTCCGCCATTGTCACCACTCCCACTGGAACCACCGGGTCGGCCGTTGTTGGCCGGTTGCCGTCGGCGACTGCTTTGCGTCGCCACTCCAAGCTTCCGCCCGGTTCGGCCGCAAGTCAAGGGGCGGGACGGATTTATTTCGCTGCCGGCTTCTTACGCCTGAGCGGGCGGGACAATTCTCCGCGCGGGTGCGATCCATAGCAACGAAGTCCCACGGGACTTCGGGGCGATGAACCCATCACACGCGATACGACGGCACACCATGCCAGCACGACCAAGCAGCGGCACGACGACCGGCCCACGCACTCCTCACCACCACAACGACGCCTCACGACAGCGCAGCACTCCACCACGACGACGCACGCCAGTCGCCTCGCCGCCTCACGCCACGCCACGGACGACGATGCAATGGTGTACGGGTGTACGGTGACAGTAGTACGGTAGTTGCCTACAGTGCGTCCGGCACAAGGGCTTACAACGTCTGGAGTTGCGGCCCAGAGTCACCCGGCGGCCCCCAATCGCGCGCCTATATGGGTCACTGTCCTCGGCCATAATTTTTCCCCAAAAAGGAAAGGGGTGGGGCGATGGCGGGCGGGGGCGATGAGGGCGGAAGGGGGGGTGGAAGTGTGAAAAAACACGGGTTCCAGGAATGCGGAGGGGGTATGACCGCCGTGTGACGGTCACACGGCGGTCACACGGCTATTCCGGTAGGAGCTGAACCGGGGGTGGGGATTTGGGATGGGTGGTTGAGTGACCTATATAGGAAGTATAGGGGATGGCGAACCGAGTTGCGGAGGGCGAGCGATGTTTTGGCGATTGCAGGGGACGTGGGCGTATGCACCGGACGAGGGAGGCGGTGGGGCGGCTCCGGCCCCTTCGTCCGCGCCGACTGTTTCGTCACCGGCGGTTTCCGCTCCGTCGGCGCCGTCAGGGGGAGGAACGTCCGGGGGTATTCCGGCGGGTCAGCCGTCTCAGGGGATGGCGACCGGGGATGGTACGCCCCCGGCTCAGGTCGGTCAAGCGGCCCAGCAGTGGACGGGGGTGCGCGAGGCGTTGAAGTCCCTCGGGGTGGATTTGACGGGGCAGTTCCAGGACGATCAGGCGGCGTTGGCGCACATGGCGGTGGCGTACCGACAGTCGCAGCAGATGCAGCCGTTCGTGCCGTACTTGCAGCAATACGCGCAGCACGGGGAGCAGTTCCAGGGATGGCTTCGGCAGCAGCAACAGGCGGCGCAACAGCCGGCGCCGTCGGCGTGGAAGCCGCCGGAGTACGATCCGCGCTGGGTGAACATGGTTCAGCGGAACCAGGTGACGGGACAATTGGAACCCGCGCCGGGGGCGCCGCCGGACGTGGTGCAGAAGTTGCAGGCGGCGGAGGCGCACCGTCGGGGGTTCCTGGAGAAGCTGCCGTTCGACCCGATGGGGGCGTTGAAGGAGGCGGGGATCGAGGGGATTATACGGCAGGAGGCGCAGCGGATCGTTCAGGAGCAGTTGGGGGGCTACCAGTCCCAGCAGCAGGCGCAGTCGTTCATCGCGGAGAACTCCGGATGGCTGCACGCACGGGACGCGCAGAACCAGGTGGTGCGCGACCCGATGACGGGACGGCCGGCGTTGTCGGAGTGGGGGCAGCGGTTCGCGGGGTATTTGCGGCAGTTGGAGCCGCAATACGGGGCGGCGGCGGCGCAGAACATGGCGTTGACGGCGATCCAGCGCGACTTTCTGTACGCCAGGCAGCAAGCGGCGGCCGCGCCGGGGGCGGCCGCGGCGGCGGGACAGACGGCGAACGATCAATTCTTGGCGCAGGCGGCGGCGGCGCGACAACCGAACAACGCGGTGGCGGGAGCGGGACTGCCGACGCAGCAGCCGGGGCGAACGCTGCGCGAGCGGTTGAAGGCGAACATGGCCGCGCAAGGGTACAACGGCGACACGGTGCTTGCCACGACGCGGTAGACAATGGAGACGAAAAGGGTATAATTACGGGGTAAACACCCTTTTCAACAGGATGCTTTCATGGCAAAGACCTGCTCGCGGTGTGGAGTGGAGAAGACGGTTGACCAGTTCCGGCCCGATCCGCGTTATGCGGACGGATATCACTGCCATTGCCGCGAGTGCAGAGCCAAGGCGAGCTACAACCGCTATCACGCGGATCGGGAAGGGCAAGTGGCGTATCGGACGAAGCGTAGGGAGGATAATCCTGCCGTCGCCCTCGCGGCGCATGGTGCGCACCTCAAGCACAAATATGGAATCACGCTCGCGGACTTCAACCGCATGGTCGCCGAACGGAATGGCCGTTGCGACGTCTGCCATCGGAAGCCGAAGGGCGGCAAGCGAACCGGCTTGCACGTCGATCATGACCACGCAACGGGCGAAGTGCGTGGGCTGCTTTGTGGTCCCTGTAACCGTGCAATCGGGTTGCTCGGCGACTCGCCAGAAGTCCTAAGAAAGGCACTCGCGTACCTTGAGCGGCGCGAAATCAGGCTGTTTGAGCCATTTACCTTCATCGCGTAAGCTCAAGATAGGAAAGGGGTTATACCGTGCCGTCACAAGAATGGTCGCGCATTGTAAATACTACCATACACGAGTATGTTCGTGAAGAAGAGGTTAACATTTTGAGGAACAGGAAGCTCCTCGCCATGATGAAGGCAAAGGGTCGAATCACATTCAACCATGCGGGCGACCTGCACGATTGGAAGGTCCGTTACAAGCGGGCGCCGATGCAGGGCTACGCGGACAGCGACACGCTGACGTTCAGCCGGCGCGACCGTTGGAAGACGGCGCAACTCGACTGGCGCGGCTATGCCAGCACGGACAGCATGACGAAGCTGGAAAGGCTGAAGAACAAGAACACCGAGGCGATCATCAAGGTGTACTCGGAGATCGCCACGAACTTGATGGACGACCTGGACGACCAGTTCGGCGACGAGTTCTACATCGACGGCAATGCGTCGGGGAACAGCAAGAGAATTCACGGCGTCGAATCGTTCCTTGGGACGAGCGGCGTGCAGACCTACGGGTTCGTGGGGTCGCCGAACAGCACCTACGCGGGGCTGGTCTGCACGCTCGGCCAGTACGGCGGTTCGTGGTCCACGGACGGTTCGGGGAACGTGACCTGGCCGACCGGGACGGGCGACGCTCACTACGACTTCTGGACGCCGCTCATCGTCAGCTACACCAACGCTTCCTGGAGCGCCGCGACGAAGACGTGGCCGAACACCTGCCGGGAAGCGTTGAGCTTCGGCATCGTGAAGGGGAAGAAGAACAAGTCCAAGAAGGGGATGCTGGACCTCATCACCCTGAACGACGAACTGTACCGGCAGTTCTACAACCTGCTGTCGAGCGAGGAGCGCTTGATGGTGAGCCGCGGCGACAAGAAGGACGGGATGTACGCGCTGGGGTTCGGCGACGCCATCAACCTGGACGGCTGCGAGATCACCTACGAGTACGGAATTCCGGTGGGCAACGGCTACGGCTGGGCGATGGAGCAGATGGAGTTGATGAGCCTCCAGCCGCAGTTGTTCGTGCCGGAGGGTCCGGACTTCGACATCGCTTCGCAGAGCTACCGTTTCAGCATCGACTTTTTTGGCAACTTAAAAGCTAACCCAAGAGGCTTCGCGGCGTTCAAGGCGCTGGGCTAAGACTCGTTCAGGGCTGTTTTGAGGTTCCATTTTCCGGTTCACACTCGGAGGTCTGTTATGGCTCGCAGAGAAAACCCGCCGTTCGGTCGCGGTGAGACGTATTATGGCACCAGTCCGATACCGGCCATCGACGCGAACAACCTGGGCGGCAAGAATTTCGAGGGGGAGGTCTGGGAGTTTGAAGACATCTCCTACGCCCTCGGCGCGGTCGGCGCCAAGCAGGCGCGGTCGAACCGGCTGGTGAAGTGCATGTGCGTGCGCAACATCAGCGGGATCGCCCTGCTGCCGAAACGCTTGGCCAACCTGACGACGGTTGCCGAAGCGGAGGTGGGGCAGAACTTGCCGGCCTACCTCGGCCAGGTGGACGGCTACGCCACGGCGACGGCGCAGCGCGCGTACCCCATCGACGAATGGCTGCCGGCCGCCGGCGTGGCGGCGAACGATCTGTTCTGGATCGTGATTGAGGGGCCGGCGACCGTGCTGACGGCGCAGGACGGCGGGGCGGACAACGTGTTCACCATCGGGCTGGGGGTCGTCGCGTTGACGGCCGTGACGAGCCAGGCGACGACGGCCGGGCGCGTGGCGCCGGTGGACTTCACGGGGGCCACGGTGCTCCTGGGGAACCAGATTAAGAACATGATCGGCTGGGCCTTGTCGGCCGCGACGACGGCGAACACCGCCGCCGGTCTTCTTATAGAGGTCGGAAAGTGGTAACCTAATCCTCGTTGCATCTTTGCGACGTTACCGAAGCGGCCGGCCGACTGGCCGGCCGTATTTTTTGGAGCGAGCATGTCTATCAGCCTGCCGACGATTGACCAAAACGGCGCGGGGGTGAAGCTCACCATGCCGCCGGCGATCATGCCGTTGAGCGCGAACCAGTTGGTCGTGAACGCGACCGGCTCGCACGCCGCGGCGGTGGTGACGGCCGCCGCGCCGAAAGACGCGCAGGGCAACAACCAGGCGAACGTGCTGCGGGCGATCTACATAGGCTTCAGCGCCGCTCCGGCGGCGGGAAGCACGGTGGTCGTCCAGGACGGTTCGACCGTAGTGTTTGAAATGTTCCTGGGGGCTGCCAACCCGCCTCCCATTGTGTTCGATCCGCCCAAGTCGATCACGCCGGGGGCGATCCTGACGGTGACGGTGAGCGATCCGGGGGCTGGAGTCGGGACGACTCTGTACGTTGACGGCTGGGTCCATAAATAAACTCCGCCCTCTCACCCCGGAGTCTCCATGCAAATCAAGATTTTACTGGCGAGGTTCCCCTTTGGCGCGTCGGAGCATCCCGCCGTCGGGAACTGGACCGCGCAAACGCTTCACAAGGCCAAGACGGACCCGCGCATATCGGAAGTCCTGCACATGGAGGAGGACGACACGCCGATCACGATGTCGAGAAACAAAATCATGCGGCAGGCGCAATTGCGCAGGGTGGACGTGGTGTGCATGATCGACGCGGACATGGTGCCGGACCTGATCCCCGGAGCGCCGCCGTTCTGGGAGACGGCCTTGGACTTCCTCTTGAAACACGACGGGCCGTGTTGCGTGGCGGCGCCCTACTGCGGCAAGCCTCCCCATGAGAACCCGTTCGCGTTCAAGATCGGCAAGCAGCAAGGCGACCACCCCAACGTGGACTTCCGGATCGACCTGTACACGCGGGAAGAGGCGGCGTCCCGGATTGGGTTCGAGGAGATGCCTTGTCTGCCCACGGGCCTGATCCTGGTGGACGTGCGGGCCTTGGACGCGATCAAGCCGCCGTGGTTCGAGTACGAGTGGGCCGACCCGCCGTACAACACGACGAAGGCCAGCACGGAGGATTGCTACTTCACGCGGAACCTGTGCCTGGCGGGAGTGCCCCAGTACATGGCTTGGGATTGCTGGGCGGGGCACTTCAAGAGTAAGGTGGTTGGTAAGCCGACGGTGCTGACGGTGGACGACGTAAGGGAACAGTACCGCGAGGCGATCCTGTCGGGCCGGCGCCGCGGGGAGAGTCTGATGGAGATTCGCCCCGATCGGACGCTGGAACGCCGGCTGCGGAACTCGGCATGCAACGGATACGAACGAGTCGGAGAAAAAGCCGATTGAAAGGATTGGGAACAATGCCGTTCACCAAAGTAATTATGATGGATTGGACTGGCCTTTCCTTGGCAATTACCGCATTGTTCACTGGCCTGGGGTTGCTGGCCACGAACCTCGTGTCAGCTTACCTACAGATCAAGAAGCTGACGGAAGGGCAGGCGGCTAGTGCGGCTAGTGCGGAGGCGGTGGCGCAGGAAAAGAAACGAGTGGACGTGGAGGCAAGCATTCAGCGCGCGGAAGTGGTCGTGAAAACCGACGCTGTACGGGACAAATTGACGGAGACAGTGCGGGGCCTGGACTTGGCCGCCAAGGATGTCAAATTGACGCTGAAACAAACAACGGAGTCTCAGGCGGCTAAATTAGACGGGGCGGTTAGCGCCATGAGCGATCTTATGGTCGTCCTTAAACTTCGCGCGGAGGCATCGGCAAAACGAAAGGGCTTGGTGATGTAAATGGTCACGCTTAAAGCCAGACCTTATTACGCGAGCATGGCGGACGATCTGCTGGCCTTCTACAACACGGAAGGCAAGTACTTGAACGACATGGAACTGTTCATCCGCATCGCCAAGAAGTTCGGCGACCGGATGCTGATCGACGTATGCCCCTTCTTCGATCTGGACCAACTAGAATGCGCGGTAGGGGCGGTTCATTTTATGAAAGAACTGGCGGGCGTCGAGGTCCACAACTGCGCCGGCGTATAGCTGCAACTGGCGCGCAACGGGAAAGATAAGGGATGATGTTCGCTGCAACCGACTGGACCGGCCTGGGGACGTTCATCACCGCCGTCGGCGGCGTGGTGGTGTTGGTGCTGGGTAAAGTCGTTGACGTGATCTTGCGGTTGAGGGGACAGGCGGCTCAGGCGGAACAGGCGAAGACGCACGCCGAGAAGATCGAAGTCCTCACAGCCAAAGTCGATGAGAACACTGTAGTGACGGCGGACAAAGGTACGGAAACTAAGGAGGCGGTTCAGGCGGTCAAACAAGCTATCGTTGGGGACGCTATCCATGACTCGTCCAATCGCTAAAGATTTGTCCGCTCATTGTGCTTGCGTCGGTATTGCTCAAGCGGACGCGATGGATAAAGCCGTGGACTGCTTGCGGCAAGTACACGAAACGCGCTTCAACGGGATGGACGCCGCCATCAAGTTGCTTCAAGAGGAAACCAATAGGCGTCCTGGACTGATCCACGATGAAGTAGAGCAGCTTGGGAAAATCGTTGATGAAAGGTTCCATCGACTTGCGGAACAGTTTTCCGGCGTGTCCCAACGGTTCGCCGATGTTGAAAAGCTAACAAACAAGATCGCTGACTTAAACGCTTTAGCCATCGCCGCCGCTTTGCAAGCCGCGAAGGAAGTGGTCGGCGAAAACAACAAAGCCAACGCCCTGGCGAACAACAAGTCCGAGGCGATGACGAAAGAGAAACTGGAACAACTCTCCGTCATCTTCAATCAAAGCAACAGGGTATCGGACGAGCGGACCAATTCGATCAAAGAGAGGTTGGACCGCAACGAAGGCATGAGATCGGCTGTTATCATCATCAGCACTCTGGTCATTGCGGCCGTGGGCGTTGTGGTAGCGGTAGTCTTCCATCACTGAGGCTTCTAAACCGGAGAAAGACCAATGATCCTTTGCGTCATCTTCGTCGTGTTGATGATGTTCTGGCTCTTCTATGGCGGATGGTCCGTCTATAGCGGGCCAAGTCCGAACCCGATCCTGTTCGGCGGCACGATCATCCCGTGGCTGTGCGTCGCCATCCTTGGATGGGTGGTGTTCGGCGGCGGCGTCATACCGCGCTAGGAGAAACCATGCTCACCGTTATTGTCGTTATCATCCTCATTCTCCTGCTGGGCGGCGGTGGGTACGGCTATAGCAACGGTTGGCACACCTCCAACGGCCCGGCCTACTGGGGCGGAGGCGGTCTGCTTGGCCTCATCCTCATCGTCCTGTTGGTGCTGTTTCTTATGGGACGGATTTAGCAATGGGTCACACCCAAGGCCAGTGGACCTCTTATTGCACCCGCATCCGGCTCCCGGAGTCGGTGCGGCTGTACGTCAAAGAACTCTTAGAGGCGGCGCGCGAGGAAGGGCGCCAGGAAGGGCGCCAGGAAGGGCGCCAGGAAGGGCGCCAGGAGGCTAAAGCGGACAAGGAAGGGTCGCACGATGACAGCAGCATCTCATGGCCTGAATAAGGCGAGCGAAACGACTAAAACGTACCGTTGCCCTCGGTGCGGCCGGCTCAAGGCGGTTGACGCTCACGATCCATGTCCGTTATGTTGGAACCACAAAGGATCGGTTCTGATGGCTTTGGACAGTGACAAGCCCAAGGTGAATCCTAAAGAGGAGTGTCCATGAAGTATCTGCTCAGTTTCTTTCTCTCAGTCGGCCTGGCCTACGCTGCGCCACCCATGCCTAAGGCCGACCCACCGGCTCCTACGCCGACGCCCGCACCTGTCGCACCGCCGCCGTTTATCCTTCCGACGCCGGTTCCCGGACCCGCGCCGAACCCGCCGGTTCCGCCGCCGGCGATCCAACTGACGGTGGGCCATCCCTACGTCTTACAGCTAAATGCGGCATCCGTTTCGGCGTCCCCCAAGGGGCTGGTGTGGATGCGGACGAAAGCTGAGCCGTGGTCGCACGTTGACGACGATGGCGTGACCGCGGACTACAGCGGCAACAAGAGCGTGTGTATCATCGGGGCCGTCAAGGGAGCGTCCGGGCCGTGTGTGCTGACTATCTCCCAAGGCCACGCCGACGGGAGCGTCACTGAGTTGGCGAGCGTGTCATTGATGGTTGGCGCTCCGGTTCCGCCTGGACCTGGACCAACTCCCCCGAAGCCGCCTCTGCCGCCCGATCCATTTGCGGCAGGCATGACGGCGACTGACGCGGCCAGCCTGCGAATGCTAATCATTTATGACGACACGGCCGTCGCCAAGCTAACCGCTGGGCAAAAAGCGGCGATCTACGGAGCGACGACCCGCAGCTATCTGAACTCGCATACCGCTGTAGGGCCGGACGGCAAAACCCACGAGTGGCGGATTTGGGACGTAACTACCGACCCAACCAACGACGATCCTATGTTCGCCAAGGGGTTTAAGCGGCCTCGTGCGAGCGTGCCGTGGATTGAACTTGGCAACGGTACAACAGGTTTTGAGGGACCGCTGCCGGAGCGCATTGAGGATGTCACTGCCCTTCTGAAAACCTACGGAGGCAACTAATGGCCGGACTCATTACCATCCACGAGGGCAACTTCCAACTCCACTTGCAGCCGCCGCCCGGCCGCGCCAAGGGGCTGATTCCGCGCGACTTCACCAAGAAGCCCTACGGCTCGCTGATGTTCGCCAAGCCGTTCAGCATCCCGCTCATCCCTGAATCGGATTGGCAGGGGCTTCTCGATGCACAGATTGCAGCGAAAGCACAACTGACCGACGTGCGCAACACCGGCATGAACGGCCAGCCGATACCATCCCGCGATCAGGCACAGAAGGGCTATTGTTGGGCACACAGTAGCGTATCGGCCGCCATGATCGCCCGCGCCGTCAACGGCGAGCCTTACGCGGACCTATCGGCTTACGCCGTGGCCTGCATCATCAAGAACTACCGCGACGAAGGCGGCGAAGGCTCTGATTCACTGGAATGGATCGCACAGAACGGCGTTCCGACTTCGCAGTTCTGGCCACAACAAAGCATGAGCCGCAGTAACGACAACCCAACCATGCGAGCGAACGCGGCCCTGCACAAGTACACGCAATGGATGGACCTCGATCCGGCCCAGATGAAAGCCCAGCTTGTGACGTGCTTATTGATGGGCATTCCGGTGGTGAGCGACTTCAATTGGTGGTCTCACTCGGTTTGCACCGTCGATCTTGTGAGCCTCAACCCCTTCACCACGACGATATGGAACAGTTGGGGCGATTCGTGGTCGCAAAACGGCATGGGCAATCTGGTAGGCCAAAAGGCCGTTCCAGACAACGCCTTGGCCGCGATGGTGATGACGCCCAGCCTGACTTGAGTTACGTTTTCGCCATTACCATGAAAGAGGAAAATGCAATGGCTTGGAAAAAAGGACCGCTGCCGGCTGATACTTGGAAGTGGGGCGGGGTTGTCAAGAAAGGAGAAAAGCCAGAGGACGGCTTTCGGTTCGCCGCCTTTTGCGGCGATCACGTCGAATTGGAGGATGGTACAAAACTGACTGCTGAACAAGTCGACTATTACGACAACAGTCTTGAGTCGCCGTGATCGGTTTTCAAAGGCTACTTTTCGTCCTCAAAAGGAGTCTGAAATGAAAATGCTTCTTTCGCTGGTTGCCGTCGCGTTCGCGGTAACGCTTGCTCCCGCCGCCGACGTTCCCAAGCAAGCGCCGCCCGCGATGACGGAGCAGCAGATCAAGGACTACGTTGACGCGGCGGTGAAGGCCGAAGTCAAGGCCCAACTGAATGCCGTCAACCCGGCGCTCTTAGGCCGAATGACTGCGCGGGCGCTGGCCGGCTATACCCTCCAATCCTGCCCGGCGGGCGCGACCTGTCCACCGGGGTGCATCGACAACGGCGACGGCACCTGTAGCTGTCCGCCGGGAACCTCGTGCGGGACGTCTCAGTACGGAGCGACCTACTCGACACAGGCCGGCTACACCACCAGCTATGCAGCCGACGACGGCTCGGACGATTCCGGCGCCCCGACCAAGCGGGTGCGGTTCCACCTGTTCGGGAAGCCGCATCGCCGATGAAAGTACGCCGAATGGAAGAACAGTTTCGCCCCTACTAAAGAGGAATCTACCATGCCGGACAAACGACAGCCGCGTTGGAAGTGTGCCAAATGCGGTAAAATGAACCCTGGAAAACTGACCGTATGCAAGCATTGTGGCGCGGCGAAACCTTAACATGAGGCCCCCATGCTGCTACCGGAACAGTTACGAGCAAAGCTCCTAACCACCGCTCAAAATGAGTTGAATCACCCGATTTGGAGCGGGTTGAATCAGGAAGCCGTGGAGATCATCGGCAGCCTCAAGACGTTCTTCGCCAATGAGGTGACGCCGGAGCAACTCGCAATCATAGCCGCCCGTGTGCCGGATTAACTACTTTTCGCCCCTACTAAAGAGGAAATGCAAATGGCTAATTTAGCCGCAATCATCGCCGCGCTGGACGAACTGAAATTGCTTTTCACCGGCCCCTACATCGCCGAAGGTCTGGCCGTGTTTGCCGCGTGGAAGGCAAGCGGCTACCAGTTGGCCGCGCTGCTTGCAGCTCTCGCGGCTCTGGTGCTGAAGCCGCCGTCCCCCACTGTTCCGCCGGTCGCGCAGATTCAGAGCGTGATCGCCAGCTTGACCGCTGCGCACGCCTAACCGGGGGCCGGGGAAGGCAGGCGGATGACGGCGCCTACCTCCCCCGGATTTTTGAATTGAGGTAAGCGATGGCCGCGCTGACGTACCTAATCGCCCTGGAACTGGCAACGGCCGTCGTCGTCGGCGCGCTGACGATGGACCTGCTCATCTACCTTCGGAGCGGGCCGGGTGCGACGATCAGCGCGTATCTGCGGTCGCATCCTAGCCGGTTCTGGATTCCGGTAGGCGTGGTTGTGGTGGGCATCGTGGAGCTTTACGTTCATCTGTACCTTGTGTGGTGGCTGTGATGGTTGAAGAGGCAAGAGCCAACGGCTGGGCCTTCGAGGACGCTGCCGGCAAGCTGCTCGAAGAGACCGCTTGCCGCGGCGCAAAGCGGTCATTTGAGGCGCCGGCCTCCATAGCCAAGAAACTCGTGGGCAAATTATTCCGTCTCGTTCCCGTCCGCATCGAAGTCACGAGGCCGCGGCTCGATCCATGCAGGGCGTACTACGGCCGGATCGAAGGATGGCCAGTAGGCGAAGAATACGCCGTCGATGCGAACTTTACCTGCCGCGACCGCGAACGGGGAGAGGCGTTGGTTGCGCTGTTGAGGCTGCAGATCGAGTCGAACGCGAACCAAACCGAAACCTGAATCCGATAAAATGGAGGGCCCATCGTGAAATGCTTTCTGTTTTCGCTTACCTTTCTGGCGGCTGCTCGGCAGGACGTGCCGGACCTGTTGGCCGTTGTGCGAGGCCGACCATGAGCCAGCATTACCATCCCGACGCTAAAATGGGAGGCTTGGAAATGGGCTTCATGGGGTTTCTCGTCGTCGGCTTTCTGCTGTTCGTTGGCGCCGGAATCTTGGCCGCGATTATGGGGTGGGTATGATGGACTTCCCGAAACTGGACGAATACGGCACGCCCCTGGAAAAGTTGCCCGACTGTCCGAAGTGCGGCATGGACGAGTTAGGCGTCGTCAATGAAGAATGTATGATGTGCTATGCGTGTGGGTGGGAGTTGTGGAAAAATGAAACTAACCGAACTTGATCCGCACTGGACTTGCGACGCCTTGGGGCGCCACGGACAGGGGCTTTCGTTTAAATGCCCTATTCATCGGGACCATCGGCTTGCGGTAGCGTTTGCAAATCCGGTTGACGGCGCCGAGCGAATGAAGGCGTCGGGCAGCTCCCAGTACTACTGGCAGCGTGCCGGCGAGACGTGGGAGACGCTGACACTAGGGCCGTCCATCAACGCAAGCGGAAACAAGGCCGATGTTTCTATGGAGCATGAAGGCCACATTCAAACTCCATGCTGGCACGGATTCATTACCAACGGCGAAGTAACATGAGTGAATGCAAGGTTCCTCCTCCCGGTTGGAAATGCACTCGCCCTGCTGGCCACGAGGGGCCGTGTGCTGCTTGGCCGGTCAGCCATGAATTGATTGGGAGCGAATACAGGCCCGATCCCAACGGCAACCTTATCACGTTCGGATGCTGGGTGCTATTCGTTGTGGCGCTGGTGCTGATGTTTGTCGGCGGCCTAATCCGCCGGTCGGTTCCTGGGTGGTTCTAGGATGAAAGGAGAACGACTGTGAAATCCTTCGTCAGCCCGATTATCAAGGCCGCGACTGATGCGGAATGGCGACGGTTTTACGAAAAGAAGTGCCGCAAGCAGCGACGGGAATACGCTGAATTGCTTGATGCGATTCTGGCGTTATTCAACGGTCCAGACAAGCCGCCGCTTACTGGTCCTGACTGTCAATACCACACCATAAGGTTGCAGTGCGACTTAGGAGAGTTCCGGCGATTGTGGAAACTGATACATCCAAAGGAGTAACCGACTGATGAAGACCTTTCTGTTTTCGCTTACCTTTCTGGCGTTTGCGGCTGCGGTTACGGCCGCCGAACCGACCCCCGTGCGTGTGGCCGTGGCACTGGCATTGTCCGCCGCGCGTCCGCCGCAAGCCCCGGTAGCGCCGCAGGCTCCAGCCGTAGCTGATCTCTGCAACTGCCAGGACACCGGCGATTGTGTTTGTTCGCCGGGAAAGTGTGCATGTTCCTATTGCACCTCCCATCCTTCCCTGAGGCCGATTGCCACGTCGCCGACGTACTCCATCGCCGTCCTGTCCCGCACCAAATGCCCGCCGTGCGCTAGTCTGGCGGCGGAGCTGCGAGCCAACGGCGGCGATATCGAATGGGATATATGGACTGGCAGGGCTGACGTCGAGGCGAAGTACGCCGGCGTCACGGCCTATCCTACGATCCTCCTTCTGCGCGACGGAAGAGAGGTCAGCCGGCACGTCGGCTACATGAGCGCGGTAGGGGTGAAGCGGTGGATGGTGAAGCGGTGGATGGCTGATACGACCGGGCCGCAAAGCCGAGGACAGATCGGGTCGAAATGGAGCGTGGAGTACGGCTACACGCCAACGGGTGAGGCGCGGGGGTGGTTCCGACAGGTTCCGGCCTACTGCCCGCCTGGCGGGTCTTGACGTTAGCAGAGATGCGGCCGTGCGCCGCGAAGGAGAAACCGGTGATTTATGTCATAGGACAGGCCGATGGGATGTGGTCAGTAGTGCAGACCGACAACCAAGGCCGCTTTGTTGCCGAGATTAAGTTCTTCGGTGACAACGCAGAAGCCCAGGCGAAAGAATATCTAGCTTGGAAACAAGGGAGTCCTCCATGCCAGCCGCCGACCGCCTGACGCACCTGACCACAATCCGAGCCGCCCGACAAAGAGTATTCGACGCCTGGCAAGCAATAATTGCGATCGACGAAAAAGCGCGGGCGACGCTTAGGGAGTTGCAGCTAGACATAGTGGAAATGTCTCTGGCGGAAATCGCTCTGGCGGAAGCCGAGCTTGCCCTGGACGAGGCCAAGCAACCGTAATCGGGCCGGGGAGGTTGGCCGGACGCCGCTTGTTGCGGCGGAAGGTCGCTGTGACGCCTTCCCGACCCGTGTTTCTACTGCCGGCGAAGAGGTCGTCTACGAAAAGTAGACGCGGCCGTGCGCCGCGAAGGGTGAGCCGTGCCGAAGAGGCAAAACGTACCGGCGTCGGTCAAGGAAGCCATCCGCGGCCGACTCAAGGACCCGCAGCTCTCCGAGGTCGCGGCCCACTTCTTCGCCCAAGCGGGCGGGCCGCGGCAAGTGGCGAAGATGTTGTTCGATGAGTTTATTGCGGCCAAGCAAGGCAGCGTGGTCCGGCAGCGCATCCTGGACATGATCCTGCGAGTGACGAGATTCGCCAACGAGAAGAACGCCCCGCGCGACGACCTGGGGATGCTCTCCGAGGACGACCTGGCGCGCGAGTTCCAAACGGCGATGGCCGGTTTGCCTGAGGAGAGCTTCGATGACGCTTCCGCCGAAACCGCCGAGGGAGTACCGGGACCCGGACCCGCCGTTCACGATCCGGCAGCAGCACCCGCAGGCGCCGCACCCGGTTCCGGAGTGGCCGATACAGGACCAACCACCGACGATCAAGCCGACTCCCTCTGACCCCGGCGGCACGCCGTTGGGCGATCTGACGGACCACCAGGCGATCCACCTGCGCGGCGTGCTGGCGGAACAGGCCAGGCGCAAGGTCGAGAGCCTACGCCTCTACGAGCCGCTGCCGACTCAACTTTTCTTCCACACATCGGCGGCCCGCATCCGGCTTCTCAGAGGCTCAAATCGAAGCGGCAAGAGCCTTGGCGCCGCCGCGGAAGTGGCGATGGCCGTGACCGGATCGCATCGGTGCTGGCCCTGGCCGAAGGAGAACGGCCGGTTTTTCTGCGTCGGCAAAGACTTGGCCCATGTGGGTCAGGTCATGTGGCGAAAGCTCGGCCGGGCGGGGGCGTTCAAGATCATCCGGGACGCCGCGACGGGCCAGTGGCGGGCGTACCGGCCGTGGGACATTGCCGACCTGGCGCGGAAGACGCAGGCGAAGTTCGCGCCTCCGCTGATCCCTCCCCGGCTTATCAAGGAGATCGGCTGGGAGAACAAGAAGGAGGGCGTCCCCTCCGTGGTGCGCCTTCACAACGGCTGGGAACTGTCCTTCTTCTCAAGCCTAGGCAAACCGCCGCAGGGCAGCGACATCGACGGCTGCTGGATGGACGAGGAGATCATCGACAGGGAATGGTTCCCGGAAATGAGCGCCCGCCTCCTGGACCGGGGCGGCCGGATGTTCTGGTCGGCGACGCCGCAGGCCGGCACGGATCAGTTGTTCGACCTGCACGAACGAGCGGAGAAGGAGCGGAGCGAACCGCAGCCGGCGGTCGAGGAGTTCGTGGTCCTCCTGGCCGACAATCCTCACTTTCGAGACGAGGACAAACGGGCGTTTGGGCAGGACCTGAACGAGGAGGACTACCGGGTGCGCGTGGGGGGCGAATTTGCCGTCACGTCGTTCAAGGTGTATCCGGAGTTCCACATGGGGGTTCACGGCGTCCCGTGGATGGCGATACCCGGCGACTGGACCCGGTACATGGTGGTCGATCCTGGGCATCAAGTCTGCGCGGCGCTATTCGCCGCCGTGCCGCCGGACGAGGACGCCGTGTATCTTTACGACGAGTTGTACCTGAAGGAATGCGACGCCGGGAAGTTCGGGGCGGCGGTGGAACACAAGGTCGCGGGGCAACGTTTCCACGCCTTCCTGATGGACTCGCATATGGCCTTGCACACAGAAATGGGGATAGGGAAGACGGTTGAGGAACAGTATGCGGCGGCCTTGCGGGAGCGCAATGTGCGGTCGGAGGTCACGGGTTCGCGGTTCATGCTGGCGAGCGACGATGTTCAGGGCGGCATCTTGGCGGTCCACGGCTGGCTGCGCCTTCGAGGCGGCGGCAAGTCGAAGCTGCGTGTTCTGGCGGGCGCCCTGCCTAATTTTGAGTGGGAGATCAAGCGTTATCATAAGCTGAGGGTGAAGGGCCAGGTGACGGACAAGCCGCACCAGCGCGGCAACGTCCACACGATGGATTGCCTTCGTTACCTCGCCATGTATGATCCACACTACTCCAAGCCGCGCAAGTCGAAAGAACCGCTTGGCGGCGCGGTGAAGGCGTTTCGGGAGAAGAAGAAACGGGCAAAGGACGGCGAAGCCTCTATGATCCGGCTTGGACCGGGGAAAGGATGAACATGCCAAGAAACGTGAACACGACCGAAACGATTGGCGAGCGGATGACGACGGAGCAACTGGCGGCGTCCGCCTACCGGGCCGGAACCTATGCTTCACAGCAGGAGCCGGTTGCCTGGGGCCTGCTGACCGAATCCGACCGGCAAGCCTGGCTGCGCATGGCTGGGCAGGCGGAAGCGATCTTGACCGAGAATGACGGCAAGAGTTACCGCGACGCAGCAGCGTTGCTCTGGCGAGCCTTTGCGGGAGTAGCCGGCCCCCTTCCCGACCGCGCCTGGGCAATCCCCTGGCAGGCCGTGGCGCGGCATCTGGTTCAACTGCTGGACGATGACGACATCGACAACCTGGAGGCGCTGGAGCAGTCCTGGCGCGGCTGGGCTTCCAAAGGACTGCAACCCGTGGAGAAGGCGCCATGATGGGCGAAACGATCAAAGTGTACAGGATGCCGTTCGTGGAGATCGGCATGAGCGTGCTGTGGTATCCCGACGGCGACACCGGGCACCAACCGCACCCCGCTTTCATTACTGCCGTCGGGCAAGACTCGGTGTGCGTCAACATCATGGCGCCCAACAATTACAACTTCATGATCCGCGACGGCGCCCGGCACGTCTCGGACTCGCGCATCAAAGAGGCGGAGCGGAAAGAGGCCGGCGCCTGGGATTACACCCCGTTCACCCGGCGGATGCTGAACCTTCTGCTTGAGTTCACGCCGAAGAGCGAGCTGCAAAAGGGAGCGGTGACAAGTGGCTGATCCACTCCGACCAGTCTGCAATGAATGGATCGCAAAAATACACCTAGCGTGGCAGGCCAAGAAAACTCAGTTTCAGGACGAAGCCGATGAGGCCATGAACTTCTTCAACGGGCCGTATGACTGGCTCTACGGCACGAAGAACCCGCGCGCGGCGTCGGGGTTCGCCTACGGCGGAGACGACGGCGACCTGCCGAAGCCGACGTTCGCCATGACGGTGAACAAGGTGGCCGAGTTGGTGCAACTCTTCGGTCCCGCCCTCTACCATCGCAACCCGATCCGCAAGGTCAACCCACGGAAACCGCCCCTGCTGCCCATCGAGACGTTCGGCGATCCGAACGATCCGCAGGTGCAGCAGATGTACATGCAGATTGGCCAAATGGTCAAGCAGGAACGGACGCAGGACGCGAGCCGGGCCGCCTTGCTTGAAGCCTATCTCAACTACACCCCGACGGCCCTGGACCTGAAAACGGAGTCACGCTGGGCCATCGACGAGGCCGTCATCAAGGGCATGGGCGTCCTTTGGACCGAGTTGTACACCCCTGCCGGCGCTGGCGGGGCGAAGATGGTGGGGAGCTTCTTCGACACCGTGGACAACCTGCTGATCGACCCGGACATGGAGACGCTGCGCGAGTCGCAGTGGGTGGCCCGGCGCTGCATCCATCCCTACTGGAAAGTGGAGCGGGACTTCGGCTTGCCGGAAGGCACGCTGAAGAAGTGGGCCAGCTTGGAAAGCTACAACAATCAGGGCGTGATCGAAGCGCACCCGGACGGCGACTATCGCCGCAAGCAGGGTCTCACGTCCGACCTGATCGTCTACTGGAAAATCTACTCCAAGATGGGGTTGGGCGGCAGGCTTAGCGGGATGCGCGACGACTTGCGGCCGGCGCTCGACAAGTACGGCGACTTCATTTATCTGGTGGTTTGCGACAACTGCCCCTTTCCGATCAACGTCCCGCAGGAGTTGGTCGAGGCGGCGTTCGGCGAAGACGAAATGCAGGCGTCCGCAGCCGAACAACAGGTGCGGCAGAAGCTTCAGTGGCCCACGCCTTATTGGGCCGACGACTCCTGGCCGTTCACGCCGATCTCGTTTCACGACGTGCCGCGGCGGGTCTGGCCGATGTCGCACATCGGGCCGGCGATGGGAGAGCTCAAGTTCCTGAACTGGGCCTGGAGCTTCCTGGCGGGCAAGGTGCGCACGGCGTGCCGCGACTTCATCGCCATCTCCAAGAGCGCCGGCGAGGAGTTGAAGGACCGCATCAGGACGGGGCCGGATTACACCATCATCGAAGTGGAGGCGATCCACGAGAGCATCGACAAGGTGGTGAAGTTCTTGCAGCACCCCGATTTCAACCCGGAAATATATAAGATCATCCAGGGCGTTACGGACAACTTTGAAAAACGGACGGGTTTGACGGAACTGATGTACGGCCTGTCGGCGAAGCAGATGCGATCGGCGCAGGAGGCGTCGGTCAAGGGCGAGCAACTGACGATCCGGCCGGACGACATGGCGAACAAGGTAGAGGACGCCATGTCGCTACTGTCACGGCAAGAGGCATTGTGCGCCCGCTGGCATTTGCAGGGGTCGGACGTGCAGGCGCCCTTGGGTCCGATGGGGGCGCAGTGGTGGCAACAGCTTGTGGTGCCGAGCGACCCATCGGAGATTCTGCACCAGTTGGAATACCGCATTGAGGCGGGCAGCGCGAAGAAGCCGAACAAGTCGCTTGACCAGTCCAACATGCAACTGGCGATGCAGACGTTGTTCGGGCAGTTGTGGGGCTTCGCCATGCAG
>OBLU010001907.1_pt1 | contig 19270 bp, 14 predicted proteins | sample 1518681 | NCBI WGS metagenome assembly OBLU01 (sample SAMEA3539304, study PRJEB22396) | soil metagenome | biome: tundra; feature: field; material: soil | place: USA | collected 2010-05 | depth 0.15 m | reverse complement strand
CTCCTACGGACCGTTCCTGCTCGGCGTCGTCGCCGCCGGGTTGATCGGGTTCGCGATGTACTCGATCGCCGATGCCCGCTACGCGAAGATCTGACGCCTCCAAGACGTTGAAGCTGGGCGACCACGTGGCTGGTTAAAGGTCGCGTTGGGCGAGATAGTCGCCGCCGTCCTCGGGCCTAGCATCCGGTGTCAGGCAGCATCGCCAATAACACCAGTCCGTACGGGAGAGAGGCGAACCGGCTCGGACGACGCTAACGTCCTTTGACCGGAGCGACCGACGCCCAGCGAGCGACGCAGCGCCAGGTACTCGTTCACGGCCTCAACGAAGATCGGGTGCCGGGACTACGCGATCCTGATGCGCGAGGTCGGCATGGATCGCTGGGCCTGGGCGTTCGGCTGCGTGATCTGCGGCTTGCCGCTGTACGAGTACGACCACCTAATCCCCTTTAGCGAGGTCGGTGAGCACCACCCTACGAACCTGATCCTCCTATGCGATCGTCACCACCGCGAGAAGACGAATGGGTTGCTCCCGATCCAAGCAATCACGGCGGCAATCAAGCGTCCGGCGAACGCTCAACGAGGAGAGTCGGCCGCTTACACGCTGCACTACGCGGAGAGCGAGTGCGTTGCCGAGCTCGGGTCCAATGTCTACGTCTGGCCAGAACTAGCCGAGGGCATGATGACGGCGCCCTTGGTGGTTGACGACACGCCGATCGTCCTTTTTCGGATGCAGGATGGCCATCTGCTCCTGACCGTTCAGCTGTTTGACGAGGACAACGAGATGCTCGTCCAGATTCTTGACAACGAGCTCGTCTACTCAATCGATCATTGGGACGTGCAGTTCGAGGGCTTGCAGCTAACCGTTCGGGCCGCATACCGCGAGATCTTCGTTCGGATGCGATTCCAGCCCCCGTCACGCGTCGAGATCAACCGTGGCCACCTCTGGCGCAACGGCGTCGAGATGGAGATCTGGCCCGACAAGTTCATCGTGATGCCGGGGTTCCAGGTAAGTGGCAGCCAAGGCGTCCACTGCCCACTCGGTCTAGCGATCGGTGACCATCCACCACTTGGGGGGATGTTCTCGCTTGGCAGCCCCCTGCGCGGCGAGTACACCGTCTACGCGAGCAGCGAAGAGCGCGTACTCCGCATTGGCGCCCCCGGGGCCAGTACGAGCGCCGGCGAACCCCCTCAGCCCTAGCCGGCGACCATCTCGGCGTCCGCCCTCGTCGTGCGTGCGTGTCGCGCGCCCCTCCGCTCGTCGAGCTCGTGTTCGAAGTCGACGGACTGAGACGACGCGAGGCATGCAGGCCAGGTGTCGATGCTCGAGCCGGCCCCGCCCGGCCTTTGAGGACGCATTTCCGGATACGCACACGCCACTCAGCGGCAGGCACAAACCCCCGGCGTGACTGGCGCTTTCCCTCGAGCTGCCGCCCCGCTGCGCATTGTGGGCAAGCTGCCGATTGCGACGCCTTCGGCCGCCTGGACCCCCTGGCGCGGAACGATTCGCTGCCGCGAGTGGCGCAACGAACGCATTGGCGCCCGACTGCTGCTCGTCGTCCGAAGCAGAAGCGTGAGCCGGGCTTGTCCGTTCGGCGAGGCTGCTCCTGCTTCGTGAACGCAGAAGTCTGGGTCCGCCGTGTCAGAGTGCTCAGATTCCTCAAAGGCGGAACAGACCGCCAGCGCCGTCGCGACGGACATCCTCGGCAAGTCCGGACGCTTGATGCTCGACGCGCTCGTGCACGGCACGACCGACCCCGAGTTGCTCGCCGAACTCGCGAAGGGTCGCCTGCGCGCGAAGCTCCCCGCCCTCCGGGAGGCGCTGGAGGGCCGCTTCGATCACGTTCATGCGCTGTGGATCGGCGCGATTCTCGCGCACGTCGACTTCCTTGACGAGCAGATCGACCGGCTCTCGGACGCGATCGAGGAACAGATCGCCCCTTTCGCGAAAGCCGTTGAGCTGCTCTGCACGATCCCGGGCGTTCAACGGCGCGCAGCCGAAGTCATCGTCCCCGAGATCGGCGTCGACATGTCGGTGTTCCCGACCGACAAGCACCTCGCCTCCTGGGCCGGCCAATGCCCCGGCAACGACCATCCGCCGGCAAACGCCGCTCCGGCCAGACCCGCAAGGGCTCCAAATGGCTCGACTGGACGCTTGAGGAATCCGCCCTCGCAGCAGTTCGCAGCAAGGACGCGTACCTCGCCGCGCAATACACGCGCCTGAAACCCCGCCGCGGCCACAAGAAAGCGCTCGGGGCCGTCAAACACTCGATCATCTGCGCCTGCTGGCACATGCTCACCACCGGCGAGCTCTACCGAGAACTCGGCGGCGACTACTACCAGCGCCGCGACCCCGCACGCCAAACCCAACGGCTCATCCGCCAACTCGAAGCACGTGGACACACCGTCACGCTCCAACCAACGTCAACAGCAGAAACGTCAACGGCAGAGGCGGTCGCGGAAGCCTGAGCGTCTATTCTCCTGTCAGCACATGCGGCATGTGACGAGGATCGCGGGCATGGCCGCGCATCCACTCGGCGAAGGCTTGGTGGTGGGACAACAGCGACGGGTCGTCGCCGCGGCGAGTGAGCCGCGCGGCTTGCGCGTCGGGGCTCACGTCAAGCAGGCACACCGCGACCCCGTCGAGCCCAACGGCAGACGGCGCCGCGAGCACCTCGCCCGCCGCGACCGGATCACCGGACAGCAGCAGGTGCCGGCCTTCGGCTTGGAGCTCCAGCGCCCGCTGGACGACGGCCTCGGTGGCCCGCTGGCGCCAGGCGATATCCGGAAACGCGGGCACGCCGACGATGTCGTAGAGCTCTACGCATTCAACTTCAGGCGACAGTTCCCGCGCGGCCGCCCGACGCACGGTTGACTTGCCAGCCCCGCTGGCGCCCGTCACGAGTAAGAACATGGCCGCGAAGCATCGTGCGGTTCTCCCGTTAGTTAGACACCCGTGGCAGACGGATCCAAGACCCTCGGTGGTCGGTCTCGCATCCGGCCTCTTAGGCCTACGCGGAAGCGCCGCCATCGCCGCGAGCCGTCGCGGTCAGCGATCGACAACCGGGCGCTGCCGGCGTTCGCTGAGGGCGTCCGGCGCCGGCGGCCTGACCGTCTCAATCCCCAACCTTCGGCGAACAATGCGGTGGGTACCCGCGCGAACGCTCTCAGTGCCGCTTCGCCTGCACGAACGGAAGCGCCGGCGCGACTCCGGCTCGCTGCTGGTCCTCGGCCGCAGCCGAAGCGTGGTCTCCCGCGTTCCAGACGCCCGGTTAGCCCGGAGAGAGCGGAAGTCGCATGGGTACCGCGTTAGATCGCTTTAGGGCCGCTCGTATTGGACTGTCGCGCGTCGCAGGCCAGGCACTGTTATTGCGGTCCCCGCCCCATCTATTTGAACCGTGGCGTGTCCATAGCGGCGATGCTTTCCTGCTTGTGCACGCGCTCATCGTGGCCGATCTGGCGGAATAGATCGGCCATCGAGTCAAAAACGCCGTACTCCTTCGCGAAGTCGGAGTCAAACGGTTCTGTCTCCCACTCGGGATTGTCCGCGACCCATTGCATGTACTCGTGCTCGGCGTGGTCTTCGAAATCCGCGTTGAGCCCGTAGCTCCATTTTGGGCTCACGACGTATAGAAGCCAGGAGAACTGGTAGTAGCCGAAGGCGATTACCTGGGGCAACCAGAAGAACTTGAGCTGCGATTCGCGCGCGCCTCTGCGGACGATCAAATCTTGGAGGATGAGCAGATGCCAAAGCTCGTTGTCCTGCTGGCCGCGCGCCTCGACGATGCGGTCCTGGATGCGCTTGGCGAGCCCGGTGCTTTGATGCACGTGCGTGACCGCGATGTAGGCAACGTGTTCCCAGGTTTGGTAGGGCACGCGCGCGACGATCTCCAGGACCTTGAACTTCGCCATCGTCCGCTGCTTGCCGTAAACGAGGTCCAGGGTCAAGAACAGTGCTCGGGCGGCGATGGAGTATTTGCGGCGGGGAGCGTTCAGAGTCTGCTTCTGGGCCGCCACGAGCTCGTCATGGGACAGTCGGAGAGGGCCGGCAGGCGGCACAACAATTGCAGGCTTAACCATTTACGATCACCTCTCTCCTCGCCGCTACGCGGCGAAGTATGCCAAAGCTCAATCCGTGCACCACAATCCCACAGCCACTCCCGCCTCGGCGCTTCCCTCCGCACCCGGGCGAGCGGGCGTCTGGCGCCGACGCGCCGCCGCTTTGGCGCTGTTGGGTGAGTGTGCGCGGCGCATCCGCCCGGTGCCGCTTGCCGCGCTCCCGCGACTCGCCGTGAACTCTGCCGCCCACTCGATGCTCGCCAGTAGAGCGGCGAAGCGGCTCTCGTGACGCTAACGTCTTTCTGCACGTAGCGACGGACGCTTGAGCGTGCTTCAGAGCTTCCGGAGGCCAACATTGCGGCCGAACGTCCGGCTCGTCAGCCAATGAGTGGAGGGTTCTTATGAAGGTCTTGGTGATCGCGAGCGAGCCGATTTCCGCGGATCGTCTGCGCAAGGCGCTTGGCGGGACGGCCGATGACGCGGAGATCATGGTCGTGGCGCCGGCGCTTCACCGTTCAGCGCTGCGTTTTTGGCTCTCTGACGCCGACGAGGCGATCCGACGGGCAGAGCTGGTGCAGCGAGAGACAGTCGAGGGCCTCGACGAGGCAGGATTGGATGCTCACGGCGATACCGGTGAGAGCGATCCGGTCAAGGCGGTGGAGGACATTCTCGCCACCTTCCCGGCGGAGCGGATCGTGCTCTTCACTCGACCCGGCTCGGAGCGGCGCTACGACGAGGGCATCGACGCCGACGCTCTGCAACAACGGTTTGGATTGCCCGTCCAGCAAGCCGAATGAAAAGCCAGAACTACTGCGCGCCCAGCGCCGCTGCGGAATGCAAACGATCAGCCATCCATGAGCTTTCGGAGGGTTGCGTCGGCGCGGCCGCCCCCCTGCGATGTGGCTCGCTCGCTCTATCCCAAAATAGGAGGAGCGGGCGGCCCCGCGGGAGGGTCCGATTCCGTTGCTTTGTTTGGGAGGTCGCTCGTCGGTTAATCCGCCCTTCGCCTCGCGAGCGAACCCCGACCCGGAGGGGTGGACTTGCGGAGCGTCCGCGGGGGATATGATTGACTCATGGAGCACGAGCGCGAGAGACTCGATGAGGCGATCGAGGATATGGAGTCGGTCGCCACAGAGATGCAGGAGCGCTCCGAAGAACTCGACGACCGGGCGAAAGCCGTCAAGAGCGATTGGCGCGCCAAGCAGGCCAACGAAGCGGTCGCGGGTGCGCAGCCGTCGCCGGACAGCGACGAGTAGCAGCCGCCGAGCGAGCCGGCGCGCAGCCATTCGCGCCGCGCAGGAATACGATCCGGACCGGTGCCGAAACATCAGCCGCTTCTGGTCGTCCAGGCTCGCAACCTGATCACCAACCTCGCGCTGCCGGCGCTCCTTACGGACGCCGAAGGTCAGCTGTTGTTCTTCAAGGATGCGGCCGCAACGTTGCTCGGGCGCGGGTTCGAGGAGGTCGGTCGGTTGCCGCGCGAGCAACCGGCGCGCAAGGTCGGGCCCTTCGACGATCAGGGACGGGCGCGGTTGGCCGACTCGGCGCCGATCGTGAGCGCGTTGCGGAGCGGACGTCCAGCGCACGGCCGCTTCCATGCCCGCCTTGGCGAGGCCGGAGTGTGTGAAGTGGAGGTCACGGCACTCCCGCTGCTGGAGCCGGGTCATTTCGAGGGTGCGCTCGTTGACTTCTGGCCGGTAGAGACCCCGGCGCCCGAGACGACCTGAGCCCGATGCAGATCAAGTTCTGGGGTGTGCGCGGGTCGATTGCGGTGCCCAACCGTCGCATGCTGCGCTACGGAGTGGGAGATCGGCGGGGCCAGAGCATCACGATCTGAACAGCACTCCATTACCTGATGTGAAGGTTGATCCCCAGGAGCACGAGCGGCCGGAGGGCGATGGCCAGCAGCGCCGAACTAGTGGCTTGAGCGTGCGCAGCGAAGTAATGGTGTGCCGACACGATGATCTCTGCTCGGTCGCTGCCGAGAGTGCTGCGGGCGAGTACGGCGGCACACGACGCGGGGGCTCCGAGTCCCACGGTAGTGTCGGCGCGCCGCTCGGCTCCTACCCGAGCACGTACTCGCCGGGCCCTTCCGCCAGAACCGAGTGGCGTCGGCCGCCAACCCGCGGGGGCTTCCCGAGGGGGCCGGCGCGGTCCGCCATCCAGCGCGCCCAGTCCTCCCACCAGGATTCGTCCTTGCGAGTCGCCGCTTCGCGCCACTTCTCCGCGGTTGGAGGGTTCTCGTCGCAGGTCATCACCCAGGCCTTGGGTTCGGGTGGGCTGACGATGCCGGCAATGTGGCCCCCGCTCGCGAGGACGAAGCGCACGGCACCGCCCAGCAGCCCGGTCGTCCGGTAGGACGAGCGCCACGGCACGATGTGGTCGCGCTCTGCCGCGACCACGTAGGTGTCCGGCTTGACCGCGCCCAGGTCGAGTCGCTGGCCCCCAAGGACCATCGTGCCGTTCGCGAGCTGGTTTTCCATGTAGCACGAGCGCAGGTACCAGGAGTGCATCGCGGCCGGCAGGCGCGTCGAGTCCTCGTTCCACGCCAGCAGGTCGAACGCCGGCGGCTCCATGCCCATCAGCCAGTTGGAGACCACGTAGCTGAAGATGAGGTCGTTGGCACGCAGGGCGTTGAACGCGCCGCCCATGTCGGCACCATCGAGGTAGCCCTTGCGCGCCATGCGCTGCTCGAGCTTGACGACCGTGCCCTCGTCGACGAAGCAGCCGAGTAGCCCCGGCTCGGTGTAATCGAGCAGCGTGTTGATCAGCGTCAGCGTGCCGATCCGATCTTCGCCGCCGGCAGTGAGCTGCGCCGCCGTCATGACAGCCAGCGTGCCCCCGAGGCAGACCCCGAGGATGTCGACGGTTTCTGAGCCCGTGATCTCACTCACCGCATCAAGCGCGGCACGCATACCGTGCGTGGAGTAGTCGTCCATCGTGACCCCGGACATTGAGCTGTCCGGGTTGCGGTAGCTGATCGCGAACACCGTGCGACCGTGCTGGACCGCCCATTCGATCAGGCTGCGGCCCGGTGCGAGGTCCATGATGTAGTACTTATTAATCCACGGCGGGCTGGCCAACAGCGGGACAGCGTGAACCTCGTCGGTCTGGGGCAGGTACTGCAGCAACTCGACCAGTTCATTGCGAAACACGACCTTGCTCGGCGTCGCCGCGATGTTCTCGCCGAGCCGAAACGGGCTCGTGTCGACCTGGCGTGGGCGGCCCCCGTTGTGCCGAAGGTCGCCGACAAAGTTGCCGGCGCCGACGAGCACGCTTCGCCCCCCGGTTTCAAAAGCCCGCTTGAGTGCCGCCGGGTTGCTCAGGAGAAGGTTCGTCGGCGCCAGCGCATCGGCCAGCAGGCTGACCGCGAATTCCGCCTTTGCGCGTGTGGGCTCGTCAAGATCGCCCGCGGCGACGAGATCCTCGGCTAGCCGCCGGAATATCAGATAGGACTGGCGAAGCCAGAAGAAGGCTGGATTGTCCTCCCATGCAGGGTCGGCAAACCGACGATCCGCGCCGTCTGGGGGCAGCGGCCCCGGCGCGCTCTGTCCGAGTCCGCGCAGCACGATGGAAAGCGTCGCGCGGGTCAGGTCGACGGCGCAGCTAATGCCAGCTTCGGCCACTGCCGCAGGGCGCCGCGCCGCGCCTGCCGCCGCCCTCGCCAGCGCCCGCCCGAACAGCGCCGGGTCAAGGTCGAGCGCTCCCGTCTCCGGCGCTAACGCGCTAGCCGCCTCGGCGTACGCCTCCGGTCTGTCCAGGGCTGGCTTTCTCGCGCGCACGTCAGTCATCGCCTGCCTCCTGTAGCAGTTGTTCCATTGTTTGCCGCATCCCCCGCTCGAGGGCCTCGATGAGGTGAGGTCGGAGACGAGCGGCGGGGATGATGGCATCGATCGAGCCGACCCGTAGCGCCCGCTCGACGGTGTGGACGCGGTCGAACTCGCCGGCCACCTCGCCGAGCTTGTTCGAGCGCACCGAAGCCGCCAGGTCGGCCAGCGCGACGCGCAACGTGGCTCGCTTGTCGCCGTCCGCGTTGTCCAGGCGGGCTTTGAGCTCGACTACCTGTGGGTCTGAGTCGGTGCGGGCGTTGACATCGCGGGCGAAGACCGTCGCGGCCGCCGGGGCACCGCCGATGACCGACGCGTACGAGCCCTCGACGGCGATCACCTCCATGTTGTCGTTGAGCGTGCCCGAGAACACCACGAAGGCTCCTCCGTGGTAGCGGGAGACGACGCAGAAGACGATCGGGCCGTCGAAATTGACGACGGCGCGGCCGATCTCGGCCCCGTACTCGAGCTGCAGCTTGCGCAGAGACTCCGGCGAGCCGTCGAAGCCCGAGAGGTTGGCCAGCACCACCAGGGGCCGGTTGCCGCTGGCGGCGTTGATCGCGCGAGCCACCTTCTTGGAGGACTGCGGAAAGAGCGTCCCCGCCGTCCACTGGTCCGGTCCGTCGGCAGGCAAGAAGCCGCTGCGGCGTAGCGGCCGGGATTCGACGCCGATCATCGTCACCGGATAGCCGCCAAGGTGGGCGTCGAACACGACTGCGTTCTCGGCGCCCGCCATCGCCGCCCACCGCTCGAGTGTGCGGTGGTCCTGGTCGGCGACGGCTCGCATCACCGCACGGATGTCGAATGGCTTCTTGCGCTCGGGGTTCGTCTCCGTCGAGAAGATGTCGCCGACGGTCCGGAAGTCGCTGTTCGGGGCGTAATGCGAGTAGCTGCAGACGTCGCGATCGACCGGGTCGGTGCTATCCGCGCGCCGGGGGAAGCGCTCGCCGGGCGCGACGTACGTGTGCTCGTAGTGGGCAAAGAGGATTTCGCAGGCGGCCATCAGGTCGGCCGCCCAGTATTGGGCCTGGCCGTTGGGTCCCATGATCCGGTCATAGCCGCCGATCCCGAAGTTGTCCTCGGCCGAGACGCCGCCCGAATAGTCGAGGGCCTGCTTGCCGGTGAGCACCATCGCGCTGTCTGGCGTCATCACGAGGATGCCGCGGGTGTGCAACAGCATCGTGGCCTCCGCGTTCCAGTACGGCTGGGCGCCGACGTTGATCCCAGCGACGATCACGTTGACCTCGCCTTGGGCCTGTGTGAACGTGATCAGGCGACGCAGCACGCGTGAGATCCAGTCCATGTTCTCCGTGCCGCTCTCCATCGAGATCTTCGCCCCGGCCGACACCGCGAGCCACTCGACGGGCACGGCGATATCCTCGGCGAGGTCGAGCGCCGCGATGATGCGAACGGCCTCTGGCTCAGCGATCGCGCCGAGTGCCTTGGTGGGGTCGCCGAAGATCGCGACGCGCACCATGCCCTCGGGATAGCGGTCGGTGATCGTGGATACAACTCCGACGACGATCCCTGCGTGGTTGGCGCCGTAGGGACGCTCGACCGCCACCAGGCGGCCGTCGTCGTCGAGGTCGAACTCGGTGAACGTCCCGCCCGCGCCAGTCAGCACGGGCAATAGCTCGTATGGGTACACCGTGCCGCGCCGCCTTGCCTGCAGCGCCTTCTGGGCGTATTCGTCGAGCGTCGCCAACGGCTCCGCCGGCGGCTCTGCAACGGAGAGCGTCACCCCTACGCCGGGCTGATAAGAGAAGCTGAAAGCCATGTTGCGCAGCTCACCGTCCGGCGGAGCAGGTACTCGCGCCTCGATCAGCACCTCCTCGAGGCCCAACCCAGCGGTGATCGGAGCCAGCGTCCGCGTGACGGCAACCAACTCGTCGAGCGGCACCTCTATCGACGGCCAGACGTAAAGCAGCACCAGGTTTCCGTTCAACCGTCGGTTGGGCGGACGCTGAGCCTGCACGCGGCGGATGGCGTCGAGGCATGCCGCCAGCACGCGCTCAGGCTCGGGCAGCGCGGTGAGCCGGCCGGCCGCGTCACGCACCGGCGTGAGATCGCGCACCTCGGCCAGCGCCACGAGGCGCTCGTCGGCGGGGTTCTCGCGGGCGGCGCAGTGGAATAGGTGGACGTCCTCGACCGCCGGAAGGCGCGCAAGCTCGAAGTTGGCGAGCCGCCATAGATGCAGGCGCCGCGCGACCATGGGGTGCAGATCGCGGGTGACGCGCTCCTCTTCAAAGCCCCGTTCGGAAGGACGGAACGTGAAGTGATGCACGTTGGCATCAGTCTGACCGCCCAGGGCCACCGCCACCCTCCGCACCGATGGAGGCAGCCGCGCCCCGTTGAGCGCTGCGCCCAGCCCGGCGGCCATGGTGTCGGCATCAGGCGGCGGCTCGCTCCAGTGCAGGTAGAGGTCGACGACGGACTCCGACGCGGAGGAATCGGATGCCAGCGCCGCGGCGGCCGCGGCGGCCGCGGGCAGCTCCGCAACCTCGGCGAGCGTCGCGATCAGCCCGACCCATCGGCCGTCGAGCGAGTAACGCGCGGTGACGAGTTGCCGTCCTTCAAGGCACAAGGAGCGCACTTCCTCGAGCGGAACGATCTTGTAGTAGCGGCGCGTTAGGAGCTCGAGGAGCGGCCGGTGGCCCGCCCCCCCGCCGATGCGCTCCCCGAGCAGCCGGATGAGCGGCTCCGGGCTGGCCACAAGAGCGTCGATTCGCTCAGCTTGGTCCGGGGCATCGGGATGGGCGGCGAGGTGGCGCAACTGTTCCCGCGCGGCGGCGAGGACCCGCGCGCGGGCGGCCTCGATGACGGGCCGATCGAAGACCCGGAAACGCACGCTGCGTGCGAGCTCGCCGACCACCGGGTAGCGCAGCTGGGCCGCCCCGATGAGTCTGTCGAGCGTCTCGTGAAACTCGTCGCGCAGTGGCTCGGGCAGCGCCTTGGCATGCTGCAGGCGCTGGTCCAGGAGCGCCATCACGGCGGGAACCTGTGATGGCGCGCGGTGGTGGGCGAGGAAGATCCTGTACACCGCCTCCTCGAGCTCGGGGCTGGGCTCCAGCCCATGCACGCCGTAGTGGCCGAGCGCGCGCGTGAGCCTGGCGACAAACGCCTCCGGCAGGCCCTCGCGCTCGACATCGAGCGAGTGAAGGTAGGACCGAAAATGCTCGCGCGGGCTGCGGACGCGTTCGCCTGCCTCCTCGTCGAGGTCCTCCCGTTCTGCCGCCGCCCAGTTACCGGAGAGCTCAACCAGGTCGGCGAAGATCGTCAGGATCTCGAGCTCGCCGTGAAGCAGCTCGGGATCATCGGCGGGCAGCTGGTTTCGTGCCCGCTGGAACTCGGCGACGAGCCGGCGGGCCTCCTGCACACTCACGTCGAAGCCCATAATCAGACTGCGCAGGGCGTCGAGGTGCTCGCGCGCGCGAGGGCGGGCGCCGGGGTCCGACGCACCGGCCGATGTGCCGAAGCTGATCCGCGGAGCGTCGGGCGCGGCCGCGCCTTCGGCGATCAACGGCTCGATGCTCAAAAGCGGCGCTCCTGCGTCGACGTGGGTGCTGACGGCTACGAGCACCTCCCGGACCCGGCCGGCATGGGTGGCCACGACCGTCGTCTCCATCTTCATCGCCTCCAGGACCGCGACCGGCGACCCTGCCTCCACCTCGTCGCCCGGGGCCACGGTCACGGCCACGACAAGCGCCGGCGAGGGAGCCCGCACGACCTCTCCCTGATCTCGCGACACGCGATGAGCGATCCCCTCGACCTCGATCATGTGATCCGGGCCGTCGGTGACCGAGTCGACCGTGAACGCTCCCCCAGCGATCGCGAGCCGGCGCGTGAACCGGCGGAGGGGCTCGACCTGCACGTTGACGCTCGCGCCGTCAGCCTCGATCTTGTAACGACGGGGCCCCGTCTGCGCGACAGCGAGACGGCCGGCCTGTCCTCGGTGGCGGAGGTCGAACGTCCGGCCGATCTCGTGGCTCGCCTGAAGCCGGCCGCGAGTGGCGCCAGCATAGAAGTCGCGGCGCTCGAGCTCTTGCTCGGAGTCGTAAATGTCGATCGCGGCGGCGAGCAGGGCGACGTCGGCGTGGCGAGTGAGGATATGGTCGTCCGAGGCGACGAGGCGGTCCAGCCACCCGGTGTCAGCGATGCCGGTGATCATCTCCGGGCGGTCGAGCAGATCGAGCAGGAATGCCTTGTTTGTCGTCCCCCCGCGCACGACCACGGTCGTCTCGGCCAGCGCGCGGCGCAACCGGGCCCTAGCCTCCGGGCGGTCTCGCCCCCAGCCGATGATCTTGGCGAGCATCGAGTCGTACTGGGCGGCGATGACGTCGCTCTCGACGACGCCGGTCTCGACTCGCACGCCCGGCCCGGACGGCAGCATCAGGAGCTCGACTGTCCCGGACGCGGGGGCGAAGCCCCGTTCGGGGTCCTCGGCGTTGAGCCGGGCCTCGATCGCGTGGCCGGACGCGGGTGGCGGCTCCCCTTCCAGGTGCCCGCCCCCAGCGACGTGCAGCTGCAGCTTCACGAGGTCGAGCCCCGTCGCCACTTCCGTGACCGTGTGCTCGACTTGTAGGCGCGTGTTGACCCCGAGGAACGTGAAGGCCCGCTGGTCGGGTTGGTAGAGGAACTCGACGGTGCCGGCGTTGCGATACCCGACTGACCGGGCCAATTTGACGGCTGCGGCCCGCAGCCCGCGCTCCTGCTCGGCGCTTAGCCCCGCGCAGCTCGACTCCTCGATCAGCTTCTTGTTGCAGTGCTGGATCGAGCAGTCGCGCACGCCCGCTGCCCAGACGACGCCGTGGTCGTCGGCGATGATCTGAACCTCGACGTGGTGCGCGCCGGTGATTTGGCGCTCGATGAAGATCGTCGCATCGGCGAAGCAGCGCCACGCCTCAGCCCGCGCGCGCTCGAAGGCCGAGGCCAGCTCCTGCTCGGAAGCGGCGAAGCGGATGCCGCGCCCGCGCCCGCCGGCCCCGGCCTTGATCACGACCGGATAGCCGATCGTCCGGGCATGCTCGACGGCCGCGTCCAGCGTCTCCACCGGCCCGCGGCTCCAAGCGGCGACCGGCACGCCGATCTGCTCAGCGAACAGCTTGGCGCCGGTCTTGTCGCCCAGGCGTCGCATGACCTCGGGCGGCGGACCGATGAAGACGATGCCGATGCGAGCGCACATCTCGGCGAAGGCTGGATCCTCGGCGACGAAGCCCCACCCGACCCAGGCCGCGTCAGCTCCGCTCGCGTGGAGCGCCCGTTCGAGCTCGCCGTGGTCGAGGTAGGGGCGCTGCCCGCTTATGATCACCGCCTCGTCGGCCTGGCGCACGAACATCGCCCGCCGTTCGACCTTGGTATGCAACGCGATCGTGCGCATCCCCCAGCCGTGCTCGAAGTTGAGCTCTCGCACCGCGCGGATCAGGCGCACGGCGGCCTCGCCACGGTTGACGATCGCCACGCGTCTGAATCCGGGGTCACCCTCCGAACGCGGCTCGGACATCTTCCAACGAGGGGGCCACGCTTCCTTCGGGAACGGTCGTCAGCTCGGCCTGTTCCGTCCGTTCGGGAACGACGATCGCGGGGTCGATGCGGATGACCGTGTAGCCGCCCACGGCGCCGGCCCCGAAGGCCGGCGTGAACACGCGCATGGGCCGGTCGATCACGCCCTCCCGGACGGCATCGTAGATCGCGAGCGGGATGCTGGCGGCGGAGACGTTCCCCATCTTCTCGATATTGAAGTAGAGGCGATCGGCCGGAAGGCCGGCCGCCACCGCCATGTCGGCGACCATCGTCTTGTTGGCCTGGTGGGGAACGACGATGTCGATGGCGTCGAGCAGCGAGCCGCGGCCGCCGCCGGGGGCGGTAAGAGCGCGCAGCTCGCCCATCATCTGGACCAGGTAGCGTTCGACGAGCGCTTTCACCTCCGGCCCATAGACGGTGATGTTGTTGTCGAACTCGGGGTTGGGCCAGATGATCGAGTTCACCTGGCTGACCGGGCCGCTGGCATAGATCTGCACGACCTCGATGTCGGGCGCCGCACCCGCCGCGGCGGGCCCAATTACGAGCGCGGCTGCCCCGTCGCCGAAGATCATCCGTGACGGGCGGACGCTGCCGATCTTGTCCGAGAACTTCTCGGCACAGACGACGAGCACGGGGCGCTTCACCTCCTGGAGCAGGCGCACCGCCTCACCCAGGCCGTATGGGAAGCCCGCGCAGGCAGCGACGATGTCAAACGAACCGTGCGTCTGGAAAATCCCGAGCTGCCCGGAAAGCCAGGTTGCGACGGACGGGATCAGCCTCGTGCTCGTGCACGAACAGAAGATGACCGCTCCGATCTCCTCCGCCCGGCGCCCGGCTCCCTCGAGCGCCGCTCGCGCCGCCTGCAGAGAGATGTGCTCGAGCCGGCGCTCTGTGTAGAGACGCTGTTCGATCCCGGTCTTCTCCTGGATCTCGGCCGCGGTCATCGGCGACCAGCTGTAAGCCGTGTTGCGAATCACGTCTTCGTTCGTGCAGACGTGCTCGCCCTTGACGACCGTCAGCGACTCGAGGCGGGGCATGAGCGCGAACTGCTCGCGGACCACGACCGGCATGAAGGGCTCGCCCGGCTCCTGCGCTTCGGCGGGGCCCGCGGGGCGCGGGCGCGCGGGACGCCCAGCCTTCACACGCCGTATGAACTCGATCACCTCGTGGTTGCGCGGGACGAACGCCACGACGAAATCGTCGTCACCGATCTTCCCGACCTCCACCAGCCGCGTCCGGGCCAGATCCCACGGGTGCTGGTTGTGGAGGACCATCGCCAGACGGTGAATCGGCTCGAGCTCTGGCACCGTCTCTGCGCAGTCGAGGATCTCCTGGTAGCTATGGGTCGGATAGTCCGGATCGTGGGCCGGGACACAGAAAGTGAGGTTCTTCGGATTAGCGGTGATCTCCGCCACGGTCGGCTTGACCGGCGAAAGCTCGGCCGCGTGGTGTCGCTTATGGCGGAAGATGTCGAACAGGAGCGTGAAGATCCGGTCCTCGGCGTCGGCGTCCCATGTGGGGGGGAGCTCAGTCCACGCTGCGGCTACCGCAGCGACCTTGCGCTCGCCCTGCTCCCAAGGAGTCAGCAGCGGCAGGAATACATCATCGCGGTGGCGCGGAAGGTCGCGCCATCGCGTCGGACGCTTCTCGTACATCGTCATGGCATAGCGGTTGCCCCAAACCAGGTTCATCGCGACGTCGTGCAGCAACTCATGACGAGAGCTGTAGACATTCGACTCGACCCGCTGAAGGATCTCAGTGCCGCTGGGCGCCTTGGCCTCGAAGTCGCGCCTGATCACAGCCTCCAACTGCTCGAAAGTCTCGAGAACCGAGAAGTCCAACTCGGCGCTGAAATTGGAAGGAAAGACCAGACGACCGTGGCCGTTGACAACAAAAGGCCTCATCGCTCCCCCACCTACCCGCTCTTGAGAGTGCTCTCGAGCACGCAGGTGACGATCATGTCGTTGGCCATCGTCAGCGCTGCGTGCTGGGTCGGCGCCCCGATCGCGTTCACGCAGCGTGGTCCTGTTGCGCGAGTTGCAGGAGAGCGTGAACCACCGGCTCGCCCGGGTCGAGGTCGACGATCTCCAGGACATGCGAAGTGGTAAGCGTGAGCATGCGATCGGCTTGTGCGGGGCCGCGCACGAGAACCAGCCGGCGGTCCGCCCGGCCCGCCCGGACGCTGGCATTGGTGATCACGTGCACGCCGCTTGAGTCTGTGAAGGTGAGCTCGCGGAGGTCAAGCACCACCAGCCGCGCACGGAGCTCGGCGTCGCGTAACTTCTGCTCGAGCGCTGGCGCGGTGACGATGTCCAGCTCACCGACGACTTGCACCCACGCCACGTCGCTCCCGCAGTCTTTCCACGAGCGGACGAGCGCCTGCTGCGGGATATCGAAGCGAGTCGCGGCGGGGTCAGGGATAACCAGCGTCTGGGGCATGTCGACCTCCGGGTTCGGGAACCTCGGAAGTCAGGTTGCGCTGCCCGCCCGCTTTGGGCCGACTTCACATCGGATGCCCTCCAACGCCTACGTTACTCGGCACGTCAAGCGATCTCACAGCGATCGAAGAAGCCGCCCAGACGACCACGGCAAGTGCTTCAAAGCGGGAGTCATCATGTGCACGACCGGGCAGACCACACCACTCGGCGACCGCCTCTGGGCTGTCCCACTTGCAGGCCTGTGCGCATGACGGCGCATCCGGACCGAAGCGACGTCAACATGGGCAATCATCGTCCCCACAGAACGATGGCCCGGCTCGGATCGATCGCGCGATCAAAATCCTCCAGGGCCTGTCGCACGCGACCGCCCCGGTCAGCCCATCGGACTTAGCGGCCGCTAGTTGCTCTAGCAGGTAGCGTCTCATTGCCGATTCCTTGCCTTAGCTGCCACTTTCTTACTTTCTTACTTTCTTTATCGGCCTGCTCCGGACTCGACATAAACGAACTGGCTACCGTGAAGCCCGGATCGCCTGCTAGCTTCCCGGGTCCGCAGCGGCACGGTCAGCTGGCGAGGTGCCGGGGCGAGGTTTGCTTGGCGGTCTCTGACGGTCAGGAGGTATGACGGCACGCTGGGTTGCCAGTCGCAAGTCATGCGGCCTGAGTCCTTCCGCGAGCAGGGCTGGCAACCCGAGGGCGATGGCTGTTGTCACTTCGAGTAGTTGCAGCGCAATCCCGTAGGCGAGCGCGCGGCCGGCACCGACCCCGTATGCGGCGAGGACGGCGACGCAGGCGGCCTGAAAAACACCGACGTTCCCTGGTGTGACAGGGACAACTGCGGCGACATTGGTCGCGACCAGCACGGCCGCCGCCGTGCCCAGGCGTGACGGCGTCGCGATCCCGAAGGCGCTGAGCAGCGCGTCGCAAGCCAACAGCTGCAGCGACCACGCGGCGAGTTGAGCGGCGGTTGTGTGGAAGGCGTCACGCGGCCGGCGAAACACGCGTAGGCCTCCTCGTATCCGCTTGGTCTCGGTACGCGCGAAGGCGGCCGCGCGACCTAGCGCCGTCGTCTTGCTCGCGGCTCGGTCAAGCAGCCTCGGTCCGGTCAGTACCACCCCGACGACTAAGATGGGAAGGGCCGCGGCGAGCCCGATTGCCCACGCCACGTCCCGGGACAGCGTGAAGCTGGCGACCAGCACGGAGGCGAGTGCGACGAGGGCGGCCATGTTCAGCAGCGTCTGGGCGAGGACCGTGCCGGCGACGAGCGCGATGTGGTTGCGCGGGTCACCGGCGCGTCGCGCGACCACGAACACGCGCGCGGGTTCACCGAGCCGTCCGGGCAGGGTCGCCGAAACCATCACCCCGATCATCGTCGCGCGCGCCGAGACGAGGCGACTGATCCGCGTGCTGACCCGTGCGCCGCGGAGGATCACATACCAGCATTCGGCCCGCGCAATCAATGACGCGGACAACAGCGCAAACGTAAGGGCAACGAACCCCGGCCGGACGTTCGTAAGCGCGTGCAGACTGCGCGAGAGGTTCAAGCGCGTGAGCGCCAGCGCCGCAAGCCCGACACCGCCAGCGACGGTCAGCGACACGACGACCGGTCTCACGCGCCGAGACACGCGGCGCCGCCTGGCGGGGGCGGGCTGCGAGTTCACGCTGGATCCCGGCTCGCCGCTGGAGCGGTTGGCGGCCAGGACTGTGGCGTCGGCCGGCTTTCGCTGCGCGGTCGCCGGACTGGGCGTTTCGTGGCCCGGTCGCGAGTGGGGCGCTGACCGGCCGGCACCGTGGCGGCGGATCTTTGCGGTCCGCCGATCCCTCTTTGCCCGGGGCGGCGCGGGCATCAGCCCGGCGCCGACGATCACGAAGCAGAACGCGAGCAAACGTCCGACGATCTGCGTTGGCCCGCTCCCGATGGGGTCGTGGAAGACCAGGATTCCGCCGCTGATCGCGACCACGTTGGCGGCCACTGAGGTGAGCGCGATGACCTCGAGCCCCGGGCCGAGCTGGAGGCTGCGGGCCGAAGCGTAGAACGCGACCACCATCGCGAGCAGCGCCGCCAGCAGCCAGGGGCTCACGAGCGCCAGCACACCCCCATGCGCCTGGCGCGTCAGGTACTTGATCGCGACATCGGACACGCCGAACAACGCGCCCGCGCCGACCGCGAGCATCATGCCCTCGTTGCGGTGCGTGTTGTCGAACTTGACCGAGACGAGCACGAGCAGGGAGCCGCCCGCCAAGACCCCGCACTCGACGCCGATCAGGGCCGCCAAAGACGATCCGCCGCCCGGGTGCTTGCCGCTAGTGAGTCCGACCACCACCAGCCCGGCTGCGGTGATAACCAGACCAATCCATTGCCGGCGGCCGAGGTCAAAGCCAAAGAAGCGCTCGGCGAGGACCGCCAGGAACACGAGTCCCCCGGAGAGGACCGCCTGCACGATCGACAGCGGCGCGAGCGAGAGCGCACCGACGTGCAACAACCAGGCGCCCAAAGCGACAAGCCAGCCGATAGTCCACCATCTCGAGCCGAACAGGCCGGCCGCGCTGCGCAGCGGGTGGCGGCCATCCACCGGGGGAGCCGCCACCGCCCCGCGCTGCTTGAACAAGAAGGCAGCGCTGGTCGCAAACGCAGAGGCCAGGGCTAGAACAAGTCCGACGAGCACGATGTAGACCTAACGAGCCATCTCAAACAGGGTCGAGTCGGGTGCGGCGAATCCTGGGTAAGGTGACATACCCGGACTCGGGGGTGGCGGTGGCTGGATTGAGCTGATCAGTGCGAGGAGCTGTGGAGATCATTGCGGCATGCTCCCTCGACAGTGGCTCAGGCGCGGTTCGCGCGTCACGATGTGCTCGCGATCGGTGTCGCTCATGACCTCGCGGTACAGCCTGCCGGGCTGAACGAAATCATCGTCTTCGGCGTGCTTCTCATGCGCGTAGCGTCCGAGCTCGCCGGCGTCTACCAACCAGCCGAGATCGGCGCCGCGCTGCGGGTCGGCCTGGGGACCGCCGTGGCTGTTGGGGGCATAGACGGGCTGAGCCCCGGCGTGGTGATAGGTCATCGCCGCATCCTTGTTGTAGGAGTGCACCGCCACCTTGGGGGCGTTGATCGGGAGCTGCTCGTAGTTCGGGCCGATCCGGTGCAGATGGGTGTCGTGGTAGGAGAAGATCCTTCCCATCAACATCTTGTCCGGGCTCAGACCGATGCCGGGCACGAGGTTGGCCGGGGAGAAGCTTGACTGCTCGACCTCCGCGAAGAAGTTGGCGGGGTTACGGTCGAGGACCAGGCGCCCGACCTGGATCGGCGGGTAGTCGGCGTGCGGCCAGATCTTGGTCAGATCGAACGGATTGAAGCGGTAGTCGGCCGCGTCGGCGAGCGGCATGATCTGCATCTCGAGGCGCCACTCCGGAAAGTCTCCGTGATCGATCGCG
>OBLU010001906.1_pt1 | contig 19272 bp, 14 predicted proteins | sample 1518681 | NCBI WGS metagenome assembly OBLU01 (sample SAMEA3539304, study PRJEB22396) | soil metagenome | biome: tundra; feature: field; material: soil | place: USA | collected 2010-05 | depth 0.15 m | reverse complement strand
CCACATGCCTAAACAACCTCGCGGAGTCGTTGCGCGTCATGAACCGGCTGGTGGAGGCCGAGCCGCTCTATCGGCGGGCGCTGGTGATTAACGAACAGCGTTTCGGCCCGGAACATCCGAATGTCGCGACGAACCTCAACAACCTCGCGCTCGTGCTGAACAACACCAACCGGCTGGCGGAAGCCGAGCCGCTCCATCGGCGGGTATTAGCGATTGACGAGCAGAGTTTCGGCCCGGAGCATCCAGAAGTCATCACCGATCTCAACAACCTCGCGGCTTTGCTGCAAGCCACCAACCGGCTGGCGGAGGCTGAGCCATTACTGCGGCGGGCGCTGGCTATTGCAGAAATCAATTTTGGTCCGGACCATCCCCAAGTCGCCCTAAGTCTCAACAGCCTCGCTCAATTGCTGGAAGCTACCAACCGGCTGGCGGAGGCTGAGCCGATTATGCGGCGAGGGTTGGCAATCGAGGAAAAGAATCGCGTGCCTGATCATCCATACATTGCCATCCAACTCAACAATTTGGCGCTCTTGCTCTGTGCCACTAACCGGCTGGCGGAGGCTGAACCGCTGTATCGGCGGGCGCTGGCAATTGCCGAAAGCAGTTTTGGTCCGGATCATCCCGACGTTGCTAACTACCTTAACAGCCTCGCGGCCTGCCGGCGGTGGAAATTTACGGCGTGATCGCGGGGCGGTTGCAACTCTGGCACAAGCCGATGAACCAGCGCGGCGTGCGCGTGTGGCGTCCGCAACTGCTCGGCCCCGGCGATTGGGCGGAAGTGGAACCGCTGACGTGCCATCTCGCCGTGTGGCTGGACGCCGATGGACTGGGCACGGTGATCAAGGCCGCCGGCGAAGGCGAACTGGCCGGCGTGGGCCGCCTGGGCGTGGCGGGCAAGACGTCGTGCCAGTGGAAAAATCCTGACGCGAACGCGAAAGAGAAGTTTCTACACTGCGCCAACTGGCAACAATGCGCGTATCCGCCAGCGCTGCTGGAACTGGCGGAAGAATTTGGTAAGCCGTGGGAACAGCGGGATTTTGAGCGCGTCGCACGAGTCGCGCTTGAAGCACAGGTGGGCTGGTTGGGATAAAGGCCATGCCGCCTAAAAAGAGCGCGTCGGCCGCATCAGGCTGACTTGGAAAAACGCGGCCACGATGACCAAGCAGTCAACCAACTTGCGGTTTCGCGACGCGTTTAGTCTTGATCTAAATCGTATCACCAACATGGCAGAATTTCCGACTTGCAACACGTATCCACTCCTGTTTCACTTCAAATCGAATTGAGAGGGAAATATGCTGGTCAAATGCAACTGCAATAATTGCTCCGCCCACCTGGAATTTGATTCAACGAATGCTGGGACGGTCATTGCCTGCCCCAAATGCGGAATCGAGACACAACTTTATGTCCCGGCAAAACCAGCTAGCCCGCAATCGCCTGCCTCCAGTCATCTCACCGGGATTGATTCGAGCTTCCTCGTGTCCGCAACTCGCTGATCACCGAAAAATTCCCAGGCTGATTGCAAAGACAGTCTGATGCCTCGTAGCCAGCCCGATTTTCAACTCCAAGCTGGCTGAAGCCCCCCATTTTATTTTTGGTTGTGCGCGGGCGCCATATTTATGGCCGAGGCAGATGGCCACGCAGCTTGCCAATCCCGTTCCTGTCCCGCCAGTCAGGCCGCCTGCACAAAAAACGGTTTCGCGCTACGCCGTCGCGCATACCTTACCCGGTATGAAACGGTTCTCGAATTCACGGACCGAAGGGCTGGCCGTTGGCTGGGGCATTCGCTGGTTAGGGTGTTCCTCGGGCGGTTTTTCCGCCAGTGCTATTTGCCGGGAGCCGCGTCGGCTGCCGGAGACCAAAGAAAGGAATAAAATGAAAACTAAGCTCGCCAACTCGTTAGTGTTCCGAACCGTGCCGTGTGCGCCCTCTGGTTCCGTATTCGCTTCAGTGCGCCGCTCCCCACGGTTTCTCCCCCTGGCCAGGAAAGCGTTGTTGCTCGCTGCTACTTTGGCGGCGGCTCAACTTGCTCCTGCCATCACCTTGGAGCAGGCCCTCGACGGAGATCTGGTTTGGACGACCGGGGGCGCCACGCCCTGGACCGCCCAGGCGGACTTTTCTCGCGATGGCGTTTCAGCAGCCACGGCATCGGTGGCAGGCACCTGGCTCGGATCTTCTGTTGTAGGTCCAGGGCGACTGGAGTTCTGGTGGGCCTACGGTGCGTTTAGTGGCCGGTGGCCCGGGGCCGTGGAGTTGGTCGTTGATGGCAGCAACTCGGTGGCCAGCCTCACCTCTGGTGGGTCCTGGCAGGAGGTGGCCGTGGACTTGGGGCCGGGCGCTCACTCGCTGCGCTGGGTGCTCTCGGATTACGATCCCCAGGTTGTGTGGCTGGACCAAGTCCGCTTCAGCCCGTCCAACTCTGCTCCGGCTTTCACCTCGCTGCCGGAATCCAAATTAGTGCCGCTGGGTGCCGCAGTTCGGCTTCAGGCATTTGCCAAGGGAACCCCGCCGCTCGGTTACCAATGGTTCTTCGCGGGTCAGCCCATTGCTGGCGCTTCAAATGCTTGGCTCACGATTACCAATGTTGGGCCGGTGGTTGCGGGCGACTATTCGCTCCTGGTCACCAATGCCTTTGGGGCGGCTTCCCTTACTTCCTCGGTGGCGATTGAGCCGATCCCGCTCGCAACCGCCCTCGACACGCCCGGTTGGAATTGGAACGCGAGCGGTGACAGCGCCTGGCGGGTGAGCACAAACCAGTGGTATGCCGGCGGGTCGGCGGTCCAATGGCGCTGGCTCGGCGACGCGGATGGCTACTACTCGCCTTCAACGCTGACCACGACGCTGGTCGGCCCGGGGACGTTGCGATTCTTTTGGCGGCACGCCGCGATGCCCTATGACTTCGGTTCCCTAAGTTTCAGCGGTTCCCCGGCCGTCGGCGATCGGTATTGCCCGCTGAATTCCGATTGGCAGGAGGTAATCGTTTTCTTGCCAGCAGGCACGAATTCGGTGGCGTGGACCAGCGATGATGCTGGCACGGGTGCGATCAGCCAGAACGACGGGCTGGACGACGTCCGATTTATCGCCGGTCCAACTCTCCCTTTCATCGTCCAGCAACCAACGCCAACCAATCTCACAGCTCTGCCCAAAGTGGATCTGGCTTGGTCGGTGGCGGCGGATGGCACTCCGCCATTCTCTTACCAGTGGCGATGGAGTGGAACCAACCTCGCCGATGCTACAGGCGCCTCCTTCGCCCTCTCCGCCGTCCGGCCCGACCAACAGGGCATCTACGACGTGCTGGTATCAAACTCGTTCGGCGCCATCACCAGCGCGCCGATCAACCTCGTCGTCTGGCCTTCGCCCACCAATGCGCGGGTTTTCATCACCGGCTGGCCGCCGTTCGGTTCGCCGGGCGCGGTCTCGGGCGTCGCCTCCAACGTTGTGTTTACCAATTACGTGATTGCGGGCTTCCTGAAGGTCGGCTACGGCGGTTGGTGGACAAAACCGTATTGGGCGGCGCCCTTGACGGGGCTGGATCCGAACAACGGTGCCTTCTCCTTCACGGCGGTCAGCGGCGGAATTGACGCACTGGCCAGCCAGTATGCGGTATTTCTCGTGCCCGTTGGTTGGTCCCCGCCGTTATTGGGCGGCTCGGCGACGCTGCCGGACTCGCTGTTCACTCATGCCGAGGCCTACGCGATTGTGTCCCGGGACATCAATACGCAACCGACCATCGCCGTAACCAGGCCCGCACAGGACGTGGCGCGTATCTCGATCACCGGCGGGCAGGATTGGATGTATTATGCGGTCCAGTTCAGCGACAGCCTCACTGGCACCAATTGGATCACTCTCCCGGGCAGCACCAACCTGTATGTCGGGTCCTTCACTTACGACGACCATCTCCCGGCCGGCACCACCAACCGGTTCTACCGGGTCGTTTACGTGCCTTTCCCGATGATATGACGGATTTGGGCGACCAGCCGCCCGGCGTTTTTGTAAGTCTTCATGGCCATTTCCAGACTATTGTATGATACACACAAGAATGCAATAGCGATCTGAAATCCATTGAAGTTGTATTCTGTTGGTGGAAATATAACAACAGCAGAAGGCAGCAAGCCCTTTGCGATTTCCTTACGATGTTCTGCCATCGTTGGGAATCAACAAAACGCAGAAACGGAAAGGTAATAACGTGAGGGTTAAATTGTTGGTTCAAACGCAAGAGTTCCAAAGCTGGCCCGCCACCAAAGAGCGTGCCGCATCCACCAGCCACAACCTGGTCTGTGTGGACATGTCACAACCGGCTGACGCGAGAATGACAGAATCCATAAGTTACCGGCTCAAGGATGAGGAAATTCCCAAACATTGGGACAAATCAATGGACAAGATCATCGAGGTCAACCTGCGCCGGATTGCCCACAGCAAATCCGGCAAGGCGTCCATCATCGGCGAAATCGTTGAAACAACTCCTGCCAAATAGGAGCCTTTATGTCAGCCAACCCTCGCGCAGACCATAGCTGGAAGGACAAAATCCTTCGGCGCGAGCGGTTCGCTGATTTTGCTTATACGTTGGCGCGGATCAACTGGGATTTCTTTACGACACATACCTTCAAGAATCCATTGCCCAGGGAGTCCGTCCGCAAAGCCATGTTCTGGCGCTGGTGCCGGGACGTCAGCAAAATCAGCGGAGTTCCCTATAAAGACCTGCTCATAGCGTTGCGTGGTGAGCTGGGAGAAATCGGGGGAAGACCACATTTCCACAGTCTGCTGGGTGGGGTCGCTACGTGCAACATGATGAGCCTGCGTTCGCAGATGATGCGCTGTTGGAAGATCATCAGCGGCAATGCGGACGGGGACTTTCGGCTGTATGACCGCTCACTCGCGGGAGCGGATTATGTATGCAAATGCCTGGGGGCAAATGCGTATGAGATCAACAAGTTCTCCATCGCCGAAGAAACGACGCTGTCGGATTCAGTCATCTCTCTGATCAGGGTGCTGGATGCAAAGAGCGGCAGACGTTGCTGTGAGATCGAGCGAAAAGATCGGCAGGTTGCGAAAGCGGCGGGGTTTAACCAGGTGGTTCCCGCCGGCGGTAGCATTCGAGATATAACTGCCTCCGTTGCTCCGTAGGTATTAACCAGTCGCAGGCCGGCGCAAACTCTAAAAGATAAGGCACCGGCGCGGTAAAACGCAACTGCGGCCAATACGCGGAACCAAGCAGCGGATAAAAGACCGAACGATTGCGGCGCTGGATATTTTGATGGGACCCGGCAAGGCCTGACCACCTGCCCGCGCGCGGAGCGCGCGGGCGGGTGGCGGGCCGGACGGGATAGCTCGTAGGACAGGTGTGCCCAAAAATAATTGACTTATGACGGTCGCAACGATGGTGGAAAAAAATTATGTGGCAAGCATTCAAGAATTTAAAATCTGGAACCGTTCACGCGGTGTCGTTGCCGACGGGCATGAGTCCGCATGGATCGGCGATAGGGTGGGCGCTGGTGGAAACGCCTGAGCCGTTGAGTTGCCACTATTGTTTGCAGTTCGCCTTTCAGTGGTGCAACTCGAATCCCGAATTGATGGCCCTGCTGCCCGCTGATGTGGCAGGCAACGCAATAGCTGAACGAATGGAGATCAAAATATGACTGACGATTTACTGCAAGCGGCGATGACGACCTGGGCGGCCAAAAATTTGCCGGCCCGGCTTGATGTCGCGGCTACGGCAAAACTTCTTGGTTTCGCTGAAAGTGACGTTCAGATTTTGATGGGCGTCGGCAAGCTGACGCCGCTCGGTGATCCGGCCCCGAATGCGCCGAAATGGTTCGCCGCCGTCGAGATGATCCGCCTCGCAACCGATCAAGATTGGCTGCACAAGGCCACGAAGGAGATTACAAAATACTGGAGAAGTAAACGCGAGCGCCGTCAAAATACTGGTCTCTTGTCCCCCACGGCCCGACAGTGAGCGGTATGATTACTTCGCACAACCGGTGGTAAACCTCATCCACCGCTGTAGCTTGATTTGCTCCGGCAGCGAGGTTGGCTGACTTTCAATGTTGGCGCAAGCAGCATAACCCGATTCAAATTCTTACATGTCACCCCATAATTTACGCACTGGAACGGAGTTTTGGTAAAAAAAGAGGGCAAACGCGATTTGTTTTGCAAATTAATAAAATAAAATTTGCTGATTGACACTTTTCAATTTATGATATAATTTCAACTGAAGTCCAAAAAGCCGTGAAAGTTTCGGAGATGGCTGGCTGATGTATCGCAGCTTGTCTGATTTTATCGGCTTATCGTCCGTAATAAGCTGCAAGCTTGAAAAACCGCATTATGAAAACTATTCTGCCGATTTTTTTTTGTTACAGTCTCGTAACAATTGGTTCATTCGCCCAGACCAACATCCAAATCACGAACGTCTGGCGATATGACCAGTCGGGCTCTAACGACGGCACCGTTTGGAGGGGGCCCGCGTATAACGATTCGGCTTGGCAGCAGGGTGCGGCCTTCTTCGGTGCGTACCCAGCCCCGATTCAAACGCCTTTGACTCTCGGCGGCGGCCGGATCACTTATTACTTCCGAACGCATTTCAACTTCCCTTCCGGTACTGTCGGCTTTGCCTTGGTGGCGTCCAATTACTTGGACGACGGGGCCGTGTTTTACCTCAATGGAACTGAGGTCGGGCGGGTGCGCATGGCCAATGGAGTTGTCGGTTATCAAACCCCCGCCGCCAGCGCGGACGGAGGCCCGGTGCAAGTGCTGACCTTTTCCAGCGGCAGCCTCGTCCAGGGGGACAATGTGCTCGCTGTGGAGGTCCATCAAACCACACCGACCAATTCGGACATCCTCTTTGGAATGAGCCTGACCGCCATCATCAAGACGAACTTGGCGCACAAAATCCTCGTCAATAGCACCGACACCAACACCACCAGCCAACTAGCCGCAAGCGGGGCCACGAACTTGGCCAACTATGCCAGCTTCTCGCTTTGGAGGGTGACGGCCAGCCAAGCCCCCCCAGCCCTCTTGAGCGCGCCCAGCGTGACCATCCGCTATGATTTCGACACGGTGCCCATTCGGGGTGGACTTCAGATCAATACTCAGACCGGCGCACCGGGCATTCCGGCCAATCTGACCGAGGTGCGCAACAATGGCTTCCAATTGTGGATGGTGCAATACGCCGGGCCCATTCAAAATGCCTGGCTGACGGAGCTGACCAACACGGGTGCGCAAATAGTCTGGTACACCCCCGCCAACGGGTACATCGTGTGGGGCAACCTGCAAAGCCTGACCAATCTCGACAACCTGGCCGCGCAACGGCCCTATATCATTGGCGATTATGCTTATCATCCTTATTACCGACTGGAGGCCTCCTTGCAACAAGCCGTCGCGAGCCAGCCTTCCAACCAGATGGTCAATGTAACGGTTCAAGTGTTCAACTCGCCCAATGTCAACCAGACACTGACCAACCTCCAGTCGCTCGGCGGCCAGGTATGGCTCAAACCAAGCTCGATCCTACAGCTCTCGAGCATTTCTCTCCAGTTGCCCGCGAGCCAGCTCATTGCCGTCGCCAATTGGAGCGACGTTTATAATGTGGAACCTTGGACCGCTCCGACCATTCAGGATGAAGTGCAGGGCCAGATCCTTGCTGACAACGTGGTGACTTTCGGCGGAAACATCATTCCGCAACTGACGGCAGCTCCCGCTTATACGTCTTACGTGCATTGGCTAATTTCAAAGGGTTTCTCCCTGAACCCGAGCAGTTACCCCATCGTGGATGTCGTGGATGATGGAATTGATACTGGCAATGTCTTCAACGTCCTGCATCAGGACTTCTATTATTTTGGCACAAAAGTCCCTAATAACATAGTTACAACTCCAGCATGTCGCGTCGCGTATATTCAAAGCGCCAGCTCGACTGACCTGCTGGGAGACGGCCCGCATGGTCACGGGAACCTTAACGCCGGCATTGTCGCGGCTTACGATAATGGGACTCTGCCCAATTCGACTGATGCCAATGGCTATAACATCGGCATGGGGATTTGTCCCTTAGGCCGCGTGGCGGGCACGAAGATCTTCGCGGACTGCTCCGGCTACTGCCCCGGCACCCCCCCCAATTCCGGCTGCCCATCGGAGCACGAATGTTTCGACCTCACTGGGGTCACTCCAGCGAATACGTTGAACGGGCTGGTTGAATCCAGCTATACCGCCGGAGCCAGGCTGACTTCCGATAGTTGGGGAAGTTATCCGGCTTACCCCAATGGCCAACCCTATCCCTCATACGGAGTATACGACTCGGGCGCACAGGCCTATGACTACCTCACGCGCAATGCTTCCAGCTCCGCCGGGCCCGGGCACGAGATGCTGGATGTTTTCGCGGCTGGAAATCAAGGCTACATCAACGGGTACATCAGCCCAACAACGGGCGACAGCCCCGGAACGGCCAAGAACGTGCTGACGGTCGGCGCGACTGAGAATGTCCGCCAGAATGGCACGTACGATGGTTCCTGCGTGGACCAAGCGGGCAACGCGGACAACGTTGTCTTCTTTTCTTCGCGTGGCCCATGCGCAGACGGACGGTATAAGCCAGACATCATGGCGCCTGGGACCCACGTCCTAGGGCCGGCCTCACAGGATCCAAACTACGACGGATTGAGCATTTCTGGCGGCTACCTCTCTGGCGCGTGTCCTCCCTCAACCAAGATCAAATATTGGCCAGGCGCTCAGACGTCTTATACTTGGTCGAGCGGCACCAGCCACTCGACTCCGGCTGTTGCCGGCGGCGCTTCACTGGTTTACGAGTATTACAATACCGTCTGGAATCCGGGGAATGTCCCCAGCCCGGCCATGATCAAGGCCCTGCTGATCAACAGCACCCGCTATATTAATGGCACGACGGCCAACGACGCCGTTGCCGGCGGCACCACGCCCAACGACACCCTTCCCAGCAATAACCAGGGATGGGGTGATATGAACCTGGGCATGGCCTTCGATGGCACCCCGCGCATCCTCGTTGACCAGACTGCTGCTACTGTTTTCACTGCCTCTGGCGGGAACTCCTACACTGTCAGCTCGCTTACCCCCTATGACGCCACCAAGCCGGTCCGCATCACTCTGGTGTGGAGCGATGCTCCCGGCAATACCACGACTGCTCCCTGGGTCAACGATCTCGACTTGGTAGTGACCGTAGGGTCCACCACGTACAAAGGCAACGTGTTTAGCGGGCAGAATTCCACAAGCGGTGGCTCATCCGACACCAAAAATAACGTTGAAAATGTTTTCCTGCCTGCTGGCAGCGTCACCGGACCCTTCACGGTCACAGTTATCCCGACTACCATTGCCAGCCCCAGCGTCCCCGGCAATGGCAGCCCTGCCAGCCAGGATTTTGCCCTGGTGATTTACAACGTGCAGCAGCCGGCCACGCCAGCAGCCGACGTTTTCATCCGCGACTTTCCCAATTCCTCGACGAGTACTCTGGGTTATGTGGATGTCGGGACGGAACCCGATCCACCCGTAGAAAACGGTTGGCTGAACGATTATTGGGAAAGCCCGGACATCTGGAACCGCACGGGCATAGGCTCCTCGATTCCCGATACGACACAATTTTACCAGGCTCCTGTTTTCGAGCAAGATAACTATATAAACGTGGCTCTGCACAACAACGGTCCCAACGTCAGCTCGCCCCAGCCCGCCTCAGGCGTGGTGAAGTTGTATTGGGCCAACGGATCCAGTTACCTGACATGGCCCACCTACTGGAACTGGTTTGCGGATATTCCGGTGAACAGTTCCAGTCCGTGGGCACAAATCGGCCCAGGCGGCCTCAAGGCAGGCCAGAATACGATCGTGAACGCTTTGTGGCACCCGCCCGGCGTGGGCCACTACTGCATTACGGCCATCTGGGTTTCAGGCCAGGATCCGCTGGGCTCGCCTCTCACCGGCGACATTACCGGCAATACGAGAAATAACAACAACATCGCCTGGCGAAATATGGAAGTCGCGGCACCGTCTAGCGGGCCGATTGTTTACAGTTTCATCATGCGCAACCCCGCCACCTCGGGCACCAATGCCGCTGTTTATAATATGCTCCTGAGCGCGCGCCTTACAACAAATTCCGACACATTCCTGGACTACGGCGAAGTGTTCTTTAACCTCGGCCCAACGCTCTACCAGCGCTGGTTGCAGGCAGGTGCGCAAGGCACAGGCTTCCAAGTCGTCTCCAACCAGTTCGGCACTGTTTTTCAACTGCTGGACGCCACCGGCGCTTATATTAACGCTATTGAATTATATCCTGGCGAAGACGAGACAGTCACCTTTTCGTTCCTTTCTCAGACCAACATTGTGGGATCGTTCGCAGTGGAAGCCGTGCAGATGTTCGGCACCAACACGGTCGGAGGCATGACCTACATTCTCAACACGGGACCCGTTACCAACTGTGTGCCGCCGCCGCCCAATTTGGTCTTGTGGCTGCCATTTGACGAAACCAGCGGCCTCATTTCGGCCAATCTGGCCGCGCCCGCAAACTATGGCACGCAGATCGGTGCTCCAACCCCCGTTTTGGGCGCTTATGTCGCCAACAGCCTCAGTTTCAATGGCGTGAACCAGCACGTGACTGTGCCAGACTACTCCGCCATTGATATCGGCACGAACGATCTGACCATTGATGCCTGGGTCAACCGCGCCACCAACAGCGGCACCAGCGTCCGTGTTATTGTCGACAAGCGCGATATTAATACCGGTGTCGGCTACAGCCTGTCAGTCAGTTTCGGCAACCTCATCTTCACAATGTCGGGTAACAACTTCCGCGATACCGGCACCGTGCCGGCGGACGGCCAATGGCACTTCGTTGCTGTCAGCTTAACCCGTAGTTCGGCCGCGGGCCAGTTCTACGTTGACGGCAATCCCACCGGCACGTTCACGCCGGTTGCAGGCAGCCTTTATAACACGGACCCTTTCTGGGTCGGGGCTTCGCCTTTGGGCGGAAACTCGCCCTGGCTGGGCGATCTTGACGAGGTGGAGGTGTTCAACCGTGCGCTGGCACCGAGTGAAATTCAAGCAATTTACAACGCCGGTTCTGCGGGCAAATGCAAACCGGCTTGCGTCACGGGAATTTCCGTAAACTGCCCGACCAACAAGACCGTGCAGTGCGGCAGCGGCTGGACGTTTGATCCGCCGATGGGTTCCTCCTGTTGCGGGAGCAACGTGACCATCACTGTGACGAACACAGTGACTAACGGTGTCGGTCACATAACGTTTACCGGGGGCGGCAGCGCTGCTAATGGAGTGGTCAATTTTGTCGGCAACACTGCCATCAGCGGCTACCTCGACATCACCGGCGGGAGCAAGGTGGGGACCTATACCTTGTCCCCGGGGGCCGGAAGCGATAGCTTCTTCTTCTGGGACGGCCTGGTGTTTCCCGCTTCCAACCCATTCGTTGACTCCTCCGGCCTGTTGTTCGCCGGAGGCGGCTTCGAGATCAACCTCTTTGGCAACGGGCCTGGGAGCTACAACCTGAGTGGCGCTCCCCCGGCCTATGCACCATTCGTTACAAATGGGGTGGCAACCATTGCGGTCTGTCCGCAATTGATCACCCGGACCTGGCTGTTCACCGACGCCTGCGGCAACAGCAATACCTGCAGCCAGACGGTAACGGTGGTGGACACCACGCCGCCCGTCATCACCTGCCAGACCAACACCTTGGTCGTAGCCCTGAATACGAATTGTCAGCTTGTCATACCACGCATTCAAGCCAGCGCAACGGACAACTGCACACCGCTCGGCTCATTGGTGTACTCGCAATCGCCGCGGGCCGGAACGATTGTTGCGGGGCATAGCCAGACAGTCACGGTGACCGTTACCGACGCCTGTGGCAACTCCAGCCATTGCCTTGTCACCGTCATCGGCGTGGATAGAACCGGGCCGGTATTGTCCGGGCCGGCGACATTGAGCGTGACCAATTGCCTGGTGCCCTGCGTGATGAACTTTTTCACCGTCAGTGACAATTGTTGTCCGGCTTCTTCACTGAAGATCACCCAGTCGCCGGCGTGCAATTCGCTGCTCGGCCCGGGGATCCATTCTGTCACCATCACCGCGACGGATTGCAATGGCAACACGACCACCAAAGTCATCCCGTTGAACATCAGTGGGAATGAGTCGTTCCTCGGAGTTCTGTATAACACGGGCGTGGACGTCACCAAGGCTCCGCTTGTCCCTAATGGCGCAACTGATCTGCACTACACACTCGGCTCCGTGCCAGGCGGCACTACGGGCTATATCGCGCCGAACGCCGTGGTGATTATGAATCTGTGGGGCTGGCTTGAAATCTTTCACGTTTCGGAGTGGATTGCCCCAACTCTTCCTTACATTTATAGTTGCCCGTCCGGCTATTACACCTACACAAACCAGTTCGTGCTGCCTTCCACGGCAAACGCCAGCACCGCCTCCATCTCGGGCCGGTGGGCGGCGGACGATGGCGCTGCGATGTATTTTAACGGCGTTTTGCTGCCCGCAAACGGGATTCCGGAGCTCAACACGTCGTCTGGATTCAACCACTGGCATCCGTTCACGATTAACGGCGGCTTCGTGGGCAACCCAGGCAAGAACACGATTCTATTCGTGGTTACAAACGCCGCTGCCTACAATCCCAGCCCCACCGGGTTGCGGGTGGAATACACGAACGCCCTTGCGAATTGTTACACCTGCACGCCGCCGGCGATAGTTTCCATGACCGGAAACCAGTCTTTACCTCTGTTCTCCACCGCTGCGTTCCATGTGAATGCCTCGGGCACCCCGCTGCTGACTTATCAGTGGTATCACAATGGAGTGCCGCTCTCCAACAACGGCCATGATTACAACGTGACCACTCCCACGCTTCTCGTCCATCCGTTGAACTACGGCGATGCCGGCACATACAGCGTCGTCGTATCTGATCCTTGTGGCAGTGTGACCAACCGGACTCTGCTTAGAGTTGTCTTTGGTTGGCCGTGGAATTGGGGCATGTGGAACGTCGCGCAACTGGACAACCCGCTCGCCGCCTCTGTCGGTCCAGACTTGAATCTGGTTGGGTCGAGCGTCGCCACCAATTATGCCATCACCGCCGGGACGACGGAAGACTTTGGCCTGCCCGAGCAAGGCGGCCAGATTGTCAACGTCATGCACATCAGCCCGCAGGCTGCGGCCTCCATCCAGGTGCCCCTCATCGCGCCGCCCGGCAGCAACTCCGTCAACAGCTACACGGTCATTATGGATCTCTATGAGCCGGACACTTCATTTGGAACGCCCAGCACGCTATTCCAAAGTCGGCTTTGTTGCATAGGCAGCGGAGGGCAGGACGGCGTTACAATGACCCTGGACGCGGCGAACAACCCGCACCTCACCGGCTCCGCCGCCGGAGTGCCGTTCGATGTGGTCTTGGTTTCGCCTCTGCCGGTGGATACCTGGAACCGCGTGGCCCTTGTAGTGGATGATCCTCAGGACGGAGTCGCCGTCAACCTGGGCCTCTATCTCAACGGCCAACAGGTCGGTAGCCTCACTGTGCCCACGCCAGTCGGGCTGCCCATCAACTGGAGCAACAGTCCGCCGACGATCCTCAGCCGTCAGACAAACGATGTCAGTCTTAATGCTGAGTTCTACGTCTCCAGCATCCAGTTCCACGCCGTTGCTTTAAGCCCCGCACAATTGGCCGGCATCGGTTCGCCCGACAATGGCCCGGCCCCGGCGAACGACACTTCGGTTGGCCCGCAACCGGTGCTCTCAGCCACCGTGTCCAACGGCAGTGTCAGCTTCAGTTGGACTGGCAATGCTTTTGTATTGCAGGAAACTACGGATTTGGCCGGTGGCGTCTGGGCAGATTCTTCGCTGCCATTCACTGAGACCAGTGCCAACGGAAACACGATTACCACTGTCATCGTTAATCCGGCGACCGAAGGCCCTGCGAAATTCTATCGCCTCGTCTTCGCGCCATAACTGGCCAAGCGGTGAAAAGTAAAAGGTGAAATGGGAGATTCATCAAAGGTCGGGGATTTTTCCCCAGCCTGCTTTGATGCATCGCCCCATTGTGCCGGTAACCGGTCAACAATAGGGGGAGGTTTCGTCTCATCAGGTGGGGGATTTTGCCCGCGAACTGACACCATGGTGCCGACCGACGGAGCTTGTCTCCCAGCTTCCGGCATGGTTTGCGTTCTTTCGCGAATCCTCCGCCGCGCAAGCGAAAATGACCTTACCGCCAGAGTTGCTTCCGATCACAGCCGGGGCAATTGCGATGGTCGGGCTCTTCCTGACCTCGGTCGGAAAAGGCGTTAGACCTGTCACAAATTCTATGGCAACCAAGACCATCATCAAACCTGCGAAGTCCCCGGCCGCCGTCGGCCCTCGCAATCATGTGGTTTGGGTTTGGGATCACTAACGTGTTGACACAGAGTTTCACCCAATTCTTCACCTAAAGTTTCACCTGACGAGCAGTGGAGGGGCGTTAACCGAGCAATGAAAGGGCAGTGAAGGGGCGATCCAAAAAACAGCTTGAACCCCTGTAAAATCAGGTTATAGTAAGCCTTGAAACAAAGTGTGTTAGGCTCGGAGCGGTAAAGCTTCCGCGTTCGATTCCGACCCTCGCCTCCAACTCCAAGTTGCACTTTTGCAACGAGTTGCAGATGCCAGAGGAGGTCAGTGCCAGTGAAAGTGCCAGTGAAATCATTACCGGGCTACTACTCAACAACTACTCCGGTAAAACTCGGCAATCACTCGCGACGACGGGATTCGCAGCCCGTTTGGTGTAGCTGATACGCCCAAAACCGCGTTCAGCCTCATAGCTTCGGACAAAACGTCTGAAACTATGAAACGTCGTTACATCCTCTACCGCCGCAAACGCGGCGGCATGTTCTACATCGAAGACACTGAAACCCGGAAACAGGAAAGCACTGGCACAAGGAATCGCGCCGAGGCCACATCGCTGCTCAACGCCCGGAATGAATCCATCCGCCAGCCGCATCTGAATCTCCAGATCGCGAAGGCATACCTGGCCGGAACGGATTCAGGCGTCGCGACCCGGACATGGCAACAAGCTCTTGATGCCATCATCGAGACCAAAAACGGTTCAACCCAAGATCGCTGGCGACAGGCAGCCAAACAAGCCGCGTTGGACCTTATTCGCCATCGCGTCATTCTTGAAACGCAAGGCGAGCATCTGCTCGCCTGCCTCAAGGCGGGCACGGTCAGCACGAATGTCCACCTGCGGAAACTCCACAACTTCTGCCTTTCAATGAACTGGCTGCCGTGCCCATGTCATCCAGATCAGCGCGGTCGTTCTGGCGCATGATAAAAAACTGGCGCGAGTTGCCGAACACGGCGGAGCGGATGCGCGACTGTTTGAAGCGCGCATACTGCTGCACGATGGAAATGTTCCAGCAATTGAACTTGCGAAGCTGGGCGTAAGATTCCTGGACGATTTCCTGTCCGCCGGGAATGTCGAGGAAGCGGGCGACCTCCTCGTAGATGTTCCGTTTCCGAATGGCGCGCGGCAGCGTCATGATGTGCTTGCGCGCGTGATTGGTGATGAGGAAACCGGCGGCGGCTTTAAGTTCCTTCGCTGAATCCGGAATGTAACCCAACTCGAAGTGCGCGATTTTTCCGGTGAGCGACAGATTGCTCGTGCCGTCGAACAGGCAGCCGTAATTGCCGTCGCGACACCACGGCAGAATCAGCGTGGCAATTTCCATGATCTGGTCGCGCTCCGCGCCCATCGGATCGAGCATCATCAACTCCTGAAGCATCCGGTGCGTGGGAAATTCTTCCGGCGTGAAGTGGGCAAAGGCGAGATTGCGAACCTCTTTGCTCGTGCGAGGGTCTTTCAGAAACTTCAACGCCTCGGCCTCGTTGAACTGATTCAGATACTCACGTCCCCAATCATTCCACTGACCGTCTTGCGCCGTGGGCGCATTGGTTCCAAGCTTCGCTTGGTCTCGAAAGTCGGCGAAGGTTTCGAGCGTGGTCGCGCCCGGCGGCATTTTCTCGGCGCGGAATTTCTGCAACGCGATAGCGTGCCGGGCGATGTCGAGCAACCGGTCATGACGCTTTTTTTGCCACTCCTGAAATGCATCTTCGTAAAGCAGGTTCAGATACTTGGCGATCTGCGCCTGCCGGAGCATCTGCTTGTCATCCTGCGTGCTCGTGCCGGTCATCCGCGCCACAAGCGCGGTCGCCGCCGACAAATGGTCGGGCGTGAGCGGCAGTCCCTTCGTGTCGAGATAGTTGATGGTCAGGTCGCCGTCGGGGTGGATGATGATGGGCCGCGCGCCCTCCTCGACCGTGGCGGTGTAAATGCCGTAGGAAAGCCCTTCTTCAATGATAACGGTATAACCGAAATAACCTTCGGTTTGTGACAACAGGTCGCAGACCGTCACCGACTTTCCTGCGCCGGACATTCCCAGGAGGACCGCGTTTTGCGGAGATTGATTCGCCGGTGGACCAGAAAACGTCTCGATACCAATGAGATTGTCCTGCGGGCCGTCGTAAAGCGCCTCAGCGGTCGCCTAGTGGCCGGTGAAGGTGCTGGACACCGGCAGCATGTCGGCCAGGAACCGGTGTTCGGCGTAAAGTTTGCGATGTTCGTAACGTCCCCACGTCCAGCCCGGCCACGTCTGGAAGAAAAGACTTTTCGAGGTGCTGGGCAGATTGCTCTCGAAGTATTGCGTCGCGTTCATCGAGTTGATGGCGTTCTTGATCGCCCCGACCTTGGCGTTAAGGCCGTCGCGCGTTTTGTCCCAAACACGGATGGCGAACATGGCATGGAACGGGATGGTCTGTCCCTGCATCAGTGCGTGAATTTTCTTCTGCTTTTTTTCCATTACGGACAGCAGCGAAATTTTCTTTTCGCTGGCGTAATCGCCGGCCACGCGGTCGTGCTCTTTTTCCTCCTTGCTGATTTCGCGCGAAATCGGCAGCGGATCAACATTCACCGTGATGGTGTAGTCGAGCAGCCGCAGATTGGTCAGGCGCTGGATGATGCCGGGATAGGTCGTGCGCGGCCAGCGGGTCACGACGATGAGGCTGTGATAATGGCCGTCGAGAAAGAAACCAAAGTCGGACTGGCCATTGCCTTCACTGTGCCAGCAGTTTTCCTGAATCGAAAGCTCCGGTTCAAAACCTTCCGCCGGGTCGAAATCAAAACGGTCATTGAGTGACGGATTGAGGAACCGTTTGTAATGTCGGAAATGGCCGAGGTCGGACATGGGCAGGATGCGCGCACCGCTGGAGCCGAAGATTTCCAGTAACAAGCGGTGAACGTGGTCGAACTCGGTTCCGAGTTGATCAAGGAGCGTGTCGTAGTAATCACGCCGGGCGGCGGCGGATTGGAATGACTTCGGCACATTTTCCAGCGGGCGCGAGATATAAAAGATCACGCGCTGACGGCGAAGCCGGCGTTCCAGCATGGCCTGCCAGTAGCGCGAAAAGCGTTCGTTGCGGGTGCGCTTGGTCCAGACGTTGGAAAATTTCTCCGTCTCCTGTTGGTAGCGCAGCAATTCCCCCTTGTAATCGGAATCGCAGAAGTATTGCACTTGCAGCCGCTGGTTCTCGTGAAGCGAGGCGAGCAGGAGACAGAGTTGATCCTGAAAATCGTTGAGGTCGGCGACCTGGCTGTTGGTGAGGTCGGGCGCTTCAAAGACAAACCCCTTCGCCACATAACCACCGCGCCGGAGCAGATTGAAGACAATCAGATTGCGGACAAAAAAACCGTTGGGAGCGCGTTCAAACATAGGTCAGACATGGATTGAGGTGGAGGATTCGTCAGCGGGTGTTTGTTGGGCGCGCAGGTCGGCCTGCATTTGTTCGATGCGGGTGAGCTGGTCGCCCAGTTCCTGAACGGTGCGGACTTTGGTCTGCTCGTTGACTGCGATGGAGGCTTCGCGGATGTGGGCGAGCGCCCGTTCCAGATGGGCGCGGACGATGGCATCCATGCCGTGCTGATGCAGACCTGCCCGCAGATTGACATCGGCAGTTTGAAGCTGTCCGAGCAACGTCCGCCGCCGCAATTCGAGATGATTCAGTGCGCCGGCATTCATTGTCTGGCCTCCACCAATGGATGTTTGAATGAGTGAGTGGTTTGCACCTCCGGGGCGAAACCGCCGCCGGAAAACCAGTGTTCAAAACAATCGCGGTCGTAGCCGGGCGGCTTGCCTTGACGGAAACCGAAGATGTAGGCGAGGCAAATACCGAGCGGCACGAGCGCGGCGAGGAAGGCCGTCAACAAGGACGTATTCATTATCACGAGCAGGACGAAGAACACCGTGATGGCCACGCCGACACCGCCCACGAGCCACCAGAACAAGCCGCCTTCGAGACCCCAGGTGCGGCCTTTGGAATCGGACGCGGCGTTGGTATCGGTGAAGCGGAGTTCGGATTTCATGCTCGTGGGCGGTTGGGGGTTGGTGCGGTGCAGATTCAGAAGGTGCCGACGCCGACGGCGCTGTTGGAATCGAGGCCGAAGATTTTGAAGAAGGCGAAAATGACCGCCGGAGCAGCCGCGATGATCGCGCCGCCAATGATGGACATCTTGCCCTGATCAACGTCGCCGCGCCGGATGGCGAAGCCGCCGTAGATGACGCACGAAATGCCAAGGACGAAGCCGAACATCATGATTACGGCGAGACTGTTGCTGATGCCGGTCTTGAGGTCGGTGGAACTGAAGGTTGTGGACTGTGCGAGCGCCGGGAGGGTGTTGAGGGCGAGAACGGCGGCGGCCACGAGGAACGACGGCAGCCGCGAACGGATTTTCGGATGGATGTGTTTGATGATCTTCATACGCGTTGTTTTGTTTTTATTTACTGGCGCAGCGACTTGTTCGCTGCATCACACGCGCACTTTGCCAGAAGTAAAAAAATCGTTGGCGTGCGTGGCACACATCTTAAAAAAGGATTCCTGCTAGAAGTGGGGGATGAATAAATCAATAGACACAAACAAACTTAACAAGCTCCAGAAACTGAACACGCTGCTGCCACACGAAATCCGCGGCCAGTCCCAAGTGCTGCCGCGCATCGTCTCGGCGGTTCAACGCGGCGAATTCGGCCTGACGAAGCCGGGCCGTCCGCGCGGAAGTTTTCTGCTGCTGGGGCCAACGGGCGTCGGCAAAACGGAAACGGTGATCGTGACCACGAATCAAATTTTCGGGCCGGGACAATTATTCCGCTTCGATATGTCGGAGTTTCAGAATCAAGAATCGCTCGGCCTGCTGCTCGGCGCGCGGCTTGGCGAAGTTGGTTATTTGGGCGGAGTGCGCGAGCGCGCGGCGGAAGGCTCGCT
>OBLU010001905.1_pt1 | contig 19272 bp, 11 predicted proteins | sample 1518681 | NCBI WGS metagenome assembly OBLU01 (sample SAMEA3539304, study PRJEB22396) | soil metagenome | biome: tundra; feature: field; material: soil | place: USA | collected 2010-05 | depth 0.15 m | reverse complement strand
CGGGACCCACTTGGTAGCGCCCCGCCTACCCGTTTGTAACATGCTTAACCACAATATCTTGCGTCAAAGTTAAGAACTCCAATCATCTTCATTTCAAGCCTGCACATAGCCTGTCTGGGCTCGAAATCGAGTTTTTCCTGCGTTTTTCCACCTGTCCCGGGGCGTCTCAATGGTCGGCCGATCGTGCATTTCAACCACAACCTGGCAGAGGACTGGATGAGCGATGACTGAGAAACCCAGCGCTCCGATTGATCCCTGGCGACAAACCAAAATCAAGAATCTCGAACATCCTTAGCGCCGGCTCCACTCGGTCCAATCCTCTTGCTAAACAGGCAATTGTCCCCGCATCCTCGCTCACCATGACAACCGAATTCTTGCTTCGATCCCGACACCGGTTTGCTCAGGTTCTACCGTGGCTGATCGCGGGGAGTGCGTTCGCCTTTTATCTCTTCACGCTGAACCCCTGGTTGACGCTCAATAGCATCTCCCTGACCGCCAAAGTTGCGGGCTGGGATTGGCAGCCAAGCCTCATCCAACCGGCGTTATTCCTGGCCACATTGCCCTTCCGTTGCCTGCCTCCAAGCTGGGTGCCGCTGGCGCTGAACGCCAGCACGGCTCTGTGCGCCGCCGTGATACTCGCTTTGCTGGCCCGCTCGGTTTCCGTATTGCCTGAAGCTCAGTCCGCTGAGGATGATCGCCGTGCCAATGATCGGCACGGTCTGCTGTCGTTCCCTGGTTGGTGGCTCCCCCCTCTGCTCGCGGCCTCCGCGTGCGCCCTCCAACTAACGTTTTGGGAACACGCTGTCTCCGCCTCCGGCGAAATGCTCGATCTGCTGCTCTTCGCCTACATCATCCGGTGCCTGTTCGAGTACCGCCTCGATCAGAAGGAAGCGTGGCTCAACCGCGCCGCGCTGATTTGTGGCGTTGCGATGGCGAACAACTGGGCGATGGTTTGTTTCCTCCCTCTGCTGGTGATCGCTGGACTCCTCCATGTCTGTAAAATCATCCGAGTGAGCCCTCACCAAACGCCCGACTTCGTGATCTCCGTACCGAAGCGCCTGCTAATGCGGCTCGGCTTCCTGACTCTGGCCGGGTTTTCGCTCTTCTTGCTCCTGCCTGCAGTCCAGGCACTTTCCCCGGATCCGCCTTTGAGCTTCTGGCAGGCGCTCCGCACCCAGGCAGCCGCTTACGGGACCGGCATCCAATTCGTTTTCGTGCAGTTCTTGAGGTATCACCGCGAAGCCGCCGTGGTGTTGGCCTTGATCTCTCTCTTGCCGGTCCTGGTCATGAGCGCCCGCTCGCGCACGCTCTCCATTAGGGACTGCGCGAACTTCGGTTCGGGCGCGCTGATTCTCATGGTCTCGTATGCCGGCCTGTTAATGGTCTGTCTCTGGGTCGCTTTCGATCCCTTCTTCAGCCCGCGCCAAATCGCGAGCAAGCTGGGCATTGCGCTTCCGTTCCTGCCCTTATATTACCTCGCTGCCCTGAGCGTTGGCTGGTACAGCGGGTTCTTCCTGCTGCTGCTCCGCGGCAGCTCCTCCCCGGAACCCCCGGCTTCGTCCGGGCGTTTTGCGCCCGGTGCAACCCAACGGCCGGACTTGCAAAGAGTTCTCCGATGGATTGTGCCCAAATGCATTTACCTCCTCACTGCCCTCGCGACAGCCGGCTTGTTGTTTAAGAATCTCCCGGCCATTCAGGCAATGAACCTGCCCCATCTGCGGCAATACGGCCAGCTCACCGCACAATCGTTGCCCCCGGGAGGCGGCACGGTTTTGAGCGCGGATCCCCTTCCTCTCCTCGTTCTCCAAGCCACGCTGGCTAGCGAAGCCAGGTCCGACCATTTCGTTCCTGTGAGCACGCCATTGCTGCGATCGGCGCAGTATCAAAAATATCTCCACCGGAAGTTCCCTCAGCATTGGCCCGATACAGCCGAGCTAATCCCGACGGCCCTGGCATCCTCCACCACGAATGAGCTAGAGGCTCCGGCTGAGCAGGTCCAATTGATAACCCGCCTCGCGCAGACCGACCGCCTTTTTTACCTTCACCCCGCCTGCGGCAACCTCTTCGAGTACTTCTATCTGGAACCTCAAGGTCTGATTTACGAACTGAAGCGCTATCCCACCAACGCCTTGAACGCGCCGCCCCTGCTGCCAGCCGCGTTGACGAATAACAAGGCGTTCTGGACCCCCGCCAACAAAACCGTAGTGGAGCCGCTCCAGGCACTAATCGCCCGCTTCGAACACCCTCAGCGCAACTTGCGAACAACGCTAATGAATTCTGCCCATCTCGAAATGCCGGCTCCGTTCCAACTCGAAGGAGTGGCCCGGCTGTACGCCATCGCGCTGAACGCCTGGGGTGTGACGCTTCAGCGCAATGGCAGATTGAGCGAGGCCACTCGCTGCTTTGAATCGGCGCTGAATCTTAACCACCGCAATCTCGCCGCCGGCATGAATCTCCGGTGCAATAGTAACTTGCTGGCCAGCCAGAAAGTGACAGTGGCGCAACCTTCGGCCCTCGAAGAGATTGCCGGCAGATACCGCAATGTAACACAACTCGTAACTGAAGATGGCCCGGTTGATGACCCGTCTTTTTGCTTCCAGTTGGGCCTCGTCTTTGCTGGGAACCGGCTGTTTCGGCAGTCGAGCCAGCAACTCGACCGCGTCAAAACGCTGGTATCCGGCGACATTTCCGCGCCGCTAGCGCCGGGTAGTTTGTCGGACTTGCGTGAAGCGCGCGGCAAAACCCTCGCGCTTTTGGCTGAGATTTGCGCCGACCCCAGGATTCGACCGCTTGCGCCGGCGGCGGAGAAGGAAAGAACATTCCTGGAAGCCGAAACCTGGTTCGACGCCCTGCGCATGGCGCATCGGCAGTTACGAATCAACCCGGACGATACCTCCGCCCTGCTCGACAAAGGGACCATCCTCCTCCGGCTGGGCACATACTCGAATGCCATCCCCTCGCTCACTCGCGTTCTGGCGCTAACCAACTCCCCGGTCGCTCTTTTGAACCGTGCCATCGCCTATCTCTGCATGAGCAACCTCGCTGAGGCCCAGACCGATTACCTGAAACTTCGGCAAGTCTGGCCCAACGACCCTCGAGTCTATTATGGCCTCGGTGAAATCGCCTATGGAACAAAAGACACCAACGCCGCGATCGATTACTACAAGAGTTACCTCGCCCATGCAAACGCTGCAACGGAAGAGACCAAATTCGTCGCTGCGCGCCTGAAAGCTCTGCAAGGTTCGCGTTAAACCGCTCGCATCGCGGGTGCCAACCGCCAACCGCGTGTTACAAATGGCTTAAAATCGTTCCCATGGCCCTTCTCGCTCGGCAGCGAGACCACGCGGGTTGGGCGGGCGGATGAGTTGGTTAAATTGGCCTGTTCGAAACCAGAAGATGTGCTCGGAGCCTGTGCGCATGGATGGCTCAGGTCCGGGTGGCCACGACCGCACGCGACACAAAGAAAAGCAGCCAGCCACACCGAGACTCCACGCCACCAATTTATCCATGCAGATCTGATACTGCGATCTGATACTACCTGTCAATTTTTGGGCCCAATTAGGTCACTGTGGGTCCCGGATTCGAAAGTGTAAATGTGAAGGGCACATCGGTGGGGCCGTGTGGTTCCTCAGTAGTCCAATTGGGGGCAAAAACCGTTTTCGACTTAGAGCCTGTTTTAAAAAGCATGATTTTGGATTTAGCCAAGCCGGCGAAGCATCAAACCGATCATAGTAATGTGAATCATGGCCTCCGCGTTTTCGGTTCTGGTTTCGGTGTCGCGGACCAACCGGCGGTGCTTCATGAACCAGCCGAAGGTGCGTTCGACAATCCAGCGTTTGGCCAGCACCTTGAAACCACACTGGTCCTCAAGGCGAGAGACAATTTCCAACCGCAGCGTGCCAGTCTTGCGATGCGAGGCGACCCAGGTGGCAAAGGCTGCGCCCCGATACCCCTGATCGGCCCAGATGCAGCGCAGCCAACCGAACCACTGGAGAGCTTTCCCCAGGAGTGTGCGAGCGCCGGCCTGCTCGGAAATATTGGCTGGGGTCACACAGACCCACAACAGCAGACCCAAGGTGTCCACCAGAATGTGCCGCTTGCGCCCTTTGGTCTTTTTGCCCGCGTCGTAACCCCGCTCTCCAGCGTGGTCGGCCGAGCGCACGGTTTGGCTGTCGAGAATGGCGGCGGTGGGTTGCGCACGCTTGCCAACCTTCCGCCGGACAATCCGGCGCAGGATGTCGTGAATCCGCACCCACAGGCCGCTGCGGCGCCACCTGCGGAAATAACCATAGACCGTTTCCCAAGGGCCATATTCCTTGGGCAGCAGTCGCCAGGCGCAGCCCGCCCGCACACAATAGAGCAGACCATTGAGGATCCGCCGCCGATCTGTTGGCCGGCGACCTCGTTTCTTGGCTTTGGGCAGCAGTGGTTCGAGGAGGTTCCATTGTGCATCGGTCAAATCCGTCGGATACAAAAAGCATTTTCGCATCCTCGTATTCTGGCGACCCAGGTTGGACAAAAACGGTCCAACCCCCAAATTTCAAAACAGGCTCTTAGAAGGAATTGAGTGCGTCCGCCGTGATTGCCGTCAGGCTACTGCAGTTATAGAACGCCGAGTCCCCATATGGTGGTGACGCCGCTACCAATCGTGAAGTTGGTCAGGCTGCAGCAGCCATAAAACGCCAACTCCCCGACGCTGGTAACGCTGTCGCCAACCGTGACAGTGGTTAGGCTGCTACAGTCATAGAACGCAGAGTCCCCGATGCGGGTGACGCTGTTGCCGATCGTGACGTTCGTCAGGCCGCTGCAGCCATAGAACGCAGAGTCTTCGATGCTGATGACGCGGTTGGGGATGGTGACGCTGGTAAGACTGCTGCAGGCGTGGAACGCCTGGTTCCCGATGCAGGTGACACTGTTGCCAATCGTGATACTGGTCAGGTTGGTGCAGGAATCGAAGGCAACGGTTCCAATGTTGGTGACGCCGTTGCCCATTGTGACGTTGGTCAGGCTGGTGCAGCTATCGAACGAACTGTTCCCGATGTTAGTGACGCTGTTGGGTATCGTTACGCTGGCCAAGCCGGGGCGCAGCCCTCGAACGCGCTATCCCCGATGTAGGTGACGCTGTTGCCGATGATAACGTTGGTCAGGCTGGAGCACTGATCGAACGCATTGGTCCCGATGCTCGTGACGTTGGTGCCTATCGTGACGCTGGTCAGCTGCCAGCAGGACTCGAAGACTTCGTCTCCGATGCTGGTAACGCTGTTGGGGATCGTGATGCTGGTAAGGCTGCTACGCCATAGAACGCAGAGTCCCCGATGCTGGTGACCGGCAGGCCATTGATCGTGCTCGGAATGGTCACGTCCCCGCCGGGATCAGTGTATTTGGTAATGGTAATTGCGCCGTTATTGGTTGTGTAAGTGAAATCTTGGGCTTGACCCACGACGGGCATCGTCAACAGCAATAGCAGCAGCAACGGCAGCAGCCCTTTGAAACGCGTTTTCATGGCACATTCTGATTTCCGGGAGAAGGCTACACCGACCCCTTCCCCACGGGTACCGTTTTACTCCTTTGGTGAAGCCTGGCAAGACGAATGTTCGAGCAAACTGCTTGAAACACCACACTAATCCTGCACCCTGCTGCCGATTTATGATTTCCGCCATCATCGTCGCCGCCGGCAAGGGCACCCGCATGGGAACCCAGGTCGATAAACTCTTCCTGGAGTTGGACGGATGCCCCATCGTGGCCCACACCTGGCGGCGGTTCGAGGAGGCTGAGTGCATCGATGAACTCCTGCTGGTCGTGCGCGATGGGATGCACGCCACCTTTGCGGCGTTGGCCGAGCAATACAAGTTCAAGAAGCGCTTCCGCCTGGTCGCTGGCGGAAAGGAGCGGCAGGACTCGGTCTGGAACGGATTGGAGGCGCTGTCGCCGCAGACGGAGATTGTGGCGATTCAGGATGCCGCACGGCCCTGCACCAGCCCCGCGCTTATCGCGGCGACGGTCGCAGCCGCGCGGGAGATTGGCGCCGCCGTGGCCGCGCAAGCTGTCACGGATACGATCAAGGAATCGCGCGACGGTAAACTGATTGAGCGCACGCTAGACCGCTCGCGGCTGTGGGCCGTGCAAACGCCTCAGACTTTCCGCGTGGAAACCATCCGGCGGGCATTATCTGAGGTGCGGCGAAGGGGCCTGCTGGTGACCGACGACACGGCGGCGTGCGAACTCATCGGCCAGCCGGTCCAATTGGTGCTCAGCACGCAGCCCAATCCCAAGGTCACCTGCCCGGAGGATCTCCCCTACGTCGAGGCGCTCCTCCGCAACCTCACGCGTTCTGGCGCGCCCGGAGACAGCGGCCGCCGTGCGCTATGATCAGGCCCGGACCTCAACCACCGAGTTGAGAGAGCCGTGCTCGTTGGGCACGTTTTTCTGAGCCGCCGGGTCGGCTATCCACTGCTCATCGACAATGAACTTGTACTGATAGCGCCCCGGCGCCAAAGCAACGGTCGTCTCCCAGTGCCCGTCCTCATGTCGTTGCAGGGAGGTCGCGCTGGGCGACCAGCCATTGAATTCGCCGCAGACCGATACCCGTTTGGCGTCCGGCCTATGAAGAACAAAGCGGACGCTGAGTGTCGCGGGAGCTGTTGGCTTCGCGGCTGGCGCGGCAACAACCGCTTTCTCCGGGGATTTTGGCGGCGGCGGCTGGGCAGCAGGCGGGGGTAACGGCGTTGCCGCGGCAGGCGCTGGCTTGGACGCCAGGGGCCTACCGGGAGCCTTTCTGGATGCTGGCCCTTGAGATGGGGGCGATTCCCCTCGCGGAGGGACGGAGTTGGGCCACAAAGCGGCGAGCGGCGCGAGAGGCTTCGAGGGCGCCGCTGCCGGGGCGGGACGTGGTTCGGCGGGCGCGGTTGGCGCGGGCGCTCTCAAAGCAGCCGCTCCCGGGGCTGCTGCATTTCGGAGCCGCCCCTGTGGTTCGTCGAGCTCTTTTTGCTCGATCGGATAGGCCGTGTCCGCTTGCTTCGCCGCTGGTTTTGGGGCCAGCGGTTTTCTGCTCTTCTTAAGTGTTTGCTTCGACATTGTTTTCTCTTTTCTTTGGTCATTCGCGGCGTGCGCCGCGTTAGACTCTTCATGGGCCGGTTCGCAGGTTCAAAGCGGAGGCTGTTCGATCGAAAGCCACATTCTACCCATATGCCGCTCTGCGCCTGCGTCACTTTCCCAAAGATAGCGTAGCAATATGCGAACAAAGGCGCAATCGGAAAATGGCTGCGCCGAAAATGGCCAGCGCACGCAGACGGCCTATAGCGCCTGAGCGCTCAGTTTCACAGACAATCGGCAACCGGCATCATCTGAACTTCGCAATCCCCAGCAACTCGTCGGCCAGCGGTTGGGCGTCATAGACTTTTCGCAGGGCCTCGATGATGGCGCTCGAATGGACGCAGACGGCGCGGGCTTGTTCTTCGGAATAGACGAAGTCAGCGACCAGGGACTGGATGTTGCCGTCAAAGATGACGCCGACGAATTCGCCAGCGCGGTTGACCACCGGGCTGCCGGAGTTGCCGCCGATAATGTCCGCCGTGCAAACAAAGTTTAAGGGGGTGGAGAGGTTCAGCTTCTTTCGCGCGGCGACCCAACGAGGAGGCAGATCAAACGGCGGGCGGAGACCCTGTTGCCGGGCGCGCTCATAGAGGCCGGCAAAGGTGGTCTGAAAAGGAACGGGCTGGCCGTCCTGTTCGTAACCCTTCACGACGCCGAAAGCCAAGCGCAGCGTGCCGGTGGCGTCGGGATAGGTACTGGCGCCCTCGAGCGCGTAACGGGCCTGGCCGATTTGCGCGTGCGCGCGGCGAATGGCTTCGTCCTGAACGTCCACGGTCTTGCGGACGGCGCGCGCTTCCGCATCTACGAGGCGTGCCAGTTCAATCATGGGGTCATCGGCCCGGCTGAGAGCCGACGGTCCACCTTGATACAACTGCCGCCGCACGGCAACTGAAGCGAGCTTGGAATCGCGGACGGCGGCGGCGGCGCGTTCGCGCGGTGATTGACCAGCGAGGATTTTCTGGACGAGGGCATTAGTCCAGCCGAGGCCCTCGACCAGGCAGGTGAGCGAGTCCGCCAGTTTGAGGGTTTCAAGGTCGTCGTAAATCGGCTGCTCGGCCAGGAGTTGCAATTCGAAGGAGACCCGAGCCGATTCGCGGAATTCTTCGAGGCGCTCGCCGTTGGGCTTGGCCTGCTCCTCGACGGCGCGCAGGAGTTGGCGGGCATAGGTGAACAGGTGCGTGTTGAAGGCCTGGCCGCGCTCCAGCAGGTCGTAGTCCACCCGATGCTCTGCGATGATCTTTTGGGCTTGGGCAATGCGATCCCAGGCTCCCTGCGCCTCTGCTAGTGCCGGCTTGGCGGAGACCGCCGCGCGGAGCCGCTGTTCGGCTGACTGCTTTTGCTCCATCAGTTTCGGGTCGAGCAAGCCGGCCAGCGCGCCATCGCGAGCCTTGCGGGTGTTCTTGATGCCAAACAGCTCGGTTCGAGCGCGCCGGGCGTTTTCCTGGCTGCGCGCACTGTAGGCGCCGAGCACGACTTCGAGGTGCTTGAGCCGCTCAAGGGTGCGGGGATATTCCGAGTCGCGGAGGGCCTCCAGCTCGGCAATGGTTCGCAGCCGGTCGGTATGTCCCGGATTGCCGGACACAAAAACGAGGTCATTGTCTGCCGGACCGGCTTTGCTCCACTTGAGGTAATGGCTGGGCCTGGCCGGCTGGCCGTTTTCGTAGGCACGGAAAAAGCAGATATCGAGGTCGAACCGTGGATATTCGAAGTTATCCGGATCGCCGCCATAAAAGGCGATCTGCTCCTCGGGTGCGAATACCAGGCGCACGTCGGTGTATTTCTTGTAGCGGTAGAGGTGGTACTGCCCTCCCTGGTAGAGCGTGACCACAGCACTTTTCAGCCCTGTCTGGTCCATGGACTCCTTTTCGATGCCCGCCATGACGGCGCGGCGGGCTTGAAAGGCGGCTTCATCGGACAGGCCGGGTTTCACCGCCCCATTGACCCGGTCGGTGACCTCTTCGATGCTCAGCAACACGTTCAGTTCCATGCCTGGGCATGGTTTTTCCTCGGCCCGGGTGCGGGCATAGAAACCGTCGCGCATGTAGTTATGCTCGCGGGTGCTGAGCCGCTGGAGGGCGCGGGCGCCGACGTGGTGGTTGGACAAGACAAGGCCCTCTTTGGAAACGAACTCGGCGGAGGCTCCCGGGCGAACGGAAGATTGCCGCAGATTCTCCAGCCAGGCGTCGGTGAGCTCGAAGCCATATTCCTTGAGGAGTAATTCGCGGGGCGGGTGGTTGTAGAGCCACATGCCTTCGTCTGCCCCGGCGAGCGCGGGCAGGAGCAGCAGCAGGCCGACGGACAAAGCCACGGTCAGCGGGCGCCAAGTTTGTAAGTTCATAAATTGCCAGGGCGGTCCGCCGGGGCCGCGCCCCAGCTTCGGTTGGGCATCGGTCCCATCTGCAACACTAGCGTCCCGCCAGCGACGATCTGGTCGTGGGTGAGCCAGGTGCGGGTGAACGGTTGGTCGTTGAGGGTGGCGGATTGGATGTACATGTTCTGCGCCGAGTTGTCCCGGGCGACGACGGTGAATTTGGCGCCTTTGTAGTACTTGGGGTCGAGGGTAATCGCGGCTTGGCTGCCCAACGGGCTGCCGATGATATAGACGCCGCCGCAGGGATCGGCGGGATAGAAACCCAGCGCGCTGAAGACATACCAGGCGGACATCTGGCCGCAATCATCGTTGCCGCACATGCCGGCGGTCGTATTGTTGTAGAGGGTGCGGCAAACCTGGCGGATGCGGGCCTGGGTCTTCCAGGGCTGCCCGGCGTAGTTGTAGAGGTAGGCGTAATGGTGGCAGGGCTCGTTGCCGTGGGCGTACATGCCGATGAGGCCGACGACATCCTCCGAGAAATTGACGATCGCTTCCTTGCTGTCAAAGACTTCGTCCAGCCGGGCGGCGAATTTGTCGTCCCCACCCAGTTTCTGAATCAGGCCGGGAACGTCGTGGGGCACGAAGTAGGATTGCCAGGCGTTGGCTTCGGTGTAGGAGTCCGTGACGATGGCATTGGGGTTGAAGGGCGTGACCCAGGCGCCCTCCGTCGTCTTGCCGCGAAAGAAGCCTGTCGAAGGATCGAAGACGTGCTGCCAGTTCTCAGCGCGTTTGGCGTAGCGCCCGGCCAGTTCGTCTTGCCCGAGGGCCTTGGCAAAAAGAGCGATGCAGGCGTCGTCATAGGCATACTCGATGGTTTTGGAGACCGCCTCAGTGCCGCGGCGGCTGGCGATGTACCCGTTGGTACGGTATTCGGGCATCTGGGCGCGGGTGCCGTCCGTCGTGGCCACCATATCCGCCAGCGCCTCCGCTGCGTCCCACTTGCGGAAGCCTTTGAGGTAGGCGTCTACGATGACTGGAATGGAGTGGTTGCCGATCATGCACCAGTTCTCCTTGCCCGACTCCACCCACACCGGGAGGGCCTTCTGGCCAAAGAAGGTGTAGTGCGCCAGCATCGTGGCGACCATATCGTTGACCCGCCCGGGTTGAATCAGGGTCAGCAGTGGGTGCTCGGCCCGGAAAGTGTCCCAGAGGGAGAATTCAGAATAGTAGTCGAACCCCTTGACCTGGTGAGCTTTGGTGTCGGGGCCCCGGACCTGGCCATCTACATCACTCAGGAGGGTGGGGGCCAGAAACACATGGTAGAAGGCGGTATAGAAGGTCTCCAAGAACTTCTGGTCAGGGGATTGCACCTGGATGCTGCCGAGGGCCTGCTCCCACTGGGCCCGGGCGGCGGCGGCGATGGCATCGAAGTCCCAGTTACTGACTTCCGCCTGCAGGTTCTTCCGGGCGCCCTCGACGCTGACGGTGGAGAGGGCGACCCGCGCGATGATCCTTTCGCCCGCCTTGGTCTTGAAATCAAAGTGCGCCTGGAGGTTCTTGCCGTGTGACTCCTTGCCGTCCACGGGCTGGTGGTCGGAAGTTAGTCCGGCGGCATCGAAGGGGCGGGAAAGCTCGAGCACAAAGTAGTAAATCTTGTCGCCGCCCCAGCCGGCACTGCGACGGAACCCGCTTACAGTGTGGTCGTTCTCGAGCGTGATGGCGGAATCGGTCGGGCGGAGTCGGCTGCCACGGCCAATGCCATGCCAGAGGTCCAGAATGATGTGGGCGTCAGCGGCTTCGGGGAAGGTGTAGCGATGGACGCCGACGCGAGCCGTGGCCGTGAGTTCCACGTTGATCTTGTAATCGGGGAGGAACACCCGGTAGTAGCCGGGCCGGGCTTCTTCCTGCTCGTGCGAGAAGCGCGCGCGGTAGCCTTGGCCGGGTTGTTTGCCGGCGACGAGTTTCAGTTCGCCAACCGTTGGCATCAGCAGGATGTTGCCCAGGTCGCCGATGCCGGTGCCAGTGAGGTGGTTGTGGGAGAACCCCATGATCGAGGTGTCGGAATAGTGGTAGCCGGCGGAGCCGTCCTGGTAGGCGTCGTCGGCGCTGCCGTCGCGGGTGTCCGGAGAGAGTTGTACCATTCCGAAGGGCACGGTGGCGCCCGGGAAGACGTGGCCGTGTTCGGCGGTGCCGATGAGGGGTTTGGCGTAATCGGTGACCGCGGCGTTGGCCAAGGTGGTTGCGAGAAGGAACACGCCTGCGCCGAGGGCGCTTCGTGGAGTTCTGTTCATACGGTTGCTCATGACTATGGCTTTGGCGAAAAGTGTTTAAGGCCCGCGTGGACACGTTGCATAACATCAGATGGGCTGTCAACTCGGCCTTTGGGAGCGCGGCAAGCCTTCGAAGATTGCGATGCCCCAGTGAGCTTGAAACGACCTTGCAACGAGCGAGGCGCTAAGGTGATGCGCGAGTGGTGGGGCGGTATCGCAAGGCTGGCGTTCCAGAAAAGGCGAATGCCAAGGCGATGCCAAGCTGCCCCACAAGACGATTATCGTGGGCAATTACCAGGGCATTTGGTATGGTCTTTGGGAATAGAGACAAAGGAACCATATGATGAAGATTAGCTGTGCATTGCTGATTGTATGCGCCTTCGGGCTGCGCGGGGCCGACGCCCCTAGACCGGATTCAGCCAGGGACAAAACGAACGCCCCGCCGGCCGCAGCCAAGGCCGAGGCTAAAAAGGACGACACCAAGCCGCCCGCAGCCACCATTCCCGACGCCACCCACAAGCCAGTGCTGACGACGAACACGGTGACCATCGGCGGCCAGCGTGTGACCTACGTCGCCGAAACCGGAATGCTGCCGTTGATCAAGCCCGACGGCGCCTTGCGCGCCTCGGTCTTCTACATCGCCTACACCCGCCAGGGTGAAACCAATGCGCCACAGCGGCCAGTGACCTTTTGCTTCAATGGCGGTCCCGGTTCCTCTGCCGTGTGGCTCCAGCTCGGCGCGCTCGGCCCGCGCCGCGTGAAGATGAACGGCGATGGCACATTGCCCCAGCCGCCCTTTGGCCTGGTGGACAATGAATACTCCATCCTGAATGTCACCGACATGGTGTTTATCGACCCCGTCGCGACCGGCTTCAGCCGCCCGGCCAAGGACGAAAAACCCGACGAGTTCTTCGGCCAGTCGGCGGACATCGAATCGGTCGGCGAATTCATCCGGCTCTGGACCTCACGCCACGATCGGTGGCTCGCGCCCAAATTCCTCTGCGGCGAAAGTTATGGCGTCTTCCGCGCGGCCGGATTGGCCGAGCATCTGCACTCGCGCTATGGCATGTATCTGAACGGCCTCATTCTCGTCTCGGGTGTGCTCGACTTCGCCACGCTCAACGAAGGCCCGGGCAACGAACTGCCCTACCTCGTTTTCCTGCCCGCCTACACTGCCATTGCGCACTTCCATAAGCGGCTGCCCCCTGATCTCCAGGCCGATCTACCCAAAGCGCGCGCCGAGGCCCGCGAATTCATCCGGGCTGAATACCCCGCCGCATTGTTGCAGGGCGCCGCGCTCCCGCCAGCTCAACGCTCCAACATCGTCGCGAAGCTCGCGCGCCTCACCGGCCTGCCACCTCGGGTCATAGAGGAAAACGACCTGCGCGTGGATAGTTCCACGTTCCGCAAAATGCTCCTGCACGACCAGGGCCTCATCCTGGGCCGCTATGACGCCCGCATCACTGGGCGCGACGCCAGCCCAGCCGCCCGCTCGCCCCGCTTCGATCCTTCCTATGCCGCGGCTTACGGGCCGTTCTCGGCGGCCATGAATTCCTACCTGCGCCAGGAATTGAAGTTCGAGGACGACCTGCCCTACGAGCTTCTGGCGGGCGTCGCGCCGTGGAACTTCGAGTCACGCAACAATTATCCCAGCGTGGCTGGCCGGCTCGCCTCGGTCATCAGCCAGAATCCCTACCTGCGCGTGCTTGTCCTGGGCAGCCTGTGCGACCTGGCCTGCCCGATTGACAACCTCCATTACAGCGTCGAGCACCTCCAACTGGATCAGGCATATCGCGGCAACTTCACCTATACCGAATACCAATCCGGCCACATGATGTACCTCAATCTGCCGGACCTAGCCAAGATGCAGGCCGATCTGGAGGCGTTTATCCAGAAATAGCCCGCACCGCGCCAGGAAGCCATTCCCACGCTGAGCCACCTCCCAAGCAGGTGGAACTCGGACGCAGCTCCCCTTTGGGCGCCACCATCGCCGATGGCGGCGTCAATTCCAGCCCGTGCATGGTGAATCAATCGTGTTTGGCGTGGTTCCGTATAAGAAATCATCGCCCCATATGGAGCCTTATATGCTTGATTCGCCGTGTTGGTATATGGTATTAATGCATGATGAACACCGGGCTCGGCTCCTGCGAGTGAAACAGTATTTCTGCGCATTTGTTGTCTCCCTCGTCTGGGTCGTCCTTGGGCCATTGGACGCGACGGCCGCTATTCTGACCGTCACCAGCGCCAATGACAGCGGCGCGGGCTCCCTCCGTCAAGCCATCCTCGATGCCAACGCCACCAATGGTCTCGACACGATCGTCTTTCAAATCCCCGGCGCGGGTGTCCACACCCTCGCAGTGCTTTCGGCCTTGCCCACGATCTCGGATGCGGCAGTGATCGACGGGACCAGCCAGCCGGGCTACGCCGGCACCCCCCTTATCGAGCTCAATGGCGCAAGCGCCGGCGCCGGCAGCGACGGCTTGCGCTTGCCGGCGGGCAGCAGCACGATTAGAGGCTTGGCCATCAACCGCTTCGGCGGCGCTGGCATTCACGTCCAGCTTCCCGGGAGGACAAACTTCATCCAGGGCAACTTCATCGGCACCGACCCCACGGGCACCCTGAGCCGGGGTAATGGCTCGGCGGCTCAGTCAGGGGGTGTGTGGGTTGACAGTTCCTCGGACAACTGGATTGGCGGGCCGTATCCTACCAACCGCAACGTCATCTCAGCTAACACCGGCCCTGGGGTGTACTTGCTAAACTGTGCCGGCAATACCGTCCAGGGCAACCTTATCGGCACGTCCGTGTCAGGCACCGCGGCCCTGGGGAACAGCAACAATGGCATCAGCCTGAACAATGCTCCCGGAAACGTTGCCGGCGGCACGTTGACGGGGGCGCGCAACCTCATTTCCGGCAACGGCGGCAGCGGCATTTACCTGAACGGCTCAGGCACGACCGGGAACGTGGTGCAGGGCAACTACATTGGCACGGACGCCAACGGGAGCCTGGCCATGCCCAATGCGGGCGACGGCGTCACTGTGAACGGCGCGCCGGCCAACACCATCGGGGGAGCGGTCGCGGGAGCCGGGAACCTTCTCTCCGGCAACAGCCAGGGCGGCATCTCGCTGAATGGCACGGGTGCGGTCAGCAATCTGGTGCAGGGGAACTATATCGGCACCGACCCGTCGGGCAAGTTGGCCCTCGGGAACCTGTTTTCCGGGGTCACGATCTTTGGGGGAAACAGCAACCTCATCGGGGGGGCCACCTCTGCGGCGCGTAATGTCATTTCAGCCAACAAGCTGGCGGGCATCCTCGTCACGACGAACAGCACGGGGAACCTCGTGCAAGGTAATTTTGTTGGCGTGGACGCGACGGGCGCCACTGCGCTGGGCAATGCGGTGGACGGCATCTCAATTGTCAACGCCGGCTCAAACACGGTCGGCGGGGCAACGCCAGGCGCGCGAAACGTCATTTCCGGCAATACAGGCTATGGCATCGAGATGTTTGGCACTGGGGCCACTGGCAACGCGGTTCAGGGCAATTACATTGGCCTGGCTGTCTCGGGACTGTCCGCATTGGCCAACCACCTTTGCGGGGTCCACATCCTGTCGTCGGGAAACACTGTTGGCGGCGTCCTGAGTGGCGCGGGCAACCTGATCTCCGGCAACGGACAGGACGGCATCTTTTTGGACGGGGCTGGCGCGGCGAACAATCTCGTGCAAGGCAATTTGATTGGGACGGTCGCCGCCGGGACCAGCGGGTTGGGAAACGGGCGGGCGGGAGTGGGTGTTTCCGGCGCGCCGGGGAACACGATCGGGGGAGCAACTGCCGGCGCGGGCAATTTGCTCTCCGCCAATGGCGATGCGGGCATTTACCTGATCGCCAGCGGCGCCACTGGAAACCTGATTCAAGGCAACACCATCGGCACGGACTTGACCGGTACGATAGCCTTGGGCAACACGTATGAGGGTGTTTATGCCGAACGCTCGCCCAGCAATACGATTGGCGGAGCGGTTTCCGGCGCCGGGAATCTTATCTCCGGCAACAATACCCGCGGTATCTGGCTGACCAATGCCTCCTGGAACGTGATCCAAGGCAACTTGATCGGGACGAGGAGCGACGGTGTCAGCGGCTTGGGGAATACATTTCACAACTTGGAGTGCGAGGTGGGTGCATGCAACAACACCATAGGCGGAATGGGTTGGGCGGGTAACCGGATTGCGTTCGCCCAATCCATCTACGCCGGCGTCCGCATCCGGAACGGCAGCACCAACAACGCGATCCTGGGTAATGCAATCTTTTCCAACGGCGCTCTGGGAATCGACCTGGGCAGCGCCGGCCCCAATGCGAACATTGCGTGCGGCACGGGCGCCGGCGCCAATATGGCTCAGAACTACCCGGTGATTACGCAAGCTGTCACTGGGACAGGCACTGGCGTCCGTGGGTCTCTTAACAGCAGGCCGAATAGTGCGTTCTTGCTCGAGTTCTTCGCTAATCCCACGTGCGATTCTTCTGGTTATGGGGAGGGGCAGATTTACCTTGGGCAGATGAGCGTTGTAACCGGGAATGATTGCAATGCGAGTTTTGTGGCTGGCTTCCCAAGGTCGGTCCCGGTCGGCTATTCCGTCATCGCCACCGCAACTGACAGCGCCAATAATACGTCTGAGTTCTCCCCTTGTATCACGGCAGGACCGGTGCCTGCGTTGAGGATCACCCCTGCCACCAGTCACCAGGTGAGTATTGCCTGGACGAATACGACGACCGGCTTTGGGTTGAAGCAGACCACCAGTCTCTCTCCTCCGATCCAATGGACTGCCGTGACGAACGTCCCGGTGGTGATCAACGGGCAGTTCGTCGTCACCCTGTCTGCCGCCACAGGCAACCGCTTTTACGTCCTGCGTTTTCAATAGTGTGAACCGGCAACACCCTCTCGGCCCACCCATCGGGCACGGGCAACGCTCAGTGTACTGCAACAGTACCACTTGCCCGCAACCCCTTGGAAGATTCTCCGAGGTAGCGTCCTCATTCATCTTCTTTTGCACAGGCAACTCATTTGACCCGTTCAGTTGCACCGGCTGCTGCTCCGCCGCCCTGTGGTCGCTTGCCACGCTCCGAATCGCGGTCTGCCTGTTTGTCGCAATCGTGACCTGTTGTCCGCCGTGCGCGCTGGCCCAGCCCTCGATGCAAACCATTCTGACCAATGGCCCGGTATCGAACCGGCTCAACATCGTGGTGCTCTCCGAGGGCTACACCAGCAGTCAACTCGCTCAGTTCTCGGTGGACGCGACCAACGCAGTCAATGCCCTCTTGTCCCATCCGCCCTATCAGGAGTACCGAAGCTACTTCAACGCGTTTGCCATCAAAGTCGCTTCCAACCAATCGGGCTCCGATCATCCCGCCTCCGGGGTTACCAAGGATACTTACTTCAACAGCACCTATGACCCGGTTGAGGATTACCTGATTACGATTCCGAACGACAGCACGGGCCAGGGGAAGGTCGATGCGCTGCTCCAGACCTTCATGCCGAACTGTCAGCTCCCGGTGTTGCTGGTGAATGATCCCACTGAGGGCGGCTCGGACGGGTTTTTCAAGACGGCCATCGCCTCGACTGTGGCCTTGTTGTACGAGATGCCACCGGCTCCGCCCGGAATCCTGACGCATGAGACCGGCCACGTACTGGCCAACCTGGGAGACGAATACACAATTCCTTATCCGGGCTTTCCCGACACGGAAGAGCCCAACACCACGCAGCAGACCAACCGGCTCCTGATCAAATGGAAGGCGTGGATTTCCCCCAACACGCCCGTGCCCACGCCGGTTAATGTCGGCGACGGTGTCGTGGGCCTGTTTCAGGGAGCCCATTACCATACGAACGGCTGGTACCGCCCGGAGCTCAATTGCATCATGGGCAGCCTCGGAGTGCCGTTCTGCAGCGTTTGCAGTGAAGCCCTGGTGCTGGCCATTTACCAGCGAGTTCGGCCAGTGGATGGTTTTGCCCCCGCCAGCACGAACATCACGGTTACCACCACCCAAGCCTTGGCCTTCAGCCTGGCCCTGCTCCAGCCCGCCACGCACAACCTTAATGTCCAATGGTTGACTAACGGAGTGCCCAGGACCGGCGCCACCAACCTGAGCTTTACGCTGTTGCCGCAGACCCTCGCCTTGGGCAGCAATTCGGTCAGCGCCGTAGTCAGGGACAACACCGCGCTGGTGCTCAACGATCCCACCAACCTGTTGAGCCAGGCAGTCTCCTGGACAATCACCAACCACATCCCGCAGTTGCACCTGGATTCTCCGCAGTGGCTGGCGGGCGGGAAGTTTGCCTTCCGAATGACCGGATATGCCCCACAGGGGGTCGTCGTCCAGAGTTCGACGAATCTGTCGAACTGGGGTCCGGTTGTGACCAATGCTCTAGTCGGTGGCCAGCTTTGGTACACGAACACCTCGGCCAGCGGCTCTCCCCGGAAGTTCTACCGCGCGACCACGCTCCCGTAGCCCGTCCATCGCCGATGTCGAACCGACGCTCGATTACTTCCCGCTTGCGCTGCCCGGCGGTGGGGGTAATCCTCTAGGAGGATATGAACTATAAGATCTCAAAACGCGCAGCTTCGCTCTCGCCGTCGCTGACACTGGCCATTGACTCGAAGGCCAAGCAAATGAAGGCCGATGGCCTGGACGTGGTCGGTTTCGGCGCCGGCGAGCCGGACTTCGACACCCCGCAACACATTAAAGACGCCGCCGCCAAGGCCCTCGCCGCCGGCTTCACTAAATACACCCCCGCCGCCGGCATCCCTGAGCTGCGCGCGGCCATCGCGGACAAACACAAACGCGAGAACGGCCTTACTTACAAGCCCTCCCAGATCATCGTCTCCTGCGGCGGCAAGCATTCCTGCTTCAACGTCATTTTCGCCACCTGCGAAGAAGGCGACGAAGTCATTATCCCCGCGCCCTACTGGCTGAGCTACCCCGAGATGGTGAAGATGGCCGGCGCGAGCCCCGTCATCGTCCCGACCACCGACAAGACCGAGTTCAAGCTCACGCCCGACGCCCTGCGCGCCGCCATCACTCCTCGCACGCGCCTGTTCGTCCTCAACTCTCCCAGCAACCCGACCGGCTCGGTCTATACGCCCGCCGAAGTCAAAGCCCTGGGCGACATCTGCGTCGAGAAGAACGTCCTCATCATGAGCGACGAAATCTACGAGCACCTGCTCTACGACGGCGCGACCGTCAAGAGCGTGGCCAGCTTCTCCCCGGCGCACTTTGAGCACACGATCATCGTGCATGGCTTCGCCAAGGCCTGGAGCATGACCGGCTGGCGGCTCGGCTGGTGCGCTGCGCCCGAGCCGATTGCCAAAGCCATCGACGCCATCCAAAGCCACAGCACCAGCAACCCGACCTCCTTTGCCCAGAAAGGTGGCGTCGCCGCGTTGACCGGACCGCAGGATCATCTGCCGCTCTGGCTGGCTGAATTCAACAAGCGCCGCACCTATGCCTGGAACAAGCTCAACAGCATTCCCGGCCTGACCTGCGTCAACGCCAAAGGGGCGTTCTACCTCTTCCCGAACATTGCGAACACCGGCCTCAAGTCCACCGACTTCTGCG
>OBLU010001904.1_pt1 | contig 19273 bp, 15 predicted proteins | sample 1518681 | NCBI WGS metagenome assembly OBLU01 (sample SAMEA3539304, study PRJEB22396) | soil metagenome | biome: tundra; feature: field; material: soil | place: USA | collected 2010-05 | depth 0.15 m | reverse complement strand
CATCCATGCAGGTCAAGATCGCAAACCGGCGCGCGGGCGGCATGGCCAGCTTGCCTTTGTTCCCAAAACCGGCAGCGTACTTCTGGTTGGCTTCAATCACTTCGTCGAGTACGTTGGACACGCCATCCTCCTTTTTTGCATGATCGTACCGCGAAGAGTGGGGCTTGTCTACCGATGCGCGTGTTGTTTCGTACCAGTCATGACGCACCCGCTGCTAATGCAAGTGAGCAGATCACGCGCTGGAGCTGACCGCCCGCGCTTGCCACCACGCCGTGTTTGCGTTGACGCCGCCGGCATCCTCGGCTCCTCGCGCCGAGAACCTACCGATATCACTGCTTAACTGGCCAATCTGATGCCCGCTTTGGATCTAACTCCTACACAGTCTATAAGTTACGAGTGCGTGCACAGATTGGACCAGTTAAGCAGTTTTATACCGGCTAATCTGTTTGATTCTAGGTCACTTACGCTGAAAGCCGCAAAGGGAACAGATTGGCCGGTATAAAAGTACATATCGTGGCGCAACTTCCGGCTTCCGGGCGTTGGGTTGCTTGCGTGCTTCCCAGCATTCGCCAGATAGTGTGCCCGGTAATGGTTCGTTCGCGAGTTGCCTCAGGCACGGTGAATCGCCTCGGCCACGCGGTTCGCCGAGCGGGTGGCGGCCTCCTGGCCCCAGTTGAGGTTGTCGCAGTAGGCGCCCGCGAAGTAGATGCGGCCGTGCGGTTCGATGATGCGCGGCCAGAACCGGCGCAGTTCTCCCGGCCTGTAGCTGGTCGTTTCGCAGGCCATGGCCCAGGGATCTCGCGACCAGTCGATCACCATGGTGCGCTCGATGTTCTCGGATTTCCCAGTATACCGCTGTCGGAACACGGCCAGGGCCGCCTCCGCCTTTACCCCTCCCTGTGCCGTTCCGGCAATCAACCCGCGCGAGGTCTCCACGTCCTCCGCCTGCGACCATATGTGCTCAAGCGCCGGTTCGTTGAAAACGATGCTAGCGGTGGTCCCATCCTCTTTCCAGAATTTGGTGCGCGCCTGAAAGACCGGACGGGTAGCGGTGTAGTACGGCATGTTCTCAATCGCCCAGCGCTTTTCGGTCGGCCACGCGGGAGACACCGGAATCTGCCGCAGCATGACGGCCGACATGCAGCACACTAGGTAGTCTGCCTCCAGAAGCCTCTCTTTTCCGGATTCACGGTATCGAACCGTTACCCCACTGCCGCCGTGCTCGATCCCGGTAATCGGACAGGCCAGCCGGAGCCGTTCCCCCAAGCGCCTAGCGAAAGTCTCAGGCAACAGATGGTTGCCTCCCTTGAGCCGGTAGATGCCCCTCGGGAAGAGCGGCACCCCACGCCGCTTGAGGATGGCGTTGTGCCACACCGCTTGCAGAGCCGACCCGGAGCCGCCGAAGAACCGGATGGCCGCAGGCGAAGCGTGGTCCTTCTTGAGCAGTTCGGAAAGGCTCATCGCATCCAGACCGTCCAGGCTGGCTCCGAAGGGCTGATATTCATCGGCGATGCTATCCGCGTACGTAGCCAAATAGAGATTCGGCAGTTCCCACCAGGCATGCCGCCGCAGAAACTCGATCTCCCGCTGATCGAAGCCCATTCCGGACAAGATCTTCGCATCCCCCAGTTGCTCTTCGGTCCGCGGCTTGCCGTCCAGCCAGCGAAGCATCTTCTCGCGCCGCCGATCCGCGACATACGGCAGCGCGAATTCGGCCACGTAGCCCCAGTACCGCTCGTAGCCGGGCTTGGTGAAGTGTTCGGCGCCGCCATCCACGTAGAGGCCGTCGGCCAGACCTTCACGCACCGTCCGGACGTGGCCCCCCGAGCGGGGGGCCGCCTCCAGGACGGTAACCTCATGGCCCTTCTTCATCAGTTCGTAGGCGCAGCACAGTCCCGCAATGCCACCGCCCCCGATGACGACCTTCTTCGGACGTCTGGTTTGCGCACCGGCCGGCATGACGGTCATGGCACCCCCCAACGCCGATTGCAGCAGTCCTCGCCGGCTGATCCGGCCCACCCTTCCGTCGGAATGAGTCATGCGTACCAGCTTGTCAGAAAACGGGGGGGCATGCCACCTCGGGACCGCCGGGACATCCGACGCGGCGCGGCAGTTGGCAGCCGCGCCACCAATCTCGGCATTGCCACAAAGTTCCCGGCGCTGCCCCTACAGGGCGCGTTGATCGTGTATCAGAGGCCGAAGTAGCTAACGATAAGACGAATTAAGACCGCCGCGCGGGCCAGCCTGCTGGGCGGAGTCTGCCAAGCAGAAGCACCGTGATAGGATTGGTTCTCTCAGACGAGACAAAGAACACAAGCCAATGGAATGAAACTCGTCGTCCTCGCGGCCTTGGCCGCTTGCAACGCAAATGCCGCCGATACGCTCGCCATCTTGGGCCGTGCCTGGACGGTCCCGGCGGCCGCGGATTGGAAACTTGAAGAGGGCACGTTGCGCCTGGTCGCCGGCCGCGGGCTCCTGCCGGGACCGCGCCGTCCGATCCAGTTTGCGCTGACCGATGTCCCGAATTATCGCCGCCTGACCGTCGAAGCCGACGTGATGCCCCTGGGCCGCTCGCTGCTGATCGTCTTCGCTTACCGTGATCCGGCCCACTTCGACTATGCGCATCTCTCGACGGATGCGGCGGAGGAGCAACCGGTGCACAACGGCATCTTTCACGTCTATGGCGGCGAGCGCGTGCGAATCAGCGCCGAGAGCGGTCCGGCCGCATTCGCGGCGAGCGGCCGCTGGTATCACGTCACGCTGGCGCACGATTCCACCGCCGGAACCGTCGAGGTTGCGGTCGACGGGCGGGCAGCGCCAGCATTGCACGCAGTGGACCTCAGCCTGGGACCCGGCAAAGTTGGTCTGGGCTCGTTTGATGAAACGGGCGCATTCAAGAATATAAAGATCGTCGCTACCAAGTGAGAGCCGCGCGGCAGGAGCCAGGTGCCCGCGGCGCGCCCAGGATTTCGCACAGCGTCGCCTACCGCGTTGAAAGCCTGGAACAGAAAACTCGTCACTACGGCGGCAACCTGAAGTGGCCCGGTTAGGGCGACGCGGGCCAGCGGAATCGTTCGCGTTGATAACCAATCCGCGGGCCGCGAGCTTGAGGCGATGAATGGTGCTGTGCACTCCAAGGCGCTCCGCCCGCACCTGCCAGCGACGGTCTGCCACCTGCTGCGCGACGGCGGTGAGACCGGCCACGGAGAAAACATCTACAGGAAGCGCATTCTGGGATAAAGTAGTGGAGTGACTCGATATGCGGGACTGCTCTTACTGTCCGCCGCCGGGTTCGCCCAGACGGATTGGCCTTCCTACGGGAATGATCCGGGTGCGATGCGATACTCCTCCTTGCGGCAGATTAATGCGAGCAACGTCGACCGGCTAAAGCTTGCCTGGACGTTCCGCACGGGAAAGCCGGGATCGGAGGCCGTGCCGATTGTTGTGGACGGGGTGATGTATGTCACGGGTCCGGATGGCGTATATGGGCTGGTGCCGGAGACGGGCGAGTTGCTTTGGGAATACGACGCGGCGCCGGTGGCTCTGCGCGGGCTTGCGTATTGGCCGGGAGCGGGCGGTTGGCATCCGCGCGTGTTTACCGGAAATGGCCTCTTCCTGCTCGCGTTGGATGTGACCACGGGAAAGCCGGCGCCTGGATTTGGAAATGAGGGCCGGGTGGACCTCAGGAAGGGTGTGCTGGGGGATCTGAAGGATGGGCGGTACGCGTTGCAGTCGCCGCCTGCGGTGTTCGGGGATGTTGTGATTACGGGGTGCAGTAATGGCGAGGGCACGCCCAGCGCCGGTGCGTACGGAGACATTCGCGGATGGGATGCGAAGACCGGAAAGCTGCTATGGACCTTTCACACGGTAGCGCGGCCGGGGGAGCCGGGATCGGAAACGTGGTCTTCCGGTAGCTGGAAGAATCGATCTGGGACCAATGTTTGGGGATTCTTCACGATTGATGCCCAGCGCGGGATTGTGTATGCGCCTCTGGGCTCGCCGACTTCCGACTTTTACGGCGCGGACCGGATTGGAGACGACCTGTACGGGGACTCGTTAGTGGCGCTCGATGCCCGAACCGGCGAACGGAAGTGGCACCAACAGTTGGTGCACCACGATCTTTGGGATTATGACTTGCCGCGCCGCCGGCGTTGTTTGATATTCGCCGCGGCGGGCGGGTCGTTCCGGCGGCCGCAGAGATCACCAAGATGGGTTTGTTGTTCGTGTTCGACCGCGTGACAGGGGAGCCAGTTTACGGGATGGAAGAACGGCCTGTGCCTCAAACGGCGGTGCCAGGGGAAGTGACTTCTAAGACGCAGCCGTTTCCCGTGAAGCCTCCGCCGCTGGCGAAGAATATGTTCCGCTTGGAGGACATGTACGATCGGTCGCCGGAGCATGCACGCTTTTGCAGGGAATTGTTTGGAACAAATCGGATGAAGATCGGCGCGCCGTACACGCCCCTGCCGCTCGAAGGCAACGCGCTCGCCAGTTCGCCGAACAATTTCAAAACCGAATCGTCGCCGGGCCAGAAGGCGAGCTTGATTACGCTACCCTTGCCGACTCGCTTGCGAGTCGCGGCGGGCTGGCCATCCAGCACCGGTTCGCCACTCTTGAAATGCGCGATCACTTCGGTCTCCGGCTGGACCTGGAGATATTCGCAATAGCCGTCAATTCCCACTGGTGAGACGCGATCCATCCAGCTCACCTGCTGGTCTTCGCGGCCTTTATCCGCGGAGGTTCCCATGCGCCGCGCTGTTTGCACCACAACCCCGGCGAGATCCGCGAGGTTAGCGCCGAAGCCGTCATGCCGGAACACCCCGTCCCACGACTGATAGGCGGTGAAGGGAGTAATGACGACGTTGCCTCCAGCCTCGGCGTAGCTCCGTAGCGCCGCCGGGAACTTTGGATCGTCAAGGGCCGTAGCCGCCCCGACTATTACCAGACGGTACTTCGCCAGCGTGCCCGGCTTGGCGGCTTCCACAACGCTCACGCCATCCACGCCGATTCCGAGGCGATGCAGGGCGTCGAATGTTTGTGGCAGCACCTCGCGGCTCGCCGGCGTGTGTGGATAAGCCGTGAGCGCCGCACGCTGATCAAAGTCGGTAATCACTGCCGCCGTTGTCTTCACAGGGTTGTGGAGCAGCCGATCACTCCACTTCTCGAAGAATGCGCCGATATCGATCAACCAGGAGAAGTCCGGCTCCGGCTGGCCGGTCCAGTCCAGCACGCCGCCCCAATGGGGCCAATGCCCGCCGTGCCAGCGGTTGCCAGACCAGTACATCAGCCCGAAGGCTCCATACGCCGCAGGTTGCAGCATCCACATGCGGAACTGGTCGTGCGTCGGAAAAGGATCCCACATAGTGGTTTCCCCCGCCACCCCGACGCGCGTCTCAGTGACCATGAAGTGCCCCAGGCCATGGGCCGCGCGGTGCATATCCAGATGCCAGGCGAGCGTGGTCCAGAACTCGGGATCGTCGCTAGAGGGCTGGTAGAAGTTGAGACTCGCGACATTGAGGGACTCGCGCGCCCGCGGGTCGTCAGCCAAGGCGTTCCATACCGTGTTCCAGTCGGTAGTAATCCACTGCTTTACACCAGCCTCGCGCAGTATTTCCGCCTGTTCGCGGAGGAAGCCCAGGATCACGTCGCGTTGAAAATGCAGGTGCGCGAGCTTCAAAGCGGCCAGACCGCCATCGAGCGATACCGTTGGCTGTGCCACGTCTTCGAGCGAGGCGTAATCCATGCCCCAACTCACCAGGTTCAGCCTGCGGTTGAACTCCTCGGGTGTGTGATAGGTCTTCTCAAGCCACGCTTGCCAGGCGCGGTCGCATGCTGGGTTGTAGCAGACCTTATCGACCAAGAATTCGATTTCGTTATCGAGCTGCCACCCAATCACCGCCGGATGGTCTTTGAACGCGCGGCCCAGCGCCAGGATGTAGCGGCGAACGGCTTCCCGATAGAGCGGATGATTCAGGCAGGCGGCTTTGCGGGACATGGAATGCACCCGCAGGCCAGGCTGCGTCTGGACCAGGATCTCGGGATGTTTGGCCGCCAGCCACTGCGGCGCGATGTAGCTGGAAGTCCCCAGAATGGCCTTCATACCCCGGCGGTTCAAGTCGTCCAGATAATCCTTCAGCCAGCCGAAGTTGTACTGACCAGGCGCGGTCTCCAGGTTGCCCCAAGACGACTCGCTCACTCTCACCACTTTGAAGTGCGCCCTCTCAAAGGTATCGAGCATGCGGTTCCACTCTGCTCGCGTCAGCAGCTCCGGGTAAGTGCTGGCGCCGAAAAGAAACTGATCGGGCAGCGTTTTTGGCGCAGCGGCCCAGAGCGGCAAATCCAGCAGTAGGATCAAAGCCACGCAGTGAAGCCCGTTCAGTAGTTTTAGCTTTTCCAGTCTCATAAAAACCCTCAAAGAGCACGGCTCAATACGACTACCGAAACCAGGATCACGGCAACACCGAAGCGCATCCGAGTAACTGTGGCGTGCGTGGCTTGGCGCCATTCGCCGGTCATAACGCCCAAGTAAGTGGACCAAAGCAGCAGAGTGGTCATGTAGCCGGCGAAACCGATAGAGGTGCCATAGGCTCCCATGGAAGCTGCGCCTATGCCGTAGCCCAGCCATCCGCCAAGCCAAAGCAGGGCCATTACGACGATCAGAAGTGCCTGCTTTCCGCTGGGACCGGCGTACAGAGACGCCGTCCGGTTCCTGGCTAGGAGATGCAGGCAATACAACAGATTGGGGACGTATCCGGATGGGAGCAGCACTGCCCAAACTGCGAAACTGGCGCCTGCGTCTGGACCCGGCCGACGCCGGAATCGCCGGAGAATGGTTCCAGAGTGCCGGCCAGTGGTCCGACCTGATCAACTTACCTGGCTCGACCGACGAGCAGCACTTCGGCCACAAGAACGACAGGCGCGACGCCGGGCATCTCACCCACGCTTATGAATTCGTAGGTCCGGCGTGGTACCAACGCGACATCCTGATTCCCGAGGCTTGGAAAGGCAAGCGCATCACGCTGTTGCTCGAGCGTTGCCATTGGGAAACACGAGCCTGGCTGGATGCCTATCCGCTCGGGCTGCAGAACAGTCTCAGCACGCCGCACATTTATGAGCTCGGTGAGGGCGGCAAATCCGGTGTGGCTTCCGTCCCGCATCGGTTGACGATTCGCATGGACAACCGGCTCACAATCGACGTAGGCCGTTCTTCAGCGGTCACGGAAGAGGGCCCTGGGAATTGGAACGGTATCGCCGGACGTCTGGAACTGCGTGCTACGGACCGGGTGTGGATTGATGCGGTCTATGTGTACCCGGACCTTGCTCACAACACAGCTCATGTAAAAGTCGAGGTACGGAACTCGACCGGTGATGCTCAACCCGCGAAGCTCAGCCTAAGCGGGGGCGGGGTCGACGCCTCTACGCACGTTACGATTTCCAACCGCCCTGTTACAGTCATCGAGCAAGATCTGCCGCCAAGAGGCCCCGCGCAGGCATGGAGCGAATTTTCGCCGTCGGTGTACGGTCTGGTGGTCTCGCTGGCTTCGACTTCCCCGGACGCCCGGTTTTCCGACGAGGTGGGCACGACTTTTGGGATGCGCGAGATCTCCACTGCAGGCAGGCAAATGAAGCTAAACGGGCGAGCGATCGTGGCCCGGGGAACTGTCGATAATGGCTCATTCCCGTTGAAAGGCTACCCGCCAACGGACGTCGAGACTTGGCGCGCGCGATTTCAGACCTACAGAGATTTCGGCTTCAACCACGTGCGTTTCCACTCGTGGTGTCCCCCTGAGGCGGCCTTTACCGCCGCGGACGAACTGGGCATGATCCTGCAAGTCGAGAACCCCCTGTGGATCGGCGATGGCCGCGTCTCAGCGGATGCCCTGCGCACGGCATTTATCCGCCAGGAAGCGGAAGCCATTGTGGACACCTACGGCAATCACCCGTCCTTCGGCCTCATGACCATGGGGAACGAACTCGGCTCCGGACTCGATGTTTTCCTGGGCGCGCTGGTGCGCAGCCTGCAGGCCCGCGACCCGCGGCATCTCTACACAAGCACTTCGGCGCCTGACAACATGCGCCGCCCAGACAATTACTTCGTGTCCGCCGGGCCTCGCTGGCAGAATTTGCGCGGCGATCCGCGATTGGAAAAGAACCCGCCCAACACGGATTTCGACTATCGCGAATATGTGGCCAAACTCGATCGGCCCGTAATTGCGCATGAGTTGGGGCAGTGGACAGTGTTCCCTAACTTTGAGGAGGCTGGCAAGTACACTGGCCCTCTGCAACCGCGCTATCTCGAAAACTACCGCGAAGCAATGGAACGCAACGGCCTGTTCGCCCAGGCCGAGGCCTTCCGCCAAGCCTCTGGAACGCTGATGGTCGCGCTCTATAAGGAAGAGATCGAATCCAACCTCCGGACGCCGGACCTGACCGGTTTCCAATTGCTGGGTCTCACGGACTGGCCTGGCTTCGGCCCGGCTTTCATCGGCGTGCTGGATACGCTCGTCGAATCCAAGGGGCGGATCGCGCCCACTGCGTTCCGTCGCTTCTGCGCTCCCACGGTTCCCCTCTTGCGCATCAGGAAACGCACCTGGACGACCGGTGAAACGCTGGTTGCGCCGGTGGATCTCGCCCATCACGGACCTGCCGCAATCGAGGACCTGAGCGCAGCCTGGGCGTTGCGGGACTCCGGCGGACGGACCGTCAGTTCCGGAAGGTTCTCGCCGATTCAAGTGCCTGTTGGCGGCACGCGCCTGGGCGAAATCCGCTTGGCGCTCAGCAACTATCCAGCGCCCGCTCGCTATTCGATTCAGGTCTCCGCCGACGCATTCGCCAACGACTGGGATGTCTGGGTCTATCCGGAAAAGCTTTCGCCGGCCCCGTCCGGCATCGTCGTCTCCACCGCGTGGGATGACTCCACGCGCAAAGAACTGGCCGCCGGGGGCACCGTCGTTCTGCTGCTTGACCCGCGGACGCCGGCCCACACAGTACCAACGACCTTTACCACGGCCTTCTGGGCGCTCTCCTGGTTCCCCGAGCGGCACGAGACCATGGGCATTCTCTGCGAGCCCTCGCATATCGCGTTGGCGGCCTTCCCGACCGATGCACACGCCGACTGGCAATGGTGGGACCTGATGAGCGGATCGCGTGCGTTTGTCCTCAATTCGGCGCCGCGCGGATTGCGGCCCGTCGTGCAGGTCATCGATGATGCCACCCGCAGCTATCGGTTGGGCGCCGTCATAGAGGCGCGCGTGGGCGCGGGGAAATTTCTGGCGACGAGTTTCGACCTGGCAAGTTCGCTCGATACGCGGTTGGCCGCGCGGCAGTTGCGTTACAGCCTGTTGCGATATGCCGCTTCACATGATTTCGCACCCGCAACGGAGCTGGAAGTGGCGTTTCTGGACAAGCTATTTGCCGCAAAGGATAAGGAGTGAAGATCGCCTGCATCAAGACGTGGCTCGTCGAAGGAATCAAGTACAACTGGACCTTGCTGAAGGTCTACACGGATAGCGGCTTGACCGGAATCGGCGAAGCCACCAACTGGCCCGGAAGCCCGCTCGTGCTGGCGGCCTGCGAACACGTCGCCGAGTTACTGGTAGGCGAGGAACCCACCAGGATCGATTACCTCTGGACGAAGCTCTACCGCGACATGCACTGGCTCGGGCAGGCCGGGCCGCTGCTGAGCGCGATCAGCGCGGTGGATATCGCGCTTTGGGACATTGCCGGAAAGCGGGCTGGTATGCCGGTCTATCAACTACTCGGCGGTGCGTACCGAAAAAAGATCGAGCTCTACGCCAATTACTGGTTTCTCGACGGCGACGGCACGGCCGAGAGCTACGCGCGGCAGGCGCGGGCCATGGCGGCCGCCGGCTTCGGCGCCTGCAAGTTCGATCCGTTCGCGCACGTGAACTACCGCTACGGCGCGGATCTGACGGAGAACTTCTCGTTGAGCGCGGAGCAGAAACGCACTGCGCTCGAGCGGCTGGCGGCCGTGCAGGAGGCCCTCGGTCCGGACTTCCCGATCGCAGTGGAAACCCACGCCATGTTGAACGGTCCGACGGCCGTCGAAATGGCTCACCGCATCGCCGCGCAGGGAATCAATTGCATGTGGTACGAAGAGCCGGCCGGTCCGGAGTTCCCGGATGCCATCGCAGCCATCAAACGTCAGATCTCGCTCCCGGTATGCGTCGGCGAGCGGCTGCACAGCCGGTTCATGTGCCGGCCGATACTGGAGCGCCAGGCCGCCGACATCCTAATGCCCGACATTACGCGCTGCGGCGGTATCAGCGAGATGCGTAAGATCGCGGCACTGGCCGAGTGCTACAACGTCCCGATCGCGCCGCACAACCCCAATGGTCCGATCTCCACCATCGCCTCGGCGCACGTCATGGCGGCAATCCCTAACTTCTTCCGGCAGGAGTTCATGATGACCGATGTGGCCTGGCGCGATACGGTTCTGAATCGCCCATTGCCGGTTGCCGGCGGTTTCTATAGTCTCGACGACCGTGCAGGACTAGGTTTCGATTTAATCGAGGCCGAGATGGAACGGCACCCCGGAGTTCGCCAAGCGCGGCCCGGTTATTACGTTTAGACTCAGATCTATGTGGCGTGACGACACCGAGATGTTTCGAGCGATGCGTGGCAAGCTGTTCACCGCCGTGATGGGCGATGTGCTGGATGCCAGGAACTATTTGCACCAGTTCTTGCCACCCGGTATTCAGCCGCTGCGCGAAGACATGATCGTGGCAGGCCGCGCCTTCCCGGTTCTGGAAGAGGACATCGTGGATGCGGATATCGCCGGTGCGGCAGCCCGCGCCGGAAAGCCATTCGGGCGCATGCTGGAGGCGCTCGACGACTTGAAAACCAACGAGGTGTACATCTGCACCGGGGCCTCTCTCACCTACGCGACCTGGGGCGAACTGATGTCCATTCGCGCGCTGCAATTGGGCTGCGCGGGCGCGGTCCTGGACGGCTACTCTCGCGATACGCGCGGCATACTCGAACTGAACTTCCCCACTTTCTCTCGCGGCCGTTACGCGCAGGATCAGCGCCCCAGGGGACAGGTGGTCGATTTCCGCACCGGCATTCATATCGGAAAGGTCGCGGTCTCGCCCGGTGACCTTGTTTTCGGGGATCTGGACGGCGTCCTCATCATTCCCCGCTCCATCGAGCAGGATGTTCTCGGCGAGGCCCTCGATAAGGTCAGCCGCGAGCACCTGTTGCGAACAGCTTTAGAAAGGGACGGGATCAGCGCGGTAGACGGCGTAGCCAAGTATGGGGTCATGTAGAGCCATAACCGGGAGCATCGCACGGTGACACTGCATACGGTCGACTACCTGATTCTGGCTCTTTACTTCGTCTTTGTCATCGTCATCGGAATCCTGGTGCGGAAGCGGATCGCCACCAGCGAAGATTTTCTGACATCACGGCATTCCGTACCGGTCTGGATTACAAGCCTGGCCTTCATCGCCGCCAACCTCGGTGCGCAGGAGTTGATCGGAATGTGCGCCTCCGGCGCGAAGTACGGCATGATGACGGTGCACTTCTATTGGGGCGGTGCGATTCCGGCCATGGTTTTTGTCGGCCTGTTCATGATGCCGTTCTATTATGGAAGCCGCGCTCGCAGTGTGCCGGAATATTTGAAGCTGCGGTTCGACGAAAAGACCCGCGCCTTCAATGCATTTACATTTGCCGGTATGACCGTCTTCTCTTCCGGCATTTCGATGTACGCGCTGGGCCTGTTGCTCCAGGTCGTACTGGGGTGGAGTTTTCGCGCGTCGGTGCTGCTCTCGGCGGCAATCGTGCTGGCCTACACGCTTCTGGGCGGGCTCACCAGCGCGATCTACAACGAAGTGCTCCAGTTCTTTCTGGTGGTCTTGGGATTTGCTCCACTGGCCCTGCTGGCGCTCGCGCGCGGTGGCGGATGGGGCGCCATCCAGGCCCGGGTCCCGGAGGTCATGACACACACCTGGCGCTACGCGGCACACGCCTCCCAAAACCCGATGGGAGTCGACGGTTTCGGCCTGGTGTTCGGGCTCGGATTCGTTCTGGCGTTCGGCTACTGGTGCACAGATTTTCTGGTGCTGCAGCGCGCGATGGCGGCCAACTCCATGAACGCCGCGCGGCTTACGCCCATCGTCGCCACCTTTCCCAAAATGATCATGCCGTTCATCGTCATTCTTCCCGGCATCGCGGCGGTGGCAATTGGCGGCATGGGTCTCGGATACCAACTGCCCGTGAAGGGCACTGGCTACGACTATGACCGCGTTCTGATCACATTGATGATGCAGTTCTATCCCAATGGCATGATCGGCGTGGGACTTACGGCGCTGTTCGCTTCCTTCATGTCCGGGATGGCCGGTAATGTGACCGCATTCAATACGGTCTGGACATACGATATCTACCAAAGCTACATTCGCCCGAACGCTCCGGATGCGCATTATCTAATGGTGGCCCGCATCGCTACGATTGCCGGCGTTGCCCTTTCCATCGCGACTGCCTACGTGGCGACGCTCTATAACAACATCATGGATCTGCTACAGCTTGTGTTTGGATTCGTGAATGCGCCGTTGTTCGCCACGTTCCTGCTGGGTATGTTCTGGAAGCGGTCGACCGGACACGGCGCCTTCGTGGGACTGGTCGCCGGCACCGCGACCGCCGCCATCGCGCACGGGCTGACCGTGGCCGAGCACAAAGGCGGCTGGATCGCCGGATTGCACCAGTTTCCGTCCACGATGGGACAGAACTTCTGGATCGCGATCTTCGCCTGGTGTGCCTGTTTCCTGATTACCATCTCAGTCAGCCTGGTAACCCGCCCGCGGCCCGTGGCGGAATTGAATGGACTGGTTTATGGGCTAGTGCGGGAGCCCGATACGAAATGCTTGGCCTGGTATCGCCGTCCGGCACTCCTTGCCGGCCTGGCCGCCATGGGCTGGCTTCTGTTGAATCTCAAGTTTTGGTGAGCAGAAAAATGAATCGCCGTAGGTTCGTCAATTCGATTTGCGCTACTACCCTCCTATCTGCGCTGGACTCGCGCGGGATTGCGGGGATGTCGCCGTCTGGCGCCTCCAACGGGCAGCGTGTATGGCCCCGGCCCACGATTGTTCCGGTGCCCGCGGTGACCGCGGGCCTCACCCAGCCGGTGGTCAACCTTGCCGGTGTCTGGAAGTTCACGCTCAACCCTCCCGAACGGTTCTGGGACAACGGCGCGGATCTGTCCACATGGTCAGACATCCAGGTTCCCGGCGAATGCGTCACGCAAGGCTTCCCGATAGCAAGGGATTCCGAATACCCATTCAAGAAGCATGTGCCGATTCCCACGGAGTTTCGTGGCCAACGAATCTTCCTTCGCTTTGACGGCGTGTATAGCTTCGGCCGGCTGTGGGTGAACGGAACGTTCGTGCGGGACCACCAGGGCGGTTTTACCACGTGGGAGGCCAACATCACAGATCTGGTGAAGCCCGGCGAGCCGGCCTGGATCACGTTGGCAATCACCGATCGCAGCGACGAGATCTCGTATGGCAGCCACTACGCCAAGCACTCAATCGGCGGAATTCTCCGCGATGTGAGGCTTATAGCAATTCCGCCGACCCATCTCTCGCGTCTTCAGGTGACCACGGATCTGGATGCATCGTACAGCGATGCCATGCTGGAAGTGTCAGCGGCTGTATCGTTCAGCGGCGGCCGTACGGCGGCGGTGCGCCTGCAACTCGAAGATGCCCAGAATCGGCAGGTGCCCCTGAAGCCTTCTTCGATCGCGCTCACTCCCGCCGACGCGGAGCGGACCGTTCGGATTCCAGTCGAAAAGGCACAGAAATGGGACGCCGAGCACCCTTACCTCTACACTCTGCGGGCAACCCTGGTGGTCGATGACGCCGAGGTGGAAACCGTCAGCCGGAAACTTGGTCTTCGCAAGGTTGCAGTCAGCGGAGACCGGCTCCTCGTGAATGGGAAGGAAGTCAAGCTCCGCGGAGTATGCCGCCATAGCGTCCATCCGCTGCACGGACGCTGTACACCCTCCGATATCGACGAACGCGATGCCATCCTGCTTCGTGATGCCAACGTCAATTTTGTCCGCACCTCGCACTATCCTCCAACGGAAAGATTCCTCGACGCATGCGATCGATATGGAATCTACGTGGAAGAGGAGACGGCGGTCTGCTTCCAGCTCAAGGAAACGGGGAGTACCTCGGATCCTAACGATACTCCGCGCTTCCTAAATCAGTTTGCGGAAATGATGGAGCGCGACCGCAGTCACCCGGCGGTCATCTTCTGGTCTCTCGGAAACGAAAGCCGGTGGGGACAGAATATCGCGAAAGAGTACACCTATGCACAGCAGGAAGATACTACCCGGCCGGTGATCTTCAGCTATCCGGACACGATTCCGGTCGGCACGGCCGGATACGACCTTTTCAGCATGCACTACCCGCAGTACGACGGAGAGTTACGCAGCCCTCACATTCCGAGGCTGAACGACGAGTATGCGCACGTCTCCTGCTATAACCTCGAAACGCTACGCCGCGATCCCGGTGTCCGGAATTTCTGGGGCGAGAGCCTCAAGCGCTTCTGGGAAAACTGCTTCGCCTCGGACGGGTGCCTGGGAGGAGCCATCTGGGCAGGCTTCGACGAAGTGTTTCTGTTGCCGGAGGCTCCCGTGGGTTATGGATACTGGGGCATTGTCGACGGTTGGCGGCGGCAAAAGCCCGAGTATTGGCTTACGCGCAAGGCGTACTCTCCCATACGGGTGCCGGATAGGGAGATGGCTTGCCCGGGCGAGGGGCGGCCGCTGTCCATCCCGGTACGCAACTGGTTCGATCACACCAACTTCAACGAACTGGCGATCGAATGGCAAGCCGGCGGAGACTCAGGAACGATACGGGATTTCCGTCTCGCTCCGCATTCCCAAGGGATGCTCACGATCCCCGCACGCTCATGGAAGAACGGGAGTGTGGTAAAGCTGAGGTTTTTACCGGGCGGGTGGCGCCTTGGTTGATGAACATGATGTTGCTGTTGGCGAGGTCGTCAGAGTGTTCCCCAAGGCTCAGGGGCCCCCTCCGGCCATTTCCGCGGACGCCAACTCGATCACGGTTACCGGCAAGGATTTCAGCATCCTCTTCAGCAAAGCAACGGGTTTAATCACGCGGGGCACTTATCGGGGCGTGACCCTCATTGAGGGTGGCCCCTATCTCAACCTGGGCCTCGATACTGCGGCGCAATGGTGGCTGGAGGAGCTCAGCTACACGAAAACTGACCAGGTAGCAATCGTGAGACTTTCCGGCCAGTCAATGAGCGGCGTGGACACTCTGGCCAGCGTGGATTTTGAAGTGAAGATCGACGGCGCCGGACTGATCACTACGACCTATCGCGTCACCAGTCATCCTGACAAGCTCAATGAACTCGGCATCGGGTACTTACTCACCAGCTCCATCGATAGGCTAAGTTGGGACCGTAAGGCGCTGTGGACGGAATACCCGGCGGACCACATCGGGCGCACCAAAGGCCTGGCGGTCAAAGACGGTGGCCACGGTTCGCTAAGCTATCGCTCGGAACCGGCGTGGCCGTGGTCGCAGGATATCGAGGATCACTTCCTCTTCGGGCCGCAAGACGTCGGCGGGCGCGGAACCTGCGATTTTCGGAGCACAAAGGAGAACATCTGGTACGCATCCTGCATAATTCGCGGCGGCAATCTGCGGATCAGAGCGGAATCCGCCGGCTTGGTGGCAGCACGCGCGGACGTTCGGCGTGATGGGAGAGTGCTGTTCAATCTCAACAATGTCTGGGGCTACCCGGACCTTGCATGGGGGAACTACATGAAGCCAGTGGCTGTCTCCGTCGGCTACACCAACGAGGTCGCCATGCGGATGGTGGACAGCGACGAGTCCGATCTCCTCTACGAATACCGCGACGCCGTGTAGACGCTTGAGACCGCCGAACCGCTCGGGCAGATCGCACACCTGCGGACAGTGGTAGCCGCCCCGCCTGCTAACAGGCCCGCATAAGGCAAAATGTGCTTAGTGGCGGTTGGCTTGACAGTGGCGATGCAGGTGAACGGTTCCAGTTTCCAGGACCAAAGATTGACACTTGGGCTGGTGCTTCTCCTCGTCTTGCCATCCGAGGGGATCAATGCTTTCAGCATGCACCGAGTCGGTTCTCCGTTTTTGGTGCCCCTGGCCTTTGTTGCGCTCACGCTGGTCGGGGCCCTGCTCGCGTAGTGGCAGGGACAAGGGGGGCGGAACACCGAAAATAGCTACCGATAAGGGGGATTATCATGGCGCGGCTTCGACGCCACCGGACAGGCCGGTGCTGCCCCGACCAAAAGAGATGAACGCAGAAAACAGCAAGGGCGACGCGATTCGTACTGCGAAGCGGTGTGGACCGGAGTGTTGCGAAATGACTTATCCTTGGCTTTGTGCAAATGTTCTCGAAAGGGCCTGTTGACCAGTTTGGCAGGTGATATCAGTCCACAGCCTGGGGCGGCATCCCGATCCGCTCAAGAGGCTCAGTTCCTCATCGCGGCCTCAGCAGACACCAGGGGCCCAACGTGAGAACCGTGGATTGTAGCATGAGGCCTGGTCAGGTCTGACCATGAACATCGAATTCCAAGCGGGAGCCACAGTCCGGGCGCGCGGCGGACGATTTCTGATCCTGAGCGCCGACACCATCGCCCAAGGCAGTGGCGATCCCATTTGCCGTCTCCGGCTGCGCGCACTCGACGAGCCGTTTCGCAACGAGGAGATCTGACCGAGATCCCGCTGGAACTCTCCGTCGGCTCTGCCCGGTTTGCGGCGAGCGGACCATCATCGGTCACGGACAGCGCCTGAAAAATGCGCACGATTCACAATGCTGCGGTAACACCGGAAGGCGGCAGCGAGGAATTGCTTGAAGTCCGCATCCGACACGACCGCAGCGCATCATTTTCGGTTGCCTATAGAACGTGTCGATCCGTATACGCAACCGGAACGAACGTGCGTCTGCCGAAATCGAGCAAGGCGAGAACGGACGGGCGACCTCATCTTCCAGCCCGTCGCAACTGTCGACCGGACACCACTGCGATAGCAGAAGCTTTGCACATTCTAGAGTAGTGCATCAGTAAAATCTTTTGTCTCATCTTCTTCGCGCGTTTGATCTGGCGCCGCCCAGAAGGCACCAAAAAGTATTGCATAAGGAGAATTCCTGGAGATAATCGAGGTGGGTGTCCGGAATCGACTCCTTACCCGGCGCGGGCGGACACGGAATCCTGATTCGCCGGCGGCTTGGGACCCGTTGAAGGAGATCGGGTAAAGAACGATTATGAAACATGCCAATCAGGCACCGACACCAGGGTGGCATCCGTACACTGAAGAGGAGCGAGCGGAACTGTACCGGCGTACCTGGGGCCCAGGTCGGCCAGATAATTGCACGGCACGAGATTCCGATGGTTGGCGTATGCAACCCCAGGGAAAGCGTGACTCAACCGCAATCCACCGAGTACTGCCCAAAGCGGTTGATGATGTCTTCAGGCGCGATGTCGCCGGCATTGCTGCCTGTTCTAGACTAATCCGCCTAGGGCTGGCACACGGTGGCGATCTTAGCGACGTGGAACAAGCGATACAAGCCCAATCCCCAACCCGCATCCATCCATGCTTAGAAGAGGATTCATTGCGGCGCATTGGGATCACTGCAAGCGACTCTGTGCTTGAGCTCATGGTAAGGTATCCTCGTTCGTGGTTATACATGCGATTGAGGCGAGAGCGGGCGATGGCTGCGAAAGGCAAGCCCGTCCATCCATTGGTAACAGTGACTGGTCTTGCTATGAAAGTGAGTGGCGAGTATCTCGGACTTGTAGCGGAGACATTAGGTCAGTTGTATTGGATTGGAAGGAACTGCGCGCACACAAACGAGTTCTTTGAGATCGAGAAAGCCATGCGGGCGGAAACTGATGCCCTATACTACGAACAAATCGCACCAGCCTCGACTATGCTAGCCGAGCCAAAGGTCGAACTGCAGCGCTGGGTGGTACGCGGTGTGTATGACCGCTCTGTATTGGGCATTCCGCAAGTTGGCATAACCGTTGAGGGGTGGGGAACAGATATTACCCTGCAGGGCTTGTCTGGTGAGCAGCGCCACCGACTGCTAAAGCGCTATCGACAGACTCAGGACGTTTTCGATTTTCTAGACGGCGTACTACTCTATTGCGCCAGCGACCAATAGAGCCTGGGCAGCCTCTTTTTTCAGCCTTGCTGCCGTCCAAGAGATGCGATCCACAGTATCGCGCGAACTCACAAAAGTTGCACTCTGGCTTTCGGGACTCATGGAAGGACCTGATTCCGGACCTCCCCGTGCCGGGACCGATACGAGCGATTCGGCATTTCTGCTTCGTGCAGTGGGTCTTGCTGTATCAGATCCGGAAACGTTGAGGATACGGCAAGATATCGTCAATCATTTCCTCTGGAGCAATAAGGATAACTGGGAGAGCACGCCGGGGCCTTCTCTATTTGGGTGGTTGGGCACAACCCTCAAGAGGGCATGGCTCAGATGGGTAAAGGACGGAACACTCGATGGTGACGTTTGGATTGATGGGAAGGGGCATTCTCACAAAGGGAGGCAAAAGCAGGATCTACGCGGTGATAAGGCGCTGGACTACATCGCCAACCGCGAAAGGATCGGCGCCCGTGGTGCGAGACGTCCGGACTGTTCGGATTATGACCGCGACGTTGAAAGTGGGCACGGGTTCTACGAATGGGCAGAAGCAAGCGGAGAGCTCGAAGAGATCGAAACTGACGAGTACCGCACGGCTGAACTACAGGAAATCGAGATCGCGCAGCGACTCGTCAGCATAAGCGATGGCGACCTGACCAACGAGGGAAATCAGGAAATCGCCGTGACACGCCGATGGTGGCGCAACCTGTGGCTTTATAAGCGCCCGAGCAGCTTGGATCTGGGGGACTTTGAGAAATGGATTGATCCTGAAATCGACATTCAGTGGACTGTTGATGATGTTTACGAAGTCACAAAAGCATCGCCGGTTCTGCTGGACCAAGCGCCCACTACAGCCGCATACCAGCCCAACGGGTTCGTTAGGATTGCTTCAAAGCGGGCAGACGAGATGCCGATGTCTTCATTATGCGGACCTGCGAAGATGCAGACGACAGCGACATTCCCCTCGTTTCTGGACTCTCCGCAAAAGAGGTCGCAGCGGCAGTAAGGAATCTGTCTGAGGACCGAAACGGGGAGAAGATCAGGAGGCGCGCGAGAAGTACTCGCCGTCACTCACCGAGTTCTGCGCGGAGAACGGCAT
>OBLU010001900.1_pt1 | contig 19299 bp, 18 predicted proteins | sample 1518681 | NCBI WGS metagenome assembly OBLU01 (sample SAMEA3539304, study PRJEB22396) | soil metagenome | biome: tundra; feature: field; material: soil | place: USA | collected 2010-05 | depth 0.15 m | reverse complement strand
CCTTGACCAAAGTCGCGAAATGGCTCGAGGACCTCGACCCGGACGAAGTGGATTACACGACCGCCGACGGCGTCGTGACGATTGAGTTCGCGGGCGGCGCCAAGTTCATCCTGTCGAGGCAATCGCAGATGAAGCAGATGTGGCTCGCCGCCGGCTCGCATGGATTCCATTACAGTTGGGACGCTGCTGGCGGTCTGTGGCTCGACGACAAGGACGGCCACGAGTTGTTTCCACGTCTGGCAGAGGCGATATCCGAGCAGCTCGGGCATCCCGTGGAGTTCTGAATTTTCCAGCGGCGGCTGCGCACCTGCTCAGATCTCGTCGCGGAGGATTCGCGTCGCGATTACCAGCGCGGTGGCGCCGGCCGTGGACATCAGGATCGCGCCGACAAAGTTATGCGCGTGCACGCCGAGCACCGCGAACATCATTCCTCCGATCACTCCGCCGACCAGGCCAAGCGCTATATCAGCCATCATGCCGTAGCCGTCGCCGTTGAGAATCTTCCCGGCCAGCCATCCTGAAATGAGTCCGATTAGAATCCATGCGAACATGATTCGCCTGTCCTCCCTGTGGTTGGCCGCGACGCCCGAAAGTTCGGCGTCGAGCCTTCATCCAAGTAAAGAGCAAGAGCGTTGCCATCGGGGATACGCGCGAATTGGTGCGTGAATCGGGCGGCATTGCGGCGGATATGATGCCGAATTTCGACTGCACCGCCGGATTGCGGCTGCGGGGCAGGGGGGGCGTAAGACGGCGGTTGCCCCAGATATCGGTTTAGCTAAAACTTATCGGCGCTGATGGCTAATCAAACAAAGCTGCGGGGTGCCATCTCGGGATTCGGCGAGGTCGCCGCGCGGGCGCATCTCGCGGGATGGCGCACGCGCGAAAATATCGCCATCGGCGCGATCCACGATCCAATCTCGGAGCGCCGCCACGAGGCGATGCGGCTAATCAAGAATGTTCGGGTGTACGACGACCTCGAGCTGATGCTCGACGGTGAGGCGCCCGACTTTGTCGATGTCGCCAGCCCCCCGGGGATGCATCATGCGGCCGCGCGCGCGGCGCTTAGAGCGGGCGCGCACGTGCTGGTCGAAAAGCCGCTTGCGCTCACGCTTGCCGACTTCGACGAACTTGCCGCGATTGCCGCGGAAAAACGGCGCGTGCTGATGTGCGTGCACAATTGGAAATACGCGCCTGCGTATGCGGCCGCGCGCCGGGCTGTCGAAGCAGGGCGGCTTGGCGAGATTCGCTTCATGTCGATCGACCGGCTGCGCACCGAGCCTGCGGGCGCGGGCGGAAGCGGCGGCAAGTGGCGCGCGTCGGCGGCGTCGGGCGGAGGGATTCTGATCGATCACGGATGGCACGTGTTCTACCTGATGTATTGGATGCTCGGCGGCGCGTCGCCGGTGTCGATTTCGGCGCGGCTTGAATCGCCGGCGGGCGTGGACGTTGACGACGTGGCCGACGTGCGAGTTGGGTTTGGCGCGGGGCGTGTGGCGCGTGCGCATCTGTCATGGCGCGCGCCGGTGCGCAGAACTTCGGCGGTCATCTATGGAGAGCGCGCGAGTATCGAGATCGAGGGCGATCGGGTGCGCCTGACTGATCGGTCGGGCAAGGCTGAAGACCTCTCGGTGGCTGACATTCCCGACGATTCGTACCATTCGGCGTGGTTCGGCGGAGTCGCGCAAGAGTTCGAGCGAGCTGTCTCCGGCGGAAGCAATTCGGCCGTTGCTGTTGCAGCAGGCAATTTGGCCGAGGCGCGCGCCGCGCTGGCAATAATCGATGCCGCGCGACAATCAGCCGTCAACAACGGCATCGAGATAAATATCCCGTAAAATCATATAGTTAGAGCGAAATGTTCCGCCGGGGACATTTTGGCTCGAACTGACCGCCTGACCGCTCGGACTGGCTCTCTTGACTTTCGAGAGTGTGACGGTAAAGTTGCCATTGACCGAAAGGTTAGCCGGGTTATCAAGACGGGAATATTATGGGCGCACCGCAGGCCAAACAACTAGGCTCATCCGAGCCGCGCACACAGTCGCCGCGCACACAGTCGCAGGACTCGCGAGACGAGATTCTGAAGGCGGCGATGCAGCTATTTGCCAATCACGGATTCCATGAGACGTCGATGTCGGAAGTGGCGCGCGAGGCGCGGGTCAGCAAGGCGCTGATTTTCTGGCATTTCAAGACCAAGGAAGAGCTGTTCGTGGCGGTGCTGAACCGGCTGATGGAGCCGTACTTCATCGATTTTGCGGAAGAAGCTGCGGCGATGGACGAGCGGGCGCAGATTGAGAAGCTGGTGGAGTCCTACCTGTTGTTCGTGCGCGACAATGCGAGCTCGGTGCGTTTTTTCCTGGCGCAGATGCTCCACGACCAGCGGCTGTCCGAAAGTCTCAACGGCCAGGTGCTCAAGCTGTATAGCGGATATCGCGCGATGCTGGTGGAACTGATCGGGCGCGCGCAGCAAAAGGGCATCTGCACGCTGCGGCCGGCGCCCGAAACGGCGGCGGCGTTTCTGCTCTCGGCGCTGAACGGATTGCTGATCGAATACTTGTTCATGGGCGCAAACGCCGTCGATCCGGAAGGGGCGGTGGCGATGGTCGGCGAGTGGCTGTTCGGGGGCTCACCGCGAGCACCTTCAGCGGAGGGTGGCGGCGCGCCGGCCGCCTGAATTTTTCGCTCTTTTCACTTTCTTGAAGATCCAGGAGAACGCGCCAGCATGCGAATCCCGCTAAGACAGATGATCGATCTGGGCCGCTACATGAGCGCGAAGAAGCGTTCGGGGGAGAAGTATTTTCCGTTGGTGCTGATGCTCGAGCCGCTGCATGCGTGCAACCTTGCCTGCATCGGATGCGGGCGAATCGTCGAGTACAAGGACACGATTCGCGACATGATGTCGCTGGACGAGGCGCTGCATTCGGCCGAGGAAGCGGGCGCGCCGATCGTGTCGATCTGCGGCGGCGAGCCGCTGATGTACAAGCATATCGCGGCGCTGACGCAGGGATTGATCGAGGATCAGAAGCGTCACGTCATGATCTGCACCAACGCGGTCCTGCTGGATCGATTCGTCAAGCAGGTGGCGCCGAGTCCGTACCTGAGCTTCAACCTGCATCTGGACGGGATGCGCGAGACCAACGATCGCGTGACCGACCGGCAGGGGCATTTCGACATCGTCGTGAAGATGATCAAGATGCTCAAGCAGAAGGGCTACCGGGTGCAGACCAACACGACGGTGTTCCGCGAGACCTCCAGTGAAGAACTCGAAGCGATGATCAAGTACCTGGCGAGCCTGCGTGTCGATGGGATGCTGCTGAGCCCCGGCTATCACTACCAGGTGCTGGGCAACGACGACGAGTATCTGAAGAAAGAGGAGATGCCGGCCAAGTTCCTCAAAGTCCGCGACATGGCGAACGACTACAAGATCATCAATACGCCGATATACCTGGACTACCTGGTCGGCAAACGCGACCTGGAGTGCAGTCCGTGGACGACGGTGACGCGCAATCCGCGAGGATGGAAGGGACCCTGCTACCTGATAACCAACGGGCACTACAAGACGTTCAACGAAATGCATGCGGCGACGGACTGGGAATACTACCGAACCAAGCAGGATTTCCGCTGCCGCGACTGCAAGCTGCATTCGGGATTCGAGGGCACAGTGGCGCTTGATTTCGGCAAGAATCTCAAAGACTCGTGGCGGATGGTGCGGCATTACGTGGCGTGAGGAGTCGTTTGCGCTGTCGAAGCACAGAGCGCTCGCGCGCAGCTGACCAATCACCCTTGCCAAGCGGGAGGGGAACGATCGCGTGAGGAAAAATCCCGGCCAGTTTTTCAGTGCCGTTGTCGAGCCGGCGTCAGCGCCGCCGGTATTGGGATAAGAGAAACGAGACGTGTTCGACTTGCACAGCTATTTAAAGGAGCGCGCGCAGATTATCGAGCGAGCGCTCGCTCAAAGCGTCGAGGAACCCGCGGGCGCGGCGGCGCGCTTGCATGAGGCGATGCGCTACTCGCTGTTGGCGGGCGGCAAGCGGCTGCGGCCGGTGCTCGTGCTGGCGTCGTGCGAGGCGGTCGGAGGGAAAGTCGAGGCGGCGATGGGACTGGCGTGCGCGGTCGAGATGATTCACACCTACTCGCTGATTCACGACGACCTGCCGTGCATGGACGATGACGATATGCGCCGCGGGCGCCCGACCAATCACAAGGTCTATGGCGAAGCGATCGCGACGCTGGCGGGCGACGCGCTGCTGACGGACGCATTCAAGGTGCTCGCGCGCTCGGCGCACAACAGCGCGCCGCCGGCACTCGTGCTGGAAACCATCGCGGAGCTCGCCGGCGCGGCGGGATCAGCCGGGATGGTCGCGGGGCAGGTGATCGATCTGCTCGGCGAAGGCAAGTCGAAGACGGTCGAGGAGCTCGAAGAACTGCACGGCAAGAAAACCGGGGCGCTGTTCCTGGCGTCGGTTCGCGGCGGTGCTCGCCTGGGCGGCGCGAGCGAGGCGCAAATCGAATCGCTCGACGCATACGCGCGCGCGCTGGGGCTGGCGTTCCAGGTCGTCGATGACCTGTTGGATGTTCAAGGCACGCCCGAGCAGATGGGCAAACGCACGCAAAAGGACGTCGAGCGCGGCAAGGCGACCTATCCCGCGATATTGGGAATCGAGCGCTCGCTCGATTTGGCGCGCGAGCTCGAAACGCGAGCGCATCACGCAATTGCCGGTTTCGGGGATCGCGCCGACGCGCTGCGCCACATTGCAACCTTCGTCGTGGAGCGCAAGCTGTGAACGCGGCCGAAGCGTCGGTGGAAATTGCGCGGAGGCATTCGCGCCAAGCCGTGCTGGTGGAGCCCGGGCGGCTCGAATTGCGCGACTACGTCGCGCCGCATCCGGGGCCGGGCGAATTGCTGATTCAAATCCGTTGCGCGTTGAGTTGCGGCACCGATCTGAAAATGTTTCGGCGCGGACATCCGCTGTGGAAACTTCCGATTGCTTTCGGGCATGAGTTTTCCGGCGTGGTGGTGGAAGCCGGCGAGGGCGTGACGGCATTCAAGGCCCGCGACGAAATAATGGCTGCGCCGACCGCGCCGTGTGGAATCTGTTTCTACTGCCAGCATGGGCAGGAGAATCTTTGCGACGATGCGATCGGGCGGATGGTGCTCGGCGCGTATGCGGACATGCTGCTGCTGCCGGCGCACGTCGTCGCGCGCAACACATTTATCAAACCCGCGGACCTGCCGTTCGAAGAAGCCGCGCTGCTTGAGCCGCTTTCGTGCGTGGTTCATGCCCAGGAAATGGCGCGTCCCGAAAAGACCGAGACGGTGGCGATCATCGGCGGCGGCGCGTTCAGTCTGCTGCACATGCTCGTGCTGAAGGCCGCGGGCGTGCGCGAGGTGGCGATCGTGGGGCGAGGCGCCAAGCGCCTGAAGTGGGCGGAGGAGATGGGCGCGGACCGGGTGATCGACGCGCGCAGCGTCGATGCAACCGCGGAAATCGCGCGGCTCAACGGCGGCTTCGGTCCCGACCTGGTGATCGAGTGCACGGGGCAAGTCGAGGGATGGCAGGATGCGCTGGCGCGGGTGCGGCGCGGAGGACGGGTAGTTTTTTTCGGCGGATGCCCGGTGGGCACGGCGCTCAGCGTCGATACGCGACTGATGCATTACGACAATCTGACGTTGATGTCGCCGTTTCATTTTCGGCCGCGCGACGTGCGACGCGCCTACGAATTGCTGGAGGGGCGTGCGCTGAATGCGGGCGCGATCGTCAACGCGCGAATGCGGCTTGGCGATTTGGTGGAAGTGTTTGCGATGCTCGAGCGCGGCGTGGTTCTGAAATGCGCCGTGATTCCATGAGTGGTCTGCGATGAGGTTGGGGCGGGTTCCCGCGGGACGTGGGCTGAGTTCAGGCAGGAGTGAAATATGAGTCAGGCTATTGAAATTGGAAGCACGGCGATTGCCATGTCGCCGCATGACGAGTTCGTCGCGCAGGTCGATTACACGGTAGATCGCGCGCAGCGTGCGCTTATCGCGCTGCAGAAGCCCGAGGGCTACTGGCACGCGCCGCTGGAGGCGAATGCGGAGATGAACGCGGAGTTCATCATCTTCAACCATTTCATGGACACGGTCGATCTCGAGGTCGAAGCGCGGCTGAAGAAGCATCTGCTGGACATTCAGAGTCCCGAGGGGAGCTGGGCGCTTTACCCGGGCAGCGAAGGGCATCTGTCGACGACGATCGAAAGTTATTTTGCGCTGAAGCTCACCGGCATGCGCGCGGGTGACGAGCCGATGGCGGCGGCGCGGCGCTGGATCCTGTCCAAGGGCGGCATCGTGAACTGCGGCACGCTGGCGCGCTTCTACCTGGCGGCGATGGGGCAGATAACATGGGAAGCGACGGCTGCGCTGCCGGTCGAACTCGCGCTTTCCCCGAACTGGTTTCCGTTCAACATTTACGAGCTCAGCTCATGGGCGCGCGGAACGCTGATGGGACTGATGATGCTGCAGGCGGCGCGTCCCGAAAAAAAGATCGATTACCAGCGCGGAGTGCTGGAACTGTTCATCCAGCCGCCGCATTTCACGAAGTTCAAACAGCCGCGCGGGAAAAAATTGGTGTCGCTGCGCAACGCGCTGAACCTCGCCGACAAGGCGCTGCGATTCTACGATCGGCACAAAATCAAATCGATCCGTGCGCGCGCGCTGCGCCACGCGGAAAACTGGCTCATCGAGCATCAGGCGGCCAATGGCTCGTGGGGCGGAATCGAGCCATGCTACCTGCTGAGCGCGATGGCTCTGAAAGCCAACGGCTACCGCAACGACCATCCGGTGCTGAAGAAGGCGATCGAGGCGTCGCGCGAACTGATTTGGCACTTCAACGACTACGACATGTACATGCCGTGCGTGTCGGTCAACTGGGACACGGCGCTCGCGGGCCGGGCGCTGCTGGATTCGGGATTGCCGGCCGACCATCCGGTGCTGAAGCAGGCATCGCAATGGTTTATCGATCATCAGATTTTCAAGAAGGGCGATTGGTCAGTAAAGCGGCCCGAGCTCGAACCGGGCGGTTGGGCGTTCGAGTTTTACAACGATTGGTATCCCGACGTGGACGATTCGGCGGTAATTCTGTCGGTGATGGCGGATTCGGCAGCCGATGATGCCGCGGCCAGGGAGCGCGCGATCCGGGTTGGCGCGAACTGGGTAATGGGGATGCAATCGAAAGACGGCGGCTTCGCGGCGTTCGACGCCGACAACGATTCAACCTGGCTCAATCATTTGCCGCTCGCGGACGTGGAAGCGGTGACGGATCCGTCGTGTCCCGATCTCACCGGGAGGGTGCTCGAGATGATGGCGTCGGTCGGCTATCGCACCGAGCATCCGGTGGCGAAACGCGCGATCGAATGGCTCAAGCGAAATCAGTCGCCGGCGGGCGGATGGTGGGGACGCTGGGGTATCAACTATATCTACGGCACCTTCTCGGCGCTGTCGGGCTTGCGCGCGATCGGCGTCGATATCAACGAGCCGTGGATCAAGCGGGCGGTCCAGTGGCTCAAGTCGAAGCAGAATCCCGACGGCGGCTGGGGCGAGAGCCCGCTGTCGGACAAAGATCCCGCGTGGCACGGGCGCGGGAACAGCACGGCGTCGCAGACGGCGTGGGCGCTGATCGGATTGATCGCGGGCGAGTCAGGAATTAGCGAACCCGCGATGCGCGGCGCGCAGTGGCTCTCAGAGCGGCAGAACGATGAGGGCGCGTGGGACGAGAGGGAATCGACCGGCGCCGGATTTCCGAATCATTTTTATCTTCGCTACTACTTGTACGCGCATTACTTTCCGCTGATGGCGCTTGGGCGGTTCCGCCGGCGGCTGGCGGAGACGGCGTAACATCGAGCGTATCGCGATGAAGGCGATTTCAATTCTCGGCTCGACCGGATCGGTCGGCGTCACCACGCTGGACGTGGCCGCCCGATTCAGCGACCGATTTCGCGTCGTCGCGATGGCCGCGGGACGCAATCTCGATCTGCTGACCGAGCAGGTGAAGCGCTTTCATCCCGAACTCGTCTCGGTGGCGACGCCCGAACTCGCGCGCGAACTGGCGGCGCGCGTCGGTGCGCAGCGCATGACGATCGTTCATGGACTCGAAGGCGCGATTGCCGTCGCAACGCATCCCGCGGCGAAGCTGGTGATGTCGGCGCTGGTCGGTGCGATGGGATTGCAGCCGACGCTGGCCGCTATCAAGGCCGGCAAGGACATCGCGTTTGCCAACAAGGAAGTGCTGGTCATTGCAGGCGAGTTGATCACGGCAGCGGTGCGGGAGAATCGCGTGCGGCTGCTGCCGGTGGACAGCGAGCACAACGCGGTTTTTCAATGCCTGGAAGGACGCGGCCGCGAGTCGTTGAAGCGGGTCATTTTAACCGCGTCGGGGGGGCCGTTTCGCGAGCTGGCGGCCGATAGTTTCGAATCGATCACAGTCGAACAGGCGCTGAAGCATCCGACCTGGCGTATGGGCAGCAAGATTACGATCGATTCGGCGACGCTGATGAACAAGGGGCTCGAGGTGATCGAGGCGCGGTGGCTGTTCGACCTCAAGGCCGCCGAGGTCTCGGTGGTGATTCATCCGCAGAGCGTGATCCATTCGATGGTCGAAATGATCGATGGCTCGGTGATCGCGGAGATGGCGATTCCCGACATGGCGATTCCGGTGGCGTACGCGCTTGCGTATCCGGAGCGGCTGCCGATGACGCATCTGAAGCCGCTGTCACTGGTGGAAAATTCGCGGTTGACGTTTGAAGAACCCGACCTGAGACGCTTCCCGTGTCTGCGGCTGGCGTACGAGGCGCTCGCGGCGGGGCACACGATGCCCGCGTGCCTCAACGCCGCCAACGAGGAACTGGTGGCGGGCTTCCTGGCGGGGCGCGTGCGTTTCGTGGATATCCCGCGCCATATCGAAACCGTGATGCAACGGCATCGCAACTCGCCGGCCGAAACGATCGAAGATCTGCTGGAGACCGATGGATGGGCGCGAGCCGCGGCGCGCGAACTTATCGGAGCGCGACCGGTCGCAGCCTGAGATGATGGCAAACGCGCGGGCCAACGTGCAAAGCGAAGGAACCTCGTACGCTGTGAGCGCAGCGCCCGACGCCTCGGCGCCGCCGGGAGCGTTCGACGTAGCGAGCGCGTACCAGTTCTGCGCGCGGCTGGCAAAATCGCACTACGAAAATTTCACGGTCGCGTCGTGGCTGATGCCGCGCGAGATGCGCCCGCACATGTATGCGATTTATGCGTACGCGCGGATGGCGGACGACTTTGCCGACGAGCATCATGACCTCGCGATGCTCGACGAATGGGAGCGCGAGCTCGACCTGGCGTACGCCGGCACGCCGCGCCATCCGGTATTTATTGCGCTCGCCGACACGGTGCGCCGCTTCGAAATTCCGCGCGAGCCGTTCAAAGACCTTTTGACTGCGTTTCGATCCGACGTGGACTTCAAGGGCTTCGACACGCTCGACGATCTGCTCGGCTATTCGCGCTACTCGGCGAATCCGGTTGGACGGCTGGTGCTTTACCTGTTCGGCTACCGCGACCCCCAGCGGCAGCATCTGTCGGACCTGGTCTGCAGTGGATTGCAGCTCGCCAACTTCTGGCAGGACGTTGCAGTCGATCTCGACAAGGGACGAATCTATCTTCCGCGCCGCGACATGGAACGATTCGGAGTCACGCCGGCGGACCTGGCCGCGCACACCTCGTCGCGCGAGTTCGTGGATTTGATGCGTCATGAAACGGGAGTCGCGCGAGCGATGCTGGTTGAGGGGGGAGAATTGCACAAGTGCGTGGACAAGCGGCTGCGGCGCGACATCGTGATGTTCGCGGGCGGCGGGCTGGCGATTATCCGCGCGATCGATCGCGTCAACTACGATGTGTTCCGGATGCGTCCGGAACTTGCGAAACTCGACTACCTGAAACTCGGATGGAGCGCGATCCGTGGACGGCTTGAAGTCTGACAGCAGCGCCGCCGGGATCGAAGAAGTCGCCGGCCGCGACGACGCGTCGCTCGACGCCGACTACGAACGCTGTGCGCAAATCACACGGCGCTCGCGGTCGAGCTTTTACTACGCTTTCATTTTGCTGCCACCCCAACGGCGCCGCGCGCTCTACGCCGTCTATGCATTCTGCCGTTTCATCGACGATATCGCCGATGACGAAGCGATTCGCGAGCCGGCGCTGCTGCTCCGCCGGTGGCGCGAGGAACTTGACCGTGTATATGCGGGCGTGCCGACGCGCGCTCTCTCTCGCGCGCTCGCCGACAGCGCGCGGCGATTTAAAATTCCGCGCGAGCTGTTCGAGGAAATCATAAACGGCGTGGAGATGGATCTCTCGCGCAAGCGCTATCAAAGCTGGGAAGAGCTGCGGCCGTACTGCTATCGCGTCGCGTCGGCGCTGGGCCTCATCTGCATCGAGATTTTCGGCTACCGCAATCCGTCGGCGAAGTCGTACGCGGAGAACCTCGGACTGGCGCTTCAGTTGACCAATATTCTCCGCGACGTGGGCGAAGACGCCGCGCGCGGCCGCATTTATCTTCCGCTGGAAGACCTTGCGCGATTCAACGTGAGTGAGGATGAAATTCTCGGCGGCGTGTACTCGCCGAACTTCGTCAGCCTGATGGACTTCGAGGCGAAACGCGCGCGGGAACTTTACGCGAAGGCGCAGAGCGCGCTCGCGCCGGAAGATCGCGCGACGCTGCTGACGGCCGAGGCGATGCGGCTTATCTATGCCGCGTTGCTCGAACGGATCATCAAGTCGAACTATCGCGTGCTCGACCGCCGCCACAGCCTGTCTGCGCCGCACAAGCTCTACCTGGTCGGCCGCGCGTGGGCGGTGGGCCGCTGCGGCGCGCTGCACGGATAAGTGGGATGCGGGTGGCGAATTAGATGGCATCGGCGATGAAAGACGCGGTCGTGATCGGCGCCGGGTTCGCGGGACTCAGCGCCGCGGTCGCGCTCGCGGAGCGGGGCGTGCGGGTCACAGTGCTCGAAGGAAAACCCGCGCCCGGCGGGCGTGCGTATTCGTTCGCCGAACCGGACACCGGAGATTTCGTCGACAACGGGCAGCACGTCCTGATGGGTTGCTACGTCGAGACGCTCGACTTCCTCAAGCGGATCGGCGCCTACGACCAGTTGGTATTTCACGAAGATTTGGAAATCGAAATGCTCGCGGGTCCCGGCCACAGTGCGATCCTGAAAACGGCGCGGCTGCCCGGACCGCTGCACATGACGGCCGCGTTGCTCGGATACCGGCATCTGAGTATCGCGGAGCGGATCGCCGTTATGCGCGGCGGACTGCGCATGCTCGCGATGAGACGGTTCGGCGCCGGCGAATTGCGTCGTCTCACCGTCACGCAGCTGATGGATCGCCTCGGGCAATCGGAACAAGCGCGCCGGTGCTTCTGGTACCCGCTGTCGATCGCGACGCTGAACGACGAGCCGCAATCGTCGTCGGCGCAGCTGTTGGCCGAGGTCCTGAAGCGTGCGTTCTTTTCGCGTCGCCGCGACTCGGCGTTCGTTTATTCGCGCGTCGGGCTGAGCGACCTGTACTGCACGGGCGCGCAGCGGGTGATCGAGCGCGCCGGCGGGAGGGTTGTTCCGCATTCGATCGTCGAGATGCTGGAACCTGGCGATCGAGGCCATGTCGCAAGCGTGCGGCTGCGCGACGGCCGGCGAATCGAGGCGTCGGACTTCATCAGCGCGGTCCCGGCGCCCCAATTACTGCGGTTCTTGCCCGAAAGCGCGGTTGCCGATCCATTTTTCTCGCGCTTCACGGGTCTTTCGAGCTCGCCAATCATCTGTGTCCACGTGTGGCTCGATCGCGAAGTGACTACTTCACCGTTCATCGGTTTTATCGGCACTACTACTCAATGGCTATTCAACAAACGTCAAATATTCGCGCAGCGCGGCGAGGCGCATCCGGGTTACCTGAGCTTCGTGATCAGCGGCGCGCGAAAGCTGGTCGATCGCAGCAATCAGGAAATCCTGGATATCGTGATTAACGATCTTCACGCGATGATTCCTGCGTCGCGCGAAGCCAGAGTCGTAAAGTCGCTGGTGCTCAAGGAGAAAAACGCCACGATGGCCCCGGACCTTCGATCGCATGAACTGCGTCCGACGGCGAAAACGCCGATCGCGAACTTCTTCCTGGCCGGTGACTGGATACAAACCGGTCTGCCGGCAACCATTGAGAGTGCGGTGATTTCGGGACGGGCCGCCGCTGCCGCCGTCTTGGAGCGAACTGCTGAATAGCTATTGATTGAATCCGATGACTACTAAATTAGCGCTGGTGACGGGCGGCAACGGATTCGTGGGATGCCACGTCGTGCGCGCGCTCATTGCCCGCGGCGATCGCGTGCGAGTGCTGGTGCGCGAGAACGCGGATTTAAGTGCGCTGGTTGGTCTGCCGGTCGAGATCGTGCGCGGCGATCTGCGGCACCTCGATTCCGTCGAGCGCGCGGTCAATGGATGCAACGAGGTTTATCACGTCGCCGCCGATTACCGGCTGTGGCTGACCGATCCGGCGCCGATGTATGCGACCAACGTCGGCGGCACTCAGCATATTATCCGGGCCGCAGCCAACGCGGGTGTTTCGCGAATCGTTCACACCAGCACGGTGGGGGCGCTCGGAATTCCGCACGGCGGGGTGGGACGCGAAGACACGCCGTCCTCGCTTGCCGAGATGACGGGTCATTACAAGAGATCGAAGTACATGGCGGAGCAGGCAGCACTGGAAGCCGCCCGCGCGGGCGTGCCGGTTGTGATCGTGAATCCATCGACGCCGATCGGCGCGCTCGACTTAAAGCCGACGCCGACCGGCAGAATCATCGTGGACTTCCTGAATCGGCGGATGCCGGCGTACGTGGAGACTGGCCTTAACATCGTCGATGTGGAAAATGTCGCAGGCGGACATTTGCTGGCGGCGGAGCGCGGCCGAATCGGAGAGAAGTATATTCTTGGCGGCGAAAATCTCACGCTCAGGGAATTTCTCGAGCGGCTCGCCATGATTTCCGGGCTGCCCGCGCCAAAGGTGAGGATTCCGTACGCGGTCGCGCTGGGGTATGCGCTCGGCGCCGAAGCGTTTGCGCGCACCGTCACCCGCCGGGCGCCGCGGGCCAGCCTGACCGAGGTGCGGATGGCGCGAAAGCGGATGTTCTTCGACTCGTCGAAGGCGCGCGCAGAGTTGGGTTATTCGCCGGGGCCGATCGATGCGGCGCTGGCGGCAGCGATAGAATTCTTTAGATCCAAAGGGACGGCGAAGAGCGCCGCGTGAGCTAAGCCATGCAACTACTACTGTCAACGATCGTGCTGCGCCCGTACGTGTTCATCTTTCTGCTGAGTTTTCTGTATATCGCGATCGTGAACTTCGGTCTGCGCACGACTGTTTTGTTTACGGTCCTGACCTACGCCGTATCGCTCGCGTGCGAGTGGTCTTCAGTTCACAACGGATTCCCGTTCGGGCTGTATCACTATATTGACGCGACCCGCGGGCGCGAGATTTGGGTGTTCGGCGTTCCGTTCATGGATTCGTTGTCGTTCACCTTCCTGGCTTTCGCCAGCTATACGCTCGCGCTGTTGCTCAGTTCGCCGTTGTATCGGCGGGGTGCTGATTTTCGGATTCTCGACACGTGGCAAATTCGCCGTGCGCCGCGAGTATGGCTGATGGCGGCGCTGTTCATGGTGATGGTGGACCTGGTGGTCGATCCACTGAGCGTGCTCGGCGACCGATGGTTCCTCGGCAAAATGTTCTGGTACGATCCGCCGGGGCCGCACTTCGGCGTGCCGATCAGCAACTACCTGGGATGGTATTTCGTCGGCGCGATCACGATTGCGATTTTCCAGTGGCTCGACGCGATGCTTAATCGCGGCTCGACGAAGCCGGCGCGTGCGCTTCCCGCTATGCGGTCGCGCGCGCTGCTTGGTCCGGCGCTCTATGCGGGAATCGTGATCTTCGGAATCACGATGCTGTTCCGAATCAACGCGCCGGAAATCGGATGGGCCGCCGTGTTCATCTACCTGCCCTTCACGGTCCTGGCGATTCATATCCTGACCCGCCGCGAATCCTACGGCGACCACGCGGCAATCGAGCGCCATCTGGCAGACTTTCCCTACGAGCGTGCTCTTCCTGTCTGGAGGCCGGCGATCGGGCGCATACGCGAGCCGGGCCGCCGCATCGCGAGCACGGACAGTCGTTGGTGAGGCGCTTGGTCGGGAGGCGCTTCCAAATGTTCGCCAAGTGTGGCAAGCGTCGGTCATCGAGCTACGACGAAGTAAACAGAGGTGACTTGGCATGCTGCTCAAGGACAAAGTTGCGTTGATCACGGGCGCGGGTTCGGGAATCGGCCGCGCCAGCGCGATTCGGTTTGCGCAAGAAGGCGCGAAGCTGATGGTCGCCGACGTACGCGCCGAATCGGCGAGCAATACCGCGGCTGAGATCGAGAAGGCCGGCGGCGTCGCGAGGTCGGTGTCGGTGGACGTGCGCGTCGGCGCCGAAGTCGAGCGGATGGTCAATGAAACGGTAAGCGCGTTCGGCCGGCTCGACATCCTGTTCAATAACGCCGGCGTCTTCGTGCCCAAAAACGTGGTGAACACGAGCGAGGAAGAATGGGACTGGGTCGTGGACGTGTGTCTGAAGGGCGTATTCTTCGGCTGCAAGTATGCGATCCCGCAAATGATCAAGCAGGGCGGCGGCGTGATCGTCAACACCGCCAGCGGCGCGGGAATCAAGGGCGTGCCGGAGCTTGCCGCCTACCAGGCGGCCAAAGGCGGCGTCGTGATCATGTCGAAAGGAATCGCGCTCGACTTCGCGCGTGACAAGATTCGATGCGTGTCGATCTGCCCGGGCGTGATCGAGACGCCGATCGCCGAGAATTGCAACATCGTTCCCGCCGGCGCGTCGCAGTTGGTTTGGGAACGCACCGCAGACACGCATCCGCTCGGGCGCAACGGAAAGCCCGAAGAGGTCGCCGCGCTGGCCGCGTTCCTGGCGTCGGATGAGGCGGGGTTCATCACGGGCGTCGCGGTGCCAATTGACGGCGGGCTCAGCGCGGGCTCTTTCGCTCCACCGGCTCGCGAGCACGCCTAGCAGCCGCCGGAACCTTGCCGTCGTACGCGATAGCCGTCAGTGCGTCGGCGATTGCGGTCGTTGCGCGCGACAGGTTTCGAATCAGCCGCGGCAGCTTGAGCATCGTTGCCGGATTGCGGATCAGGTAGGACGTTGCGGCGAGCGGCCGCACGTTGCCGTCCTGGTCGGCCATCGCCGCGCCCACTACTTCGTCGTCAACTTCGTCGAGCACTGCCCGGATCGCAACGAACGGGATCCCGCGCGCAGCGGCTTGCGCGGCAATCGCGGCTGTTTCCATGTCCACCGCGATCGCGCCGGTGCTTTCCTTGGCGCGTCGCTTCTCGGCGCCGGTGGCGAGCACGCGATGCGATGTCAAAATCGCGCCGGTCGAGTACGCGATACCCGCGATCGCAAGCGAGCGGCCGACCGCGCGGATGTGCGCGTCGCCCACGGTCGTCACTTGTTCGGCAACCTGGCCGTCGGTATGAATCGTCAGAGTGCGGTCGGACAGGACGAGATCGCCCGGCTTCAGCCCGCTCGAAAGCGCGCCGGCGACACCGGTCCCGATCACCAACTCGGCGCCGGGTATCAGATCGAACGCGCGGCGCGCGGTATCGCTTGCGCGGCTGTGGCCGATTCCATGGCCAACGACAGTGAATTGTTTGCCGCCGATCTCCGCGCGAAAGCCATGCAAGCCGTCGAGAGCGAGCGGAGCGCGACGGCTGAGCCGGCGCTTGAAAGGCGCGATCTCGCGCGCGAAGGCGTAAAAGAGAAGAATCAATCGCGTGATCTCATTTTGGACTTTCGGAACGCGTGCTTGAGCGAACCATCCGATGCTAGCAGAATTGTGCCGGTGGTTTTCACTCTTTCACTTTTCTGCTGGTTCGGCAGGTTTCGTTATCCGCCGTCCGTGGCGATTCGCGGTGGCGCAGTTTGAAGCGCCTGATCGTTAACGCCGACGACTTCGGCTTGTCGCCCGAGGTCAACGCCGCCGTCGTACGGGCGAGTCGCGACGGAATTTTGCGCAGTGCGAGCCTGATGGTTGCGGAGCCCGCCGCGCCGGCCGCTGCTGAAATAGCGCGCGAAAATCCCGCGCTCGACGTCGGGTTGCATGTGGTGGTCTGCCGGGGGCGCAGCCTCCTCGATGCGTCGCGGCTCGGCGCCGCGGTGCGCGCGTCGGGAGAGTTCATCGACAATCCCGTAACTGCGGGGATGCGATATTTCTTCGACCGTTCGATGCGCGCCGCGATGACCGGCGAACTGCGCGCGCAAGTCGAGCGGCATCTCGAGTTGATCGGCTACCTCAACCATATCGACGGGCACTTGAATTTCCACGTCCATCCGTTGTTCGCCGATATTCTGGTTGACCTCGCCGTCGAATATAAAGTGCCATGCATCAGGCTCCCGCGCGAGCGCGTGATGACCACGCTGCGGCTGCGCCGGGACAATGCGCCGCGCAAGCTCGTCGAATCGATCATCTTTCGCACCTTGTCGCGTCGAACCCGCCGGATGATGGCGGAGCGTGGCCTCATCTCGACCGACGCGCTGTTTGGACTTCATCAGAGCGGTCATCTGAGCGAGGATTACGTCGTGGGCGTGATCGATCGTATCCGCGATGGCGCCACGGAACTTTATTTCCATCCGGCCGCCGATATCGGCGGAGTTCCGCCTGCGGTCGAGGCGCAACTCGAGGTCGAGATTCTCACCAGCCGGCGCGTCCGCGATGCGATCGATCGAAATGGAATCGAACTGATCACGTTTGCCGATCTTGCAAAGGGCAATCCCGCCGCTTGATTCAACTTTGCATCCGGCGTTCCCTGTGACTCGTGCCAAAACAAAACTTCCCGAGCGGGAGACCGGCGTCATGGCGAAGGTAAAGATTCGACCGGCAGAGCGCGACGACCTGCCGCGCCTGACGGAAATTTACAACTACTACGTCATCAACACGCCCATCACCTTCGACTTGAAACCATTCTCGGTGCGCCAGCGCGCGCGATGGTTCGATGAGCATGCCGGTACGAAACGGTATCGCATGTTCGTCGCGCAAGACGCCGGCCGGGTCGTCGGCTATGCGTGCACGGGACCGTTTCGCGACAAGGCGGCGTACGACACCAGCGTCGAGACGTCCGTTTACTGCGCGCACGACGAGAAGCGGCGGGGAATCGGTGCGATGCTGTATCGCGTCCTGTTCGACGCGCTGAAGAACGAGGACATTCATCGCCTGTTGGCGGGGATCACGATTCCCAACGACGCGTCGATCGAGCTGCATCTAAAGTTCGGCTTCACCGAGGTTGGCGTCTTCAGCGAATGCGGCCGCAAGCTCGACCGTTACTGGGATGTCGTGTGGATGCAGCGCCCGCTCCGGCTCGGCACTGTGCCATAGGAGCGGTCGGTCGCATAACCTGCCGGCTTTTCCTTGGTCTTGGCGGCACTGCCGAAATGAAACGAGCTACCCGGGCTTGTATCCTTCCACACGATTCTCGATTGCATGCCTGAGTGCGTTAATTGAGTCGAGAGTCTCGGTGATCTTCACGAAGGTCTGGATTTTCGCAAGCAGCTTGTCCGCCTTCAACTTCGCCCACCTTGTTTCGGCTTCTTTGGGCTTTATGCCATGCAACTCGTGCAGTTCGGAGATCTGCTCGCGAAAAACGTCCAGCGGACCAAGCGCTTCCACCAGTGAGCGCAATTCTTGGATGTTGGCTGCTTTGCTACGTGATATGCCGTGATGTCCTTCTTCCAACTCTTTGCCCAAGACGTCGAGAGTGGCTTTAAGAGACTCGCTCGCCGCGTCCACGTTCACAGCCTCCAGCAGCACGACGGCCGAGTTGATCTCAGCGGCCGTGTTAGCGATTTCGAGCAGGCGCTCTGAGTTTTTGAGTTCATCAAGCATTTGCTGAAATTTCTCAGTGCTTTCCATAAGCGTGCTGTCTCACCTCCGAATACCAGTACAGTCACAACCCGACAAACAGTTTAGCCGAGCCGGTCACAGTCGAGCTACGGGGCCTTCGGGCCAAGAGGACGTTCCAGTACCACGGGTTCCAGGTCGGCCGGAATTCCCATTTTGAAACCACCGCCGTCCGCGACCCGTGCGGGTCGTTTCAGTTCACGACCGAAGCGAGGACCATGTCTGAGAGCCGCTGAAGACGTTCGAAATTGCGCGATTCCTCCAGCAGTCCGGCGGTCAGGCACACGAACGTCAAATCCCGCTCCGGATCGATCCAGAACATGGTCGAACCAGCGCCGAGACCGCCGAACGTCGAGGGCGACGCCGTCGTGCCGAACGGGTGCGGGAAGATACCGGTCCCGCGGATGAAGAAGCTCAATCCAAGGTTTGCGGGGAATTCGTCCCATCCGCGCGCCGCGTAGGTATAGCTGAACAGATTATTTGGGAGCGTGCCGGTATGGATGGTGGCGGCCAACCGGATCGCTGCCGGCGACAGCACTCGAACTCCGTCGAGTTCGCCACCGCGCCTGAGCATCTCGGCCCATCGCAAGATATCGCCTGCAGTAGAAACCACACCGCCGGCCGGAATTTCAGCCTCTGCGGTCAGCAGTAAGTTCATCGCTTCGAGCAATTCGGGCTGGAAGACTCCGGGAGTTCGATCCCGCACCACTACTGGAACGAACCGCGCAGCCAGATCCTTGCGCCGGCCCAAGGCGGTCTCCTTCATGGCCAATGGCTCAAAGAATTCCTGCGCGAGAATGTCACGGAACGACCGGCGCCCGCCGTCAAGTCTCCGCACCACTTCCGCCAGCACAGCGTGCGCGGTAAGCGCGCTGTAGCTGACGGCGCTGCCGGGAACAGAATCGGGGAGTTGCTGGCACGCTGCCGCTACAAAAACCTCGAGGTTGCCGAACAACTCCGGCGGGACCGCAGGAGTCGCCGACATCCCGGCAGTGTGAGTCAGCAGATGAGCAACTGAGATCCGCTGCTTGCCCTTGATTCCGAACTCCGGGATCACGTCTGCGATCTTCGTGGTCAGCAGCAACTCACCGCGTTCCACGCGCGCCAGGACCGCCGCGGTGGTCATCGTTTTGGTAATCGACATGATCGCGAAAATGTCATCGGTGCGCGCGGCGCGGCTGCTGGCCCTATCGGCGAAGCCGACTGCCTCATGAGCCGCCACCACCCCGCCCCGGGCGACGGCGTACACAACTCCATCGTAGCGGTTGTTCGCGACATCCTGGCGTATCGCGGCGGCGACCCGATCGAGTCG
>OBLU010001899.1_pt1 | contig 19302 bp, 19 predicted proteins | sample 1518681 | NCBI WGS metagenome assembly OBLU01 (sample SAMEA3539304, study PRJEB22396) | soil metagenome | biome: tundra; feature: field; material: soil | place: USA | collected 2010-05 | depth 0.15 m | reverse complement strand
GATATAAACGATATTTATTTGCCTTTAGCACAATACAAAGATCTAATATTTTAACCAATATGAACATTTGACTTAAATTTGGAGGCGAAGCCAATCAGAACATTACCACCGCCAAGTCGGTGGATTTCTAAGGATAATTAAATTTAAGCGATTATTGTATAAGTATTTTTGTAATTTCTATTTTTAAATATGCCTTTTTAGTGGATTCAGAATAGGAATACAGGTTCAACTATTTTTTTGAATTATTTATTATTTAAAAAATGAGTAAGAATTTTTTTATCAGGCATCCTTTTTATTGATAAACCAAATGGAAAATCCCATGGCAAGTATGCCAGGTAGGTTATTGATTTAATTTGTTCAAAATATTTAACTCAATGGAACCAATTAAAATTCCGAGACCCATTTTGTGGCCAATCCGATTTCCTCCATCTTAAAACCCTTTGTGGGGCAAGGAATGAAAATGCCAAACATGTCTGTAAACTTTTTAATGCCATCTTTTTCTGTAACGATAGCGAGCTTTTTCCATTTAGAAAAATGCCTGAATCCCAGGAGACCATCCTCGATCCAGGCTCCAAGAGTATAATTTTTTAATGGCGTATTCAGTACAAGCATGTAATTAATTTTGCCGGCGGAATCAGCAATACTTTTTATAATTGGATTAATTACCTGGTGATAATCATTCCTCGTAACTACTCCCGTAACACGGAAAGCAGCAACGTATGGAGGTAATCCGTGTATGACTTCAATCATAAAAATATTTTTAATTTTATTTTGGAAGATGAAGCAAAATGCAATCTTTAAGAATATCAGGCAGATGAAAATGTTTTTGCTGAAAGAAAACACCTTAAGGAAATCCAAATCCAACCTTCATTATCAAAAAGTTTGGTAAACACTAGCCAAAAGGTACTGTATAATTCGGAAATGTCAGCTGCACTATTAATAAAAAACCATTTTTCAATTTGCCTAATCTTTTAAATCTGATTGTTTGATAGTTCAAAATACTCAGGAAATATCTTCATTAATTCGCAATGCCATTCGCCAAAAAATTTTTTACCTGTTCCCTAAACCATATAGGATCATCATAAATAATATTTTTTTTTGTGGGTACAATAATAATATTCTTTTTCGGGAGCAGCCTGTATCGGGCTTCAAGCATTTTTTCGGTAACATCTTTTGAACCATTCAAACCACTTAAAATCAGGACGGGGATATCAATTTTTACAAAATTATTTACTGGATTTATATTTTTCATTTCTGAAAATAAGTTACCCAATGTTTTGTGATCACTTTGGGCAATCCATTTAGAAATCAGGATTGCCTGTTTTGGATCCTTTACGTAGTTCAGAACAACTTTGTTTAAGTTTTTCTGAAATGTTGTTTGCGGCATTGCCATGAATTTAACAGCGGCATTGGCTAAATTGTATACCGGATTTTTTTGAGTCTCCTCCGAATAAGCAGGGGAAAAAGGCACGCCTGATTTAAAAGGAATGATATCTACGCAAAGAATTTTTGAAAATAGAGAGGGCTTTTCACCCGCGGTCCAAAGGCTCATTAATGCACCGAGTCCGTCACCGATCAGGGCTGGCCTGTTGAGGTTATTTTCCATAACGTAGTTAATCAATTCATTTTTTACGGTCTTAAGAATTGGGGTATCGACAGGAGGGACGTTGCCCAAACCAGCTATAGTAATAACGTGAAATTGGTATTTTGATTTTAGGTTTTCAATAACCTGGTTCCACATATTATCGCTTGAGGCAAAACCGGAGAGTAGAATAACGGGTTCCCCATTTCCAAATACATCGACATTGAATGCTCCTTTCTGACCGTGAACATTGAGGGCAGTTAGCATTATAAGTGAAATAAAGAATTTTTTCATGGGTTAAATTTTACAGTTTGCCACATCAAAGTTTGGATTTGTTAAACACTAAATCAAATATTTTTATAATTTAAGCTAATTCGGTTGCAGGTAAGAAAAAAGGCATAAAAAAACTTCTGCATTTGTCTGCAGAAGTTTTTTAAAGTTGTACTTCAGAGGAATCAATTTATCCTGAAGGGAAATACCTTGTAAAGGATAAAATCGGCCTGACTTTTTGGTGTGGGCCGGTTTTCATTGGGATATTACGGAACAAAAACGAGTCTTAAAAAAAATAGAAGTTGACTGATATCGGATTTATTTGGTTTTTCCTGGATTGGGAATTGGCTATTTTCGAAAGGATTTGGATTTCTGATTAATGTTTGTTGAACATCAATCAACTTCTGAAGCAAATATAGAAGCCGTAGAGTCCCTGTCCTATAGCACTACTGCCTGATTTTACCTATATTGTATTTACTTCCTAAATAGAAAATTCACGATTTTTTTATAACGTAAAACTCCGTGTTTATTAATTGGGTTTCTACTCGTTTGAAGCCTGAAATGGTAGTTTCTCCAATCAGCAAACCCTCCGGGGAGCTTATCTTTGTAAAATGAAAACGGTTCATATAGAAATTTCCGGTAAAGTTCAGGGGGTATTTTTCCGTGCTACCGCCAAAGAAATGGCACAGCATCATAATATTTCAGGATGGATTAAAAACAGTGAGCCGCGCAAAGTTGAAGCACTCGTTACCGGGAAAGAAGAAGATATTGAAGAATTCATTTCCTGGTGCAGGTTTGGACCTGAAAGGGCTAACGTTGAAAAGGTTATCACCGCTGGAAAAGATCTTCAAATCTTTGATAAGTTTGAGGTATTACGGTGAAGGATTTTACTTTACCAGTATCACGATGGAAGTCTGCAGACTGACCATAACAATTCTGTTATCCTCGTTATCTCGTTCTCTGAAAAGATAGTTAAATTATTGTTATATACTCATCCGTTTCTAACTGAATTTCGGTATCAAACAATTTAAACCAATTATATAGATATTTGAATAATTGGAATAATAGTTTGGTGAAATCGGGTAAAGAACAATTTCATGGATTTTCATGCTAAATTGTAATTTTTTATAAATATTTCAAATTATCAGGATGAATAAAAAATTTAAGGTTGTTAAGTTATCCGCGGTGCTTTTTCTGATTTTCAGTTTGAAAACTTTATCCGCTCAGACTTACCATTTATTGGTTGGCACCTATACTAATACAGGAAGCAAAGGGATATATGTATATAATTTCAATGCCAAAACCGGTAAGGCTTCCTGGGTCAGTAATACAGATAGTGTTGTAAACCCTTCCTATATTACCTTGTCTCACAATGGCAAATTTGTTTATGCTGTTAATGAAACCAATGGAGCTGATCCTGGTAAGGTTAGCGCCTTTTCATTTAATAATAAAAAAGGAACCCTAAAATTCCTCAACACACGATTGTCCGGGGGGGACGATCCATGTTATGTGTCTGTAACTAATGATGGCAAATGGCTTGCAGTCGCTAATTATACAGGTGGAAATGTCGCTGTTTTTCCATTAAATCCGGATGGGTCTTTACGAGCATACAGCCAGTTGATACAGGATTCAGGAAGCAGCATTAATAAGGATAGACAGGAAAAAGCCCATGTACATGAATCAGTATTTTCACCCCAAAATAAGTATTTGATAACTCCTGATCTAGGTATGGACAAACTTATGGTTTATCACTTCAACCCTTCTTTAAATAAACCCCTCAAACCTTCGAACCCCATATATGTAGTTACACCTTCAGGAAGTGGCCCGAGGCACATTGTATTTCATCCAAATAAGAAATTTGCCTATCTGATTCATGAACTGAGCGGAACAGTAACTGCATATAGTTATCAAAATGGGAAATTCAAACAATTGCAGGAACTTCCTACGCACCCGGATGGTTATAAAGGAACGATTGGGAGCGCAGAAGTTCAGATATCGCGGGATGGCAGGTTCTTATATGCTTCCAATCGAGGTGATGAGAATACTATTACTATATTTTCGATAAACCCTTCTACCGGCAAATTAAAATTAATAGGTTACCAATCCGTTCTAGGTAAAGCGCCCCGTAATTTCATTATTGACCCAACAGATAATTATCTATTAGTTGCCAACCAAGATAGCGATAATATAGTTATATTTAAGCGGGACAAGAAAAATGGTTTATTGAAGGTAGCAGGCGACCAAATTCATTTGCCTAAGCCTGTATGCCTTCAAATGATTAAAATAACTCCTAATTAAACTATTTGGATTAGAATAAGTCAATAATATGATTTTTTATTTAACACTTGAAATTACAAGTGGCGATAGAAAAGAATTAAATTTGATAATGGATTTCAAAAAAAATAAGTATGAAAAAAATTATGCATATTTTACTCGTTGCAGGGCTAACTGCAGGAGTATTTAACATTGCTGAAGCACAACGCGGCCGCAGTAGCGGCGGCTCTTCAGGAAGCAGTAGGGGAAATGTATCCTCATCAAGATCATTCTCTGGTAATTCTGCAAGGCCCTTCTCCGGTAATTCTGGTGTTAGGAGTAATTCTTTTGCAACAAGTCAGAGGGCACCCATGACACCTTCTTCTGCAAGAGGCATAAACAGCCGAACCTATCTGCAAAGCAATTCGTTCAATAGTAATGCCAGGGGTCGGCAAAATTTTAATAACGTTGCCAGTTCCAGGATAGCTACAAATCGACCAACCGCAGGTTATAGTGGCGGATTCCGGAATAGCTATTACAGGACCGGATATAGTAATTCAAATTACAGGGGATTTGGTTTTATGCATGGCGACCGATATACTTTTCTTCCAAGAAATAGTATTTCAGTCTATTATGGTGGATTTCCTTATTATTACTGGGGCGGATTATTCTACGGTTATTATGGAGGATTTTATCAGCCTATATTTCCCCCGATCGGAATCCGTGTAGGGTTTCTGCCTTTCGGTTATACATCTTTTTACCTGGGAGGTTATCCATACTATTATTACAATGGAATTTACTACAGGCAATATGATGACAACAATTATGAAGTGGTTGATCCGCCGATGGGAGCTTCTGTTTATAGCTTGCCTGAAGGTGCAAAATCAATAATAATTAATGGCGAAAAAATGTATGAGTTGAATGGAACTTATTATAAAGAAGACAGGGATGCCAAAGGCCAGACCATCTATACAGTTGTTGGTAAATATGGCCAAATAAATAATACTGATAACAATGGATTAAATACTCCTGGTAATAATGGAGCATATCCCCAGGATAACAATAGCGGGATGACTCCACCACCTGCAGCAAATCCAAATATCGGCACGCCTAACAATAACGATTACAACCCAAATGTCCCTCCTCCCTCATCAAATTTACAAATAGGAGATGTAACCAATCAATTGCCGCAGGGTTCAAAATTGGTTACCATAAATGGCGAACAAATGTATGTGACTCCGGATAATATGTTTCTTAAAGATATATCGGAAGGTGGATCTGCTCAATATAAGGTGGTAGGAAAATAATTTTGAACTTGAATATTTGCAAAATTAAAGCCGGTGAATTCCGGCTTTATTTGTGTCAATCCTTTGAAGGGTTTAAAACTGAAATACTTTTTACAAAAAAACCCACCTCGGAAGAAGTGGGTTAATTAAAAAAAATCTATTTGATTAAGTAAGTGTCAGAAACTTTTGGGAAAGGAAACCAGAAAAATGAAATCCCGATATTTACTCAGGCTTTTTCTTCTTCCAGCTTTACGCCATTTTTATATTCTCCCAGGATAACAACTTTCTTAAATCGGGAGTATTGCTTTGCAGCAAGTTCCATAGCTGCTTCTGTTTCGCTTCTCAACTTCAGGCCCTTACCATCAGGAGTATTATATATTTCGATATAAAAGCCATCTCTTAAAGTTATCGCTCTTTCTCTTGGTCTTCCTGTTCTCATTTTTTATTTGTTTTTAATTATTAATTATATTGATCAGAATTTTTTTTACTCTGAATTGCTCTAAATATATTGATTAAATTACAATATAACAGCCTTTTTGTTTAAAATAAAAATATATATTTATAATAATAGGAACTTAACAACATATTCACAATGTTTAAACAAATGTGAATAAAACTTAATAAACCTAACTGGCCGACAGCTTTTTTATTTTAGTACCTGTATAATTCAGGTTTATATGGACCTTCTTTAGGAATTCCCAGGTATTTGCTTTGTTCTGCGGTTAGTTCTTCAAGCTCCACGCCGATTTTTTTCAAATGGAGACGCGCTACCTTTTCATCAAGATGCTTGGGTAGAACATATACTTTATTTTCATATTTGTTAACATGCAACCACAATTCGATTTGAGCAAGTACCTGGTTTGTAAATGAATTACTCATTACAAAACTTGGATGACCGGTAGCACATCCGAGGTTCACCAAACGACCTTCTGCAAGAATAATAATGTCTTTTCCTTCTAAAGTATATTTGTCAACTTGAGGCTTTATGGTGTCTTTGGTTTTGCCATAATTTTTATTAAGCCAGGCAATGTCAATTTCTATATCGAAGTGCCCGATATTGCAAACAATAGCCTTATCCTTCATCGTAAGAAAATGTTCTTTTCTTATCAGATCTCTGCACCCTGAAGCTGTTACAATAATATCCGCTTCTTTTACAGCGTCAATCATCTTTTTTACTTCATACCCATCCATGGCGGCCTGCAATGCACATATAGGGTCAATCTCTGTAACTATCACCCTTGCACCTGCTCCACGTAAGCTCGCAGCAGAACCCTTGCCCACATCACCATAGCCACCTACTACAGCTACTTTTCCGGCCATCATTATATCTGTAGCTCTTCTTATCGCATCTACAAGACTTTCTTTGCATCCATATTTGTTATCAAATTTCGATTTGGTTACAGAATCATTGATATTGATAGCGGGAATAGGTAATGTACCTTTTTCCATCCTTTCATATAACCTATGTACACCTGTAGTAGTTTCTTCTGACAAGCCTTTCAAATTCCGGATAAGTTCAGGATATTTATCAAATACCATATTTGTGAGGTCGCCACCGTCGTCAAGTATCATGTTTAACGGACGGTCAGCGCTTCCGAAGAATAATGTTTGTTCAATACACCAGTCACTTTCTTCCTGGGTTTGTCCTTTCCATGCAAAAACGCCAATCCCTTTAGCAGCAATTGCCGCCGCCGCCTGGTCCTGGGTAGAGAATATGTTACAAGAACTCCATTTAACTTCAGCGCCTAATTCTAATAACGTTTCAATCAATACTGCAGTTTGAATGGTCATGTGCAAACATCCTGTTATCCTTGCTCCTTTTAATGGCTTTGCTTTACCGAATTCTTCTCTTAGAGACATTAACCCGGGCATTTCAGCCTCAGCTAATTTAATTTCTTTACGGCCCCATTCAGCAAGGGTCATATCTTTTACCTTGTATTTAAGGCTGAAATCAATGTTTGTTTTCGTAATTGTTGCCATATGTCGTTTTTTGATTGCAAAAGTAAAGGTTTGTAGAATAAAATCCTATTGATATGAATAAATTTGGAATAAAATAGGTATTTTTGATCTTATTTCAGGATAAGTGTAAAAATTGACATGCCAAAAGTGATCAAAAAAGAAAAAACATTAAGTTCACCTGTTAGGCTGGATAAGACTGATATGGAAATTTTAAGGCTTTTACAGGAAAATGCCAGGATAACTATTAAGGAAATATCTGCCAAGGTACACCTGAGTACTACTCCGGTGCATGAACGCATAAAGAGGATGGAGGAGTCCGGTGTAATCAGGCAATATGCGACACTCGTAGACAATACCAAGATTAATAAAGGGCTAATGGTGATTTGCTATGTATCACTTAAACAACATAGTAAAAATGCCGGTGTGGAATTCATAAAATCAATGCATGACTTTAATGAAGTGGTAGAGTGCTTCAGCATTTCCGGTGAATTTGATTTTATGCTAAAGGTGATTTGTGAAGATATGAACCGGTATTATGATTTCCACATTAACAAATTGAGCCAGATAGAAAATATGGGTCATGTTCAAAGCATATTTGTTATGGGAATAATAAAAGATACCCACCAGTTGGTCTATTAAATCGCTTTAAATGATATTTCCTGCAAATCCTTTCAAAGTTTCCTCATTATCTTCCTCATTTTATCCTCCAATCATCTTTAAAAACTCTTCTTTTTTTCGGCGGGAAACATCAATTAATGTTCCATCCTGAAGCATAACATGCCCCCCCTGGCTGCGGATATATTTTTGAATAAAATTAAGATTGATAAGATGAGAATTATGGATCCTGTAAAAATTATATGGTGACAACATCTCTTCAAAATCCTTTAATATTTTGGTAACTGTAATACTTTTATTTTCAATCATAAAAATTTTGCTGTAATTGGATTTTGATTCTATATGCATAATATTTTTTATTGGGATAAAATCTATCCCTTCTGATGTTGAAATGGCAATTTTATCTTCCTGGCTTCTTTGATCGCTTAATGATTTTTTGAGGATATCAATTTTTTCTTTTGTTTGTTTGTGAAGGCTCTTGCTTAAGCGTTCAACCGCCTGCTGCAGTTCCTCTATGCCTATGGGTTTTATTAAGTAATCGAAAGCGCTGATGCGAATAGCATCAATGGAGTAGTGATTGTATGCTGTAGTAAATATAATGTCAAAATCGTATTCCCCAAGTTCTTCAAGCATCCTGAATCCGCTCATCCTGGGCATTTCAATATCAAGGAATACCACATCAGGCTGAAATTGTTTTATCAGCATTATTCCCTCCTCAGGATTTTGGGAAACCGCGACAATTGAAACATCGGGACAAAAACCTTCCAGTTTATTCTGGAGATTTTGTAAACTATTTAATTCATCATCTATTAAAATAACTCTTATCTTTTCCATTTTATACAGTTTTTAATTTTACCTCAACCCTGGTTCCTGCAGACTTGTTATCTGAGTCGAATAAGTCAGTAATCTTGATTTGCCAGTTTGAATTTTCTTCATGGTTAAATAAATGTATCCTGTCTTCCGAAATTTTTAGCCCTAAACTTACATGGTGAAGTTTGTTTATTTTTTTATAGGATTCGGCCTGAGTTCTTCCAATGCCATTATCTTCAATGGTGTATTTGATAAAATCTTTTTCTAAAGCCACTCTAATAATTAATTGCAAGTCATTTTTGTCGCTGTGGGCAATTCCATGTATGATGGCATTTTCAACATACGGCTGAATTAACAGTGAAGGAACGATATAATCTCCATCCATAAGCTGGGAGTCTATAACCTCTTTGTATTGGAATTTATTATTAAAACGCATTTGTTCAAGTTCAATATATAATTTTAATGCTTCCATGTCTAATGGTACGGTAGTTAATTCATTCCGGCTGCTCTCCAAAATGATACGTATTAGTAAGGCAAATTTGTGCAGGTAATCGCTCGCCTTTCTTTTTTCATTCTGCATCATAAAATTTTCGATACTATTCAGGCTGTTAAAAATAAAATGAGGATTCATCTGAGCCCTGAGCGATTGTATTTGCGATTCTGCGATTTTTTGTTTCAGGGCAAATTCAGTTCTTTTCTTTTTAGACTCAATTTGGTTATAAATGAATGTAGCTATAACCACGGTAAGAATTAAAAGAATAATAAAAGCGAATAACAATGCATTTTTAAATATGAGCTGTTTTTTTTGCAATTTAGAAAGTTCCAGTAAATGGGCATTCTCTATTTCTTTTTGTTTAATGACCCTTTCTGATTCATTTATCATCAGATTTCGCCGGATGTTGGATGAAAATAAGGAATCGAAAGCTGTGCGGTATATACGGAAATACTTTAATGAAGAATCTTTATCTTTTTTTTCTTCATATACTAATGAAAGTTGTTCTGCTGCATCTGAAATCCCAATATAATACTGCGTATTCCTGGCCAGGAGCAGAGCACTGTCAAGTAATTCTAATTTATAGGAGGTTGGTAAATTTTTCAAATATTTTGCCTTGCCAAGAAAGGCAAAATATTCATTCCTCGTATCATTTTCTATCCGGGCTTCCTCCATCGCTTTGTCAAAATAAAGATTAGCCAAATCCGTCTCGTTATTAATTGCGTGCAGTTTTGCAAAGCCAAGGTAATATTGAGACAGAATATAGCTTTCGCCGGATAAAATTGCATATGGCATTCCGGAAACCAAATCAGCATTTGCGTTCCTGTACATATTTTCTTCCAGATCACATTGTTGTAATAATTCATAATTTATAGCAACTCCTCTCCATGCATTCAATTGCTTGTTTAAAATAATTGCTTCATTTGCGTATTGCCTGCATTTATTATAATTTTTTAATGATTTGAAATTGTCGCCGATATTATTTAATGAAACTGCTTTGAGCCGCTTTGCATTACAAGCCACACCATAATCTATCGCTTTAAAAAATGCATTATTGCTCGCCTCAAAATTTGCGGAATTATAGAGTAAAATCCCAATATTTATCTGGGCAAGTGATTTCCCGAATGTAAAATTCAAACTGTCACTAAGGTGAGATACTCTTTCGTAATAAGAAAATGATTGCTTTACGTCTTTTTCACTCAGGCGATAACTTATCCGATGTAATGTTTGAATATATTGAGAATCGATGGCAGGATGTTCTGAAATCCAGTTCTTAAGGCTATCCACAAATTTCGCCTGCCCAAAAATTTTGGTAGTCAAAAGAATTGTTAAGAGGCATATTATTTTTGCTTTGGCCATAATCAGTACCGGAAATTAAAAATAAACCTGTGATATCGGAAGTTTTGGGGTTAATAAATGCATCAAAAAAAAGCAAGGAGATTTCTACCTCCTGTATTTATTATTGAATAAGGGTTTAAATATGAACCAAAAAGAATCTTTAAATGAAAAAATAAATCTACTTCAAAACTTGCAAGAATTCGTGGAAGCTTACCTGCTAAAAATAATTTTATCTAATATACTTCCAATTCTCCTGGGAAAAATGGCCATTTAATAAATGGCATTATGCCTTTAGTTTATGGCAAGATTTGCTAATTAATTGGGATGGAAGACATGATTCAGCAAAGTCCCAGTTCCATAATGTAATCATTCATGAAATAGCCTTTGCCGATATCGATATCCTCTTCCCCGGTTATAAAAAATCCTTGTTTTTCATAGAAGAATCTGGCCTTATTATTTCGATTAACATTTAATTCAAGTTTTCTTCCTCCCAATTGTTTTGCACCTTCAATTACATTTTGTAACAGAAATTTTCCTGTCCCGCTTCCTTGTTCCTGCGGCAAGACATAGATTTTATGCAGCCGGATGATATTCATATCGGGTTGTTTGGGGGAGAAGGAGGCAAAACCTACAGGCTTATTTTTATTGAGAACCAGAAGAAAATGATGATGAAAGTCTTTTATTTGAATTTCCAGGGAAGGAATACTGTAAAATCTGTCAAGCATATAACGTAGCTGTTCAGGAGATAAAATAGTGCCGTAGGCTTCAGGCCAAATTATATAAGCAAGATCCCTGATAATTGGAATATCCTCCATTGCAGCTTGCCTGATGGATTTCATTTATTGAATAAATATTTTTAAATCAGGGGCATAAAAAATCCTGTTTGTCTCATCTTTTACAAGTATATCAAAGAAATATATTTCTTCATTTTTTTGAAAACCACCTTTCAGGTTGTCTATCCAGACTTGAGGGAGCGGAGTTGTATGGAACATATCTGCAACGGTAGTGTAAGTGGCGTTTTTTCTCCCGGTTTCTTCATCCTGTATTTCACCTCTTTTCTCATAAAGAAATTGGTATGAATCGATTTTATAAATATTTTTTTTAACATCCATTATTTTCAGTGTTAAGCCAATCAATTGGGACGCTTCATCAATAGTAACCGTATCACCGTTTGAACGAATGCCCAAAAAAGTCTTAACAACCGGAGGCTTAAATTTCTTAATTTTTGTGATTACCGGACTTTGGGAAAAAGATATCAGGTGAAATCCAAAGGTTAAGGAGAAAATAAATACATACTTCAATATTTTTTTCATGATAATGGTTTTGGCAGATGCATCGTAATCATTCTGCTTCAAGATAAGGATGACAGACTTTGTTTAATAGCAAGAATCTTTGCTTCAGCATCTGATTTCTTTTTACGTTCCAACTCTATTACCTCTTCCTTTGCATTTTTTACAAATCTATCATTACTTAATTTTTTCTCAATGGCATTTAGGAATCCTTTAAGATAATCAAGATCCTTTTGTAATTTTTCTTTTTGAAATTTATAGTCTATTTCAATATTGGCTTCAATATAGATCTTTTCTTTTCCCGAGACTATAGAAATGATTGAGTTTTCAGGTGGTGATGAAAACCTGATGCTCAAGGCATTTGCCTGCTTCATGAGAATATTGTCAATATTTTGATAGTTTTTTTTGTTATCAGTTTCTATAAAGAGTTCAATAGTCTCTTTCGGTTTGATGTGGTGTTTATGTCTTGCATCGCGAATTGCAGAAATAAGGTCCTTCAAAATTTCACCCTGTTTTAAAATTTCCTGGTTAAAATCTTTTGTCCGAATGAACTGTTTTACCATAAGGTCATCATCTTGTTCTTTTAGGTGATGATAGATTTCTTCAGTAATAAATGGCATGAAAGGATGCAGTAATTGAAGTAACTCTTCAAAAAAAGTAACGGTTTTTAAATAAATATGGCTTGAAATTTTTTGTTCAAAATTTGGCTTTATCCACTCAAGGTACCAACTGCAGAAGTCGTCCCATATTAATGAATATAGCGTTTTCAGGGCTTCATTAAGTTTGAAGTGGCTCATTAAGCCATCGATTTCTTTTCGCACTTCATACAACCTGTTTTCAAACCATTCTATTGCAAAATTACTTTCCGAAGCTGGCACATTGACCAAAGTATGTTCACGTCTCTCAGACCACATCTTCACCAATTTCAAAGCATTCCATAATTTGTTATTAAAAAATTTTCCCTGCTCAAGACTTGCTTCATCAAATAAAAGATCATTCCCGGCAGGAGAAGAAATCATGATCCCAAACCGGACAGCATCTGCCCCATACTCATGAATTAGATGCAGCAGGTCAGGGCTGTTGCCAAGGCTCTTGCTCATTTTTCTTCCCTGCTTATCTCGAACCATACCGGTAAAATAAACATCACCGAAAGGTTTCTCATTCATGTATTCCATTCCGGCCATGATCATCCGGGCCACCCAGAAAAAGATGATGTCCTGCCCTGTAACAAGCACAGAGGTGGGATAATAATATTTTATGTCTATATTACCCGGATCTGTAACTCCATTAAATACTTCGATTGGCCATAACCAGGATGAGAACCAGGTATCCAAAACATCTTCGTCTTGCTTTAAATTATTATTGTTGATTGAATATTGATTTTTGTAAAATTCCCTTGCCTCTTCTGCATTTTCAGCTACTACAAATCTTCCTTCTTCATCATACCAAGCTGGAATTTGTTGTCCCCACCAAAGCTGGCGACTGATACACCAATCTTTTACATTTTCCATCCAGTATTTGTAGGTTGCCAAAAATTTATCGCCGGGGTGAATGTTAACTTTCCCGGAGGCAACAGCTTCCAATGCGGGTTTGGCCATCTCTTTCATTTTCACGAACCATTGGGTTGAAATCTTCGGCTCTGCTACAGAGTTTGTTCGCTGGCTGAAACCTAACCTGGTAGTATATTCTTCCTCTTTAATTAATAAGCCCTTTGATTTCAGTTCTTCTACAATTTTTTTCCTTGCAGTGAAGCGATCTTCACCAACATAAATCTGTGCGGATTCGCTCAGGGTACCATCTTCATTTAAAGTATCTACAACAGGTAGGTTATATTTGAGACCAATATTGTAGTCGTTTATATCATGTGCTGGTGTAATTTTTAATATTCCTGTTCCAAAATCCTTATCAACATATTCGTCAAATATTACCGGAATTTCTTTATTGATCAAAGGAACTTTTACTTTCTTTCCTTTCAAATTCACATATCTCTCATCACCAGGATTGGCGCATACTGCTGTATCGCCCATTATTGTTTCAGGTCGCTGGGTGGCAATAACTACATATTTGAGGCTATTGGCTTCGGAAGGTTCGTTGACGTCTAAATCAACTAATTCATACTTTATATAGTATAACTTACCAGTTACTTCCATATACTCCACTTCTTCATCACTTAAAGCTGTTTTTGCTGCGGGATCCCAATTGATCATTCTGGCACCGCGATAAATGAGTCCTTTTTTAAAAAGATCAATAAAAACTTTTATGACGGCTTTGTAATAATGCTCATCCATCGTAAAGGTTACCCGGGACCAATCTACGCTGCATCCAAGCTTTTCGATTTGGTTGTAAATGATGCTTCCGTATTTTTCCTTCCATTCAAAAGCATATTTCAAAAATTCCTCTCTTGAAAGATCATTTTTGTCTATTCCTTTTTCTCTCTTCAACATATCGGCTACTTTGGCCTCGGTAGCTATTGATGCATGATCACTCCCCGGCACCCAGCAGGCGTTGAAACCGCTCATTCTTGCTTTGCGAACCAATATATCCTGAACTGTTTCATTCAAGGTATGACCCATATGGAGTACACCTGTAACATTTGGAGGAGGAATTACCACGGTAAATGCAGGCCGATCATTGGGCTCACTTTTGAAATATCCTTTTGAAAGCCAATGCCTGTACCACCTATCTTCAACATGAGCAGGTATATAATTTTTACTTAATTCCATAAATTCTAAACCAAATTTGTATAACCTGCAAATGTAATAAAAACATGATGCACGATATAACTAAGAAAGTTAGTAAGTTTACAGTCTAAAACAATTTTTTGTTATACGCTATTGTCGATATCGAAACTACTGGGGGATATGCTGCAGCAAATGGGATTACCGAAATTGCCGTTATCGTCAGTGACGGAAAGAAAGTAATAAGAAACTTTCACACATTGCTTAATCCTGTTTACACAATTCCAAAATATGTAGAAGCTTTAACAGGCATTACCAACGAAATGGTGGAGTACGAAAGACCTTTCAGCAGTATTGCTGATGAAATTATTGAATTATTACATGGTAAGATTTTTGTAGCCCACAATGTGAATTTTGATTATTCCTTTGTGAAATATCAACTGGCAAAAGCGGGTTATGAACTGAATTGTAAAAAGCTTTGCACGGTGAGACTGAGCAGGCAAATATTGCCCGGGGCGCCAGGCTATGGACTTGGAAAAATTTGCAAACATCTCGGAATTCCCATTGAAGAAAGGCACCGGGCTCATGGCGATGCTCATGCCACAGCAATATTGTTTCATCATTTATTGAAATTTGATAAGAAAGGAATAATAGAATCTATGCTTAAGACAAAAAGCAAAGAACAATTTTTGCCTCCGAATATTCCTTCAGAATTGATCAGGCAATTGCCCCAGCAGCCCGGCGTATATTATTTTCATGATAAAAAGGGAAAGGTGATCTATGTAGGCAAGGCAAAAAGCCTTGCGAAAAGAGTAAACAGCCATTTTTCTAATAACAAACCAAACAGGCAAAAGCAGGAATTTTTAAAGAAGATATATAACATCAGTTATAAAACCACTGCTACCGAACTGATGGCTTTTATCCTCGAAAGTATCGAGATAAAGAAAATATGGCCGGAGCAAAATCATAGCCAGAAAAGGTTTGAGCCAACTTTTGGACTTTATTCATTTGAAGACAGAAAAGGTTATATGCGATTGTGCATAGAAAAAAAGAAAAAGAATTTAAGACCTCTCTACACTTTCAATCTTATTGCTGAAGGCCATGGTTTATTGCAGAAATTAATGCAACAGTTTCAATTATGTCCGAAGCTTTGTTTTTTGCAGGCTGAAAATATTCCCTGTCAATTGTTACATGAAAAGAAATGTCATGGTGCATGCGAACAACAGGAAAGCGCAAAGGATTATAACAAGCGCGTGGCAGAATGTATCCGGCATCTGGATAAAGAATTACCAAGTTTTGCCTTGATCGATAATGGGCTGGGGCAGGAAGAGCAAAGTTGTATTCTGATGGAAAAGGGAAGATTTTACGGAATGGGATATGTTCCTGCTGATATCTCTATAACCACTATTGAGGAACTTAAATACCGCATTACTCCATATGCTGAAAATGATTATATACGTGGCCTAGTTTATCAGCATGCTGCCCGTTATCCCTTTAAAAGAATATCATTCGGAGGTTAGTTGTTGAATTAGTTTTGAAAATTCTTTTCTTGGAATAAATTCAGAGCCGAGACTTTCCAGGTGAGGAGTATAAACCTGGCAATCAATCAACTTTATTCCGTTTTTTTGTAATGCCTGGACATAATTTATGAAAGCGAACTTACTGGCATTAGTCTGGTTTGTAAACATACTTTCTCCAAAAAATACTTTCCCAATCATTACTCCATATAACCCTCCGGCAAGTTCACTATGATACCATGTTTCTGCACAATGGGCGAAACCTTTTTCAAATAATGAAGTGTAAGCATATTCAATTTCATCACTAATCCACGTGCCGAGTTCACCTTTTCTTTTAACTAGGCGGCAGCTTTTTATTATTTGCGAAAAATCTTTATCAATTGAAAATGTAAATTCATTGCTTTTCAAAACCTTTTTCATACTGGCGGAAATTTTTAATTTTTCCGGAAATAATACGAATCTCGGGTCCGGGCTGTACCAGCAAATGGGCTCACCTTCATTGTACCAGGGGAAAATGCCAAGTTTATATGCTTTCAACAAAGTTTGCGGCAAAAGGTTTCCGCCAATCGCAAGCAATCCGTCAGCATCCGCTAATTCAATATCAGGAAAATGTGATTGATCTTCTAGTAAAAAAAATGGCATCAATAAATTGTTAGGGTGTATCGGAATTTTTTTGAAAGAGGCTGAAAGATGCAATCATCAGCGAATAAAATTCTTTGGAAAATTTTTCAATACTCTGAAAGTTGCTCCACGGTAGCACCTATCCCACGTTCTGTAATTGAATCGCACATGGGTTTCAGATATTCATAGGAACCTTCTTTTACAGCATATTTCCCTTTTGTATGTATTAACATGGCACATTGTTCAGCCTGCTCTTCAGAATGACCACAAATTTCTACCAAGGTGGTAATAACCCATTCAAATGTGTTCACTTCATCATTCCAAACGATCAACTGGCAACCGCCCTCTTCATCCGTCATTAGGTCGGTTTCAATGAATTCTTTTAAATGTGGTTTTGTTTTTTCCATCAGAAACCTATTTTGCAAAATTACAATTTTAAAATTTTAACTGTATGCACAGCCAAATGAAAAAATATCCTGGCAAAAAATTGATAGAGGCGATTAAGTAAAAGAAGTCCCTGGATGGGAGTTAATTCTGGTCAAAAAAGACCAATAAGACAGGGTATTCTTAAAGGAAAACCGGAGAAGCTGGAAATTAAATTTCAAATTGACAATGCTTTCATATCGTCAAGTATACTGTTAGCCCTGTTAAGGGCATCTTCAAAAGAAGTTGCGATGTTTGCCTTACCAATTGTAAATACTAACCTTGATTTTTTGAGCTCATCCATTACCTGTTCACTGGTGACACCTGATAAAATAATTTTTGAACTCCGGTTTTCTGTTTCCTTACATACTTCCATTAAGACTCGGATTCCGGTTGCATCTATGATAGGCACTTGTCGCATCCGGATAATCAGCACTTTGGGCGTTTTTTCAATTAATTTAATAGCATCCTTAAACTTGTATGCTGCACCAAAAAAAAGCGGCCCAGTTATTTCAAATACCGCCACTTCCCTGGGAATCTTATAATTGCTAATGGAATTCTTATCAATATTATCACCCTGGTCATCAATCTGGCTTGTTAATATGTTGACATTGCTGAATTTTATCATTTTTCGCATAAACAGGAATGCAGCGAGTACCATACCTACTTCTATTGCAACTGTCAGATCAATTACAACCGTAAGTAAAAACATGGTGAGTAATACTGCGACATCACTTCGCGGGCCTTTCAGGACTGATAAAAAATTTTCCCATTCGGTCATGTTATACGCTATCACTACCAATATAGCTGCCAGTGTCGCCAGCGGGATCAGCGAGGCCCACTTTCCGAAAAACAAGAGAATTAAGAACAATGTAATTGCATGAATCATTCCTGCGACTGGCGTCCGGCTTCCGTTTTTTATGTTAGTAGCTGTGCGTGCGATGGCTCCGATAGCAGGAATGCCTCCAAACAGAGAGGAAAATATATTTGCAGTTCCCTACGATATTAATTCCATATTTGACCGGTGATTACCTCCAATCATTCCATCTGCTACAACAGCAGATAATAATGATTCAATACCACCAAGTAATGCTATAGTAAATGCAGGCCTTATCAGGTTTTTAATAATTGTAAAATCCAAATGTGGTATCACCGGAGATGGCAGTGATGAGGGAATTGCGCCAAACCTGCTTCCAATAGATTCAACAGGCAAATGTAAAAGTTGCACTACAACAGTAGTAACCAAAATAGCTATTAACGACCCGGGAATTTTATGCGTTACTTTCGGCCAAAACAGGATAATGACTATCGCTGAAACAGCAATCAAAAGTGTATAAAGATTTAATGAATGAAAATTCAGGATGTAACTCTTCCATTTATCAATAAAATCTGCAGGTACAGCCCCCATTTTTAATCCAAAAAATTCTTTTATTTCAGAAGAAAATATAATAAGAGCAATACCACTTGTAAATCCGATGATTAAAGGATGAGGAATAAACTTAATAACACTTTCAAGCTTTGCAAAGCCCATAATAATGAGCATTACACCTGCAATAAATGTGGCAATGATCAGTCCATTTATTCCATATTGTTGAACAATTCCATATACTATTACAATGAAGGCACTTGTTGGTCCGCCTATCTGAACCTTACTTCCGCCTAAGGCAGAAATAATAAAACCACCTATTATAGTTGTGTATAACCCTTTTTCTGGAGAAACTCCGGATGCATAGCAATTGCAATAGCAAGTGGTATTGCAACGATCCCGACTATGAGACCTGCTATCGCATCTTTCCCGAATTGTTGGCTGTTATAAGTCTTTAGAGTATCAAATAATTTTGGCCTTAACATGTTCAGATAAAAATTAAAACAAAGTGCTTTGCTGTAAGCATTTGGCGTATTCTGGAAGTTTATCTTATCTATCCCTAAATACCTAAATAATAATGCAAATTATTATTATACCTTAACATTCAGGAGAAATATTTGAATTGAGAATCAGGAACAGCGGATGATATAAATTTTTTTGAATACCCTACGTCTCTTATATTTGCACTCCCCAAAATAAAGGGAGCATAGCTCAGTTGGTTTAGAGCATCTGCCTTACAAGCAGAGAGTCCGCGGTTCGAACCCGTGTGCTCCCACCTGATAATCAGCCACTTATGACGTTT
>OBLU010001898.1_pt1 | contig 19310 bp, 18 predicted proteins | sample 1518681 | NCBI WGS metagenome assembly OBLU01 (sample SAMEA3539304, study PRJEB22396) | soil metagenome | biome: tundra; feature: field; material: soil | place: USA | collected 2010-05 | depth 0.15 m | reverse complement strand
CGGCATCAGTTCGGAATCGCGATCGCCATCACCTCGGAACGCTGATCGCCATCGCCGGAATACGCACCACGTGGAAGCCAACAACGGATTGTGGGGAGGGCTTTCCGGCGGACGCATCTGCGAACTGGGGAAATCCGATCTCTTTCCCTCGCGGTGCCTCGGCTTCCAGAAGGTGACCACGCACGACAAGCGTGTGCAGGTGAAGACCTGGCTAGGGGGCTGGTATCCCGCAGAAGTGGAAGGGTGCGACTGCAAATCGATTAGCGATATCGGCAAAGGCAAACACACCTTCCTGAAAATCGGTGCGTTCAACTTCGAAGCTGTAAAATATGCGCTCATCGACCACATCAACCGGCTCGCAACCACCCCCCCCAAGATCGATCATTCCCATGTGACCCGAATCGCGTTCGAAGGGGATAAACTCAACGGTCGAGTCGTTAATCTGTCGCCCGAGCTCAATACGTTCATCGGCATCCGGGGGAGCGGGAAATCCACGATACTGGAGGCTCTCCGCTTTGCTCTGGATATCAGTTTCGGCAAGAATGCCGCAGATCGCGAGTATAAAGAAGGCACGATAAAGCATGCGCTCGCCAGTGGTGGGAAAGTAACACTCACAGCCGTTGACCGGCATGGAAATGAATACGAGGTCCGCCGGATCGTTGGCGAGCAACCGGACGTATATGTCGGGGGCAAACTGCAACCCGGAATCAACATCCGTGAAACCGTCATTCACAAGCCGATCTATTTTGGACAGAAAGATCTCTCGAATACGGGGCAGGGCTTCGAAAACGACCTAGTCGAGAAGCTCGTCGGCGAAAGACTCACAGACGTGCGACACACGATCGCCGTGCAGCGTCAAGCGGTGGTAGAGCTCACCCGTCGTTTGCAAAAACTCTCGGAGGTCGGCGAGAAGCAAAAGGAGTACCAGGCCAAAAAGCAGGACGCCGAGTTTCGCCTGAAGGTATTCAAGCAACATGGCGTGGAAGAGAAGCTCCAGAAGCAAGTGCTATTCGAGCAGGATGCGCGGGCGGTCAAAGACCTTAGCGATTTCGTTTCCGGTTACATACAGGAACTCGACGAGTTCATTGCCCAATATGCGGACGAGTTCGCCAGCCGGCGTAAATACGTCTCGAAGCAGAATGCCGATTTTTTTGCCCAGGTATTCGCCGCCTTCGACCGCATCGCGCAGGGATTCGCGGAAATCAACAAAATCGCTACGCTGGCGAAGGCAGGCTCGACGGAGCTGAAAGGGAAGGTCAAAGACTTCGCGGCGCTCAAGACAGCCCTGAAGGAGGAGTTCGCCGAAATCGCACGCAAACTCTCTGAAGAGTTGAAATCCAGCGGTGTGACTGCGATCGAGCCGGATGAATTCCTGAAGCTGCGAAAGACCATCGAAAATGCCACGCAACTCCTAGCCGCTCTCGCGAAAGAAAGAGAGCAGCAGGCAGCGCTTAGAACCCACCTTCTCGCGGCGCTTACTGAGCTTAATGATCAGTGGCATCAGGAGTTTAGGTTGATAAAACAGCAGCTGGACTTAATCAACCAGCAGGAGACGGCTCTCCAGATCGAGATCGACTACAAGGGAGACAAATTGGCCTTCCTCAAGTACATCAAGGATCTGTTCCGCGGAAGCAAGCTGCGCGAAACCACGTTGAACGAGCTCGTAAATTCATTTGCGGATGGGGCGGCGATGTACCGCGAATTCGAAAAGGTCAAAAATCTTGTCGGCGCTTCTGCCGGGACCTTTGAGGAGTACTTCCAACAGAACCTCAGCGCGCTGCTGACGTGGCAAGTACCCAATTCCTACGTTATCAAGTATCACGGAAAGCAGCTCAAACAGCACTCGCTTGGCCAACGGGCGTCGGCACTCATATTGTTCGTGTTAAGCCAGAGAGACAACGATCTCGTCATCATCGATCAGCCGGAAGATGACCTCGATAACCAGACGATCTATGAAGATGTTATCAAGCTCGTGAGGAAACTGAAGCCGGATATACAGTTCATCTTCGCCACGCACAACCCGAATATTCCCGTTCTCGGCGACGCCGAACAAATTATCGCGTGCACTTACACGGACGATTCAATAGAGACGATGGTAGGTAGCATCGATTCGCCACCGCTGCAGGAAGCCATCGTCAGCATAATGGAAGGCGGCAGCGAGGCCTTCCAACGTCGTAAAGAAATCTATCAAATATGGAAACGGCAGAACTCCTAGAAACAATCTCGCGCGGTGAGGATACCCGTCATCAGTTCAAAGCGGATGCCACCAATGCTAATGGACTGGGGGCGGAAATTGCTGTTTTTGCGAACGCCTCCGGTGGCCAAATATTCATAGGCGTTGCTGACGATGGAACAATGCAAGGATTGGGCGCCCCAGATGTAGCGCGCATCAACCAGCTTGTGGCAAATGCGGCATCGAATTGTATCCGGCCTCCCATAAACCCCGTGACCGAGAATGTCCCAGTGGCGGGCGGAGTCGTGATAGTTCTTTCGATTCCGGAAGGACTCAGCAAACCCTATACAGATAACGCAGGCGTGATATGGGTTAAGAGCGGGGCCGAAAAGCGCCGGGTCACAGCGCGAGAGGAAATGCAACGCATGTTCCAGAGCTCGCAGCTCATTCACGGAGACGATATCCCAGTGGCGGGAACGTCCGTCGCCGACATTGATCTCGAAAACTTCCGGCGATTCTTCAGATCGCGATTCGAGCAGGAGCTTGACGAGCAGAATCTCTCCTTGGCTCAGGTGCTTACAAACATGCGGCTTTTAAGCGATGAAAGGTTAACGGTTACAGGGATCTTGCTGTTCGCGAGGGATTCGGCAACGCTGCTTCCTGCATTCCATATCAAGGCTGTGTCCTATCCTGGCACAGACATCCACGCGACTAGCTATTTAGAGAGTGCCGACATCACAGGCCGTATTGATGTCCAATTCGAAGGCGCGATGAGCTTCGTTCTTCGCCATCTCCGCAGAGAGCAAATGAGTCAAGGAGTCAATTCCCTGGGCGAGCTGGAGATTCCAAGGATCGCACTGGAGGAATTGCTGGCAAATGCGTTGATCCATAGGGACTATTTCGTGTCTGCACCCATTCGGATCTTTGTCTTCGACGATCACTCTGGCGGGGCTAACAATAATACCAGGTGTTTCACTGGCACCTGTGGCTTCAAAATCACCCCGGCAGGCACGCTGACCATGCTGCACAGCTTCGACTTGACGGACGGCTACAATCCCGAGGAAGGGCTGATCCAGGCCAGCGATGGCAACTTCTACGGGACAACGAGCGGGACGATCTTCAAAATCACGCCAACCGGCACGCTCACGACGCTGTACATCTGGGACAACACCGTGGGTGGCTATGGTGCGGGCCCAAACAAGCTCGTCCAGGACACCAGTGGGACCTTCTATGGGACGACCCTTCATGGGGGCAACGGTATCTACCACTACTGCGGCGGCACCTGTGGCACGATTTTCAGCCTATCTGTCGGTCTGGGCCCATTCGTCGAAGCACAGCCGGGCTCCGGCATGGTGGGAGCGGCCATCAAGATTCTGGGGACCAATCTGACCGGCGCCAGCAGCGTCAGCTTTAACGGCACGGCTGCCAAGTTCACCGTGATATCGAGTTCCGAAATCACGACCACCGTGCCCGCGGGCGCCACTACCGGCGAAGTCAAGGTGGTAACGCCCAGCGGCACGCTTTCGAGCAACGTGTCCTTCATGGTGCCATAGGGTTCGCGCTGGTCGTATCGATCCTTCGGCCAGAATCGCCGTCCATTCGACAAGTTTTACATTGAGTTTACAAGCAGTGATCCGTGATTGGACTTACTCTGGATTCGACCCATCACACGGGTGCTGGATGATCGGGAGAAAGGAGACACCCATGAGTACACGACAAGCATTCGGCGCAGTCGTCGCAACGGCCCTGACCGCCTTCTTCGCGACGATCGCTCCTGCGCAAACCCCCAGCTTTACCGGACTCGGCCAGATCCCCGGCGCCATGTCCGGCGCCGGCACCTTCCCCCAAGCCATATCCGCCGACCGCTCCACCATAGTGGGCTGGGCCTGGGTCTGCCGGAATGGCCAACCGAACTGCACTTCCGACTCCACATTCCTGATCGGCTGACTTCCCAGATCGCCGTTTCGCGAGCACGACCGCCAGCGCTCCGAGATGGAGACGTCGACGCGGAAGGGTACAGCAGAGAAATCCCCCCCTCGCTTTCATATTAGGACGGGGCCGGGATCAGCCCGGAACCCGATCAAGATTGATAAGCATCGGGCTCTGTACATGTGTGATAGGAATCACGGTTGGTGCAAGTATGATTTCGGCACTTCTTAAGGCAGTGGAATTGCTTTGAAAGCTGTTGAGGCCAAGTCACTCCTACCCACAACCCGGGAGAAGTCACAACAACGCTGCCGGAGTTATTCTGTGTATTGTGCCACACTGGCGGCCTCCTACGCCGCGCGCGCTTCAGTATGACGGGATTTACTGAACCCCAGGCGACGAAATGCGCTTTTGAACTTCGCAACGTGAGCGTTCCGGAACGGTGCAGCGCCTCGGGAGAGAGCAATTCTATGGACCTCAAGCGTGCGGGTGTGTCGGGTACAGGTGGAAATATCGATCACATAGTCCTTTTTCAACCCCTAACATAAGCTCACTCATGCCCGCAACAGTACGAACCAATGATGGCCCCCCGGGTCGGGGGTGCCATTCACCCATGGCTCGCGCTCGATCATATCCGTGATCCGGGCGCCGCGGGCGCTGCGGACGATCTCGTCAGCCGTGAAGAAATGATGAATCACCCCGCGGTCGCCGGGCTCGCTCTCCCGGACGAAGGTGCCCGGCTCGACTTCGCGGCCGAGTCCATAAGTTTTGTTGCGTGTGGATAGCAGCGTTACGAGGACGGCGCCGCCGGGAACGCAGCAGCGAATCAACTCCTGGAGTGCCCGCTGCGTGCCGCGCAGCGAGGCGTGGTACACCACATTGAAAGCGAGAACCACGCTGAAGCGCCGGTCCGGAAACGGCAAATCGAACATAGAGCCGCGCACAAACGCTGCGTACCGCAAGTTTAGGCACCGCGACCGGGCATGCCGAAGCGCTGCCATCGAATAATCCAGACCCACCGCGGAATACGCAACTGCTAACAGCGGTTCCATGTGGCGCCCGGTTCCGCAGCCTACGTCCACCGCCAGTCCCTCGGGCACGGCTACCCGGTTCAGGTACCACGAAACTTCGGGCGACGGCTGCGACCACTGCAGCCGCACGTCCTTCTCGTGCCAGAGAGATTCCCACACGCTGCCGACGCGTGCCTCTTCTGCCGCGATGGACCACGCCGGCGTTTTCATCTCACGACTTCGCTCCGAGGACCGTCCAGCGCGCCGACGAAGCGCGAAAGCGCATCGCAGAACGCCTGCGGCTGCTCGATCGGAACGAGGTGTCCCGCGTCGCGAATAACGACCAATGACGACTTGGGCACTACGGAGCGCACGAACTCGGCGGCTTGGCGATACAGAATGTCGTCCTCCGCCCCAGAGATAGCTAGCACGGGACAGCGCAGGTTGTTCAGCAGGTCGCGCGTGTTCAGGGCGGCGCGTTCGTCTCGGGTTTCATACAGCCAGGGGGCTCCGCTGAACCGGGCGATCATGTCCCGCAGCAGCTTGGCAGCCGCTGGCCGCCGGCGCGCCGGATCGAATAAGGCAAAGTTCTCCCAACGCTTCTTAGCTTCGTCAATTCCTTGGGTTTTGGCGATCTCGCTGAACGACACTGCTCCGCGGTTCCAGATCGACTCGGGGGGACGCGCGCATCCGGAGACGTAAGGGTTGACCAGCACTAGGGCCCTAGCGCGTCCGGGATGCCGAAGCGCGTACTCCACCGCCGCGGAGCACCCCAGCGAGTGGCTGCAGAGAATCGTATCGGCGCTGCTGGTTGCCTTGACGATCGCTTCCAGGTCGGCCAGCAGGCGCGCCTTCGAATAATCGGGCGGGAGACTTCCGGACATACCGTGGCCGCGCAGGTCGTACATTATTAGACGGCATCCGGCCGGAGGATTCTCCACGACATATTGCCACAGCGTCCGGTCCAGTGTGAATCCATGGATGAAGACGATGGGCTGGCCGCTGCCCGCTTCTAGGTACGCGATGGAAGCGCCATCGTCCGTGAGGAAATCCGCTCGATCGGTGAGCGTTCCCATGCGCCACTCATTTACCTTCGGTGACCCGAACCTTCAGATAGGAGTCGCCATTGCGGACTTCGGGACCTTCCAGCCCTAGGAGATAAGTCTTCCCGCCGTGTTTGAACGTGTATTCCCGGAAAGTCCTGTCGGCGAACGCGAAGTCATCTCCCAACTGCGGTGCGTACCCCGATGTAATCACATGAGCTCTCCCATCGCTGTTGACGCCCACGAAAATGAGGTCCTTGGTCTGAAACACGTCGGTGGCCTGCCCGGTGCGCAATTCGCGGTCGCCGCTGTTGATGATGGAGGGTACCTTGGGAATGTCGTCGGACTTCGGATGATTGACCCAAGCCGCCACGACCGTGGCGAGGGCAGCGAGCAACGCTCCGACGACCACCCCTATGGGAGCCAGAATGGCGGCGTTCTGGTACCATCTAGCGGCCGGCGCCGCGCCGGACGGCACCGCATCCTCGAGCGTATACGTACGGTTGAATTCGATTTCGTTGATCGCCTCGTTGAGCAAATCCAGGCAGCTCTTGACGCCCTTGATGTAATACTCCTTGACCTGCGGGTAATGCGGGCTGTCCGGAAGCTTCCGGGAGGGCTCGATGTGCTCAGAATCCTTGCTGAATGGAATATGCGCGAAGCGGTCGGCCAGGCCGGGACGAATCGCGCGCAGCAGAGCCAGAGATTCCCGGTACCACGTGCGGCCTACGGCCGAAAACGGAGGGGCCGCAATCACGTTGTCCCTCTCGTTGATCTTGTCGCGCAGTCTGTCGCTCAGCTCCTGCCCGCGTACCTCATTCGGCATGCGTTCAATCTCCCAAAAAACAGCGAGAACTAACTGAACTGGTCCTGCAGGACACGGATGTCCCCGATGATGCGTACGGGCGGATTCCAACCGGCCGGCACATCCAGTCCGGCGGCCTGCTGAACTATCTCGTGCAGGTTCACGGGGAGTAGACGGCAGGCCTCCGTCGGGGAAGCCCAGCGCACCTCGACCCACTGCGGTTCGCTCAGATGGAGCTCGCCGGCAAGCGGCGTCGCTCTGAAGTAATGAGTTGTCTTCGCCGTGGGAAGGCCAGTGCGAGGAGACCAGTATACGTCGAGCGTGCTGCCGACGCAAGCTCCCACATCGACCTCGACCACCAAGCCCGTTTCCTCGCGTGCTTCGCGCGTCGCGGTTGTAGGCAATTCCTCGCCCGGCATCCGTTTTCCCCTGGGCAGGTACCATCCGCCGTCGCAGTGCCGGAGCAACAGGACCCTTGGGTCGCCGGAAGTTCCGTCGAACAGCACGACGCCAGCGGACGTGACTGGCCGACAATCAGCGGGAGTGACATCGCCGGAGCGGAGGAGCCTGAGGAAAAGCTCCTTACTCAGACCATCGATCGGATTGCGATACGGCTCTGAACGGTCGAATTTGCGGACGTCCTCGATAGCCAGATCGTCCCTGGTCAGTTGCTGGAACGGATAGTACTCCTTCGGCCGGATACTAGCGCCCCACTCTTGGAGCCGCAGGAAGCTGTAGAGAATGTCCTCGCGCGTCTGGCCGGGAATCCCGAGCATGATGCAGGTGCGGGCCACAATGCCGTACTTGCGCAACAGAAGCACGCCGCGCTTGACAGTTTCTTCGGCGAAGCACTTATTGATGCCGGCCTGGGCGGCGGCACCAAGCGTTTCGATGCCCATACCGACTTTCCAGCAGCCGGAAGCCGCCATCTCCGCCACTAGGCCTTCGTCGAGCAGCGAGACACGGGACATGGTGCACCACCGGACCTGCCCTGGCACCGCGGCAATCGCGCGGCAGACCGAAAGCGCCCACGACCGGTTCGCTGTGAAATTCGCCGCCACGAGATTGTATTTGTCAACGTCGTCGCTGTACCGCGCCCGGATCGCCGCGATATCTCGGACAATTGCGGCCGGGGCGCGATGGATGACGCGTCGCGTGCCCGTGTAAGAGGTGCGGCAGAACGAGCAGGTAAACGGGCATCCCCGGCTCGCCAAAATACGGGCTTCCCGCTGGTGGTTCGCATTCGTTAGGGGATCGTAGTGCGGCACAGGCATCCAATCGAGAGGGGCCAGACACCAATCTTCGGGCGCGACCATCGGACCGACTGGCGTCCGCATCACGGACCCGTTGGCCCGGTAATACAGGTCCGTTAGTTGCGACGGATCGCGATGGCCCATGAGGTACTCGATATAATAGCGAACACCGTATTCCCAGTTTCCAGTATAGCAAACGGCATCAACGCCACTGTGCGCCAGCAGAAACTTCGGGTTTAATCCGCACATGCCACCAAAAGCCACGACTCGGGCGGAGCCGAGGCGTTTACAAAGATCGATGGCCCGTTGGGCCGACTCCACGTTGTATGGTTCTACCTGTACGACTACCAAGTCATACCCAATACGAAACTCCGTGGCCAGTTGGTCCCGTGATGGCTTGGCGACTGCGCCATCGAGAAGTTTGAAGTGGAATTCCGGATAACGGCGACGCAAATATCCCGCAACTGCGCCGAAATGCGAAAAGTGGCGGAAAGTGCTCAGAAAATCCCGTTGTTCCGGCGGCCACAGCAGGAGTATTCGCATACCCGTTCCTCGTGTCGCAATTCTATCATAAAGTTTACGGCGGCCGCCGGTGCCTCCCGCGCATTCCGGTGTGTCGGATCTGCATTTAAAAACCTCGTGGCCGCTCAATTTTCGACTGGAGCAACTTCGGTTATGCGCATCCATTTGATTCGTCACGGAGAATGTCTGAGCGACACAGATGATAGTTTCGGTGGAATTGCCGACTTTGCGTTGAGCCCCGGTGGCCGCAAGCAGGCGAGTGTATTGGCGGAATCGCTGGCCGGCTCGGGCCTCGCCGTTATTTATTCGAGTCCGTACCGGCGAGCACTTGAAACAGCGGCGATCATCCGGTGCCGTACCGGCGCCCCTCTCACCGTCGTACCCGGATTGTGCGAGCGCAACTGCTTCGGCGTTCTCTCTGGAGTGAGCCGCGCGCGCGCTCGGGAGCTTTTTCCTCATGTGCTCGCGGCGATTAAGGGCCGGCCAGGCGATTTTTACTCGGGGGAGTTGTTGACTGGCGCCGAGCCGGTTGAGGAATTTGTCGCCCGCGGCACGGCGGCGTTCCATCATGTCATCGCCGATGCTCAGGGATGCCGCGAGGTCGCCGTGGTGACACACGGTAACGTGATCCGCGCCATCTACCGGGATATCTTGGGCGTTTTAGGACGCGTAAGCGTCGCCCATGCCTCTGTAACGCTGATCGAAGTGCAACAGGTACGAGCTTCGGTTCTCGCATCGGCTGGCGTTGTCATCGAGCGGCGGTAGATGCCTTTGTAAACATTAAGGAACTAATTGTCACTGATTCAACTACACCTGCTTCGGGCATCCAACCAAGAGCGAGTAGTACTAAGGTTGCCACTGCCTCTTTGGAGAACACGTTAAGGGGGCTCCAGAGACTGCGATCCAGTGAACGTTTTCGTTTCACAGCCGACGGCCAAAGAGTTGTTTCTAGAATCTCTCGGCTGCATGCGGTGAGCGCCCTCGACACTTAACCTGCGACGGTCGGCGGTCCTCGGGCATCAGTGGTCCGCGCGAGCTAGAACCCACACGAGCGGAGCGAAATCCGATCCTCCCAAAAAGTCCCGTTCTGGGAAGTTTGGCCGGGTGAGGACGAGAAGCGGCCTTCCGCCGACCCACTTGGCCGCGAAGCCGAGTCGTTCACCGAAGCGCGGGAGGCAATGGCGGATGTTCGCCGCCATCGCTACTACGAACCCCGCATGCCGGAATGGGAAAAATACTGGCCGACGAAACCGCCCGAGCCGGAGCCGATCAAAACCTCACCGCGCTATCACTTCGAGGACGCGGCCCGCGAAGCGGCAGCACCTCAGCCGGACCCGCCCCTTCCCTGCCGCCAGCCCAGAGCACCGGGTTCGCACTAAAGCGACCGCATGGAGAGATGTGGCCCATTTTCCGGCGAATCGTTGCCATACCTCATGTACGCCCTGCTGTCCATGAATGCCGGTCACTCCTTCACGGATGCTATTTGTTGATCCGGTAGGTGCGCGAGCCGCCCTCGGGTTTGAAGCTCTCGACGGTGTAGCCGGCCTTCTTCATAGCCCCGGCCATGAACCCGCGGACCGTATGGCGCAACCAGCCCATGGTCCTCATGATCTCCTCAATGGTGGCTCCATTCTTCCGCTGGAGCATGGCGACGATTCCGGCAAATCACCGACGGCTTATAGCGAAATCAACAACCCGCTCATGATGAGCGAATAGCGCGTCTTGGATGTGTGGCAAACAATTCGTGGGGAGCTTTGGTAGGGTGGGGATTCCAGAAAAACGCTGGCCGGCCCCTGTTCCGGGGTGGTGTGATCCTCCACATCGCCCCATGTTGAAGATTTCGCTGAAGAGAGGACGAAGCGGTGCGATATTGCATGTTCTGCAAGCCTTAACCGCGCGGTTGGCGAGGCCAAGGGTCGCGCCTATCACTGTGCAATCGGTTCCCGTCTCTCGAACAACTCCCGCCGGCCCTCGATCTGGCTGTACGTCCTATTCTTTTTTGATTTTGACCCACGTCGGCTCTTCCGGCGTGTATCGACCGTCGGCCCGCTTGGCGACAATTCCCTCCAGGTCGTTGCGGCAGACGGCCTCGAACAAATCCACGCCGGTGCCGACCACGTGGTCCACATAGAGCACCGGCGACGGTGCGGCTAGGCACCTTCTCCCACAGCCGCCGCTTGCGCTCCAGCAAGGGCAGCTTGCGGTTGGTCACGCCTCTCGCCACCTTGGCGATAGGCGCGCAGTATGACATGAGAGTGGTCGATGCGCCGTTGATGGTCGATACGGAGCGTGGCAAGCGGCCAGTCGAGATACGGGATGCAAATCGAGCGTGCGAGACCGTTACGCGGTACGTCGAGATCCGCGCCCATGGCGGCGAGGAAAAGCGGCGCAGAGTTGCGCGATGCGGCCAGGCCATCACGCCCCCTGCGCCAGATCTTGCCAGGTACCAACGGGAGTATGGCAAGGCATTAGAGACGCTGGAAAACGCACGAGAAAGACTGGCGGCGGACATCCGCAACCAATGGAAACCCGAGCCGCAAGACTGGGACGCACCACGATACGACAATGAGTTGGAGGCGCGAAACGAGGCGGTCGGCGCGGCTGTCGCGCGGGTGATCGCGCGCCATGGCGGCAACCGGAGGCCCAAACCAAATGCCGGAGATTACGCGGACCTGGACAACGCGATATGTGGCAAGGTCCCGCGTTTCAGCAAGGTGACAGAATACAACCGGAATCGGCACGGCGGTTATCTCGGGTGGATCGTTTGGAACTATGGCAAGACCACTACGGGTTATTGCTCAAACAACTGGCATCGCGGGGACCGAAACGAACGGAAACTGATCGAGGAAACCGCGTATCAGGATACAGACCGCGACACCGCGATCATGTCTTACCTCCGAGTCCAGGTAGAGTGCGAGTACTGGGCCGAAATGGCGAGACTCGCACAGGAACGCGAATCGGCCTAGGTTTGTCAGGCGAACGAATCCATTAGCGATTCGATGGCGCGGCTGTTGCCAGACCGTTTCCAGAAGCAGAAAAGCCCGCCGCGGCCGGAGCCGGGCGGGCTGGGAGGGTGGAGTAGCGTCTAAGTCGTAGGCCTACGGCAGGAACGCGCCCGACGCTACTTGTTGATCCGGTAACTCCTTTCTCCGCCCTCCGGCTTGAAGGACTCGACCGCGTACCCGGCCTTCTTCATCGCGCCGGCCATGAAGCCGCGCACGGTGTGCCGTTGCCAGCCCATGGTCTTCATGATCTCGGAGATCGTCGCGCCGCCCTTGCGTTGCAGCATGGCGACTACCTGGGCGGTCTTGCTGCCTTCGCGCGGCCCGGCGGCTCCCGACACCTTGGCGGCCGTTTTGCCCTTGGGCGCGGCCTTTGCCGGGGTGGCCTTCCTGGTCGCCTTGCCCTTCGCCGGCGCGCCCTTGGCGGACCGTGCGCGACCCTTAGCCTTCTGTGCGGCTTTCGGCTTGGCGGCAGGCTCGGGCTTCGGTTCCGCGCTCTCGCCGAGAGTCTGGATGCGCGCCCAGATCCGGCTGATGGCTGTCTTCCGGTCCGTGAACTTCTTCACCGGCGTGACGCCCGGCAGGCTGTTCCAGATTGCTACCACCCGATCCGCCGGCCATACCTTGGCCAGTTCCGCCAGTTCTTCCTGGCTGCTGAAGCTGTCGAACGGCGTCGTGGTTGCCGCCGCGGCTTCCTCCGGGCTGGCGAACACGCTGATGTTGTTCTCGTTGTCGATGGTGAACGTTTTCATGTTTGAATCTCCTTGGTGCCGCGCTCTGCGCGGTCATCACATGGATCACTCCGAAGGGCTTGAAAGGCAAGGCAATTCTGCGAGGAATTTCTGCTGGCGGAACGCTGGCGAAGACGTGGCGATGATAGCCCAGGACAGCGCGATCACGGCAAAGAAAAGGCATGCCCACACACGGCGGCACACGACTTCATACGGCGGCTTACGACGCCAAAAAGTTTCAAACGTCGCCTTATGACTTCACCGGTCGCGAGAATACATCAAACGGCGGGAAACTTACAGCGCTGGAACCACTCAAGACAACGTTGCCACCAGGGGCTTTGGCGACCGGGTGTGCCTAGAGTGCAGGGGGTATCGACACTGAGCAACATTTCTCTGATGCCCGAAAGGTTGTTCAGCTCATCCCAGTACAACTCGTACCGGCCAAAGCCGGGAGGACGAGGTCCATCTTTCTGTAAGGCGTTGCCCATGGTGGTCGAGGGTCTGGCCACAGCGATAAGCCTATGATCGATTTGACCGATGTATCGAATGTGCCTGTGCCCATTAAAGACCGGATAGATACGGGATGCCGGAAGGGCGCTCGTGAACTCATAGCCGTTTTCAAGCGTTAAAGCGCGATCCATGAGCCGTGCCCTGAAGTCGCCGATCACCGCCTCCGGATTTCCCATATGATGATGCAGCGCAATAACGACGCGATCACCGCTGTGCTCTTCAAGAAACCGGCGCGCGCGCTGTAGCTGCGCGGGGCTGACCCACCCAAAGGCGTTGGTGAAGATATTCGAACCCGGCAGGTTGCTGTCAAATAGGAGATACCACGGCCCTTCCAAGTCTGTTTTCGCAATCATCGGAAACGCGTTATACCACGCGAGATCGGGTAGCACCATCAGGGCCAGCGTCTCCGGAGGCGTATTCTCCACCGCGGTTACCTGCCCGTTTCCAGTATTAAGATACCTGTAAGTTCGAAACGGCGGCTGGCGCAGAAAACTCCGGAATGAATGCGAATACTGAGCCGCCCAATCCCGAAACAGAATTTTGCCCCCATGGTCAGGAAGTATCCACGTCCTGTCTCCCTGAATCTGATCTACCGCCGTCAGGAACCGTATCATGTTCAGTTTTCGCTGAATGAGATCCGGGTTATCGGATTTCCACACATGACACAGGTTCACATCGTGGTTGCCCGGTAGAATAATGAGCTTCGCCTTAAGATCCGGAGCGTGCTCAAATGCGTCAAAAAACCCTTTCCATTCCGCGGGGGCGGCGGTATCAGTGATGTCTCCAGTAACGAGGGCCGCCGATGCGCGTCTTATGTCATCGGCATGGGCCAACAGGAGCGCATTCAGGTTGAGCCAGTTTTTTCCTCCCTCGCCGGAAATCGTTTTTCGCTCTTCGCGGCCGGCTGGACTATCGGCTTTGCGGTCGCGAGGAGAGGTAAGATGCAGGTCGGTAAGATGACAGATTACCGATGGCGGCGAAGTTGTCGTTAGAAACTCCAGCTCATCCAGCCGTCGAATGGGCACCATTTCTGCCGGCGCGGCCATTCCCAGATTGCGATCCTCAAACCACAGGCGAGTTGCCCCGTAGGCAACCGCGAGCGCAATAATGCCCACATAGTGTTGGGTTACCAGAGGTCCAAAATCAACACTGTAATCGTTCCTGTCATAAAGGGCATCGAGCATCCTGAAGGCAGACGCGGTATTGCGAAGGAACACTATCGCGACGGCGATTGCGATCCAGATCGTAGCCAAATCCATCAGTGTTCCTGTCCGGTGGCGGGCAGGAGAGATCTGCGCGCCTAGAAGGAAGGCTTTCAGCCTTTGGCGACCCGTTCGCATCGAATCGGCGAACCAGAACCTATGAAGGACATAAATCGTCACCAGATCCAAAGCCGCCACGTACGGCCTCCAGATCCGCTCACAAATGAGCCACAGGAAAAAGAAGGGGACGACGAACGACGCAAGAATGATGGGCTCGAATATCGCATTTAAGAGCCACTGCGGGAACCATTCTGACGGGCGGGGACGCTGCTTGAAGTAGGCAGTGAGGTTTTCCAGCGGTTCGGGCTCAGAACGACCAGTTTGCAAGAGATCATGGAGGGCCGAGGCTGGGGTCGTAGGATTGTTGTTCCACGGGTGGTTCGCTGTTTCGCGGACAGCCCTGTCCAGTGATGACCGGCGGCGAATCTGTTCGAAGATAATTCCGGCCGCGAGCAGGCCGACTACGAAACCCGCCAGTACCAGGGCGATGATCAGCGGCACACGCACCGGAACGGGAAGCATGTGTATATAGCGGTTGTACGGAGTGACGCTCCCAACCCAAAATGCTACGGAGAAAGGCACTACAACACATGCGAAGAGAAACGGAAGGAGTATTAGCCCTCGGATTAATGTGTAAGCGAGGCGAATCGCGCGTCCCAGAGCCCTGACAGCGATGTTTGCCATGTTGATAACTCACCCTTTCATCGTAAGCACTTGCCTTGTTGCAGGTCGGCGGGTGGCGCCGAACCGCATCTAAGGTGACTCCCTCGCTACAAGATATTAACTCGCTCAGTTCGGTCGTTTCGCCGATCAGATTCATTATTGTGCTGACGGGCGTTCCGGAGCGATGCGCCGCGAACAAGATCTGATATGAGGGAAGCAGTAGGCGACGACCGGCCGCAGCTCGATTGTAGTGCCCTGCCCGGCGTTGGGGTAGAGGAAGTCGCGCCGCTCCTGTCCGATGACCGTCTGGAGCTTCCAGAGCGGCATACCCGTACAACCTTATCAATCGTCCAAGAGATCTGAGAGTCAACGCTTGGCTGATGCGTTGCAATTGCCAGCGTGCCCCCGTACCGCCCGCGTGCATCTTCCAGGACCCGGACGACTTTGGCCTGCTTGCCAGTGTTCTGCTGAAGGACCCGCGCGCCGCTCCCGGCGACAAAGGGCGCGCTCTGCCGCCAGTAGTAGGCGACGAACTTCTCCGCGATAGCGCGCGTAGAAATCGTCAGCGCCGTTCCGGAGTCGTCTCCCTTTTCCACTGAAGGGTCGGCCAGCGCCAGCAGCAGCGCGTACTCGTACGTGGCCACGAACAGACCCTCAGCCAGCAGGCGTTGCAGGTTGACCAGGAACTTGATCTGGTTCTCCGGGCTGGGTGCCATCAGTTCTTCCAGTACGGTGCGTTCTCCGCCACCACCCAGCGGATGCCGCCTCCCGGGTCCGGCACGTCACCCTCGCGCCTCGGGATTACGTGGACATGCGCATGCTGCACGGTCTGGCCCGCGGCAAGACCGTCATTCAGACCGACGTTGAATCCGTCTGTCTTCAGGCCCGTTAGTAGGCGCTGGCGCATCTCGCTCACAAGTTCCCAGATAGCGGTCTGTTCGGGACGCTGCAACTGGTAAATGCTGGCGACGCGTTTGCGCGGGACCACCAGCATATGGCCATCTACGACCGGGAAGGCGTCCGGCAATGCGATGGCGTGCTCAGTCTCGATCCAGATCCGGTCGGCCGGGAGGGCGCAGAACGGGCAGAGGTCCACGGCATAAGCATACTCCAAAGGCACTGGCTCCAGCAGCGGCCGTCCGCTCAATTTGGGATAGAATAACCTCCGAGCGGTCTGCGAAAATGCGCTACTGGTGGGTCAACCAGAACCAGACATTTCGGCAGGAAATCGGTGGCGGTTATCTCTGGTCGCCGAAGCGGAACGCCAACGGTGCGCGCAACCCTTTCTATGAATCGATGCGGGAGGTGGCACCCAGCGACTTGATCTTCTCGTTCGTAGATACCAGGATCTTCGCGATCGGCACGGCGCAATCATACTGCTACGAAAGCCCGAAGCCAGAGGAGTTTGGCGAAGCTGGGTTGAATTGGGAGGCCATCGGCTGGCGCATCAGGGTGAATTTCATCCGCTTACGCAACCAGGTTAGGCCCAAGGACCACATGGGAGTCTTGGGCGGCCTTCTGCCGGAGAGGTATTCGCCGCTCCAACGGAACGGTAATGGTATCCAGTCGGTGTATTTGACCGACGTGCCGCCCACGTTTGCGGAAGTGTTGCTGGGGCTTATCGGGGCCGAAGCGAACACCGTTAGGGTCGGAGCGGTCCACACAGATCGGGAGGTCACGGGCCAAGCCGTCAACGCGGACATCGAACTTTGGGAACACCATCTCGAAATCGGCGTTGAGAATGACGGTGGACTTTCGGACACCGTCCGTACGGCCTTAATCACAGCCCGCCGTGGTCAGGGCTTATTCAAGCAGCGGGTCATGGAAGTCGAGCGGAGGTGCCGGATCACTGGAGTCGAGAATCCTACCCACTTGGTCGCTAGCCACACGAAGCCCTGGCGAGATTCTAACAACGAAGAACGCCTGAACGGGGAGAACGGATTGCTACTGACGCCGAGCATCGATCACTTGTTCGACCGAGGGTTTATCAGCTTCGAGGACAACGGTCGGCTGATTGTCTCGCCAGTTGCCCATACTCCCTCGCTGAACCGGATGGGCGTAGAGACTGATCGCATTGTCAGCGTCGGCCCATTCAGCGAAGGCCAACGGAGCTTCCTGGATTATCACAGGAACGCCGTGCTTTTGCGGGCTGTACGCTGAAAGCGAGAGGTGCCACTGCTCAGCAGGCAAGCTGTGGGGTCGGGCGCGGCCAAAGATATTGACGCGATCCGTAGCGGCATTTTCCTTCGGCGAAGTCTAGATACCAACAAACCTGCTGTGCCTCAAGTGCCTGTCTTCGGTCCACTCCAGGAACTCGAACCTCGCAGTCAATTCCGGCCGGAGCCACCGGCAATCCTTCATTTTGTCCGCTGTCAACCCTTCGCCCCATCGACCCGGCCGTTGTTCCGGCAGATTGCAGAACGGGCATACCTCGACCTTCAGGGGCTTCATCTTGCGCAGCAGTTCCGCACGCAAGGCCGGTGTGAACCCGCTCCGCGTCCGCGCGACGTACACTAGCTTGCCGTCCACCACATGCCCGAGGATCACCGCATCGAAGGTGCTTCCGCCGACTGAATAGCCGCCGATAATGAATTCCTGGGAGCGGTTGACCCGCATCTTCATCCACGCGCCCGTACGCTGGCCCGATTCGTATCGGCTGTTAGCGCGCTTGGCGACCAGTCCTTCCAGGCCCCGCGCTCTGATGGACTGAACCAGGTCGGACAAGCTGGCCTTGCAGCACCGGTGAGCATCGCACAGGCTCGGATAGCTTTGGCAGGACGTGGTTCTCCAGCAGAGCCCGCCGCCGGACAAATGGCTCGCCCGTCACGTCTTTGCCCCCGAGCATGAGCACGTCGAAGGCGTAGAAATGGACATTCGTGCCGCCGTTTTGCAGCAGGCTGAATACGGGCTTCCCGGCAGCGTCGAGGGCCGCTAGCTCTCCATCGATTACGGTTTCATCCGGCAACACCCGCAGCGCCGCCACAACGCCGGGGTAGCGCCCGGTGAAGTCCTTGTCGTTGCGGGACCTGAGCCGGACAGCCCCGCCGCTCTTGATCGCCAACGCCCGATAGCCGTCGAATTTGACCTCGTAGAGCCAGCCGTCGCCCTCGGGCAGTCTGTCGGTGCGCAACAAGAGCATGGGTTCGATGAAGCAGGCTTGTTGGCCTTCCCATGTCACACCCAAAGGATGCCACAAGAGCGCCACAACGCGCTTACCAATTCCCGCCGCAGATTTGGGTTTGGAAAAAGATGATGGTCCGCAACCGGTTCTTCGTTACTATTATCAGTACCGGGCCTATAATTCGCCCGATTCCAGGAGGATTCACCGTGAAGTCACCACGCTGGATTTTTATGTTGCCTCTGGGGCTGCTTCTCGCTTCCGCGAGGCTTGCCGCGCAGAATCCACCTCAGCCGGGCGCTGTTGCCCCGAAATACCGCACCCATTTTGTAATCTATGACGTACAGAAGAAGACCACGACGACCATCTTCACCATCGAGGGAGAGTGGCATGCTCCCAACTGGACTCCCGACGGAATGTACGTCGTCTCCGACATGGGCGGCGGCCTCTATCGTATTCCAGTGAGCGGCGCCAACAGCGGAAAACCGGAGAAGATCAATGTGAGCCAAAAGATGATGGCCACCAACGATCATGCCCTCTCGTGGGACGGCAAGCAGATCGCCATCACCGGTATAACGCCGCCGATGCCGGCGAAGATTCGGACTCCGGCGGATATTCACAATCCGATTTTCATCATGAATATGGACGGGAGCAACGCGCACGAGGTTCATTTGGGCTGGCTACATGGGTGGTCGCCCGATGGTAGGTACGTCGTCTACACCCAGTATGACGAAGACAACTTCGACATCTACCGAATCAACAGCGACGGAAGCGGCGAGTTGCTGATGACCACAAACAAGGGGCAGGATGATGGCCCTGAGTACTCCGCCGATGGCAAATGGGTATATTTTTGCTCCAACCGGTCAGGGAAGTGGGATGGTTGGCGCATGCCTGCCGATGGCGCCGGGCCGGGCGACAAGCTGGCCGAAAGGATCACCAACGGTGAGGACACGCAGGACTGGTTTCCGCACATCTCTCCGGATGGCAAATGGCTCTACACCATCTCCTACCCGATAAATCATCCGGACCACTCGTACATTGGGGAAGGCGTGAAGATCAAGCTGCTGCGCCTCGAAAACGGTGTTGGCGCAAATGGTGCCGAATTGACGACGGTGAGGGCCTTCTTCGGCGGGCAGGGCTCGGGCAATACCGGCGGGTGGTCGCCGGATTCGAAGAAGTTTGCTTGGACCGAGTACGAGACGGCTCCGCCACAGGCGAAGTGAACCCTCCGCCATGATGATTCCGGGAACGGGCAGCAAACCGTAAACGGTCACCTGATTCGAATCGGTCGG
>OBLU010001896.1_pt1 | contig 19314 bp, 17 predicted proteins | sample 1518681 | NCBI WGS metagenome assembly OBLU01 (sample SAMEA3539304, study PRJEB22396) | soil metagenome | biome: tundra; feature: field; material: soil | place: USA | collected 2010-05 | depth 0.15 m | reverse complement strand
AGAAGCGGTCAGTGTCGAACGCCTTGCCGGGGCCGATCATCCCGTCCCACCAGCCGAGCCCCCAGCGGGCTGCGCCGTCGCGATCCTCGGCCCCGAACCCGTCGCGCGTGCTCTCTTCGGGCGGCGTCTTCGCAAAGCCCGCCGCATGGGCGTCGCCACTGAGCGCATGGCACACCAGGATGACGTTGTCGCGCCGGGGTGAGAGGGCACCATAGGTCTCGTACGCCACGCGAAGCGGGTGCAACTCCCGCCCGCAGTCGAGCCGCACCGGCTCTGGCAGGTCGAGGTACTGCGTTTCGACCGTCCCGACTGAGCCGGCCGCGAGCGTTGAGGCTGGCTCCGCCATGGGGGCTATGGTAACCCGGCCCGTCCAGTGTATTGTCAACCATCCCCGTAGGAAATTTGGGGAAGAGAGCGTAGGGGGTATCGCGACATGACCATAGTCACCAACGGTGTCAACGTGCAGGCACTGCTCGACGCGCGCGAAGTGCTGAAGGGTGCGCCTGAGGCCGCTCAGTTCACCTGGCGCGCGTCCGCCAAGTGGCAGAGCGGCGTCCACAGCACGATCAAGGTCCAGAGCTTCTTCGGCCTCGGGGAGGAGCAGAACCACAAAGAAGAGTGGGCGTTCGAAGCTGACCACCCCGAGGTCTTCGCGGCGGAGGACAACGGCATCACGCCGATCGAGTACCTCCTCGTCGGCCTGGCGAGCTGCCTGACGGGGGGTGTGGCGTCCGTCGCGCAGCATCGCGGCATCCAGCTGCGCTCGGTCGAGTCCACGGTCGAGGGCGGGCACGACATCCGCGGGATCCTCGGTGCCGACAGCGACGTCCGCAACGGCTACAACGACATCAAGGTGACGTTCACCATCGACGCGGACGCGTCGAGGCAGGAGATCGAGGCGCTGGTCGCCCAGTCCCAGAAGCGCTCCGCCGTGTTCGACGCGCTCACGAATCCTACGAACGTCACCGTCGAAGTCGCCTAAGGGGCCAAGCCATCGAGCGCACCACCACGGTCGTCATCGGTGGGGGGCACGCGGGCCTCGCCGCGAGTTGCTTCCTCAGCGACCGGTCGATCGACCACGTCGTTCTTGAGCGCGGAGAGGTGGCCAACTCCTGGCGGCGTGAACGCTGGGACTCCCTGCGGCTGCTCACTCCCAACTGGCAGAGCCGCCTGCCGGGCCTTCGCTATGAAGGCCCGGATCCAGACGGCTACATGACGGTGGGCGAAGTGACCGAGTTCATCGAGCACTTCGCCAAGGTCTCGCGCGCTCCCGTCCGGACTGGCGTGAACGTCACGTCGGTGCGGCAGGCCGGCGATGGGTACCAGGTGACGACAAGCCACGGCGAGATTCTCTCCCGGGCCGTGGTCATCGCGAGCGGCGCCTGCAACCAGCCATCGGTGCCGCCGCTGCGCGTTGCGGTGCCGGCGTCCGTGGAGCAGCTGACGGCGCTGCGCTACCGCGACCCCGCCCAGCTCCCCGACGGCGGCGTGCTGGTCGTGGGCGCCTCGGCGACCGGCGTGCAGCTGGCCGCCGAGCTGAGGCGGTCGGGCCGGCCGGTGACTGTCTCGGTGGGGGAGCACGTGCGGTTGCCGCGCACCTACCGCGGGCGCGATGTGCTGTGGTGGATGGACGCGTCGGGCGTGTGGGACCAGCGGTACGACGAGGTTGAGGATCTCACCCGGGCCCGGCGGCTGCCGTCGCCCCAGCTCGTCGGGACCCCTGAGCGGACGACGCTGGATCTCAACGCGCTCGCCTCGATGGGCGTCGAGCTGGTGGGCCGCTGGGCAGCGGTACGTGACGGCCGTGCGCTGCTCTCCGGGGGCCTGCGCAACGTGTTCTCGCTCGCGGACCTCAAGATGGAGCGCCTGCTGGACACGTTCGACGAGTGGGCCAAGGCTTCAGGGCATGACGCTGAGGCCGGCCCTCCCGAGCGCTTCGCGGCGACGCGCGTGCCTGACTCGACGCGGTTGCAGCTTGACCTGCGCAGTGGCGAGATCGCCGCGATCGTGTGGGCGACGGGTTTCCGGCCTGACTACGGGTGGCTCGACGTGCCGGTGGTCGACGCGAAGGGCCAGCTGATCCACGAGGGCGGCGTGGTCGGCCGCCCGGGGCTGTACGCGCTGGGGCTGCCTGTGCTGCGCCGGCGCAAGTCCACGTTCATCTGCGGTATCGAGGACGACGCGCGTGAGGTGATCGATCACCTCACGCGGTACCTGGCCGTGCGGTAACCGAAGCGCACGCGGAGCTGGCCGCTAGCGTCAGGTACGGGCCGCCAGGTCATGGCCCGGCGGTCTGGGCCGGCCTGGCGTACGTCATTTCTTGACAAAATCAAGCGGTATTATAGAGAATAGCGGCGTTCAGTCCCTGCCCGGGAGGTCAGCAATGTCGCTCAGCTCGCTCATCGCAGACACGCGCAAGGCCGTCGCCGACGACCCCGCGAACGCGCAGGCGCTGTTCGCCGCCCAGGGGACACTGGTCGGCGTCACCGAGGTGGATATCCGGACCGGGGCGCATTCCTTCACGGTCGATGAGCCGCCTGCGCTCGGCGGGGCCGATGCGGCTGCGAACCCGGTGCAGTACGCGCTGGCCTCGCTGGGGTCGTGCCAGGCCATCACCTACCGGTTCTGGGCTGAGCAGCTCGGCATCGGGTTCGACACGCTTACCGTGCGGGTGGAAGGCGACCTCGACATCCGCGGGTTCTTCGGCTTCGATGACAGCGTGCGGCCGGGTTTTTCCGCCGTCCGGGTCGAGGTCACCGTGACCGGGCCGGAGAGCCGCGAGTGCTACCAAGAGCTGGCCGCCGCGGTCGACCGGCACTGCCCCGTTCTCGACCTGTTCGCCAACCCGGTGCCGGTCACCCGCACGCTGGCCGGCTGACCACCGGGGAAGCTGACCCGCACCGGCTGGCTGCCGGCAGGCGCGCCGGAACCGGAAACCGCTAACCACGGTATGAAGGTAAAATTCTTGCAGCATGCGCTCTGAGTGGAGACTGAGCCTGGCCAGAACGCCGGCCACCGCGCCCGGCGCCCGCTGGTGACCGACCTGCGGACAGCCCCCGATGTCGCTCGCGCGATCGCGGCAGCAGCCCTGGGCCGCGACCCCGGCCCCATGGCCACCGCTCAGAGCAGCTCCCACCACGTCTACGTCAGCCCGGACCTCGTCGTGAAGATCATCGACGCCAGCGGCCACTCGCGACTGGACCGGGAGATCATGCTCGCGCCCTACCTGCCTGCCGGCCGGCCTCACGGCCCCGCTGCTCGGCAGCGGGCTCTACCGGCTGGGGGCGTGCGACGTCCGCTACGCCTGCTACGCCCGCGTGCCCGGGACGGCTCCCGGCATGGGCCTGCCCGGTATGGACGGTGCGACCGCGCGCCTGCTGGCCGAGGAGGCAGTCCAGCGGCTCGGCGGACTGCACGGCTGGATGCCCGCGGGCCAGGCCGGGCAGACGCTGGGCGAACCCCTTGACCACGGCGGGTTCGTCAGCCGGGCGGCGCTCTTGGCCGAGGCTGAGAACCTCGCTGCCCTGGACCGGGACGGAATCATGCCCCGCCATCTGCTCGACGGCCTGACGGCGATAGCGGAGCGCGCGCCGCTGCACGCACGGGCAGCCGTCCCGGTTCACGCGGACTGTCACTGGGGCAACTGGCTCGCGTGCGATCGAAGCGTGACGGCGCTGCTGGACTTCGAATGGGCTCGCTTCGGCGAACCGGTCGATGACTGGTTCTTCCTGGCCCGGTTCAGCGGCCCGCACATGGAGATCGTCCTCGACGTCATTGCCCGTGCGACGGTGACCTCCCCGGAAACCCTGCGAGCAGGGTGCGAGGTTCGCGAAGCGGCCTACCTCGCCTCCGACCTCCGCGTGGCGCTCGAACGCCCCCATGCCCCTGCGCCGATGGCGGCCGACCGTCTCCGTGGACTCGAGGAACTCATCGTCGGCCGCTACTGGTGGCGCCACACCCGGTGATGCCAGTGGCGGCCGGCAACGAGTGTCCCGCTGCTGCCACTGAGGCCCATCTTGAAATGTGCCGACTGTCTATATATACAGATGGCATGAGTCAGCGTCCGCTGCAGGAACCGGCCTTCCGGCTCGGCCGGATACATGTTCTGGGTCATGCTCGGCGCGCTGGGGACGACGGCGCTGGTCTTCTCTCCCGGCCCGGGGCGCGGGCTGGAACTGCTCGGGCGGCGGCGCATGGCGGCCATGGCCGTGGCTGCCGTGGTGGCGGGTGCCTTGCTCGGCGCGGCGGTGGCAAGTACCGCGGTACCCGTGCCGGTCATCCGGGACCTGGCTGTAGTCCTGGGATCGGCTGCCGCGGCCGCAGTCGCGATCAGGTCCCCGGTGATAGGCCGGCGTGTCCTGGCGCTGCTTGCGATCCCCGCCTGTCCGCTCACCATCGCACTATGCGGTCTCACGCCGACCGGGCCCGTGACGACCGGCAAGCTTGAACTGATTTACCTGCCGGTACTGGTAGTGCTGGGCCTGGTCGTACTGACCTCGCGCGGCCGTGTCCGCCGCCGGGATCCGGGCCTCGATGCGCCGCACCGGCCTGATCCGCCGCCGGGCTCGCGCCCGGACTCCAGTGGATGCTGACGCCCAGCCACCCCGGCATGGCGCCGTGCGCGGCAGTTCGCTGACCGCCTCTCGGAACCAGCGTTGGCAGCCTGCAACTCGACGGGAGACGTCGATCACGTTGGCGTGCTGGCGGGGGACAACGATGCTGTCGTTGCCCGGGTGGTTCGCTGAGCGTATGGTCAAAGAGCAGTTGTTCTGATCGCCCAGGCACGGTTGTAATCGGGCGGTCTGGGGACGTCGCTCCAGACCTTGGTGGCGTGAGTGAGTGGCCGAGGAAGAGCATCATGGGCGTCCCTGAACGGGCGGGCATAACCGCGGAGCGGCTAGCGGACCGGATCGCCGACAGGCGGGTGCCGCCGGGCCGGGGAATGACACTGCTAGGCCCCGGGTCGGCGGTGGGCCGGCCAGGCAGGCATCGGAACTCCAGCGACCATGTCGCCGCGCGTATGCGTGATGGCGGCCTGCCCTCGGGGGCACCCGCTGCGGTGGCCGGGCGAGGCCGCAACCCGCCAACCTGGCTCAGGCCGTCCAGGCGCCAAGCGGCTCCTGGTCTGCCCAGCGTGGGCTGAGCCCGGTGCGTAGCGAGAAGGGGAAACGTCGGATGCTTGGAGAAGCAGCGATACCGCTCACGCGGCTGGTGGAACTGCCCGGCCGCGGGACGACTCGGGTGTGGGAGTGCGCCGGCCCGCCAGGTGCGGGAACCCTGGTGCTTATCCACGGGGTGGCGGGCACGGCCGAGTTGAACTGGGGGAAGGTATTCGCGCCGCTCGGACGGGATTTCCGGGTCGTCGCCGCCGACCTGCGCGGTCATGGTGACGGGATCCCCCTGCGCTCCCGGTTCCGGCTTGAGGATTGCGCTGACGATGTCGCCGCGCTGGCAGGTGCCCTTGATATCCGCAGGTTCACTGCCGTGGGCTACTCCATGGGCGGCATGGTGGCCCAGCTTCTGTACCGGCGGCACGCGTCGCTGTTGTCGGGTCTGGTGTTGTGCTCTACCGCGCTCAACGTCTGCGGATCACCGGTGGAGCAGATGGCCGCTCTTGCGGTGCCGGCGATGGCCGCTGCCCTGCAATGGAACCCGATGCTGCATCTGATGGGCGCCGACTTCTTCGGCATGGGGTTGCTGGGCCACGTGGACGACCCGGCGACAGCCAGGTGGGCCCGCGCCCAGTTGAGCCGGACCACGCTCGCCACCACCCTCTCGGCCATGCACGCCGTCTGCGGGTTCATGTCAGACAGCTGGATCAGCCAGGTCGATGTGCCCACCGCAGTGGTCATCACGGCCCGGGACCGGGTCGTGCCGCCAGACCGCCAGGTCAGGCTGGCCCGGGCGATCGCGGGCGCATCGGTCCACCACGTGGACGCCGATCACGGGGCATGCATCAACGCGCCGCAGTTGCTCGCCCCCGCATTGCTCGAGGCCTGCTGGTCGGTAACCCCGGCTCGTGGCAGCACACTGCGTAAACCAGCCTGACGCGCCGGCTCCGCGGTGCACCCTGGCCCCCGGGCCCACCGTCAGCGACCAGGGGCCGCTGACTGGGTCCGCAGCGGCGCCTGGCCGGTGAGGATATAACCGCTGCCGAGCGCTAGCTCCCGGACCTGCACGTCCTCGAGCAGTTGCTCGAGATGATGCCACGGCCGCTGGAACCCCTCGAAGCTCCGCACGTAGGGAGCGTGCAGCATCGTCACCGGCATGTTCACGGCCATCATCCATGGTGCGGCCCACTTGCCGCCGGCAGCGGCCACCCTGCCACCAGGACGTACCTTGCTCAGGACGTTCCGCAGCGCGCCCTGGGACTGCAGGATGTCGTGGACGGCGCAGAACAGGGCGGCGTCTGCGATTAATGCGATCTGCGCATCCTCGGCCGACGACTGCACGACCGTGACGTTGCTCCAGCCTTCCTGATCGATGCGTTCGCGCGCCACTGCCACCATTTCCGGTGACTCCTCAATGCCGACGACGCTTCCCTGCGGGCCGACCTTGTCCTGCAGCGAGCCGTGGCACAGCCCGGTCCCGCATCCCACGTCCAGGACCACCTGCCCACGGCGGACTGGGAGCGCCTCGACGGCTGCCTGGCGGTAGCCCTGGAATGCGCTCGTCCGCCGATCGTAGGAGCGGGCATGCTCGCGGTAAGCCGGCTGCAGCGGCACCTCTCGTCCCGGCACACGTGCAGCAGGCACGGAAGCAGGCGATTCGCTCATGACCTTTCACCCCTCTCCTCGATGGTGCGGCGTCTCTTGACGTATTCTGGGGCCGCCATTCGTGACTGGATCCAAGGTACCCAGGCTTGCTGTTGCCCGTGTTAATGTCGTGTGACGTTTGGCGTTCTGCTGGCAATGCCCCGGAAAGCAGACTGCAAGCCAAGTTATCTTACGGTGATGTCCCGGCTGAGCCCGGTTACCGCTGCTCTCAGTCGCTATCTCGTATCTCAACGTAGCCTGGACCGGGAAATTCCGCAATTCCATCATTATCCCACCGGCCGCTTCAATGCGCTTAAGTCACAACGCGCACACGAATTGTTCCCAAATTATTGATACCCTGGAGGTAACTTGTTCCGGTGCTGGCGTCTCCGGTCAGCAGCTCAGCCAGTAGTTCACGGGCCGCCGCCAGAGGCTCACTGACCCCACCCAACGCGGAGCGTCCTGTCCCGCCGGGCGGCTCGGGCTGCTCGCGGCCGTGGCGACGTCCGTGCGGCTGGATGTGGTGACCGGAATCCGGGTTCCGCTGGCGGTGACGAAGGTGAAGCGCGTTACCGTCCCGTGGGCAGCGGCGAAGCCCGGGGGCACCACCAGCTTGCCCGTGCCGCCGTGAGGCGGCCTCCCGAAGGTGACGTGCGCGGCGGTGATCGTCCCGCCGGATCCGGGGCCAGCCACCATAACCTGCCTTCCGTCGGTGATGTAGCTGAGCGGTAGTCCTTGCATGGACACCCTGGTGGACGCCGTCGTTGTCACCGTCACCGGCTAGCCGGTGGCCGTCTTGATGCTGAGTGCGGTGCGGGCCGCGGCGAGGCGGCTCTACCCGGTGCCGGCCGGGATGACCAGCACGCCGGCGACCTCGGGGAGGGTGAGCCCGCAGCCGAAGACAAGGCCCAGAACGTCGCGGTGGCGGCGGGCGAGCTCCCGGATCGTGCCGGTCACGTCGGCCGGTTCCGCGCGGTCCAGGGCCATCGCCTCCGGTCCTGGACCGGAGCTTGGCTGATCGGCCAGGAAGGCCTCATCCACCACCCCCAGCCGCTGGCCGCGCAGCCGGTCCCGGGCCTGCCGCCGGGCACTGGCGATCACCCAGGAACGCATCCACGACTCACCCCGGAAGGAAGCCGCGCCACTCCAGACGGCCAGCATCGTGTCCGGCAAGATCTCCTCGGCCAGTGCGCGCTCACCAGCCGCCAGGAGAATCTGCGCGAACACGACCCGGCCGTGCTCGCGGTAGAACGCGGCCATCGCGCCCTCATCGCCGGCACCGATCCTGCGCAGCACCTGAGCATCGCCACAGGCAGCCATACCGCGCCCGCATACCGCGCCCGCATACCGCGCCCGCCCGGCATTGAGGCCCGGCGGAGCTGCCGTTCGTGTTCACCGGAACGGCGGCGTCCAGCGGCGGCGGCTGGGCATGCTCCTCGTGCCTGTCGCTGAGGCGGGTCCGGCCCGCCAGTTCGCAGCGGCCGGGTCGGCAGCGGAACTGATCATGTCCAGGGTGATGGAGCGGCGCCCGGGCGTGGTGACTGAGGCGCACACGACCGGGCGGGCGCGACCGGCTGCGCCGGTCGCCGGAATACCTCACGCTCGGCGGGACGCTCGCTGCGGTGTCGGTGGCCGGGGCCAGCATCGCCCCCTCCAGGCATAACGGTCCAGGTAGGCGACCAATAACCATTAGCGTGGCTGGCTTCCGGGGGCCGCCGCCCAGCGCCTGCGTGCCTGATGACCGGACCGGTAATGGTGATTTCGTCCGGCATTGGCCATTGTTCGGCGGCAAAGCCGGACGTAACATCTGGGGCACGCGGCGATTAGCGCTGAATCTCCCGCAGAAGGAGAGCACCCGAGCCGACCGGAAACCCCAACCCTCGCCAGGCGCCCCAGCCCGGCTGAATGAAACGTTTCATACCAGGAGGTGAAACGTTTCATCCGCATTCCCCGCACGCCCGTTCCCAGCCCGCACGCCCATTCCCAGTTCGAGGAGTGACATGATCACCGGAGATCGGGTCCCCCGCCCCCGCCCCCGCCACACCGTCGCGCTTCTGGCCTGCGCGTTGCTCCTGGCCGTGTCAATGCGCAAGAGCATCACCTCAGCCGTCGTGGCCGCCGCCGCCGTGGCCGCCACGGGGGGCGGGATCGCTGCCGCCAGCACCCATTCCGCGGCCACCGGGACCACCGGGACCGAGCACTTCCAGATGATGACCACCTCGGGCACCTCAACGACCGACAGCGTCATCGCCACCGGCCTGTTCACCGCCCCGGGGGTGGATCACGAGGGCGGCAGCACCGCCACGTTCGTGTTCCGCAACGGCACGGTGAAGGTCAGGCACTCGGCCGGCCAGGCCCGCAGTCCTTCAACCCGAAGAGCTGCCTGCTCACCGCGAACATCCACGGCACCTACAAGCTCACCGGCGGCACTGGCCACTACGCCGGGATCACCGGGCACGGCACCTACAAGCTGAGCATCCTGGCCATCGCGGCGCGCTCCGGCGGCAAGTGCTCCCAGAGCAAGCCGTCGCTGGCGTGGCACCAGGTCATCAACGCCACCGGGCCGGCCACCCTGCCCTGACGCGCGGGATGCCGCGACCACGGTGCGCGGCCGGGCCCCTGCGGCGCGGCCGCGCACCTGGTCCCCGCGTGGGCCACGGGACGGTGACGGCGGTTAGGCCGCGGTTAGGCCACGGCCGCCGGCGGGCATCACCTGCGTCATGCTGTGGGAGCGCCGCGCCAGGCCTGGGCCTCACCCGGTCGTGATCACCATCGACGGCGGGCATCCGGGGCCGGTGATCCCAGCGGACTTCGCCGGGCTGGGCTTCGAGCGGGGGCCGCTCAATCCGGGCAATGCGGGGGTGGCTGGCTACCTGTTCCGCCCGGGAAACGAGTCGCTGGTCAGCCTGTTCCGCCAGCTGGGCCTGCGCAGCCTCCGGATCGGCGGGGGCTCGGTGGAAAACATGGTCCCCGCGGGCACCGGCCGGGACGGCTTCACCGGTATTGACAACCTGTTCGGCTTTGCCGCCGCGGCCGGGGTGAAGGTCATTTACTCGCTGCGCCTGCTGAATCCCGCGGCCCGGCCCGTCGACGGCCTCAAGCAGGTCAACGCCCAGGTCGCCGGGTACATCTGGCATCACTACCGGGACCGGGTGGCGAGCTTCTCCCTGGGGAACGAGCCGGACTGGCATGCTTTCCACGCCCATCCAGGCCACCCGTTCGACCCGGCCATCGAGGAGGAGGCCCCCGGGGTGCCGGGCAGCGCATACCCGTCCTACCTGGCCACCTGGCGCAGTTTGGCCGACGCCGTCCGGGAGGCCGCTCCCGGGGCCCTCCTGGCCGGGCCGGACACGGGGGCCTACACCACGCTGACCTATACCCCCGACCCGGGCAGCGGGGTGTCGTGGACGCAGCGGTTCGCCCGCGATGCCGGGGGGCCGGGCGGGATAGCGGACATCACCCAGCATTACTACGTGGGGGGCGACCCGGGCCGGATCACCGCCCAGCAGGCGATCAGCGCCATGCTGTCCCCCGAATGGGTGCACGGCACCGGGCCCGGGACCCAGGCCGCGGGCACCACCTACATCCCCTATCCGTGGTTGTACGCCAGCAACCTCGCGCCGGTGGCGGCGGCCGGGATGCGCTACCGCCTCACCGAGTCCAACGACTACCTCACCGGCGTCCCCGGGGCGAGCGATGCCTTCGCCTCGGCCCTGTGGGCCCTGGATTACCTGCACTGGTGGGCGGCACACGGGGCCGCGGGCGTGAACTTCCACAACAAGCAATGGCTGTACACCGACACGATCGTGCCGGATGACGCTGCGGGCGGCGGGCGCTACGCGGCTAACCCCAAGGGGTACGGCATCAAGGCGTTCACCCTCGGCTCGGCGGGACGGGTCAGGCCCCTCGCGGTCAGCAATGCGGACGGCATCAACCTGACCGCCTACTGCGCCGGCAGCGCCAGCGAGGACTACGTCACGATCATCAACAAGACGCAGGGGGCCGGAGCCGCGGATGCGGCCGTCACGATCGTCCCGCCCGGCCCGGGTGCCCCGGGCGCGGAGGTCATGGTCCTCGCGGGCAGCAGGGCGGGCGACGCGACCGGGAGCCGCGCCACCCTCGGCGGCGCGGTGATCACCGGTGACGCTCCGGGGGACCCGGCATGGGACCCCCTCCCCGCTGTCCCGGAGGACGGGATTGCCCTGACCGTCCGGGCGGCCACCGCCGCTGTCATCCGGATCCGCCGCCGCGACTGAGGCGGGCTGGCCCGCGCGGTGCGGGGTGGCCGCGGCGCAGCCACCCCGCACGCTCACCGGCTGCTAACGGTGGATCGTCCAGGTGAAGCTGGCCGACCCGGCGGCGCCGGTGCCGTCGGTGGCGGTCACCGTCACGCTGGATGTGCCGGTCCTGCTGGGGGCGGTCCCGCTGATCAGGCCGGTGGAGGAGTTGATGGACAGGCCCGACGGCAGCCCCGCCGCACTATAGGAAAGCGTCTGGCCTGACGCCGAGTCGCTGGCCAGGATCTGCAGGCTGACGGCTGTCCTGCGGGTGGTGCTCTGGTTGCCCGGGCTGGTGACCGTCACCGTGTTCCCGGTGGTGCCGCTACCGCCGTTGGTGACGATGGCATGGCTCGCCTCGCAGCTGCCAGCGCCGGCCGCGCCGTCGTTGGCCCAGGTCGTCTGCATGGCGAAAGTGCCGGTGGGCAGCGTGAGGTCGAAGGAGCCGCCGCTGGTCCCCGGGGTGATCCAGGCGCACTTGTCGCCGGTCTCGTAGCCGCTGCTGTCAGTCCAGCCGCCGGCCGGGTTCTGGTCGGTGATGGTCTCCGCGTACTCGTGGCCCTCGACGATCGAGATGCCGTCGTCGGCTCCTGAGCTGCCGGAGTTGACGAAGTTCGCCCCGCACGAGGCGCCGGCGTCCGTGATGTACGGCAGGTTGGTGAACGCGATGTCACCGTAGGGGGAGGTGACCGGCCCGCCGCTGAGGGTGCTGTCACCGTTGTAGTCGTGCCAGGCACAGAACCCGTTGCTCAGCCATCCGTCCGGGTTGGTGCCGGTCGGGGAGATGATCACGTACTGGGCGTCCCGGTTGGCCGCGGCGGTGGTGTTGCCGAAGTGGGCGGCGGCGTTGACGGCCTCCACGCCCAGCTGGTGGCCGGTGGCCGAGCTGGGCGAGGCGGTGCTCTCATCGACCCAGACTCCGGCCAGCGAGCCACCGGTCGGATAGGCGACGTGCTCGGTGTTGCTGGCCGGGCAGGACTGGGCGCCGGCCGCGACGCCGTCGCAGTACTGGGTCATGACCCCGGACCACAGTTCACCGCCGGTGCCGAGGCCCTTCATCAGCTGCTGGAGATAGGGAGCCTCCCCGGAGGGGTCGCCGGACAGCGTCACGTTCCCGTTGGCGCCGGTGCCCTGGGTGCCCCACTGGGAGCCGTAGAAGACCAGGTACACCTTCTCCTGGCCGGTGGTGACGCCGATGCCGTCGATGCCGCCGCCGTAGTTGAGGTCGTTCGCCGACAGCGCCAGCGCGGCCCGGTGCTGCGTGGCCCAGCTGCGCATTTTCGCCGCCTGCGGAATGGTCGGGATCACCCCGTGCCGGTACGCGTGGTGGTAAGCGGGTGAGTAAGGATTACTCACCGTAGGGGCGGCCGGGGACGGGGCGGCCTGTGCCGCGGTAACGGCGGCCAGCGTCCCGGCCGGAAGGGCCAGGGCGAGCATGGTGATGCTGCCGCGGGCGACCCATCGCCGGATGGAAGTACGGAGTAACATCCTGCTCCCTTCAATAATCGGCGCCGGTCCTGTCCGCCGGGCCGAAGTGGCACCGCGGGTAGCGGTGCTGCGCGAAACATAACCAGGAGCCGGTAGCGGGTCAATGTCTGCGGCGTAAAAATTGGCGTCTCAGTCTATGCGTATTGGCTAGCAATACGCATAGTAATGGCGTGGCGGCGGCCCTGTTATCCCGAATGGCGGCCGCCGTCAAGAGAGAATGCGGCCGGAACCCGGGGCGAGCGCGCAGAATCCAGGCCGTACCCGGGCACCGGCCTGCAGTCGCTCACCAGGGTTACCAGCCCGGACCGGCCGAGACCGCCCGGGCCGGCCGGCCAGCGCACGGCCTGGGCCGGCGGGCAGCACGCTGGCCCGGCAACCGCGACAATGGCTCGTATTCTGCCTGCGGGGCGGCCAGCAGGCCACGGTGTGCTGGCCGGGCTCACCCGCCCGTGAGGAGGGTCCCAGCCATTCTGGCCGGGCGGCCCCAGCCCGGCGCGAGTGGCCGGCTGATGTCCCAGGGAACGGTCAGGAGGGCGGACCGTCACGTTTCAGTGTGGCGGCTGCCCGGGATCTATCCGAGGGTGAAGGGATCGCGGGTGCCGCCGCTGAGTTCCACCCACACGGATTTGTTCTCGGTGTACTCGTCCACGGCGGTCAGCCCGTTCTCCCGGCCCAGCCCGGAGGCGCCGAACCCGCCGAAGGGCACACTCGGGGCGACCACCCGGTAGGCGTTGATCCAGACCGTGCCCGCCTTGAGCCGGGCCGCCACGCGGTGGGCACGGTGCACGTCCTTGGTCCACACCGCCCCGGCCAGTCCGTAGGTAGTGTCATTGGCCAGCTTGAGGGCCTCGTCCTCGGTGCTGAACGTGTAGGCCGACAGCACCGGGCCGAAGACCTCCTCGCGGACCACGGTCGACTCCGGGCCGACCCCGGTGAGCACGGTCGGCTTGATGAAGAAGCCGCCGAGCCCGTCGTCGGCCGCGCCGCCGTAGGCCACCCGGGCGCCCTCGTCCTGGGCGGTCCTGAGGTAGCCGAGCACCTTCTGGTACTGCGGCTCGTTGGCCACGGGGCCCATCTCGGTACCCGGGTCGTTCGGGTCGCCGAGCCGGATCCGGGCTGCCCGCCCGGCGACCAGGCCGACCAGTTCATCGTGCACGCTCTCGTGCACGATCAGCCGCGACCCGGCCATGCAGGTCTGCCCGGTGGCCGCGAACACTCCGGCGACCAGCCCGTTGGCCGCCGCGGCCAGGTCGGCGTCGGGGAACACGACCTGCGCTGACTTGCCGCCCAGTTCCAGGGTGACCCGGTTGAGGTTCTCCGCCGCCGCGTGGGCCACCGCCCGCCCGGTCGCCGTCGACCCGGTGAAGGCGACCTTGTCCACGCCCGGGTGCCCGGCCAGGGCCGCCCCGGTCTCCCGGGACTGCCCGGTGACCACGTTGAACGCCCCGGGCGGGAATCCCGCCTCCTGCACCAGCCGGGCGAAGCCGAGCGTGGACACCGGGGCGTGCTCCGACGGCTTCACCACCACCGTGCACCCCGCGGCCAGGGCCGGCGCGACCTTCCACGTCATGAGCAGCAGCGGGGAGTTCCAGGGGGTGATGGCCGCCACCACGCCGACCGGCTCGCGAAGGGGGTAGACCAGGTAGTCGGGGGTGGGCGCCGGAATCTGCCGGCCTTCCAGCTTGTCGGCGAGCCCGGCGTAGTAGTGGTACCAGGAGGCCAGCCCGTTCATCTGGCCGATCATCTCCCGGTACAGCTTGCCCGAGTCGCTAACCTCCAGCCGGGCCAGTTCCTCCGCGTGCGCCGGGATCAGGTCGGCCAGCCGGCGCAGCAGCCCGGCCCGGGCGAACCCGGTCAGCCGGCCCCACTCACCGTCCAGCGCGCTGCGCGCCGCGGCGACGGCCGCATCCACGTCCTCCGGGCCGCCGTCGGGCACCACCGCCCAGCTCCGGCCGGTGTAGGGATTCTGCGACTCGAAGGTCCGGCCCGAGAACGCGTCGGCAGGCTTGCCGCCGATCAGCATCTGGAACCGGGTCAGCTCGTCCGTCATCTCGTCTCCGTATCCGGCCATGCCTTGCCACCGCGCGGGCCAGGCTCCGTTCCCCGCGCCCGGCCCCTTCCAGCGAGGATAAGCTCCGCGGGCCCGCGGGAGCAGTCCCGGGCGGGACGGCGGAGCCAGCTCCGCGGGCCCGCGGACCTGGCCCGGCCGGGCCAGCCACGGGAACGCGGAGAAATTCAGGTAGCGGGCCAGGAACTCCGGGCCGGAGGGTCGCGACGCCGGCCATGCGAAGATCGCCCGCTGGCTCAGCCAGGGCCGGGGTGCCTGACCGCCACCGAAACCCCCGTCAGATGGAGAAGTCCTGCTCGTACCAGACTTCGGTGGCGGAGGCGGGCTTGTGGGGGTGGGGTGAGGTGCCGTTGAGCCTGGCTTCGAGGTCGGCAATGCGGTCGTGGAGGGCGCGGAGGCTGATACCGACGAGGTCGGGGAGGAGGGTGTGGTCGAGGTCGGGCGGGGCGGTGGCGGCGCGGGTGCGGTGGATGATCTGGCCGGGGATGCCGACCACGACCGAGTCGGGGGGGACCGGCTTGACCACGACGGCGTTGGCGCCGATGCGGCTGCCCGCGCCGATGGTGATCGGGCCGAGGATCTTGGCGCCGGCGCCGATGGTGACGCGGTCGCCGATGGTGGGGTGGCGCTTGCCGCGGTCTGCGCTGGTGCCGCCCAGGGTGACCCCGTGGTAGATGGTTACCCCCGCGCCGACCTCGGCAGTCTCCCCGATGACCACGCCGGTGGCGTGGTCGATGAACAGGCCGGACCCGAGCAGTGCGGCCGGGTGAATGTCCACGCCGGTCAGCATCCGGGTCAGCGCGGCGCAGACCCGGGCGGTCAGCGTGCGGTGGTGGCGCCACAGCCAGTGCGCGGCGCGGTGGCCCCACAAGGCGTGCACACCCGGGTAGCACAGTGCGACTTCGAGGGTGCTGCGGGCGGCCGGGTCACGGTCCCGGGCCGCCCGCAGATCCCCGCGCAGGGTGCCCGGCACTGCTAGTCGGCCGGGGCGGCGAACAGGGGAGTGCTGAGGTAGCGTTCGCCGAAGTCCGGCACGACCACCACGATGAGCTTCCCGGCGTTCTCCGGCCGGCGGGCGACCTGGATCGCGGCCCAGACCGCCGCTCCGGAGGAGATCCCGGCCAGGATCCCTTCCTCCCGCGCCAGCCGCCGCGCCGTCTGTATCGCGTCCTCGTTATCGGCCTGGATGATCTCATCCACCAGGTCCAGGTCCAGCACGGCGGGGACGAAGCCAGCGCCGATGCCCTGGATCGGGTGCGGCCCCTTCGCCCCGCCCGACAGCACCGGGGAGGCAGACGGCTCCACCGCGACCAGCCGCACCCCGGGCTTGCGCTCCTTGAGCACCTCGCCTACGCCGGTGATGGTGCCGCCAGTGCCCACCCCGGAAACCAGGATGTCCACGGCGCCGTCGGTGTCCGCCCAGATTTCCTCGGCGGTGGTGGCCCGGTGGATGGCCGGGTTGGCCGGGTTCTCGAACTGCTGCGGCACGAAATACCGGGTGTCGCTCTTGGCCAGTTCCTCGGCCTTGGCGATGGCCCCCGGCATGCCGCCAGGCCCGGGCGTCAGGACCAGTTCCGCGCCCAGGGCCCGGAGCAGCTGCCGGCGTTCCATGCTCATCGTCTCGGGCATGGTCAGCACGCACCGGTACCCGCGGGCCGCGCACACCATGGCCAGCGCGATCCCCGTGTTGCCGCTGGTCGGCTCCAGCACGATCGTGTCCGGGCCCAGCAGCCCGCCGCGTTCCGCCGCGTCGATCATGGCCACGCCGATCCGGTCCTTCACGCTGCCCGCCGGGTTGAAGGACTCCAGCTTGGCCACGACCTGCCCAGCCGCCCCATCCGTCACCCGCCGCAACCGCACCAGTGGCGTGCCGCCGATCAGCTGCGTGATGTCATCCGCAATGCGCATGTCTGCCTCTCCTACGGGGCCGGCCGGTGATCACTGGCCGGCGATCGCCTGCCGATTCCTGAGCTTAACTTCTGTTACGAAATGATATTAGTTCTGTCCCAGAAAATAAAGCCGAGTCTCACGCCAAGCTTTGTCCCCCCTGGTCACCAGCCTCCAGGGCCTAAGGTCCTGAGACGATTTACAAGAGTCTTATCTCCTGAGGACATCCGGCTCTGCAGGAGAAAGATTTGGCGTCAGATGATCAATGACGGCTTAGTGGCGAGAAACGTCAGCCTTGAGGATCAGGGAAGGACATGTAATGCCAAGCAAGGAGCCGGTCAACCTGGCGCTCAGCGATGCCGCAGCACGCCAACTGGCCAACGCCACCAAGACCACCGCCCAGCTGGACACCATCAGCCCGCGGTGGCTGACCCGTTTGCTGCAGTGGGTGCCGGTCGAGGCGGGCATCTACCGGCTGAACCGGGTCAAGCACCCGGAGACGGTCGAGATTTCCTGCCCGCCCCGCGATGAATCCGAACTGCCGCAGACCTACGTCGAGTACGAGGAAGCACCGCGCGAGTATTTCCTCAGCTCGGTCTCGACTGTCGTCGATATCCACACCAGGGTCTCTGACCTCTACAGCAGCCCGTTCGACCAGATCGGCGAGCAGATCCGGCTCACCGTCGAGACCATCAAGGAGCGCCAGGAGAGCGAGCTCATCAACAATGCGGATTACGGCCTGCTGGCCAACACCGCTGATGTGCAGCGCATCTCCCCGGTGACCGGTCCGCCCACCCCGGACGACTTCGACGAGCTGCTCACGAAGGTGTGGAAGGAACCCGCGTTCTTCCTGACCCACCCGAGCGCGATCGCCGCCTTCGGCCGGGAGTGCACCCGGCGCGGCGTCCCGCCCGCGACGGTGAGCCTGTTCGGGTCGCAGTTCATCACCTGGCGCGGCGTGCCGGTCATCCCCTCCGACAAGGTGCCGGTGACCGATGGGAAGACCCAGGTTCTCCTGCTGCGGGTCGGCGAGCCGCGGCAGGGCGTCGTCGGCCTGTTCCAGCCCGGCCTGCCCGGGGAGCGGGGCCCAGGCCTGTCCGTGCGGTTCATGGGCATTAACCGCAACGCTATCGCCTCGTACCTGATCTCGCTCTACTGCTCCCTGGCGGTACTCACGCCGGATGCGCTCGCGGTCCTGGGCGACGTTGAGGTCGGGAAGTTCCATGAATACGACCACACCTACCGGTGATGGCGTGACCGCGGTGCCCCCTGGGCTGCCGGACGAGGCGGTCCTGACCCGGCTGGCCAACGAGTTCTTCCGTGAGCTCCCAGGCCAGCTGGGCACTGTGGCACCGGGTTACCAGCCCGTCACCGTGCCGGCGGACCTGGGCGCCGGGGCTCCTGGTTACCAGCCCGTCACCGTGCCCGCGGACGTGAGCGCCGCGCGGCCGGAGTGGCACGGGCAGTCATACGTGCTGCCCGCAGCCAGCCCGCCCGATGCGCCGAGCTTCTACTTCGTCGATGAACTGACATCACCGTCGGCGCTGCCGGCACTGCCGGCGCTGCCGGCCGATGCCAGCCCGCCGTTCGACGTCGGAGCGATCCGGCGTGATTTCCCGATCCTCGGCGAGCGGGTCCACGGGCGGCCTCTCGTGTGGCTGGACAACGCGGCCACCACGCAGAAGCCGCAGGTGGTCATCGACCGGCTCGGCTACTTCTATGCGCACGAGAACTCCAACGTGCACCGCGGCGCCCACGCGCTCGCGGTACGGGCCACCGATGCGTACGAGGATGCCCGGGCCACGGTTGCGGATTTCCTGGGCGCGCCGTCCAGCGAGAGCATCGTCTTCACCCGGGGTACCACCGAGGCCATCAACCTGGTCGCGCAGGCCTGGGGCCGCCGGCACATCGGCGCGGGTGATGAGATCATCATCTCCCACCTGGAACATCACGCCAACATCGTGCCGTGGCAGCAGCTTGCTGCACAGGTCGGCGCGGAGCTGAAGGTGATCCCGGTCGACGAGGATGGCCAGTTGCTCCTGGACGCCTACGCCGATCTCCTCAGCGAGCGCACGCGCCTGGTAGCGGTCTCGCACGTCTCCAACGTGCTGGGGACGATCGTCCCGGTCAGCGAGGTGATCGAGGCGGCGCACCGGGCTGGTGCGGTAGCGCTCATCGACGGCGCGCAGGCCGTCGCGCACATCCCGGTCGACGTCAGCGCCCTGGACGCTGATTTCTACGTGCTCTCCGGCCATAAGGTGTTCGCGCCGCTCGGCATCGGAGCGCTGTACGGCAAGCCGGAACTCCTTGAGGCCATGCCGCCGTGGCAGGGCGGCGGGAACATGATCCAGGACGTCACGCTGGAGCAGACCAGCTATGCCCAGCCGCCTGCCCGGTTCGAGGCAGGCACCGGCAGCATCGCCGACGCCGTAGGGCTTGGCGCCGCCCTGGGCTACCTCAGCCGGATCGGCCTGGCACCCATAGGGCGATATGAGCATGAACTGCTGGCGTACGCCACCCGGGAGATCCAGAGCGTGCCGGGCCTCCGCCTGATCGGCACCGCGCCCGACAAGGCCAGTGTCCTGTCGTTCGTGCTCGACGGTTACCGGCCGGAGGAGGTCGCGTCAGCGCTGGACAGGGAGGGCATCGCGGTCCGGGCCGGTCACCACTGCGCCCAGCCGATCTTGCGCCGCTACGGGCTGGAGTCGGCCGTCCGGCCCTCGCTGGCCATGTACAACACGTGCGGCGAAGTCGATCTGCTGGTGTCGGCTCTGCGCCGGCTCGCCGCTGATGCCGGGCGCCGGACCGCGCCGGGAGGTGCCGCAGGAAGCTGGTAGAA
>OBLU010001895.1_pt1 | contig 19318 bp, 23 predicted proteins | sample 1518681 | NCBI WGS metagenome assembly OBLU01 (sample SAMEA3539304, study PRJEB22396) | soil metagenome | biome: tundra; feature: field; material: soil | place: USA | collected 2010-05 | depth 0.15 m | reverse complement strand
TTGCGCGGTTGGATCACGGCGTGCACCCTGGCGTCGGGGCTGCCGCTCGCAGCCGGGCCGGCGCCGCCGGTCACGGTGAAGTACTCGGTGCGGGAATCGTAGGAGATATAGTTGCCGCGCACTTCGTCCGCGGGTTCGCGCTTGAGCCGCGCATGATTGAAGAACTCCACCTTGTCGAGCTTGCCGTTGTATTCGATGCGATCCGCCTCACCCTCGATGTACTCGCTGGCGCCGTCGCGCTTCTGGCGAAAGATGGCCGGGGTGCCGCTGGCGCTGCCGTACTGGTAGCCCTCCTGGTCCTGACGTACCGTAACCTTGTCGGCGCGTATGGTGAGCGTCCCCTGCGTCATCACCACTTTACCTTCGAACACGCTGGTTTTCTGCACGTCGTCGACGCGCATGCGGTCGGACTCGAGATTGATCGGTTTGCTCCGGTCGGCCCGTTCCGCCTGCGCCGACCCGGCCAATCCCAGGCAGCAGGTGCAGAAAACGAGCGCGCTCAGAGGTCGTTTCAGAATTACCGAAACGGCCTCTGACATAGGGGAGTATGAGGGGATGCACCCCGAAGGTCTCGATCCCCCTTGAGGGGAAAGTCCCCTTGGGGGATTTCCCCTCATTTTGAAATGAGCTCCTAGTTCATTTGCGCGCATCGAACGTGCCCCTGACCTGCGACTGCAGCGCGAACTGCCGCGTCTTGTTGTTGAATTCCATGCCGACCCCCGAAAGCCTGGATCGGCCCTCGATGATGATCACTGGCTTGTCGGTGCGGGCGAGATCGCGGTCGGGAACGACCTGCAGGTATTCAGTCTGCACGCGCAGTTCGCTTTGTCCCCGGCCGGCCTCGCGCACCACCACAACGTTGCCGTAGAAGCTGGCTTCTTCGCCGCTCTTCGCGATCAGGCCGCGGTCGGCGCGGATGACCACGGGATTCGCGTTGTCATGGCGCTGCTCGAGGCGCGGCGCCACGACGCTGGTGCTCTCGTCGTCCGGATAATGCTGCATGTGCTCGGCGGACAGGATGTATTCGGGTTTGCCGGCAGCGTCCATTTTGGTAATGCCGAAGTCCTCGGCGATGAAATCCGGGTCGTGCCGCGTCTTGCCGGACTTGTCGTACTCGGGGGCCTGTACAGCGCGCTCCAGCCACAGGCTGGCCGCTGCCAGCGCCAGTAGCAGCAGCAGCGGAAACAGGCTGGATGCCCGGTTCCGTCTCATGGGAGATGGCTCATTGGAGATGCGCCCCAATGGCGCGTTCGAGCATCCCTTGGGCGCGCAGAATGAATTCGCACACTTCGCGCACGGCGCCATGGCCGCCGCTCGTGCGCGCGACGTAATGGGCGCGCTTGCGCACCGCTTCCGGCGCCGCCGCCACGGTGGCGGCAAAACCGCAGCGGGTGATGAGCGGCAGGTCGAGCAGGTCATCGCCCATGTAGCCGGACTGCTCGCTGGCGAGACCCAGTTGCTCGAGCAGCGCGGCGTAGGCCCTGCGCTTGTCCTCCACGCCCTGATAGAGGTGCGCGATGCCGAGGTTGGCCGCGCGCAGTTCGACCGCGCGCGAGCGCCGGGCCGTGATCAGCGCAACCTCCACCCCGTATTGTTTGAGCATCTTGATGCCGTGGCCGTCCTGGATGTTGAACGCCTTCAACTCCTCGCCGCGCTCGGAGTAATAGAGCGTGCCGTCGGTCATGACGCCGTCGACGTCGAAGATCATCAGCTTCAGGCCCTTGGCGCGCTTTAGCGCGTCATCCAAGCCTTCGCGCTTCAGCGCGCCATCCAAGCTCGCGCGCTCCTGCGCACCGTCCAGCCCGCCGTGTTCCAGCGCGTCCGCCATCTTGGCTCAGATCACCTTGGCCCGGAACAGGTCGTGCATGTTCAGCGCGCCGAGGAGCGTGCCTTCGCCGGTCACCACCAGCAGCTGGTTGACCTTGTGTTCCTCCATGATCTGCACCGCTTCGACCGCCAGCTTGTCGGGGCCGATGGTGTGCGGATTGCGGGTCATGATGTCGGCGATGCGCGCGGCCTTGATGTCGTCGACGTGCGCCAGCGTCCGGCGCAGGTCGCCGTCGGTGAATACGCCGCTCACGCACCCGGCGGCATCGAGCACGGCGGTCATGCCCATGCCTTTTTTCGACATCTCCAGCATCGCTTGGGAAAAGCCGGCGGAATCGGGCACCGACGGCACGTCGTCGCCGATGCGCATCACGTCGCGCACGTGGGTGAGCAGGCGCCGCCCCAGCGCGCCGCCCGGATGCGAGCGGGCGAAGTCCTCGGCGCCGAAACCCTTGGCGTCGAGCAGCGCCACCGCCAGGGCATCGCCCAGCGCCAGCGCCGCGGTGGTGCTCGCGGTGGGAGCGAGGTTCAGCGGACAGGCCTCTTTCTCGACGCGCGCGTCCAGGTGCACGTCGGCCTCGCGCGCGAGGGACGAGTTGGCGTTGCCGGTGATGGCGATGAGGCGCGCGCCCTGGCGCTTCAGCAACGGCACGATGGTGAGCAGTTCCTCGCTTTCGCCGGAGTTGGACAGCGCGATCAGCACGTCGTCGCGCGCGATCATGCCGATATCGCCGTGGCTCGCTTCGGCCGGATGCACGAAATAGGCCGGCGTGCCGGTGCTTGCCATGGTGGAGGCGATCTTGCGCGCAATATGGCCGGATTTGCCGATGCCGCTGACCACGACGCGGCCCTTGCAGTTGAGCAACAGCGCAACGGCGTCGAGAAAGTTCGCGCCCAGGCGCGCCGCGAGGCCCTGGATCGCTTCGGCTTCGATGGCGAGCACCTGCTTTGCCAGATCCAGCGCGGTCTTGGACGGTGAGATTTTGTCCATGCGGGATGCTGCAGGTATCATAGGTCAAAGTATATCAGAACCCCAATTCCCTCCTTTCCCATGCCCGGCAACGGATGACCGATTCCCTCGAACTGGTGCTGCTGGCGAACGCCGTGCTGGTGGTAGTGTTGGCGCGCAGCCTGCACCTGCCGCCGGTGCTGGGCTACCTGTTGGTCGGCGTGGTATTCCTGATGTTCTCCATCGGCTTGGAATTTAGCAGCGACCCACAGCTATACTAGTTTATCTCTTATACTAGTATAGTCGAATGGCTTCCTTTACCGAACTCTCACTGACCGCCCAGACCGGGTACGCACAATTGCTCGAAGCAGCGCTGGTTGCTGAACACGTGCGCAGTGTCGCAGACCTGTCGGGCTCGTTCGCATCGAAAACGGTGCGCGGCGCCAAGTACTGGTATTTCCAGTACACCGAGCCCTCCGGCAAGTTGCGCCAGGTGTTTGTCGGACCGGACACAGCCCCTGTGCGTGCGCTGATGGCGCGTAAGGCGCAACCATCGGCCGTGGTCGCCTTGGGTCCCTTGGCACGCTCTTGCGCCGCCCTGGGATGCGCCGAAATCCTGCCGCGACACCTGCGTGTACTGCAGCGCCTGGCCGAATACGGGTTTTTCCGCGCCGGGGGCGTGCTCATCGGTACCCATGCGTTCCTGGCGTTTGCCAATATGCTCGGCGTGCGCTGGGGAGACGGCTCGCGCACGCAAGACATCGACTTTGCCCACGCGGGCAAGAGCCTGTCCCTCGCGCTGCCCGGCGACGTTGTTCAGCTCCAAACGCACGAGGCCATCAAGTCTCTCGAGATGGGATTTCTGCCTGTCTCCGGCCTCGCATCAAAGGCCGGCGCCACCAATTTGAACCCGCGCGAACCGGATTTCAAGCTGGACTTTGTGACCACGCTGCATCGCAAAGGCATGCAGCCCTACGAGCACCCGCAGCTAGGGGTCACCCTGCAGCCGCTCAAGTTTATGGAATTTTCGCTGGAGAATGTCCAGCAGGCCGTGCTGTTCGCCGGGGACCGCTGCGTAGTGGCTAACGTGCCGCAACCGGCACGCTATGCGCTGCACAAACTCTTGGTCTATGGCGAGCGGCAAGGCACATTTGCAACCAAGTCCAGCAAAGACCTGCTCCAGGCCCGGTTGCTCTTGGCCTATCTCAAGGAGCACCGCGCCTCCGAAGCAGAGGAGGTCTGGGCAGACTTGATTTCGAGAGGCCCGGGTTGGGTAAGGCGTGCCCGACATGGCCGGGCCGCCCTGGATAGGTTGGCCCCGGAACTTCAGGTCAAGAATTGGCTGAGGTTTTGAGCCGTATCGCTGCGCACCTGAGCCGATGAGGGTTTAGCGTTTTTGCCCATACGTTTGTCGTATTATAAAATTCGTTGCGATTTAACATCCTATAATTACATGACTAATTGATAATATGCATTATTATCTATATAATACGTTGCATATTGAGTTGCACTATATTGAGCTGCCGTGACCAAGCTAAGAACCGATGACCTGACCCGAATACTTCGTTCGCACCCTCGCGCAGGAAGCACAGAACTGTGCGCGCGACTCAAGGGCATTAGCCGAGCCACTCTGACGCGCGCGCTGAAGACACTCGGGAATGCGGTGATTATCGGCGGAGAATCACGCCGTACGCGGTATGCGTTGCGCCGGCCGCTTCGAGGGAGCGCCGCACCCATTCCGCTCTACCGCATCGATGAATACGGGCAGGGACACGAAATTGGGCAACTATCGTTAACTTACCCGGAAGGCTCCCTCCTGTCGTTCGCGGAAACTTTTCCGTGGCCGCTTGACAAGGGCATGTCTGACGGCTGGTTTGAGGGTTTGCCCTACGTCCTGGTGGACATGCGTCCGCAAGGATTTCTCGGGCGGAACTTCGCCCACGCCCATGCTCTCGACTTGGGGGTGTCGGATAACCCTGAGGACTGGTCCGATGACGATATTGTCCATGTCTTGGCGACGACCGGATATGACCAACCGGGTGACCTGATTCTAGGGGAAGTGGCATATCGTCGCTTTCTCGATTACCGCCGGACCGGCGAACACCGCTTCCTTGCAGAGTCTGCAGTTGAAGCAAGCTACCTTCAGTCAGCTGAAGCTGCCATGAGGCAGAACGAAGCTGGCTCATCTGCCGGCGGCGAATTTCCAAAGTTCACAGCAAGCCGTCAGCTCAATGGAAAAAAAGTCGATGTCATCGTCAAATTCTCCGGAGCGGATGACTCCCCCGCGGTACGCCGATGGTCTGACCTGCTGATTTGCGAGCAGCTCGCTTCGTTGGCCATGCCGCTGAAACTGCAAGCACCGTCTGCCGATTCTGCAATTTATCAGTATGGCGGGAGAACATTTCTGGAGGTCGTGCGCTTCGACCGGCACGGCGATTTCGGTCGGTCACCCGCATGCACGCTCAGCAGCCTTAACGCAGCCTTGATTGGCACGGTAGGCGGCCCTTGGCCAAAGGCGGTGCGCATGCTTCAAGCCGCAGGCTGGCTCTACGAAACAGACACGGCCAAGGTCGCGCTGACTTGGTGGTTTGGGAAGCTCATCGGAAATACCGATATGCATGACGGCAATCTTGCGTTCCGTCCGGGCCTCACGCTCGCTCCCGCATATGACATGTTGCCAATGGTGTATGCGCCGATGCGCGGTGGAGAGCTGCCGAACCGGGAATTTTCGCCTGACCTGCCGTTGCCAGCCGAATCTCCGACATGGAGGCAGGCCGCCGAAGCCGCAGGTTATTTTTGGAACATCTGCGCCGCGGACACTCGAATTAGCGCTGATTTTCGCCGAATCTGCGACGACAACGGGAAAAATACGGCAGCTTTACTCTCACGAACGCAATGAGATTTTCTACGCACGTTTCAGTCAGCTCGACTCCCCGATATTCACCTGTGTTTGTATTCGAATCGTCATACTGCAGCCAGGCGCTTGACCGTATCTTGACTTACAGGTGTCCGTTACGATGGCGTAACAGACATGTGAAACGAAAAACCCGCCGAAGCGGGTTCCTCATTTATGCCTGAGCCAATAACTCGAAGTATCGTTCACGGCTCATTTTTGCCGTGCGCATATTTGACGCGATGATATCTACCCCAACCTCGTCATATTTCGCAATCACAACCGGCCGGATGAAGCCCGGTTTGGTATAACTCCGGTGGCTTCCTTTCTCGCGCTTGAAAAGCCAACCGTCGGCTTGGAAAATTTTGTCTAGAGTCTTCCAATCAGCAGGCGCGAGCTTCGGCATGCTGGCGAGCGATTAAGGATAAAGGCACCTCAACCATGCGCTCGTCGGCAGCATTTTCGGCACCATGGGCAGGCACAAAACCCTGTTCGCGTAACACTTGCTCAAACGTGCCCTCTTCGTAGCAAGTCTCCAGGAACAGTTGCAGCGCTTCGATCAGGTTTTTTATTGCCTCTTTCTCGGTCTTACCTTGGCTGTGAACGTCCAACACTTCGCACGAAGAATAAAACCACTTGCCTTCCTTGCGCGCGCTTACCGGGACGCTCATGGTAAAGCGGACCACCTTGTTAGCTTTCCGCATATGCATCTGCGCTCCCCTGCTCTTATGCCAACACACTTGCTTGGCGGCGTTATGGATAATACTGCCTTGCGCAGCATTGGACAAAGTATATCCCAATATGTTCTTGCCCTCGCGCTCGGCCTTCAGCGCATCGAAGCCCTCGCCCAATTCGGAAAATACGTTGCGTTTCATTCCTTGCTCCTTGCGCTCAGCTCGCGCTTCAACATGTTCTTTAATGCCGCGCGTTCCTTGGCGCTCAAATTGTCGATCGTGTCCTTGTCGTAGAGCGTGTAGAGCCAGAACTGATCCCCCGCGCTCCACCAGAAATTCGATAACGCGAAGACCGCCGCGCTTGCCCTTGCCGCCGCAGAGATACGCTTGCTGCAGGGCGCGAAATAAAAAGCCCGCCCTCGTGAGGGCGGGCTTGGGTTGGAACCGTTTCGGCTTACAGGGTCTTGCAGAGCAGATACTGGTTAGTGCCCGTTTCCGCGTAGGCTCCGGCAGGTGCAGTCACGGGCGGGTTCGGAACGAGCTGCAGGTATCCGCGCACCTGCCCTGTAGTGTTGGCGCCGTCGTCCATCTGTGTGTCCACCGCAATGGCGATCTTGTCCGGCAGGTTGCTCGAGCAGACGATGTTGGACGTGAAACCCATGCCGCCGGTCTGCACACCCATGATGCCGTTCGCCGCATTGCTCGGCTGTGATGCCGAGGAGCCCGTCCCTGATTGGGTCGTGCCGCCAACGAAGCCGGCAAACCGCAAATCCCACCAGAACAGGTTCACCTCGGGCGCGGCAACGGTTGTCGTCACGGCATTGTTGTATAGGACTGTTGTAGGGTTAGCGCAGGGACCGGTACAAAACTGGCCGTTGCCGTCGCCGGCGATCGCGCCCTGGGCGGTCCAACGGGTCCCGGCGTTCAGATCGTCGCCGGGCAGGGCGCGGTAGCGGTCCTGGTAGGAGTTCACGGCGGCGGTGATGCCGTTGAAGTCGTTGACCACGTTCTTGATCTTGGCCTGGGTGATCATTTCCTGGCCTTTCAGGATGCCTCCCAGGAGGAGACCAATGATCACCAGCACGATGGCGATCTCGACCAGGGTAAAGCCGGCTTGCTTGGTTTTTAACCTGTTGGGCGTAAGTGCTTGATTAACTGAGACGCACAGTGCCGCCCGTTCCCCATTCTTGCACTGTTTTGCGCGTTGATGTTGTGTTGTGTCCCCAAAAAGTCCCCAACGATCTTCTATTTTTCACTGCACGACTAACCCACAGTTCTCGTTGGGAGGTGGCTCCACGACAGGTCAAAATTGAGAACTCTTGGTTGCTCAGGGTCCCGCTGATCACTGACTACTTTCCACGCGCGGCGCTTGCGATGGCTACGCCCCTCTAATGTCGGCGCCGCCATGAACAGCCACTGGCTATTCTTCTCCAAAGCTACCGTTGATTCTGTGTAATCACCCGGAAGCCACTGAAAAGCCAACGCTCAATTTTTTGGATTAAAGGTCGGCAGTACAGCGATTTCGGCCACTGACACTGGCTGGATGTACTTCCGCACCCACTAGCGACTCCATGACTCGTAGAATAGCAACTTGGCGACACCGGGCGAATTACAGGTGCCGTCTACCAAGTAGGCGTCTACACCAATGCTCAAATTTATCCAGTACCTGATTAATCTCAACGGCGCGCTCGCCAGGAAGATTCGAGCAACGCAAGCCTATGACGAGGGACTTGCCCTGCACGGAGCTGAGGAATACGCGAAAGCATTCCCTGTTATCAAGGAAGCTGCTGAATTAGGTCATGATGCTGCAATGACAGTCTATGGGTCGATGTTGCTCCTCGGCCAAGGGGTCAAAGAGGACGGCGAGCAGGCGGAATTATGGTTAAAGCGCGCAGCGGACGCTGGTTATGAAGATGCGATTTCTGTTCTTGGCATGGCTTACGCTACAGGCAAAGCTGGATGCAGGCGCGATGTGGAATTGGGTCGCAAACTATTGACGCGAAGTGCTGAAGCCGGCGACGAACAATCCAGGCGGATGCTCGAGATGATGGATAAGGGCGAGGGAATTTTTCACCACCACAAACGCGACAACCGGCGACGGTAACGCGGCGGCAATACTATAAAAGCAAGCACGATCTTAATATTTATACCCCGGCAATGACCGCAAACACATACCGCTTGAGGGCTTACAGTGCAATATCCAAATAGGGTACGGGGTCGTTTGCGCCGTTGGGCGTGCAAGTAGCAACAGAGGCCGTAATCTTACCGGTTGCGAAATTGCCATCGTCCAATTTTAAATCGAGTATGGTCGCAATTTCACAGGTCAAGTTACTTATCTCGATTACGTTTTGGACCGGCACAGTTTGCGGATACGTTGCGTTCTTGCTTTGACCAAGTGCAAGCACGGATACATCCGGGGTTGTCGTCTGGTTGTTGCGCGTGTAAATCCCAAAATTGGTTTGAGGTGGCCTTAAGTCACCCTTAATCAGCCCTGCTCTTACCAAATGTTCAGCGACACACCCAATTTCAGCATTGGTGTCAATGCGTCCGTTTCCAATATTGGCTGTCGCTACAGCGATGTTGCAGGTGGCACTAATGCTATTAATGTTATCACCGGCCATCGGCATGTCACCGGGCAGGTAGTGATAGCGGCTTTTGAAGTCATTGATTGCCGCGGTCAGGTCCTTGACCAGAGTTATCGTGTCGGTCGTCTTGGAGTTACTGATGACCGAGACGCTAAGCGCATACATTGCGCCGAGTATCAACCCAACCACGACCAGGACGATGGAGATTTCGGCCAGGGTAAAGCCCCGCTCCTTATTCATCCTTGCCCCGCTTTCTCAAGGCTTCGCCAGCGAACATCGCGATGGATAGCGCCGCTCCAAAAGACATCAGCAACGCCCATAGGGCGAGCTTGACGAACCCAGTTATTGCCAGGATGCCACTGGAAGAGAGCACCAGTATCCAGATAGCCACTAGGTATATGGCGGGCGTGAGAATAAGCGCCTGCCCGATGTGTGGGAAATATCTCTTCATTTGCGCTAATTGCAGTTGTTTGAAATAGCAGTTTGATACGTTGCATAGAGTGTAGCATTGGTTGGTATCTGTGCGCCCGGGTTGGGCGCCACAGTTCCTATCGAATATGGGTATGTTTGATTTGGGGTTACGGCACCCCAATTCCTCATTCTAGTTATCGGCTGAGAGTACGTTAGCGGTCCGCCCCATGGGTCCACTAGAAGAATGTTGTTGTTGGTTAGAATGGTATTGAATGCAGCCTGATTAGACGGTGCAGGGCAATTAGAAAATGGCGTTGTGAACATAGAGTAAGCGACTGCGCTATTTATCTGCGCCATTTGCGTCGCCCATTGGGATTGCGCCGATGGGAGCGCGCCGTCCTTCATCAGTGGCGTAAGCAAGTCGTTTGCGCTAAGCCACACCATTATGTCATCGAATGCTCCGTATGTCGGAACGTTAGTGTTTATGTAGTCACGCTGATAAAAAGCTACGGTGGGTAAAGCCCATGTTGGTGACGTAGGCGTATTTTGTAATTCATCCGTGCCGGCGGCAGGCGAAGCGTTTTGGGTTCCTTTGAATGTGAATGCACCCAACCCGTTTATTCCGTGGGAGACGATAACAGCAACTGCGGTAATGGTGATTGATGTGGGAGTGGCATTTGTGGCAGGTACTCTATTGTTGACAAAGAGTGTCCCCACGTCACCAGGATTGAATCCGTTGACAGCGGTGGCGGTGGTGTACGTCCCATTGGCGCCGGTATAGGTTAACGTCCACGGAGGCGAGACGGCATAGGAAAAGAAATTGTTCCATCCATCCAATCCCGCACTTTCTGGCAAGCCCAGCGTGGCATAGGGAAGGATGCCAAATTTAGCCGTGCAATTTGATGGCGTACCTCCCGCGCGAGCCTCATTCCCGGTGTTATCAGTCGCCGGGCACGGGAGCCGCTTGTTGAGGCGCAGATAATTCATCAGCGCATCCTTGAGGGTGTACTCCCTGCTCTGGGTGGCGCTAATAGCTGCGTTGGTTAGTTGTGTATTGAGGGCGGTGATACCCAGCGTGGCAAGTATGCCGATTAGAAAGACCACCACCGCCATTTCTACCAGCGTGAACCCTGCCTGTCGTTTCATGCGTGCGCACCGCCTCACTGAATAATCTCGCATCGAGCAGACAATAATAGTACACATGTACCGTCGTCTATTATGCAGTATACCGTAACCGCATTGGCACGAAGTCGCTCGGCTGCGTGGGTATTCATTGCGCGGACCCAGGCAAGTACAACAACGAAAGCTAACGCGTACACGACTAGGCTAGCAGAATATCCACAGGCAAGGCTCCCTGCCGGCCTTCAATGATAGCTATGCGATGATCGGCGGCACGCAGTGCACGCTGTTGGAAAGCCGGGGGGGTGAATTGGCCGGACACTGGGCCAAGAGGGGGCCGAAGAGGCCCCCGCGTTTTTTTAGACCGAGCGCGCTCAAGAAAGGCGGGGAGCGTTCGCGCTCCCTTTGTGCTCGGCTTATGCGGCGATGTCCCGATTGTCCGATTGAATTAGAGCAAGCCACGCTCAGCGAAGGACAATGTCTTGGTGCCGGCGACAATGAAGTGGTCCAGCGTTTTGACATCAACAAGCGAAAGGGCTTGCTTGAGGGTTTGGGTTAGTAGCTCGTCGGCGCGGCTCGGTTCTGCGACTCCGGAAGGGTGATTGTGGGCAAAGATGACTGCGGCAGCGTTCGCCTTCAGTGCGGCTTTCACCACTTCGCGCGGATAAACGCTTGTCTGCGTCAGGGTTCCCCGGAAAAGCTCCTCGAATGCAATAACCCGGTTCTGTGCATCTAGCAGGAGCACGGCAAACACTTCATGCGGAAGACCTGCCAAGCGGTGCTGTAGAAGGGCTCGGACTGCTGCAGGGCTATTCAGTGCGTCCCGGTGCTGGAGTTCCTCGGTGATGGCTCGGGCCGCTAGTTCCCTTGCTGCCTGCAATTTCGAAAGCGCATCGCCGCAATAGGTGCGCTTTTCTTCGGAGCAAAACAGGTCTGCGTTTTCCTGCGGGTCTTGGTGCAGGAGTGCGAACAAAGAACCTTTCGCATTGCGGAGCAGTGTTTGCGCTGTCCTACGGTTGCCAAGCAGTAGCGTGAGCAGTTCAGTGTTGGTGTTGCTGGTGGTGGTGGTGGTGTTCATGGTTCGATCTCCTTTTAAGGGCGGGTTGGCTGTGCTCATGCACATGCAACCGATGCCTATCGGCGAGATCGGGGGTAGCAAAGCGCAAGGGCGCCGGTCCGGGAGGGGGATCACCCGGCCTGCACAAGCGAAGCGCGGAAGGTTGGGGAAACCCGGCAAGGCGGCGAACCTTTACCCTTGTACGACGCGGGGGGAACGCCCCTAGTCGGGGTTAGGTCGGGGGGCTTTTGAGACTGGCGGGAGCAGAGCTGCCGTCACTGACTGGATTTGCGAAAGGGATCGTTACCGAATGGACGAGACAGCCGGGATCTCTTTGGCTGGCTCGGTGAGGGCAATCGCCCGATTAGAGCCCGGCCCGACGGCTGGAACCGGTCGGGTGCGCCCAATGTTCAGGAAAAGAGCGTTACGGGATGAAGTAACGAAAAGTGAGTTCTGAAGTTCTCAATAATGATCGCTTGGATCGGCATGTTTCGTTCTACGGTACGCGTTTGTTCGTGCCCTGAATGGCTCCCCGGGCAGGGGTCCGGCATATACAGGGAGCCAGGAAACAACATTAAGGTGAATTGTCAAAATATCGACATATATGACGGAATTTCAACGAAATCGTGGATTATTCGCCCTCCAAAAGTGTGGAATAGGTCACTTAAAGCCAGGCACGGATATTGCTGATGAAGACAAACCACTAACTTTCCCTCGGGGGAACAACATGAAAATCAGACAAAGCGGCTTCACCCTGGTCGAGATCGCCATTGTGCTGGTGATTATCGGCCTACTCTTGGGAGGTATCCTGAAAGGCCAGGAAATGATCACCCAGGCGAAGATCAAGAACGTGGTCAACGACTTCAACGGCATTACCGCAGCCGTGAACTCCTACCAGGACCGCTATAAAGCGCTGCCGGGCGACGATCTGAATGCCGCTACCCGCTGGACGAACGCGGCGGCGGTCCCCCCGCTTACTGTGTATTCTGGCGACGGCAACGGCCAGTTTTGTACTGGTGTCTGCCCCGCCGTCCTCACCGCAGCTCAACAGTACAACAACCCTGCCGGTGGAGCGCCGGCGGCCACCACGCCGGAGGTAAGCCTGTTCTGGTGGCATTTGCGGCTTGCGGGCTTCGTCGGTGGTTCCACCGCAGACGTCCAATCCTCGATCAGCCAGCCCGCCAATGCCGCGAGCGGCATTATGGGAGTGCAGACCAGCGGTATGGGTTTCACTTCGAACATCGTCTGCTCGAGCAACCTGCCGGACAAAATCGCGATTGCGGTGGACACCCAGATGGACGACGGCAGCTCCACCACAGGTCAGGTAAGGGGATTGCTGCAGACCGCTCCGAACCCGGTCACCGGAGCAATTGCACCTACCGTGGCCTATGCGGAGACGGGCACCAACCAGTATCTGCTCTGCAAGAACATGTAAGCCGAAACGGTTCCAACCAAGCCCGCCCTCACGAGGGGCGGGCTTTTTATTTCGTGGCCTGCAGCATGCAGAAAGCGGATTTCCGCCGCCGCGCACAGGTGTTCGATCTTCATTCCTGAAAACACTAGAACGGTCTGAGGGACTGGCGGGCATGGCGGGCCGTGCTGGGGGTGAGCGAAGCCCCCGGCTATGACTTGCCGATTGTCGGGGTATGTGTTTTGATCCCACCAGAGGCCACGATGAGCGAAGCTGCGAGAAACGGCGCAAGTGATTGAACTTGGAAGCGCCGCCGCATAGCGCATCGAAGCGGCTTTCCTGCATATACAAAAAGTTGTATAATCGGCATGATCATCAAACCGGTTGAGTTTCGCGGCAAGGCCCTGGACGATCTCCGGAGATTTCCGCAGAGTGCACGCAGGGCAGCAGGGTATCAGATCGACCGCGTACAGCGCGGCTACGATCCTGACGACTAGGAGTCTATGCCATCGGTCGGGAAGGGTGTCCGCGAGATTCGTGTATGGGAAGGGGCGGGAACCTTCCGGGTGATCTATCTGGCCAAGCTCGAAGATGCTGTCTATGTGCTTCACTGCTTCCAGAAGAAAAGCCAGAAGACCGCGACAGGTGATATTGGACTGGCGCGCAATCGTTACAGAGAATTGATGAGGGCAAAATCGTGAACAAGCAAAGATTCCAAAGCGTCTGGGACGCCATCGAGGACACACCGCAGCAGGCGGCCAGCATGCGCGCGCGCTCCGAACTTGTCATTCAGCTGACTGAGGTCATCAAGAAGCGTGGCATGACCCAAGCGGAGGCTGGCAAGCTCTTTGGCGTGACGCAGCCGCGCATCTCCGATTTGACGCGGGGAAAGGTCGAACTTTTCTCGCTCGATGCGCTGGTCGATATGGCGGCAGTCGCAGGCCTGGCGCCGCAAGTAAAAATAAAAAGGGCAGCATGAGCCGGAAGTCCGAAGCAAAATCCGTGTTCGTTTAGGACAGAAAGGAATTCCTTCGAATTCCTTCGGGCTCCTACTGGTGATCGCCCTGTCCAATCGGGCTTTACCAGGGATAATTTGGCCCTGAACCAAGCGTCGGCCTGAGGCACTAGAGAAGCTCAAAATGGCAATTCACGCGGACCGCCTATCCGTTTGGGAAATCGCGCATCGGTGGCACAGGATCGACCCAGACACCTCCGCAAGTGCGGCGCAAATTCCATTGCATGTGAAAGATACTCTGCGCATGCTTGTGGGCGAAGTGTATTTGGAAAGGTTGCTGAGCACCCTTTGGAAAGAGAAAGAGGGGGGCCTGACGCCATATTGGTGGATTATCAGGACTATCATTAAGGAGTATTCGACATGACGCGAATCCACAACCCGCCGCACCCGGGCGAAACGTTACGCGAGGATGTATTGCCGGCCTTGGGCCTTACCGTGACCGAGGCCGCTGCGCAATTGGGCGTGACTCGCGCCACGCTGTCTCGCGTACTCAACGGTCGGGCAGCTATCTCGCCAGAAATGGCGCTGCGCCTAGAAGGTTGGCTGGGCGTAAAAAACGGTGGTCGCGCCGATCTGTGGATTTCAATGCAAACCGGATACGATCTGTGGCAAGCCCGCAAAGCTGGTGCGCCGAAGGTGAAACGCGCCCTCGCATTAACCGTCGCCTGACGGACTCGGGCAAGCGCGGCGGGGAGGGAGTGCTCGCCTAGACCGTTTGCCGAAGGTAGTGTCTTGTGCGCTCCCCAGGCAACCGGCGCGCGAATGTCATTCCGGAGTCTGAGTAAAATGCGGGTGCGGTTGCGAAGACCGTAGGACAAATTGGCCCGGGTTCCAACGCTCACTTCGCACCTCCGTCAATTACATTTACTACCAACCAGTCGCTCAATGCCTTTCGGCGTAGTGCCAGTTGCTGGATCGAGTGCTTTCGTCGTAACTGCGCGCTCAACAACGGTGGCAGCTTCTTCGTAAACAATCGGTACCAACGCAACGGGTAAAACAGAAATGCCATCGGCGATTCGGCGCGTACCGGAAAATGCCGGGCGATAACAGAACGTGGAGCAAGAGCTGGGCGGACGGGAAAGCCCGAAGATGGTCAGGCGCTATGCCCATCTTGCAGCCGATCATCTCGCCCCGTATGCCGATCGCATGTGCGCGCTGTGGGTTGCGGAGGAAGCGCCTATCGAACGACACGACTCCATAACCGAGTCGCAAACGACAATCGCCTAGATCTTCCTAAGCGCTAACTTGCTGGCTAGCGCACTCAAGACGACGAGTCTGTGCCCGATGGACGCACGCCACGCGTGATTTGCTGACACTGCCGCTGCGATCGCAAGCGACCGGTTACACGGTGACCACTTGTTCTTCCTCTGTCAATTCCGGATCGGGTGGAGATTCCCCGCCTCGTATATCAACCAAAAACGGTTCTTCCTGCGCCTTAGCCTTAAGTCGTTCGATCTCTATGGCCATCCCGGTTGGATCTTTCCAATACATGTCGCGGTCTAGGATAGGAGCTTTATCAATCCTAATTATCATCTCTGGCGAAAGACCGTCTAGTTCCGCTATGCTCTCACAGAGTTGCCTGGCATGTGACAATGCCGCAAGCTTGATCCGTGGGTCCTGGCTTGTGTCGTGGACCTCCCATGTTTTCCCTAGGATAAGTTCGAGTCGCAGTCGTGCTTCGCCACGCCGCCGAAAATGATCGCCACGACCGCCCTGCGTCTGCCACCGGACATGGACCTGCTCCTGGTATTGCTTTACGGTACGAACCTTAAGGTTCAGCACCGTGGCAATGGTTAAAGGACTCTTGTAGCCACGTAACATTAGTTCCTCGATCGAGGTGACGTGGCACTCATGTATAAGGTCGCGTTTGCCTTGCGTGTCGACTTGGTCTTTTCTATCGAGCAGGTTACGGAGACTGCCATGTTCCCTTTCGTGCGCCAGACCGTGGTCGTCATAGCGAATCCTGGCTGAATTGCGCTTTGGCAGCACACCGTTTCGCACGCTGGATTTTTTACTTGATACAATTGAAACTGTCATGGCTTGGTACTCCTATTAAAAATGACGAAATCTCGAATAGAATACGGCGTTGCCTCAACGAGTTACGCGAACTGATGGCGTCCCAAACCGGACTTACGCTTACCTACGCGCTATCACGATCGCGCATGTTCTATCACCATTTGTATTGAGTCTACCAAGCGTCAAACCTCCGTTCCAGGGGTTTTTTTGAGGATCACCAACACTGGCATGTAAGCGCCGGAGTCAAACTGTACCTCTGAAGCGGCTGAATGTTTCGGCCGCGGCGGTGCAAGACTGTACCGCCGAGATGCTTTCCACATAGCCTGCTTGATTGCAGAAGAGGTGGAAGGTGGTGGAGGATGTACAGCGTGGAGATCTACCAGCGGGTACGACGTGCCTGTCACGTCGAGGGCATGAGTCAGCGCGAGGCGGCCCGGCAATTTGGATTGCATCGCACGACGATCAAGAAGATTCTCGGATTCTCCATCCCGCCGGGGTATCGGCGTACGCAGTCGATCAAGAGTCCCAAGCTGGACGGCTTCACAGGCCATATCGACGCCATCCTGGCAGATGACCGTCAGCGACCCAGGAAGCAACACCACACAGCCCGGCGCATCCTGGAACGCCTGCGCGAGGAGCACGGATTTGCCGGCGGCTATGAATTTGATATCGACAACGTCAACGCCCAGCTCAAGCGCGTAAAAATCTGAGCGTCAAGACGGTGTTGAGCGGACGCTTACAGTTGGGGTTGTACTGAATGCCGGTCGAAGTCATCAAGCCCCGAATCTCATTAACGCTGGTATCAATATAAACGTCGTCCGTGTTGTCTTTCGTTCCGTTTAGACCTAATGATTGAATCCTGCACCCGAGGTTGGTTCCAGGCGGCGTCGTTGCATGCAGGCCGTTAAGGGGGTTGGCGAGAATCGAATCAACTTGATAGTAAATAGCATTACCCCAGCCATCATAAGCAAAGTAACTCGGCAGTCCCAGTGGTATTTTCCATGGAATGTACGTCAATGGCGGGGAGGCTTGAATTGCGAATGTGGAGCCGTTTTGCGTGATCCTTCCCACTCCTCCAACGCTTGTTCCCGTAACTGTGTTATTGGCGGCATCGGGCAGGGTGTTACTTCCGGATTGGGCCACATATGACAGCAATGCGCTCTTGAGCACTTGGAGTCGTTGACGAGTGAGAGCTGTCGGGGTCATGACAATTCCCGCTTTCGACAATGGCGAAAGGATGTCAGTAGGACTCAAAACCCTGACCAGATCATCAAAGGTAGAGCGAAGCGCTGAATTCTGTACTACCAAATTGAGCGTTCACCAAGTTTGCATTCTCGGTGAATAATCCCCGGCTTCGTTGAAATTCAGTCACATATGTCGATATTCTGACAATCCACCTTAATGTCGCTCGCGGGCTCCCTGTTTCAGGCGTTCCTCGATTTCGCGCAGCCGGCCGTCGAGGAAATTCAGCTCCCCGCGGTCGGTGATCCTGCCGCTGGCGAGCAGGCCGCCGATCATCACCCGCGCCGTTTCCAGTTCGTTCATGTCCTCGCGGATGAAGATTTCCATGGTCGTTGCCCAGGCCGGCACGTCCTTGGCCGTGGTGTATTTCTGCAGGGCGGCCGCGTACTTGAGCGCCAGGTCCATATCCTGCAGCCGGTGCTTGGCGAGAAAGGTGGCATGCGCGAGCCAGGGCCAGCGCCGGTTGGGGTCGCGCAGGTATTGGCGGTAGACGAAATCGAGCATGCTGCGCTGCCGGGCTTCGTCCGGAACCTCGGCGTACAGGCGGCTGGCTGCAAGCAGCGGGTATTGCCCCCCGGGATCGAGTTCGAGTATGCGCGAGAGCCAGGCCTCCACGCGGGCGTAATCCAGATCCTTGTAGGGTATCTTGCTGCCGGACTGGTAATCGAAAGCCTGCAGTTGCAGCATCAGGATCTTGCCCAGGGCGATCGGATCTCCGAGGCTGGCCAGCCGCAGCAGCGAAGCCGAAGGCGGCTGCGTCAGATCCTGAGCTTTTGCCTGAGGTTCCGGCGTGACGGCATGCAGGCCGATCTGCAGCGCCAGGCCCGCGGCAAGCAAAGCCAGCACGGGCCTGGACACATGGCTCAGCGGGCGTTCGTCGCGCATCAGCTTCTCTGTCTTTACCCCAGGGTTGCGACCATTTCAATAGGTCCCCGTTGGCCTGGCACGGTATTAGGCGGCAACAGGCTCGATCGCGGACAACGCGGGACGGCCCATCTCGTAGAGCGCGCGATCCAGATCGTAGCGCGATTGCAGATTGAGCCAGTATTGTGGCGATTGACGGAAGCGGCGTCCCAGGCGCAATGCCAGGTCCGCCGTCACCGGGCGTTTGCCCTTGACGATGTGCGACACGCGCATCGGCGATACCCCTATGGCGCGCGCCAACTCGGCTTGGGAAATGGCCAGCTCATTCAATAGTTCCGCAAGCAGCAAACCCGGGTGCCGCGCGCGCAGCCTGCGGCCACGAACGACCATGTCGGAGAAGTCCAACAGGTGCAGCTTATCGGCGGAAATGCTCATGCTCGTCTCCAGTCAGTGATAATCGGTGATTTCCACGTCGAACGCGTTATCCCCCTCGGTCAACCAGATCCAAAATTCTGGCGCCTGTTATCCAATCATAACGAACGGCAGAAATAAAAACCCGCCGAAGCGGGTTTAGAACTCTTTTTCTAGGCCAGCCTGTTTTAAAGCTGCATTTGCCGTGTGACGTGACTTGATCTTGCTATCGACAGTAAAGTTTATTCCGGAAATTGGGCTATACCATATTTCGTGATCGCCCTTACCTTGGCGAACCTTCTTGCACTTGGCTGCCGCTAGGATTTTCTTGAGTTTAGCGGCGTAGTCAGCCACATGAATCTCATGCAGCTTGCCGATATGCAATAGCGGTTAGTTCGCTGTTGATCTGAAACAGGATTTTCTCGTCACCATCCGGATAGCCGTTCGCATCCAAAAGCTCAGGAATAATTACCTGTAGTTTTTTGACCAGGGCATCCATGCTATCTGCTTCTGTTACCAAACCTGAAATATCGTTGCTGGTAGCAACCCACACCTTTACCTCGTCATCCCACGTTGCATGGACGATTAAAGGCTTTGACTTTTTCATGCTCACCCCGACTAGAGATCGCGTTGGCCGCACACGTGCAACCTTATCGGCATTGCACCGAGTTTGATTAACTATAGGGTAAATTAGTTCAGATAGTCAACCATGTGATTTTTAACATCCATCCTGCCCGATGGTGGAGGCGCGTAGGAGGCCCGCAAACATGGTTCAGCGGGCGTTCGGCGGCGGGCGTTCGTCGCGCATCAGAAATTCTTGCGCTGCAGGTCGAACAGGGCGGCG
>OBLU010001894.1_pt1 | contig 19321 bp, 23 predicted proteins | sample 1518681 | NCBI WGS metagenome assembly OBLU01 (sample SAMEA3539304, study PRJEB22396) | soil metagenome | biome: tundra; feature: field; material: soil | place: USA | collected 2010-05 | depth 0.15 m | reverse complement strand
ATGGAATCCGCCTTCTTGACTCCCTCCATCCACACCAGCGCGCGCGGAGCGGGCAACTCGAGGGGTTCCATGCCTCACCGTGCTCACGCTCCACTCGCGCCTGACCCGTCTTCTCCAGTGCTCGCGGCCAATATGGCCACTTACACTCCCGGTTCTGATTCTTACAGACGTGAACGTGGAAGTCTTTGGGCCGAAAGTCCCATTCATGCCCTCCAAGCACTCTGGTGCAACCTCCGTGGATATCCCGAAGAGATACGGCATATGACCAGGTGAACGAGTATTTATGGTCGGCGTAGGGTCTGACTCAGCGTGCCTGAGGCACGAGATCGAAGGGGTCGCAGGGGCCCCTTGCGTGGGAGTCACCTCAATGAGCAGGCGACGGGCTCGAGGGCGTCCCCGGTCGCCCTCGTAGAGGAGCGAGGCAGCGAGGAGCCCCGGACGCTCGTGTCGACACCAGCTCTGGCCGCCTCTCTTCGCATGAGTCGGGCCTTGGCCAGGGTGAGCACGAAAGAGAAGGCGTGGACAGGGATCTTGACGTCGTTCTGGTGCAACGTGGGGTTGACGGTGCGGTCCTTCCTCGGTGAACCTGGCGGACGGAATGATCGAGTGGGACCGCTCGTGCGCCGAGAGCCCGACGCTCGGCCAGTCCCGGTCCTCATCCATGGGCGCTTCGCCCGCGATCGTCGGGGTTCACCTCGGCCCACGATTGGCGCTCCCACTCTCAGGTCTCGCCAGAACTCAAGGCCCTTATGCGCAGGCTGAAACTCGACCGCCTCCTCGACCGCTGCCCCAGCGCCTGGGGTTGGCGAAGTACCACGGACTCGCCCAGGTCGAGGTCTAAAACTGAGCGCAGCTGTTCTCCGGAGGTGACCGTGCGCGACGTCGATTCGCCCGAAAGGCGAGTACGCGGCCGTCACCTGCCTCGATCCGCGCAGGGTGCTCGAGGCTTGGGACCAAGAGGCCAAGTTCACACGACCACGCGTGTGGTCCGAGCTCGTCTCAATGCGCTTCATCGACCCGGGCCGCAACGCCTTCATGTTGGGGCCCTCGGCGTGGGCACTCTGATGGCCACCCACCTCGGGCACATCGCATGTCGTAGCCGCATCAGCGTGCATTTCGAACGGGCCGACAAAATCCTCCACCGACCCAGCCCGCCGGGGGGTGAAACCTTGGCCTCGCTTTCGTAGGGGCGGGTCAAGAACTCTCGCCTGAAGCAGTCGGGCTTGGGTATCGCTCTACGTCTGACCCGAAGGGCTTTCATCGAGTCACGCCGATCCAACTGTTCGCCGTGGAACCCCGACCCTTCGGGTTCGTCAGTTTACGTGATCATTCGATCCGTCCACTGGCCAAATGAGGACGGCCAAGCGATCCAAGAGTTCTGCCAGGTTGTGCGCCATGCGCCGATAGCCCTCATCAGGACCCCCGTAGGGGTCTGAGATATCACCTTCGCGACTGGTCCCGACCATGTCCTGCCGCCGACGCCCGCGATGGAGCTCCTCAAACCATTCGACCATGAGTTGTCCTTGAGACCGCGGCCCAACCTCCTCTCCTCGCTGTAGCAATTCGGCCAGCGTGAATGTCCGAGACCAGGCGTCACTAAATTGCAGCACCACCTCGCGTTGATGTCGGCGCGTCATTGTGACTACCAGGTCCGCCTCCGATACTTGCTGCTCAGAGATCTGGATACTTCGGTGGCCAACGAGATCCGCGCCGAATAGCGACGCGGCCTCCACTACTTGGGGTGGAACAGACCGTCCCCCCGGCAGGAGACCGCACGAACCGACCTCGATCGAGGCGTGCATCGGGCCTGCTCGGACGGCAAAAAGGCCCGCAGCGGTCGGAGAACGGCAGAGATTGGCGGTGCAAACCATGAGAAATCGAATGTAGGAAAGCTAGCAAGGGGGGGCAGGACCCATTGCCATCCTCTGCGTGGCACTCAACACCGTCGTCGGCTTCACCAACAAGAGCCTCCGTGCCTTGGTCTCCCAGCTGCGCGACGGTGTCGAGATCGCCTTGAGCGCTGAGGAGCGCGCCAGGTTGGAGCACTGGGCGCGCCGGCATTCGTCGTCGCAGGCGCTGGCGTTGCGATCCAAGATCGTGCTGGCTTGCGCGGCGGGGGAAACCACCCACGCCGAGACCAGGCACTCCTGATTCCCCGACGGTCGACGGTAGGACGAGCTGATCGGCAACGATGTGAAACCCTCGCTGCCGGGGATCTGGTGCAATCCATGACTCAACCCCGAGGGTTGCCAGCGATTCGGTTTGCACGGAGCTCACGACGGGGTTAACGATGATGTTGTCGAACTCGCCGAGGTGGTAACCACCCAACCGCAGCAACTCGAGCCGCGGCAAGACGTCCAATATCCTGTGATAGTAGACGTGACCAAAATTCGCGGCGATCACGGCCAGCCGCGCCCCTGCTGCCGTGGGGCGCCCCAACCAAAGCTGCTCGAGCACAGTGTGCGGTTCCGAGCCGAACTCGCGCGACGCGTCGTAAAGGAGCGTGTCGTCGTGCGTCAGCGCCGCCCCATTGCGGCCGACAACTCGACCATGGGAATTTCGGCCACGGACGTCGCCCATGTGCGGACCTGAGGTTCTGATGGCCCCCATCTACTGTTTCGGTTGCCTTCCAGATTCTGCCAATCGACGGCCCGATCGACCAGTCGAGACGGGGGACGAGAGATATCGACAGGTGAATGGACCCTTCGTCCCGTGGGCGGCGGAGTATCTGTAGCGTGCTGGTCAACCCATGCCAGAGTGGACTCCGCGCACCTTCGGGGGGGATCCCATGTTCGCGACGAGAACGGAAGTGCTCGAGCCAAGCGCGCAACCGCGGGTCGCGCCCTGAACCAAACTGGGGCACCAATCTTCTTCAGTTCTTGCCATGAGATCATCCGACTACTCCGTGGCGCGCCCGGATGGCGAGTACCGGTGAGGTTGTATACCAGTGAGTGTCGATGAGGTTGTATACTAGTGAGTGTCGATGAGGTCACCGGTAATTACGGTCGGATTACCGGTGTTCAACGGTATTTCCTATCTGGCAGACGCCGTTCAATCGATCCTTGGCCAGACTTTCGGCGAGTTCGAGCTTCTGCTTGCCGACAATGCGTCGATCGACGGAACCTTGGAAATGTGTCATACGTTCGCTTCTCAGGACGAACGCGTGCGAGTTCTCGCGAGCGAGACCAATCGCGGACTTGCCTGGAACTGGAATCGCGTGGTCGTCGAGGCGCGGGCCCCCATGTTTCGGTGGGCTTGTCACGACGATTTGCTCCATCCCGATCTCCTCGCTCGCTGCCATGCGCTTCTTAGAGAGGCACCGTCACACGTAGCCCTAGTTTACCCGCAGACAATTGACATCGATGAATCACAAGAAATCATAGAACGCTACGAGGACAATCTTGATTTGCGGGAACCTACGTCGCACGAACGATTTGGCCATCTGCTGCATACGTTGGCCAGGTGCAATCCGCTCTTCGGACTTATGCGGACAGACCATCTACGGCGCACGGGGCTCATGGGATCGTTTGCCCATGCGGATCAAGTCTTACTTGGCCAACTGGCCCTCGGTGGCCAATGGTGGGAGCTTCCTGAAGCTCTTTTCTACCGTCGCATACACCCTGGCTCGTCGCTCAACGCGTATCCCGATCCGGCTGAACTGACGAAGTTCTACGATACCGGGGCATCGGGGAAATACTTCTTTCCCCATGCTCGTATCTTCATCGAACACGCGAGAAGCATCGGCCGCGCCGCGCTGCCACCCGGCGAAAAGGTCCAATGCTGGACGGCCCTGGTGCGCGAGTGGCGCTTCAAACGGACCATGGTCGGCGAAGCCAGAGGTGCCTTACGTCAATTTCTCGCCACAAAGACTAAGCGAGTCCCGCCGGCTTCATGAACCGTGGACCACGACGTACTCTTCGTAGCGCAGGCCGACAAGTCCTGCGATCATCCCTAGACCAAACGCAACCCTTTGTAATCCCCGGACAGCTGTAGGCCGGCCCCGGAAGATACTCATGAGGATGGTCCCCACCCCTTGACCAATTCGAAGGACGGCGTGGCCCGTTCGACGCACCCGGCGGAGGGGAGAGTCCTGAAGGCTGCGCAGACAGATGCTGAGTGTGTTGCCTCGTCGGTACTCACGACGGACGATCCAGCTCGTAGTCATTCGAGTATCCGGAATGGTCTCAGAGACCAGGGCCTCGTCCGCCCAGACGATCGTCGCTCCCTCCATCTCAGATCTCATGAAGAAATGAGTGTCAGATCCACCGGTACGCTGCATGTCCGTGCTGAATGGTTCAGCACTCTCCAAAAGATGACGAGCTATCAGGACACTGCTCGTCGTCGCCCAGTTGATCCGCTCTCCCGTGGGAAACCGTGGTCGATCGAAAAAGCCTCCACCCACGATCCATTGCGGAGGGTCTTTCTCAAAATCCGGTAGTACCGGTCCGGTGACCACATCCGCAGCAGTATTTTTCTGGACGACCAGCAGTTCCTTCAACCAATGTCGATCAGGAAATTCGTCGTCGTCGATGAACGCGACGAAATCAGCGTCAGCCGCCACCCGTACCGCGGTATTGCGCGCTACCGGAATACCAGGATGCGGCTCGACCACGTATCGAACGGGCCAGGGGAAGGACTCCTGTGCCGCGTGGATCTGGTCGCCGGCAGAGCCTTCGGGATCGTTGTCTACGATGACCAGGTATACCTCTGCATCAGCCGGTATCTCGAGGTTGCGCAGGCCTTCCACCAGTCGAGCCAGCCCACGCGGGCGTCGAAACGTAAGGGCGCACACCGCCACCGTAACCAGCGTGCTCTCCCTCCTCTTGACCAAGGCGCTTGTTGGCGAATACCCCAAACGGCGACTATACACTTTCCAAAGTGACTATAGAATAGGTACTGTAAGAGCTAACTATAGAATCTCTTAGGGGAACCAGACCTGATGTTTGATACTCCCCCTCAGATGCCCGATGCGTCGAGCAGACTTGCTGATAACTCTCAACATATCTCCCACGGTCTTCACCTTCAAGACTTCCCTTGATATTTGTCGCCATTCAGATAGGGAGGCGCGGACTGTTCGACGAGGCATTCCAGCAAAGCGAAAGGTCCGATAGATAAGAGCATCATCAGTTCCCCAGAAGTACTCTTGCTGTACGTGTTTGAAAAGGTCGCGCCGATGCCGATAGTGCAATATTGCATCTGGCACGAAACAGAGTTCGGTCCCGGCCAGCTGTGCCCGCCACGACAACTCGATGTCCTGGGCATAGAGAAATCGCTCATCGAAGCCGCCCAGAACTTCGAATAAACCTCGTCTAATGCCCAAAGCACAACCGGACGTTGCAGGTAGAAAGCCACCCCTCATAAGGTCATCCGACTGCCAGGGAAAGCGGGCCTCTACAAGCAATTGAGGATTCAGGGTTTTGTGATCTACTCTAGCTCCCACAAATTCACAGGTCGCCAGCTTGTGACCCATGGCATTAATATATCCAGGCGCTACTTCATCATCTTGATCCACGAATATGAGAGCATCACCCGTAGCAACGCTAGCACCGACATTTCGAGCAAAAGCTGGCCCTTTTCCGGCGGTAGAAGTGACAATCCGTAGGTTAGGGAGTTGGGCTACGAATCTCCGAGCGAGTTCGGCAGAACCATCTGTGGAGCCGTTGTCAACGATTACCGTCTCCCATTCAGCCTCATAGTGCTGGGCGGCTAGGGCGGCAAGCTGTACGCTCAGAGCCACCCCGGCATTGTAGACAGGAACGATCACGCTTAGCGTAGGCAGAGCGGACCCCTCCGCTTCCGAGAGTGCGCCCTCTTTTGATCTCTCCTTGGATGTTTTCAATCTTGTTGAGTTTGCCACGCTAAGCACAATATACCCCCTCAGCTTCTCAGTTCGGGAACCCGCGTCGTCGAAACAAGTTTCCCGCCCTGCAGGCGATTTCCCTCCCCGATAGGACATACTGTTAGTTGTCCTAGAGATCGTCTACGAAATGATGATCATGGTGGAGGATCAAGTAGAAAGGGAGTGATGGCCGAGAACTCAAACGCGGAGATCCCTGTCGTTATCCTCTGCGGGGGTCAGGGTACCCGTATCAGGGAGGTTGCAGAACGGTTGCCAAAACCGCTTGTCGACATCGGTGGTCAACCGATTTTATGGCACATTATGAAGCTGTACAGCAGTTTCGGGTTTCGTCGTTTCATTCTGTGTCTGGGCTACAAATCAAGTGACATCAAAGGGTATTTTCTACGATACCGGGAAACACTTTCCGATTTCACCGTTGTTCTCGATGAGGAACATAAGCCGAAGTATCATAACGCCATTGGTGACGAGGATTGGGAAATCACTTGCGTTGAGACAGGTCTGCTAACCGGAACTGGCGGTCGCATTGGGCGAATAGAACGCTATATCGATACCGACACTTTCATGTTGACCTATGGGGATGGACTTGGAGATGTCGACATAGGGGAGCTCCTTAGCTTTCATCGTCATCACGGTCGTATCGGCACGGTCACTGGCGTGCGTCCGACGTCGCGCTTTGGTGAGCTATCGGTAGACGGTAACGTGGTAACCGATTTTAATGAAAAACCCAGTGCACCATCGAGCTTCGTCTCCGGTGGCTTCTTTGCATTCGATCGCTCATTTTTCAAGTATTTGTCTACCGACGAGAACCTCTTCCTAGAAAGTGAGCCGCTTCGTCGGCTCGCTTCCGATGGCGAACTTGGAATTCGTCCCCACGAAGGTTTCTGGATGGGTATGGATACGTTTCGCGAATATACGCAATTGAACGAGCTATGGGCTACGGGCGAGGCACCATGGAAATTATGGAAAGACTAGGATAAGAAAATTTCATGTATGACATAGCTATCATTGGGGGCGGGATTATAGGACTTACTACGGCCTATGCTGTATTAGATCAATATCCCAACGTCCGTTTGATCCAAATTGAAAAAGAAGCAACCTGGGCAGCCCATCAGACTGGTCGGAATAGCGGTGTCCTTCATTCGGGGATCTACTACCAACCCGATAGCCTAAAGGCCAGGCTTTGCCGTGAAGGAAACGAGTCGATGATTCGGTTTTGCCAAGAACATGGGGTGGCCTTCGAAGTCTGCGGCAAGCTCATTGTTGCGACAGAAGATTCCGAGCTGGCCGAGCTCGAAAAGCTGCATCAGCGAGGCCTAGCCAACGGTATCCCGGTGCAGAAGATGACTGCGGCAGAGGTCACTGAGCGAGAACCGTTCGTCGAGGCCAAAGCGGGGCTGCATGTGAGCTCGACCGGCATCACCGATTTTCAAGCGGTGTGCGACACGTTGGCTCGCCTTCTCCAAGAGAAGGGGGCGGAGCTTCGTCTCGAGACTGAAGTGCTCGGAACGTACAGCCGTGGTCACGGTCGGCTGATTGAGACCACGACAGGACCGCTTACGGCCGGAGTCGTCGTAAACTGTGCCGGGCTTCAGAGTGACCGGGTCGCCTTAGCTAGCGGATACGACCCCAAAGCTCGGATCATGCCGTTTCGGGGTGAATACTACGAGCTCGTTCCCAGCCGGCGTCATCTGATTAAGAACCTCGTCTATCCCGTCCCCAATCCACTGTTCCCCTTCCTCGGTGTCCACTTCACTCGTATGATCGATGGAAGCATCCATGCCGGTCCCAATGCCGTTCTGGCCCTAAAGCGAGAGGGATACCGGAAGCGGGATGTGAGCATGAAAGATACCGCCGAGCTGGTAAGATTCCCCGGATTCCGACGATTGGCCCGACGTCACGGCACCGAGGGGGCAAAGGAGGTCTGGCGGTCCCTGAGCAAGAGTGCTTTCACCCGGAGCCTCCAACGTCTCGTTCCTGATGTTCAAGCCGAAGATCTCGTCACTAGTGCTGCGGGCGTACGGGCTCAAGCAGTGAACCCCGATGGCAGCCTGGTCGATGACTTTCTCGTGATCACGAGTTATGACATGGTCCATGTCTGCAACGCCCCTTCTCCGGCTGCCACCAGCTCGTTGGCTATCGGTCGTGATATCGCGACCCGCATCCCTGCACTCCCGACCCGGCGCCAGTTCGCTTTTAGCTGAGACAAAGGAACCCAATGCGCATCTTACTGACCGGATCCGAAGGCTACCTGGGTGCCGTCCTCGCTCCGAAATTGCTCGCAGCTGGACACGAGGTCGTCGGACTGGACACAGGCTTCTATGAGGAAGGCTGGTTGTTCCATACCTCCGCCCCGCGGCCCGAGGTCCGCCACCGCGATGTGCGCCAAATCGAGGTGGCCGAGCTGGCTGGTTTCGATGCTGTCGTCCACATGGCCGAGCTCTCGAACGACCCGCTCGGGCAGCTCGCTCCCGATATCACCCATGAAATCAACCACCGTGGGTCGGTACATCTCGCCTCCCTGGCCAAGCAAGCAGGCATCAGCCGATTCGTCTATATGTCATCTTGTTCCGTCTATGGAGTCGCAACTGGTGCCGACGTCACTGAGGAGTCGCCGACCAACCCTCAGACTGCCTACGCAGTCTGCAAGACATTGGTTGAGCGCGACGTACAGATCCTCGCCGACGACTCGTTCTCTCCGACTTTCATGCGAAATGCAACGGCATTCGGTGCATCACCCCGTATGCGTTTCGACATCGTTCTGAACAATCTTGCCGGTGTGGCCTGGTCGACGGGTGAGATCCTCATGACCAGCGATGGGACGCCGTGGCGTCCGCTGGTACACGCTGCAGACATTGCCAAGTCGATCGTGTGCGTGCTCGCGGCGCCCCGCGACGTCATTCACGCCGAGACGTTCAACGTGGGAGATTCAGCCGGGAACTACCAAGTGAAGGAGATCGCCCAGGCCGTGGCCGATGTCTTCCCGGGATGCAAGCTCTCGTTTGGAAGCCAGGGGTCTGATAACCGCAGCTATCGCGTGTCGTTTGAAAAGATCGCCGATCGGTTGCCCGGATTCTGCTGTGATTGGACGGCGTTGACCGGTGCCCAAGAGCTCCGGGCGATCTTCGAGCAGATCGCCATGAGCCCCGAGACCTTCATGTCTCGACCTTTCACGCGTCTCTCTCAGCTGGAGTACCTGCGGCACACTGGGCAACTTGACGAATCGTTCTATTGGAGTGCCAAGTGAATTTCACCGAAACCGAGCTCCCAGGTGCAGTTATCGTCGACCCTCAGCTCATTGAAGACGACCGTGGGTTCTTCACCCGAACCTTCTGCAGTCGTGAGTTCGAAGAACACGGCCTCCTTCCACGTGTGGCGCAGTGCAATCTTTCGTTCAATCACAAGGCGGGCACCCTGCGCGGCATGCATTTCCAAGTACCTCCAGCCGGTGAGGCCAAGTTCGTTCGCTGCGTGCAGGGTGCCATCCTCGATGTGATCGTCGACCTACGACCCGATTCGCCGACGTATCTCCGCCACATCAGCGTCGAGCTCACCGCGGCCAACCGCAGAGCCCTCTACATCCCGCCGCTCTTTGCCCACGGGTACCAGGCGCTAGCCGATGAATCGGAAGTCCTGTATCAAGTCAGTGAGTTCTACACACCTTCGGCAGAGCGCAGTCTCCGCTTCGACGATCCGCTACTTGGGATCTCCTGGCCCCGGGAGGTCACAGTCATCTCGGAAAAAGACCGTAATGCACCCGGCGTAAAGGAACTTGAAGGGATATCACAGGAATGATCATCGTGGATCGAGCGCTTCAGGAACGTGCAGCGGCTGGAAATCCCGTTCGGGTCGGCATGATCGGTGCAGGCTTCATGGGTCGCGGCATTACCAATCAGATCAGGAACTCTGTGCCAGGCATGGAGATTGTAGCTATCGCCAACCGTCACCTCGAAGGCGCGCTCCGCTGTTACCAGGAAGCGGGCGTATCGGAGATTGCTCGAGCCGACGACATTCGAACCATCGAAAACAAGATCCGCGCTGGGCAGCCTGTGGTGACCGAGAACGCTGAGGCACTCGCCGCGGCTGCTGGTATCGACGCCATTATCGAGGTGACCGGAACCATTGAGCACGCTGCGAACGTCGTGCGGATTGCCATAAACAGCGGTAAGCACGTCATCTTGATGAATGCCGAGTTGGACGGAACGGTCGGACCCATCCTGCAAGAGCGGGCGCGTGATGCCGGGGTCGTGCTCACCGCCTGTGACGGCGATCAGCCAGGTGTCCAGATGAACCTATTCCGGTTCGTGAAGTCGATCGGCCTTCGCCCGCTGCTCTGCGGCAATGTAAAGGGTCTGCAAGACCCGTATCGGAACCCCACCACTCAAGAGGGTTTCGCCCGTAAGTGGGGGCAGGCACCGCATATGGTCACGAGCTTCGCTGACGGTACGAAGATCTCCTTTGAACAAGCCATCGTGGCCAATGGGACGGGCATGACGATCGCGAAACGGGGCATGCTCGGGTTCGATTACGACGGACACGTCGACGATGCCGTCTCGCTGTTCGATGTCGATCAGTTGCAAGAGCTGGGAGGTATCGTCGATTATGTCGTCGGCGCGAAGCCGGGTCCGGGCGTGTTCGTCTACGGCACCCACGACGACCCTCGCCAACGTCATTACCTCGATCTGTACAAGTTGGGCTCTGGCCCTCTGTACAGCTTCTACACGCCCTATCATCTTTGCCATTTCGAGGTACCACTCTCCGTGGCTCGGGCAGTGCTGTTCAACGACGCGGTGCTACAACCTCTTGATGGTCCGAGAGTAGATGTAGTCACCACGGCGAAGACCGATCTGCGAGCGGGGACTGTACTCGACGGCATGGGCTGGTATATGACCTACGGTCAGTGTGAGACAGCCGAGATCACCGCTAGACAACACCTACTACCCATGGGCCTAGCCGAGGGATGCCGGCTCACCCGCGACCTTCGCCGGGACGACGTGCTGACCTACGAGGATGTCGAGGTACCCCCCGGTCGGCTCTGTGACCAACTGCGTGAGGAGCAGAACAACCGCTTCACGGTGCTGTCGACAACGACAAGTCGGTAGTCATGCCTGCTGTCTCGATTGTCATACCCTGCCTGAACGGTGCAACGACCCTGGCCGACCAGCTCGACGGGATTGCCGCTCAGAAGTGGGACGGTGATTGGGAGGTTCTGGTAGCTGACAACGGTTCAACTGACAACTCTCGAGACATTGCACTATCGTACGAAGACCGTCTCCCTTCGATACGTGTAGTCGATGCCAGCGAGCGACCTGGTGCGTATGCAGCGCTCAACGTCGGCATTAGAGCTGCGGATGGCGATTGCCTCTTACTCCTCGACGCGGACGATCAAGCGGGACCGGGATACTTGGCTGCCATGGCAGCAGGACTCAGTCAGCACGCAGTCGTTGCTGCCCGGTACGACTGCGAGACCCTTAACCCTGGCATCTTGACGAGTGGACGAGGCAACCACCAGGTAAACGGATTGATGAATCGCTATGGGTTCCTCCCCTATGCCGGATCCGGGGGCCTTGGGTTTCACCGCAGCGCGTTCGAGCTGATCGGTGGCTTCGATATGGATCTCCGCTGGCTCTCCGACGTTGACTTCTGTTGGCGGGCACAACAATCGGGTCTTGACTTGGTCTTTGTTCCCGATGCAGTCGTGCGGGTCCGATTCCGCGAGAACGACGCCGATGTCTACCGACAGGCTCGCAACTGGGCTTCGGCAGAACCCTATCTGTACAGACGACACCGTTCGCTAGGAATGGTTCGCACTCCAACTCAGGTGTGGGTAAAGGAGTGGCTACGAATCCTGGTCCGGGTCAACGAGTTCGCACGGCCTGATCGCCGTAAGCGTTACCTCGGAAACCTGGGCCAGCGCATCGGACGCCTTCAAGGTAGCTGGAACAATGGTGTGTTCTTTCCATGACACCGTGGTGCACGTATCAACAGGGAGAGCGCCGCCTTGACGGCGTCACCTTCAGCCGATTGAAGAGCCTTGGTACCCCAGACCGCTATCCATGGTTCGCGTGACAACTCCTCGATCGGCGCCAACAGTCTCAGAACCCATAGCCGTTATCTCACCTCATCTGGACGATGCCGTCTTCAGCTGTGGCGCTCTGCTTGCGTCTCGTCCCGGATCCTACGTCGTCACCGTCTTCGCCGGAGGTCCGGACTCGATGAAGCCGCTCACCGGTTGGGATCGCCAGTGTGGATTTTCTGAAGGGCAAGACGTCATCCGCGCCCGTCGACAAGAGGAGACAGCAGCACTTGCTCCGCTGTCCGCCTCCCCGGTCTTCTTGGATCTATGGGATCATCAGTATCGGAATCCCAAGTTCGTGTACAACGACGAGGCTGATAGGGCACTCATCGACAGGGGTGCTGATGAGCTTGAAACCGCCCTCCTCAAACTGCCGACAAGAACGTGGCTCATGCCACTGGGGATCCAGCATCCTGATCACAAACTCTGTCGACGCATATGCCTCCGCGTCGTGGACAGACAAGCCGAGGCCACTTGGATGATCTACGAAGAGCTCGCCTACTACCGTCTCTCCCGGCGCCGACGATGGTCAGCACGCATTGCTGTTTCATCAGCCCTCATGGCAAACGGGTTCTGGGCCCGCCCACAAGCGCTCCCTCATACATATTCCGCCATGGCGACCAAGATTGAAGCGATGCGCTGCTATGTGTCCCAGATGAAGCGGCTTTCAGAAGACTTCGTGCGGATGGCGAGCGAAGGCCCGGAGTCGTACCTCCAGCTCAGAACACCGTCAGCCGGCTTGCAGCGCGTGCTTCGCCCACTTCACAAGTCCGACCGGCGCCGTTTGGCACGACCGCCAGCTCCAGTCTGAGGCCGATGTCTGGCTCATTACCTATCACCACGGCGCCGCAACCACGGGGACTACGTGCGTGGACGAACCCCTCATCAGGTCCTCGACAACCGCAAGAGAACCAAGGCAGCATGACAACCATCAACCTCAGAGTTCATCTGTAACCTCGACTCTCGGCCCAGAAGCACTAGTCCACTCATTGCAACGTTCCCGGGTCCTATCGTGGCGATTTCGATCCGGAGGGATAGGGCGCTAAACTCCTCATCTTGGGCGCGTGCCTCGTCCGTTTCGATCGAGATCTGACCTCGTACCCGTCAAGAGGGCCGGGCAATACCGGAGCGGCTGACGGTCACGAGGCTCTGGGCGCGCCCCGATGACCGTGTACTTCCTAGCTCCCGAGGACAATCATCCCTGGGGCGGCATCAGACGCATCTACATGTTCGTAGACATCTTGAACGAAGGAAATATCCCTGCTGCCGTACTCCGAGGATCTCCCGACTTCCGCTGCACGTGGTTCGAGAATGAGACCGTTATCCAGAGTGCGGAAGGTCTGACCCTCGATGCCCGGCGCGACCTCCTCGTCATTCCCGAAGTGTACGGACCACGCATCGTCTCATTGGCTCCAGGAATTCGGCGGATCATGCTCACCCAGAACCCGTACGAGTTCTTTATGAACTTTTCTGAACGCGCCGACATCTCCTTCTGGCGCGAACTTCAGACAATCGATAGGGCGCTGGTTGTCTCGGATGACAGTGCCGCCCTCTTGGCCCAGGTTCTTCCGAAGTTACCGGTGCAAAAGCTAGTGCTAGGGATAGATCAATCGCTCTACCATCCCGAGATTAAGTCGTCTCGGACGATTGTTTTCATGCCTCGGAAACGTCACGCCGAAGCCAAAGTCGTGATGGGCATATTGCATGCCCGCGGGCTCCTTGATGACTGGGAGGTGGTCGAGATCGACGGCGTCTCGGAACAAGAGGCCGCAGCGGCTCTCCGGCGAGCAACCATTTTCATCAGCTTCAATCACCTCGAAGGATTCGGACTGCCCGCTGCAGAAGCCATGGCCTGTGGTTGTATTGTCGTCGGGTTTGACGGCAGAGGCGGCCGTGAGTTCTTCCGTTCTGATTTCGGTTTTCCAGTGGACGACGGTGATGTGGTTGGGATGGCACACGCGATGGAAGAAGTTCTCCGACAGTACGAGGACGATCCAACACCATTGTTGTCCGTCGCGGCAGCAGCATCTCGTCACATCGCTGCTACCTACTCGTTCGAACGACAGCGCGAGTCGGTCATCGGAGCTTTCAGCGACGCCCTCGACAATCGAGACGTTCCGCCCGCTGTTGTGACTCTCACCAATCGAGACGTCAGCTATCAGCAACCACTATCTCAGCGACGGAGACTTGTCCGATTGCTCTCGCAGTTCAAAAGTCTCGTCTCGAAGGCCGACCGTTAACGCATTCTTGGCGCGACTGGGCACTTCGCCCCTCGGGCCGTTCGGAGCAACAAAGTGGTCAATGACGTACTCATAAAGCACGGCCTGCACACGCTCCCGGTCCGTAAATTCAAACAGCGAGTGATTGAGTTTGTCCATCGTATCGAAACGGAATCGGCCAGACCGAACGAGACGGCGCAGAGCTCGGCCAGCTCCTCGCTTGATCTTTTGGGTTTCAACATACCCAGCGATAACAAGAACCTCCACGTCTCTGTCGACAAGTCGCGGAAAAGGCCCGCTACTAGCCGGTCAGGTGGGGCGGGTCTGCTCGACGCTGAGGTGGTTCACGGCCGGGTGGGTCTGCACCCTCTACGACACCGCGGCCAGGGTCCAAGAGCTCTGAGGGAACACCAACAGCAGCGTTTGGTGCATGATGCGGACCGGTGGAAGCCACCGTGCGATGAGGCGGTTCATCCGTACCCAGTTCAGCCGAGTGCGCTGGCAGCGGCGCTGTAGCGCCTTAAACCAGTGCCGACTGATCTGGTGCCGGAAAGCGTGGACCGCCCGGAAGTTGCCGGGCACGGCGTAGTAGGCGAGGTGCCCTCGCACCACGCTTGCCAGCCACTTCCCCTGCTCGGGGACGGGGTGGCGCCGACGTCAATCCCCCAGGAACTGGCACGGGCGACGCGAGTATCAAAGCCTATGGCCCCCTAATGGGCCCCTAATGGACGTTCTTGTGGCGGTCGCAGGCCGAGGAGCCGAGGAGCGCTACTGCGAGATCGTGGGTGACTGCCCCGCTGATCGCCGCCCTATGCACTCCGATGTCGACGATAGCGAAGGGGCACGTGAATCAGCGAAGGAGTTGACCCTGGGAGACATTGGCGCTGCCCGAAAGCTCGTCTAGCTTGCGACTTGCCAATCCGATTGCAACCGAAAGCTCGTCCCCCCGGCCAGGATGGCCTCTTGACGCATTTCGCTTCTTCTGAACCGCTCACGGATTGCGGACCACGGTAGGCTGACGGGCCCCTCCGGAGGACTCGTGGAGTGGAGCCGCAAGCGGCACAAGAGGAGGCAGATATGGTCAGGAATCCACCCGAAGGATCTCCCCGCATCACCCCATACCTCTTGTATGAAGATCTGGACGCGGCAATCACGTGGTTGGTGGAGGTGTTCGGGTTTGACGAGCGGCTACGAATCGAAGGGCCCGACGGAAAGACCCTGCACGCTGAAATCGGACTGGCGGACGGCCTCGTCATGATGGGCCACCCTGGGCCCGAATACCAGAATCCGAAGCACCAAGAGGCCGTCACCCAGCTCGTCCGCGTCTACGTCGACGACGTACGCGCTCATTACGTGGTCGCGCAGGCGGCGGGCGCCTACATCGTGCGGGAAGTGGCGGACCAGCCCTACGGTGACCGAACCTACACCGCCGAAGACCCCGAAGGCCACCGGTGGACGTTCTCGCAGCACGTCCATGACGTGAGTCCAGAGGACATGCATCTCTAGCGCTTGTGCGTGCGGCGCCGTACCTACGAGGTGTTCAGTTCCCCATCCACGGACCGGGCGGCCGGACACCCGATGCAGCTTCTCCATAGCGGCCGGCACACCAAAATTAGGCTCAATCGGGCCTTCACCGTTGAATCTGAGCTAGGGAAGGCTCATCAGGCACATCATTGCTGTTTGCAATGGTTCCAAGATGGCCCTGCCAGCGACACGCCCCTGATTTTACCGGCCTCCTGCTGTCCGGCTCGTGTTTGCCCGCCGGAAGGGTTGATTCTGGAACCCATACAAGTGTCCCAGGAGAACCTGGCATCATCCTGCCCACCATGCCCACTCCCACCATCCCCGAGGAGGTGAGATCAACAGTTGAGAGGGTTAGCAACTCGTGCGCCGCGTAGTTCCGCGCCCATCCGAGTGCCCTTAGAGTCTGTCCCGCGGTTGTGGTGTAATCGATTCCGGTTCCGTGAAAATCCTTTAAGGCTGTAATCCAGAGCAACGCCTCCGTAAATGGCACCTGATACCAATCCACTCCCAGGCGGCCCTTCAAGCGCCATCGCCTCTGATAGACCACGGTCGTCGCAGCTGCTGCGTGGCTGGTCGCGGTAGCCCGATTCATCGAATCGCCAACCTCTCCACGCTATGCCAATGAGCTCCGTTTCTTTCCGATCTTCTTGGCCGGCGCACTCCCGTGGGCCTGGCGGGACCGGATCTTCGACTCGTGGGCTCTAGCAGCATCGGCCGGAGCGGTGTTCGTGGGTGGGTCGTTTCTGTCGAACCCGGACGTGATTGCCGGGCCAGCACTGGCGTATGTGTGCATCTGGCTCAGCATCCACCTACCCCTGGACCGTGTCGGCGCACGCAATGATCTGTCATACGAGGTCTATATCTACGCGTTCGGCGTTCAAGAGCTTCTCGCCGTCTGGGGGGTCACCCATTGGGGCTACTTCCCCTACACGCTGCTATCTATTGCTGTGACGCTCTGCCTGGCAACTGCCAGCTGGACACTTGTGGAAAAACGAGCCCTCCGGGCTAAGAAATGGACGCCACCCGTAGCATTGTCTCGCTTCCAGCCGCTCCGCGCGTCGACGGAGCGCGATTCCTAGCCCCGAAGGCCGCACCGTCCGTCACACCTATGCGTCAAGAGAATCGAGTTATAACCGAAACCTGTGGATGCACCACCTGAACGGAGACGCGGCGTACCTTCCTGTTTGATGTGATGAAGGAGCGCAGCGCAGCTCCCGCGTGACGAGCTCCGGTGGCGCACCGGCTCGAGCGCCCAGCACGAGGAGCGATCTCGTGACAACGAGGAGCGTGGCGAAGACCGACCGAACAAAGACGAAGAGCCCGCGGGAGTCCTCCCGTCGCCCGGGACCAGGTGTGCAGAGCACACTTGGGGTTGCGAAACCTACCCGCAAACGACAGAAGGAGACTCCCGTGGAACAGCAAACACAATATGTCGGCATCGATCTGCACCGGCGCCGCAGCGTGATCGTGCGGCGCAACCAGGCAGGAGAGACGCTCGACACGGTCCGGATCGACAACGATCCGGTTGTCTTGGCGGCCGAGCTGGCCAAGGCCGGTGAGCATCCCGAGGTGATCCTCGAAGCGACCTATGGCTGGTACTGGGCGGCCGATGTGATCCAAGAGTGCGGGGGCAACGTGCACCTGGCCCATCCGCTCGGCAACAACTGGGGCAACCGGCGGGTGAAGAACGACGAGCGCGACGCCACCGATCTCGTTGACCTGTTGCGCTTGGGACGCCTGGCTGAAGCCTGGATCGCTCCACCACCCCTGCGTGAGCTCCGTGAGCACATCCGTTATCGGGCCAAGCTCGTCCACTTCCGGACGAACCTCAAGTCCCAGATCCATGCCGTGCTCGCCAAAGAGGGGGTGGCCGTGCCCATGACCGACCTCTTCGGAGTCGGTGGACAGCGCCTGCTCGACGAGGTGCATCTGGGCGATGCCTATCGGGTGCGTGTCGAATCCTTGCGGAACCTGATCGAGCACGTTAATCGTGAGATCGCCATGCTCGAAGAGCAGACCGCCCCTTACTTCGCTGGTGACCTCGGCTACCACGCTGTGCAGACCATTCCCGGCGTCGGCCCGGTGCTGGCTGCGGTATTCGTGGCCGAGATCGGGGACATCGCAAGGTTCAAGAGCGCCCGCCATCTCTGCAGCTGGGCCGGGCTGACCCCGATCCACAAAGAGTCCGACGTCACGGTGCACCGGGGCCACATCACCAAGCAAGGGTCCCGCCTCGTGCGCTGGGCCGCCGTCGAGGGCGTAGTCCGACAACGCGCCGACACGCCCATCCGACGCCACCACCGCAACGTGGGCGAACGCCGGGGCACTCAGATCGGCCGCGTGGCCGCGGCCCGCAAACTTCTCATCCTCGTCTACTACGGCCTGCGCGACGGCGAGATCCGTTGCCTGGCGCAGACGGGGTGAGAACCGGGACGGACGCAACCCGGTGCGAGCTCGCCAATAGTCATGGTTCCCGCACAGCGGCGAAACCGCGGTCTTGATTGAGCCCACCGGGTTGCGGCCGAACCACTCCATGTCGCTCCTCGCGACGAACAGATGACCGGCACCCCGGGTTCTGGGGTCTGCCCTGCCAGCATCGCCTGGCTCTGGAGATGGACCGCAACGCGTTCCCCACGTCGGCATCACAGGGGGACGACCACGAAGCCCTCACGGGGCTTCGCATCACAGTATGTGAACGACAACTGACCGCGCCGTCAAGGCTTCCCCTTCGGGCGGCCTCCGGCCGGCCTTGACTGCCCTGTTCGGTTCTCGGTTCTCCCGGGGGCCCACATTGGCGCGCCCATCGGTCGGGACCTCACCGTCATATGGACCCGACAAAATGCCAAAGGAGCCTTCGGCACCTCTTGACAAAGTGCGCTCCTTCATAGATGACACAAAGAGGATTCGGAGGGGGCGCATGCAACTATCGCGAGCATCGAAGCCTCGTGACCGGTAGAGGATCGGCTTGAGAGTCGGCGTGGCGGTCCAGCTGCTAATGCCGCGCCAACGCGCCCACTCCAGCACTTATCTACAGTCCTGCCGCGGGTGTCTTTGATGTAGCCAGCGTGATCTTTTGACTTCGTCGTGAACTCGTTATCTCCAGTGGTGTGTGCGATGTATTCGATGTAGCTGACCCAGCTCTCGAAATGAAGGCCAACGGCCTCAGAGTGACGCTGAATCGAGACGTTCTGTGAGTGTCCGTCATCGGCAAGGAGCGAGGAGCTGTTCAGGGTAACGCTGGAGTCACGCCGGGCATCGAGCGGTGCGATCTGCATCGAACTCGGAATGACGCCGCCAACGCGATGTTCACTGAGGTTGTTGCCGAGATCGCCGCCGAGAACATGGTGACGACATCCCGTACCAGCCCATCACACGGAACCGACGATCGGCCTTTTGCGTGAACTACATGTCGCCTACGCAGTCCACCTGGTCACGGCTGTCTTTCGCCGTTCGACTGGAGATAACGGTACAACTGGGGTACCGATACCCCGGCATAATGAGCCCATGAACGACGCCTCAAAGGGGCGGGCGGATCTTGGACTTCAACGACGGTCGGCTCCACGAAGGCGCGTGGCCCCGTTACTTGGTGCTCGGGCACGTGGGCTGTGCGGTGTTTTTGAGCACGATGAACTTGCCGTTCTTGAT
>OBLU010001893.1_pt1 | contig 19326 bp, 18 predicted proteins | sample 1518681 | NCBI WGS metagenome assembly OBLU01 (sample SAMEA3539304, study PRJEB22396) | soil metagenome | biome: tundra; feature: field; material: soil | place: USA | collected 2010-05 | depth 0.15 m | reverse complement strand
CGCCCTACAGTAATTGTTGAGGGGCTACTTGTCTCACTGATGTTGGCACAGAGGGCTGTGCTTACGAATGTCGATATCGACGGCGTCAACTGGGATAACCACAATCACCTGTTTGCGATCAGCGGCGGTACCAACCAGGTTTTTGTGTACACCATTACGCCCACAAGTCTCACTCCAGCACCGGGCTCACCCTATGTCATCCCGAGCGCGACCGGCCTGCATGGAATGGTCGTTGTGCCAATGTAGATTGTGGGAGATGGACCAAAAATTGGCGCGACTCACCGTCGGGATCTGAAACGGCGGACAGGTCGCAAAAACAATACAGGCACGCGCGATGCCCTTGCGCGTGCCCGTAGTTTCAGCGGATTGGGTTAGTGCTTCTGGTACATCTCCATCACATCTCTGCGCAGGTCGGCTCGGCTTGACGGCCGCGTGTAGAACATATGGCCGCCGGGAAATTCGTGCACAGCCACGCGTGTTGGATCACCCATGACCGGCATCTGATCTACTGAAAGGACCGAGCCCATGAAGGGGCACGACAGATCGTTCCACCCATGCACAATCAGTACACGTAACTTAGGATCGGCGGCCACGGCCTGACGCAAATCAGCCACTGACCCTTTGCGCAGATCATCTCCTCCATCCCATAGGCGATTCACCTCATAAGACAGGGCGTTGTAGCGGGCATCAACTTTCCATCCGACCGTGCGGGTCACGAAGTCGACCATCGCCGTGGTGAGCGGCGCCACGATGCTTGCGAGGATTGGATCGCATCGGGATCGGATCGTCCCTTCAAAAGCGCGGTCGCGTAGTCTCCACGCGTGTAAGCGATGACTTCGGCCATGGCTTCCGGCGTCAACTTCTTTTCGCGTTCCAGATGTGCGGCTGATATTGAAGGAAGGGTCATCATCCACGGCAAAGGCGAAAGGTCGCCGTTGTCATCGACGGTCGGATTGAGATAGGGCGAAACCAGCACCACGCCGTTCAAGGCTACGCCCAACTGCGATTGCAGATAGTGGGTGATGCGCGGTCCGCGAAATCCACCGTAGCTTTCGCCTACCAGGTATTTCTTTGAACTGAGCCGGTTGTTGGTGACCAGCCAGTCATAAATCACGCGAGAGAGATATTGGATGTCGGGCGTGGTGGCGTAGAAAAGCTTCTTGGCCTGATCCTCGGGAACCGTGGAGCGGCTGAAGCCTGTACCCACCGGATCGATGAAAACCAAGTCAGTGAAGTCGAGCCACGTGCCCGGATTGTCGCTCAACGTAACGGGGTCTGAAGGGCTGTCCCCTTCATTCCCGGCTTGCATGTGCTTGGGCCCGATGGCTCCAAAATTCAAATACACACTTGAGGCGCCTGGACCGCCATTGAGTGCGAATGTAATCGGTCGATTTTCGCCGTCCACCGTGTACGCCGTGACGACCACTTCGCCGGCAACCTTGCCATCCTTGTCCCGCACTGGAAGCGCGCCGACGGTGACGGTATATTTCACGGTCTTGCCGTCCAGTTGAACCTGTTGTTGAGTATGGGCCGGCTCCGGCAGAGGAGGCTGCGCCGTCTTGTCGGCAGCGGCAGGCTTGTCGTCTGATTTCGGGGCGGCCGCAGAAGATTTGTCCGCCTGGGCACGAGCGAATGCAGAGGAAAGAGGCATAAGGCTCAAAGCGCAGACCAACAATGCGATAGGCCCGCGCGAAGTAGAGAAACGATGGACATTCATGGCATTAAGATACATGCCCGCGGGGCGCTGGCGACGCCCCCCCCGCATGATTTACCCTCAAACACGGCATGAATTTAAAGTGCGCGCTTTTCGCTCCAGCCCTGGCCGCGGCTTTTGCCGTACTGGCCCTCACCCCAGCCTTCTCCCAGCAAACGCCCAAGCCCGCTGAGCCGCTGCCGGATGCGCCCGAGGCCACCGCGCAGGCCCTCGCGCAACCGAACGGGCCGACCGTGGTAATGGATACCTCAATGGGCCGCATCACCTGCCAGTTTTTTCAGAAGCAGGCACCGAAGGCGGTCGCAAACTTCATTGCCTTGGCCGAAGGCACGAAGGACTGGACGGACCCGAGAACCAACAAGAAGCAGCATCAGAAACCCCTCTATGACGGCACCACGTTCCATCGAGTCATTCCGGAATTCATGATTCAGGGCGGCGATCCCGCTGGCACAGGCGAGGGCGATCCCGGTTACACCTTTGAAGACGAGTTCGATCCAGGCTTGAATTTTGATGTACCCGGAAGACTGGCGATGGCGAACTCCGGTCCCAATACTAATGGCAGTCAATTTTTTGTCACCGAAGTGCCCACGGAACACCTTAACCAGAAGCACACCATTTTTGGACAATGCGACGAATCGAGTGTCTTGGTAGTGAAGACCATCGCCCGCGTGGAACGCGATAGCAATGACAAGCCTGTTACGCCGGTAGTGTTGAAGAAAGTCACCATCGTGCCTGAGGGACAGCCAGTTCCGCCCGCATCCACAACGTCGGCCGCGCCTCCACAATGACCTGGTGATCTTGCATCCTGCACGAACAGAGGTTCACCAGCCACGCAACTTATCCCACCCAGGCGCCCAGGTTTCACCCGCAGATTTGGGATCGTCCGAAATCCAGGAGCTTTTCATGGCACTTGCAGCAGGAACCTACGCAGTTTTTTCGACAACCGAAGGCAACATCACGGTGCGGCTCTTCGAGTCCGACGCGCCCATCACCGTCAAGAACTTTACTGAATTGGCCGAAGGCAAGAAGGAGTGGATACACCCCACCACCAAGGCTAAATCGTCAGACAAACTTTTCGACGGAACCATCTTCCACCGGGTCATTCCTGACTTCATGATCCAGGGTGGCGATCCAACCGGTACCGGAATGGGCGGTCCCGGCTACCGTTTTCAGGATGAGACGAAGGGCTCTCCGCACAAGTTCGATAAAGCCGGCAAACTGGCCATGGCGAACTCCGGTCCAGGGACCAACGGTTGCCAGTTCTTCATCACCGTGGCGGCAACGCCGTGGCTTACCGGCAACCATACAATCTTCGGCGAAGTAGTTGAGGGCCAGGACATCGTGAACAAGATTTCCCTTGTGCCACGCAATGGCCAGGACAAGCCTCACAAGCCAGTGGTGCTCGAATCCGTGGCCATCGAGCGCATCAGCTAGAGGATTTTGTTTCAAATGCTGAAAGCGTCTGAATGTGCGGACCGCAAATGCTTCTGTTGACGTATTCGCCAAGTTGAAATGGCTGCAAGTTGACTCATTAACGCCAAACGCCCTCGACCGCAATCGGGGGCGATCGGGGGCGATCTTTTTTAGCAAGGGTCTCGGATATCCATTGGATGCCGCTGAACCTGCGAATTTCGGAGGCTTCCGAAAGAAGTCAAACGGATAAAGCTTTAGGTATCGATTTCCCGGCGCTCGAGTCCGGCGGTGCCACAGACTCCCAGAATGGCAGCCCCAAACTTCTCAACCTTTGCTGGACCTATTCCGTCTATTTCCAACAATTGATTAGGATTTCCGGGCCTGGCTTGGGCGAGTGCCGCCAACGTTTTGTCCTGCAGGACCATGTAGGCCGGTACGCGCAACCGCTTGGCTTCCTCGGCACGCCACTCCTTCAGTCGTGCCGCTAATGCCTGCGAAGCGGGGGTCAGTTGGGCCGGACTGATCGCTGCCGTTTTCCTGGATTCGGGCCGCGCCGAGTCGCGTTTCGCGAGAACGGCGCGAGCCACATCCCCTTTCGCCTTTCGACCAGGATTGGCATTCGCGCTGCCGAATTCTTCTACGATTCCATCGCTGATCAAAAGAGCCAACGGCGTCGTCGCTCGAACTTCTAAGCCGGTGTCGGTCAACCGAATTTTGCGATAGGGAATGATTTGTCCATCCTTCTCGAACTCAGCATCTTCCATCCCAATCAAGTCAATCCGCAGCATAGCGTTGAGCAATTCTTCAAACTGATCGCGGCTCATTGCGTCGGCCCATGCCAACTCGGTGCGAAGTCCCTTCACCGTCTTGTAAGCAGCATTGCGCAGCGCTTCGACCAGATCCTGCACCCAGTGCCTCTCGCCCGTCGAGGCGTGCCGGAACAGCCTCAGCACAGCGCCCGCCGGGTCGCATACATCACATTGAGAGCAACTAAGGCGCGCATCCGCGACGTCACCGAAGTGGCCGACGAGCGTTCCCATCCGACACACATTGGACTCGGTGAAGCGCAGCACTTTGTCCAACTGCTCGCGGCGATATTGCGACTGAATCCCGTAAGCCTTCTTCCACTCCGGACGCCCCAGCGTCACATTTCCCGAAAAGTCGACCCGTGCGCCGCCATGAGTCTGCAGCTTTTCAAGCGCCTTATCGAACTCTTCTTCGCTAAGCCGCGAGGAAGCTCGCAGCTCCTCCACCAGCCGAGGCTCGGCGGTCAAGGAGCGGAATACCTGGCTCAAATGCTCGGTGGGCGGATAGTCCCTCCCCAGCAGAAAATCGTGCGTGCGCTGGTCTGCGTAGGAGTGCATGAGATAGGTGCGACTGGGTTTTCCATCGCGGCCTGCCCGGCCAATTTCCTGGTAGTAGCCTTCGAGAGTTGCCGGTAGGCCGGCATGAATCACGGTGCGAATATCCGCCTTGTCAATACCCATGCCGAAGGCGATGGTCGCCACAACGACTTCAAGCTCGCTGGCTTGGAATGCCCGCTGCACTCGCTCGCGCGTTTCCGCATCGAGGCCTGCGTGATAAGCAGCAGCCGGAATCGTTTGCGACAAGTCCTCCGCCAGTTTCTCCGATTGCTTTCTAGATTGTGCGTAGACAATCGCCGGGCGCCGCGCCGGATCAGCCAAGAGGCTGCAAATGATTCCGGAACGCATCGGAACCGGAACCTCCACAACCTCCATCGCCAGGTTTTCGCGTCTGAAGCCGTGGATGAAGAGAGCCGGAGAGACCAAACCCAACTGGGCAACGATGTCAGCCTGCACTGTTGGAGTTGCCGTCGCAGTCAGGGCCAGTACCGGAGTCCGATCGGCTTCGTCGCCGCCCCGCAGAGCCGGCAAATGCTGACCGAGCATGCGGTAGTCGGGCCGGAAGTCATGGCCCCATTGCGAGATGCAGTGCGCTTCGTCGATGGCGATCAATGCCAGCCGTCGTTTAGCCAGCATCTCAGGGAAACCTGGAACGCGCAGCCGCTCCGGAGCAATAAATAAGAACTGCAAGGTGCCGTTCAAATAATCGACACAGGCTTGGCGAGCCACAGCGCGATCGAGCCCCGAGTGAATGCGTCCAACCTTGAGACCCAGCGCCGACAGCTTGGAAGCCTGATCCTCCATCAGCGCAATCAGAGGCGAAATGACCAGCGCCGTGCCTCCACGCGCGAGTGCAGGCAGTTGATAGCACAACGACTTACCTGAACCGGTGGGCATCACCAACAGCAGGTCTCGGCCGCTGATCGCTGCTAGACACACTTCTTCTTGATTCGCTCTGAATTCGAAGAAGCCGAACACCGAGCGTAACAATTCGTTCGCTTTTTCCGGATTGGTAGAAGTCGTCAAAGGGGAATCGCCCGCCACTCGCATGCGTAACGCGGCTAATTCAACTTTACAGGAGCCGGGCGACAGTCGATGTCGTCATCTCTAGTCCGCGTGTCCGGAGTGGCTTACAAACTTCCCGCATTGCGCAACATACCGCCATCAATGAAATGTGTGCTGCCGGTGATATAGGCGGCATCGTCGGAAGCGAGGAATAAAGCGAGCTGAGCGACTTCTTCAGGTTTGCCCCAGCGGCCCATGGGTATCTCAGCAAGAATTTGCTTCTCCAACTCCGGGTTCGACTCGATGTCCTTATCAATCGGGGTGAAGACGGCCCCCGGCCCGATATTATTCACGGTAATGTTGTGCGGAGCGAGCTCAACCGCAATGGTGCGCGCCAACATGCGGAGCCCACCCTTGGACGCGCAATAGGGAGCGTTCGTGGGCATGGGCAGATCTTCATGAATCGAAGAAATATTGATGATGCGCCCACCGGCTCCCTGCTTGATCATTTGCCTCGCGGCTGCCTGCGCACAAAGAAATGGGCCCGTCAGATTAACCGCGATGACATTCTGCCATTCGGCAAAAGGATAGTCGACAAAAGCGAATTTCTTCTCGATTCCAGCATTGTTGACGAAGATGTCGAGCTTGCCAAAACTCGAAACTGTTTTCGCTAAGAGTTCGCTTACGTGTTCAGGATTCGCCACATCGGCGCCCACTGCAATCGCTTTACCGCCCACAGCCTTGATTTTGTTAAGCGTCTCCTCCGCAACTGAAGCTTCGCCGACGTAGTCCACAACAACCGAAGCGCCCGCTTCAGCAAAAGCAGTTGCGATGGCTTGTCCAATTCCGCTAGCGGAGCCCGTAACGACTGCGACCTTGTCTTTCAGTTTCATGAGCACCTTTCAATATCCCTGATTCAGCGCAACTTCGAATCGGTTCCACTGGCCCGATGACATTCCGTCTTCGTCGAACAGGTGAGATGCGTGACGGCAAAGCCAAGATGCAAGCCCATCATTTGACGTGAGGAGCTGAACTTAGCAATGTTGTGATGGTCAGAATTCGATCGCCGCAGAAGCCACATAAACACCCGCTTCGGTGGGGCAGTCTTCTCCTCTATCTCTCTTAAGCACCTGTCAAACAACAGAACCCCTGGATTGCAATGGCCTTGGAAACACCTATTCGTTCCAATCCTGCTCGATGGGCAGCCCGATGCTAAGGCGGGCATCATTGACAGCGGCGCGCAGGAACGGAGCCTTTTCTGCGGTGTATCGCGGCATGTCGTCACCGTACATTGCTGCAAGTTCTAGCTTCAGCACCTCGTAGGCACGCGCTACCTCGGGGTGTCGAATCAGCCAGTCGCGAAACAGTAGCTCGTTCTTGATTGGCCAAGCAGGAGAAACGACGAGGTGCAGATGGTATGCGATGTCCGCGCCGTCCGCTATCCTCCGGAAGAAACTCCGTTTGATGAAACCCGCCTCGATCTTCTAATACCCCGCCTTAGCAAGACAATAGCCGAGCGCGTCTGCCTGATCGAGTGAGGTCACGGGAGCCATCATGTCAATAATGGGTTTAGCGCTGAGCCCGGCAATGGCAGTGCTCCCGTAGTGTTGAAGCTCATCTGCGATATGTCCAAGGAGAGGCCGCAGGCGCTCGCGCTCCCAGGAGAAATGCTGCGGCCATGACAGGTCTGGCGGTGCAATGCAAACACGGCCGAGTGCCTGCCTCGCATGTTCGGCGTCTCGCATCCACACCAGTGTAGTTCTTTCCAGGAATGACCATCAAAGCTCAATCAGGTGTCATGCGAATGGCTCAATTCAGACTCACCAAGCCATCAGAAAGGGACAACTGGCTGAGCATATGGCTGCTGCAGGATAAGACATTGTTCGAATCTAGGCATTCATCAATTTGCGCAGTTGGCGCTGCGCGGGCTTCTCGATCACATGTAGAGCGAGGAGCGCCATCGCGACGAGAATGGCATAACTGATCCATGGATCGAATTGAGCGAGACCAAGACGGTTGAGCACGCGGGTGTCGTGAATAAGATTCCAGAAATTGAAATGGAGTAAATAGAGGCAGTAGCTGGCTTCTCCAACAAAAACCAGCGGACGGATGCCGAGGGTGCGAGCGACCGGATTGTCCCCTGACAGCCCCAGGATAACGCAACCGAAGAGCGGCATTAACAACCCATCGTGAATGATGGCGTAAGGGATAGCGGCGCCCAACCACAGCAAAAAGAAGATGGTCGCGAATCCACCCAGGCCTAGAAAGAACCGCAAGCGGCCTGCACGCGGAATCAGTTCGTCGAGCCCGGCTAGCAATACGCCAAAAACAAAGCTCGCCAGGTGAGGGAGCGGCGTGTACTTGAGCGCCTGCAACCAGGGACCCGTGCTGAACCGATCGGGGTGCGGAATTCCGTCCGGATTGAAAACGATGTAGAGCGTACCTGGAATCAAGCCGAGTGCCCATACCAGGAGCAAGCGGCCCACAGCTTCGGGCACGCGCTCGGGGCGCTTCCAACGAACCATCCACGGAAAAAGGATGTAGTAGAACGACTCCGCCGACATGGTCCAAGCGGGGGTATTGAGGAATGTTGCGATCGGGGGGATCCACCCTTGCAGCAGCAAGGGAGTCAGAATCATTCCTGCCCAGAACATGGCATGAGTATGAGAGGCATATTCGCCTGAAACCATACGCCAGCTCAGTAGCAGGCTTAGTAAGTAGATGGGATAGAGCCGTGTGAATCGCGCCTTCCAGAAGCGCACCGTATCGAGTTGCCCTGCACGAGCACGGGCGGCATAGTTATAAGCCAGCACATAGCCTGACAGCAGGATAAAAAAACTGACTGAAGCGTATCCGGCGTTCACGACCGGGGCGAATACGCCGAACCAGAGAGGATTTGAAAAATGGAAGAAGACGATGTTAATGGCCGCGAACGTGCGCAGGCCGGTCAAGGCGTTTAGCCGGTCTGGCTTGCGAATGTCCACTTAACTTTTAGACGTCTCCGTCGCTCCGCAAGATACAGCCGCGCGATGTCGAAAGCATACCCAGCTGCCGAGCTTTATAAATGACGAACGTACTACGCCGTCACCAACGAGCCAACCTTTTCACCGAGCACGACGCGCTTGATATTGCCCGGCTGATTCATGTTGAAGATGATCATGGGCAGGTTGTTGTCTTTACACAAACTGACCGCCGTCAGGTCCATTACCTTCAGGCCCTGGCGGAGAATTTCCATATAGGTGATTTCGTCATATTTCACGGCATCTTTAAACAAAACAGGATCGGCGTTGTAAACGCCCTCAACTTTAGTGCCCTTCAGGAGCACATCCGCTTTGATTTCCATCGCGCGCAGGCTGGCGGCAGTATCGGTCGAGAAAAAGGGATTACCAATGCCGGCGGCGAAGATGACGACGCGACCCTTTTCGAGATGGCGCACCGCGCGTCGACGAAGGTAGGGCTCGGCAATCTGATTCATGAAAACGGCGGTCATCACGCGGCATTGCACATCGCGTTGTTCGAGAGCGTCTTGCAACGCGATCGCGTTGATGATGGTGGAGAGCATGCCCATATTGTCGGCGCTCACCCGGTCCATCTCTTTGGCTTGCTCAGCCACGCCGCGAAAGATGTTACCACCGCCGACGACGACGGCAACTTCGACGCCTAAAGCGTGCACATCGGCAATTTCGCCGGTGATTTCGGCCACTTTTTCCGCGTCCAGGCCAAAACCGCGCGTACCGGCCAAGGCCTCTCCTGAAATCTTGAGAACAATTCTTCTATACATGGCTTTCCCGAGTATCGCATACAGACGCCCCAATCCGAACCGGGCCCGAACTGGACAAGCGCGCCTTGTGAGACTCCCGTTCTCGCCGCTACTGCGCAAAGAATTCAGTCATCGAGGGCGCAGTGGCTGCCGCACCCGGAGGATTGGGTAGGCCGAGCTGGTCCATGATGGTGCGAAGCATGCTTTCGTGCTGATAGAGCGTGGTGGATGTCTGGGTGTAGCCGGCTTTGACGTTCGGTCCCCAGAACACGGGAGATACATGGCCGCCGCCATTCGTAGTATCGCTGGTAGCCGCTTCATCGAAATCCACGATGAGGATGCCGTCTCCACCGGACTGAAATGCCGAGTTGCCGGACAGCGGCGTGATCAGGTTCGTTTGCAGCCAGCTGTCCGCCGCTTGGGGCGTGCCGTTGTGCGCGTCGTCGTTCACATTTGGAACGATGAACGAAAATTGAGGTAGCGCGTTGTTTGCCAGGTCCGTTGCGAATTGGCTGAACGGCCAGATCGTTTGGTTCGCTACTGTTGGATCGTTGGCGATGTCGGAGAGCAGCGCAAAGGGATTGTGCCTCACGAGATACAGACCGGTATTGTCGCCGACGTACCCGTTTGTAATTCCTTCTGCATAAATTCTGAAAGACACGCCCGACGCCAGCATCCGGCGCGCAATATTGTCGGCAGTCTGGACGGCAACTGAATTGTCGTCGTTGGTCAGAACCACCCCCGTTGTGAGCATAAAGTAGTTGCCGATCGATGGGTGCGTATCGGCGTAGTAATTGGTGGCCAGAGCACCGTTACTGATCAGGTAATTGAGATTCGGCCAAGCGGCCTGACCGACAACTGTCGAGTAACTTTGGTTCTCCTCCACGATCATCACAATGTGCTTGGCCGCGGGTGTAGTAGTTACAGTCACGTTTGCCTCGCCGAACTTGGTGGGATCCTCGACGCTGGTCGCCGTCACCATCGCGGTGGCCGCTGTGGCCGGCGCAGTGAGCAGACCGCTGCTGGTAATGGTCCCCGCAGTGGTGGTCCATGTAACCGCGGAACTGTAGCTACCCGTCCCCTGCACCGTCGCCGCACACTGAGATGTTGCACTGACTGCGATCGACGTGGGACTGCACGACACCGCGACCGCAGTGATGGTGGGTCCTGCTGTACTCGAAACCGTAACGGATGCGTTCCCTGATTTTGTGGCGTCTTCGGTGCTGGTCGCAGTTATGGTCACAGTGGCCGCAGAACTAGGTGCCGTGAAAAGGCCACTGGAAGTTACGGTTCCCGCACTCGCAGTCCACGTGACGGCAGAACTGTAGCTCCCGGTTCCCTGCACCGACGCAGTACACTGCGAAGTCCCGCCTACTGCCACTGTGGTCGGAGTGCAGCTTACCGCTACGGACGTGATCGTCGGGGGGGCAGCCGCTTGAATCGTGATCTTAGCTGTACCAGTCTTGGTCGTGTCCTGTGTGCTGGTCGCGGTCACGGTCGCGGTAGACGCAGAACTGGGCCCGGTCAGAACGCCGCCGCTACTGATGGTGCCTGCGGTCGTGGACCACGTCACGGCGGAGCTAAAGCTCCCCGTCCCTTGAACAGTCGATGTGCATTGGGACGTTCCGCCGATGGCTACGGTGGTTGGACTGCATGTCACCGCTACGGAAGTCACTGTAGACGACGGAGAGGTCGAGGTGCTGCTGGAACCGCCACCACAGCTCGTTAAAAACAAGCCCGCGTAACCGGCCAAAAAAACATAAAGGAGGCGTTTTTTCACGTGCTGTGCCCTCAAGACGGCGACTCTAGCTGGTAATAGTAGAACAGAATGCGAAGCTTCGTCTTCGCTCAAAGGCTATGAAGTTTTCGTCATGTTTCGTGAGGTCGCGCCCGCTGCGCGGAAAATGAGGCTTGGATCGAGTTATGAGCGATTTCCGCATCCGAATCCGGTTAGAAGTGGCCAGTTCTGGAAAGCATTTGTTTGCTCGCGATAATGTGGCAAGCCGGCCCCGTTGCGTCAGTGGGATGCGGTTGTGGGAATGACGTCAACAGGTTCGGCGGGAGGATTGGGTGTCGGAACATATCCGGGCTCGGATTCGGCCGCGAGAGCTTCTGCGAACGCATCCGACTTAAGTGGATGATGCAGCGAGCGATACGCGACGCTCAGCAATTCGGCGTCTTCGGTGTCGCCGCTAAGTTCCCAGATCATCACACCGCCCAAGTGCTGCAAGGACGCGTAGCTCACTTTGTAGCGTACGGAGACCGGATCTTCATAGGTCCAAAAAGTCTGGCCATCGAACAGCCATGGAGCCTGGGAGCGCTGGTCGCGATAGGTAGCGTAGGGGCCGACGAGAGCGCGTATATAGTGATAGGGCTCATCGGCATGGACTGCCTGCCCAGCTTGGAACAGCCCGTTGTTCGTATGATCCACACCCGTCCAACTATAGCCATAGAAGGGCAGTCCCATCAGCAGCTTCTTCGTCGGCACGCCCGCGGCCTTATAGCTGGCAATACTTCTCTCGATGCTGTTGGATTCGTTCGTCGGCGTCGGCCCCGAGAACAGCGGCGCAAGAAAGCCAGTCCTGGGGCTCCATGGACCTGCGTAGTCGTAGTTCATGATGCCGACCTGGTCGACAAGAGGAGCGATGGTCGCGAAGTCAGTCCCCGGCAGCATATGTGGCGCCTGTCCCACGGCGATGGAGAGGCGCAGGTTGGGACGCACTGAACGCATCTGACGACGGAACTCAATCAACAGATCGCGGAAGTTGGCCGCATCCTGTTGCTGCGGGCTTTCCCAATCCACATCGAACCCATCAAAGATGCCCTGCTGTGCGATGCCGGGGACAAAGTTACCCCGAACAAAAATGTTCACGCAGGAGGCCACGAACGCCTGGCGGTTTTCAGGCTTCGCATCCTCTGCGAAGTCCGAAGCTTTGCCTTCCAGCGAAATCAGTATTTTTAACTTCGGCGCACGATGCTTCAATTCCTCGAGTTGATGAAAATATCCGCGGAACGGCGATGAAGGGTCGTCTGCTTGCCCGTTGACACTGGTTTGCGTTGTGAACGTAGTGTTGAGATCGGCGTTCGCATCGGACAACGAACAGTGCCCGCCAGAAATAGATGCATTTGCAAAATTGATTTGGTCGAGCCGTTGTGCACTGCCATTCGCGACGAGCGCTTTCACGTAATAAGGCTGCGGGTTATAAAGCCCCCACTGCGGAAAATATCCAACCAGCGCGCGCCCCGGCGCGTTTTGCCGCTGATGAAATCGCATGCCGTGTGCTCGCGGCATCAACATTGCAACCGCGAAGATTACCCACGCGTAGACAACGAATCTCATTCGAGAAAATAAGAAAGAATCACAGCGCATCACAACCAATCAGACGCCAGAGCGCGCCAAAGGTTGAAGAAAGATGGGTGAACTTTCGTACTGTGAGTTTGCTTACGTTCAAATGCGGGACAGAAAATTGAAGCTAGATTTCAGCGCGCACAACATCGGAACGGCGGTGATGTTGCCGATCGAGCTTGACCGACCACAACGCCAACAGGATGGCGCACACCGTGATTGCAGCGCTCGCCCACGGCAGGTCACGGTATCCAAATCCCATTGAAAGCAGAAAGCCGCCTAGAGATGCGCCTAGCGCGTTGCCCAGGTTGAAGGCACCCTGGTTGAGCGTCGAAGCAAGGTTCGGGGCGGCATGCGCGAGATCGACGATCCGTGTCTGCAAAGGGATACCCGCAGCAAATTGCACGAATCCCCATAGAAGAATGACAGCCACCGCCGGGATCAAAAAACGTTCGGATTGGAAGAGGGCAATCAACACAGCCAAAAGGACACAAAGCGTTCCGATGATCGCAGGCATCTGCCGCCAGTCGCTGAGAACTCCGCCCGCGAAATTGCCCGCTGTGATTCCGACTCCGAAGACAAAGAGAACGATCGTGACTCCGTGGGGTGAAACGCCCGTGATGGTCTCAAGCGTGGGCGTGATGTACGTCAATACGCAGAAGAGAGAGGCAGAGGCTAATGTGCTCATGAGCAGCACCAGGACGACGCGCGGCTTGAGCACCACACGGAATTCGTGCAGCAATTGCCCTTCGCGAGCCGCTTGTCTTGGTACAAGACGATAGAGAGATGCGGCGGCAAGCACGCCGATGGGCACGATCGACCAGAACGATGCACGCCATCCGAAAGCCTGCCCGAGAGCGGTACCCACAGGAACGCCGAGCACATTGGCCAGCGTAAGTCCTGAAAACATAAGGGCGATGGCCTGTGCTCGTTGATTGCGCGGAACAAGATTGGCTGCGACGATACTGCCAGTTCCAAAGAACGCGCCATGACACAGCGCAGTTAGCACGCGCGCGCCGAAAAGCAGACCGTACGTTGGAGCCAGGGCGCATGCAATGTTTCCGACCGTGAACAGGCCCATGAGTAACACCAGGGCTTTTCTCCGCTCAATTCCTGAAACCGCGACGGCCATGATCGGTGAACCGAACGTAACGCTCAGCGCGTAAGCGGTCACCAGCAAGCCCGCCCTGGGAATGCTGACCGCGAAGCTGCTGGCCAGGTTGGGCAGCAGACCCATGATGATGAATTCAGATGTGCCGATGCCGAATGCGGAGACAGCCAGTGCGATCAGGGGTATGCGCATCCTTTACTTGACTCCGCCTCAAAAAATTGCATCTTGAAGAACACTGCAAACAGTGATTCAAAACAACGACGGCCCGTGGCAGAGTGCCGCGAGCCGTTGTGGTTAGATCCGAATGATTTACTTATTCCGCTGAACCTTCGACTGCCTTCGTTTGAGCAACAGTCCAGTCAGGTGCGCCTACCTTGAAGCGGGCAAAGCGACGAACGGTGATGTTCTCACCCAGTTTGCCAACCTTCTGGGCAATCAGTTCCTTGATGCTGATGGCCTGATCCTTGATGAACGGCTGCTCAATCAAGCAGACCTCTTCGTAGAACTTGGCCATCTTGCCGTCGACAATCTTCTCGATGACCGGAGCAGGCTTTCCGGTAGCGGCAGCCTGAGCACGATAGATTTCCTTCTCGCGCTCCATGTCTTCAGGGGTTACGTCTTCGGCCTTTACGTAGCGAGGATCTGTCGCCGCAATGTGCATCGCGATGTCCTTCATCAGGTCTTGAAAGTCATCGGTACGCGCAACGAAGTCGCTCTCGCAATTGATCTCAAGAAGCACACCGATCTTGCCGCCGGCATGAATGTAAGTGCCGATCGAGCCCTCGTTGGTGCTGCGAGCCGCTTTCTTCTGTGCTGAAGCCATGCCCCTCTTCCTCAGCACAACGAACGCGTCTTCGATGTTGCCCTTAACTTCCTGCAATGCCTTCAAACAATCGCCCATGGGCGCGCCGGACTTCTCGCGAAGCTCCTTAACCAACTTGGCATCAATCTTCTCAGTCCCTGTAGTCATCTCTCTTTTTCTCAATTCCGCAAACCCAGGATTTCTTATCCACGATCTGCCAACTCATTCCGCACCTGCACTTGGGATTCGGGCGCTTCGCTGATGGCGACAAAAGAAAAGCGTGGCTCCTAAATTCCTGGCCACGCTCTCCATTATGCGCACTTTCATGCGCATGAAAGATTAATGGCCGCCCTCGGCTGCTTCCGCCACTTCGAGTACCGCGGTCACTGCCGCCGGCGCCTTGCGAATGCCGCCACCCAGGGCTGCTTCCAAGTCCACATCCTCCGTCGAAGCCGCATCAACAGCAACGGTCTCCTCAGCTGCCGGTACAGGGAGCTCCTCAGAAGCAAAGGCCTTGTCGCCCACCAGGTTCACGCCCTCAACCGCCGAGTCGGCGATCTTCGAGGTAAACAGGCGGATCGCGCGCAGGGCGTCATCGTTGCCTGGGATCACATAATCCACAACCGTGGGATCGCAGTTGGTGTCCACCACCGCCACAACCGGGATGCCCAGCTTGCGAGCTTCCTTCACAGCGATCGCTTCATTGTTGGAGTCGACGATGAAGAGAGCGTCCGGCAGGCGCTTCATGGTCTTGATGCCGGCCAAGTTCGCCTGCAGGTGCTTGCGCTCCCGCTCCAAACGAATGACCTCCTTCTTCGTCAGCAACTCATAGCGGCCATCGGTAGCCATCTCATCCAATTCCTGAAGGCGCTTCACCGACTTCTGCACGGTCACCCAATTGGTCAGCAGTCCGCCGAGCCAACGCTGGTTGATATAAGGCATTCCAGCGCGGTTGGCTTCTTCAGCCACAGCGTCCTGCGCCTGGCGCTTGGTGCCGACGAAGAGAATCGTCTTGCCTCCCGCGCACAGATCGGTGACGAACTTCGACGCGTCTTTGAAGAGCTTGAGCGTCTTCTGCAAGTCGATGATGTAGATCCCATTACGCTCGCCAAAGATGTATTCCTTCATCTTGGGGTTCCAGCGCTTGGTCTGATGCCCGAAGTGAACACCCGCTTCGAGCAGCTCCTTCATTGTGATCGTGGCCATTGGCCTCCTTTGTGAATTGCATCCGGGCAAGTCCAACCTTGGCCCGGATTGATCCCGCTTCCGCGGGGGATTAAAACGTGGTCAGTGATCAAGTCTCAGTGATCAGCATTTTTTGTCAAGACATCTGCAATCCCGACCACTTACTACTGTTCACTGAACCTCGCAAGCGCTAGCGCTTGCTGAACTGGAACCGCTTACGTGCACCCTTCTGACCGTACTTCTTGCGTTCCTTCTGACGGGCATCACGGGTTAACAGGCCCTCGGCCTTCAAAGTCTTGCGCAGTTCGGGATTGAACTCAATGAGGGCACGAGCTACACCCATCTTCACAGCGTCGGCCTGTGCAGCCACGCCGCCGCTCTTCACAGTGGTGACCACATCGAAGCTGCTGGCAAGCTCGACCACAACCAGGGTCCGCTTGGCCGAAACGCGCTGCTGCTCTGTCACGAAGTATTCTTCAAATGCCTTGCCGTTGACTTTCCACTCACCCGTTCCCGGACGCAGGAAGACGCGAGCGATTGCCGACTTGCGGCGCCCCGTCCCGTAATACTGAACCAGATCTGCCATGCTTTGCTTAGCTCCTAGCCTTCAGCTTCTAGCCTCTGGCTAAAAGCCCTAAAATTCGTTTCCAAATGCGTAAGCCAGCAGCTACAAGCTGGCAGCCGCTTTACGCCACTTCGAGCGCCACCGGCTCTTGCGCCTGGTGGGGATGCTTGTCGCCGCGATACACCTTCAACTTGGATCCCATTGCACGCCCGAGCTTGCTCTTGGGAAGCATGCCCTTGATAGCCTCTTCCAAGATCTTTTCAGGCTTGCGTGCCAGGAGGCGCGTAAAGGACTCTTCGCGCAGGCCGCCGGGGAAACCGGTGTAGCGACGGTAAAGTTTCTTCTGGCTCTTGAGACCAGTCAACCGCACTTTTTCAGCATTAATGACGATTACGTGATCGCCCATATCGATGTACGGAACGTACTGGGGATTCAACTTGCCGCTCAGCACACTGGCCGCCTTGGTAGCCAGCCGGCCCAGCGTCTGGCCGCTGGCATCTACCACAAACCATTTGCGGTCAATATTCTTGCCGCTCGGAACAAAGGTCGACATCTCTCTCCTGCCTTCAATCAGAACTTACTCAGCTCAGGGCCTAAGCCACCGGCCGCCTTAAACGAAAATCCGACACTCTTGCGCAAAACATATCTGCCCACGCAAAACGCGCACGGGCTTTGATTCCACCCACTTCCAAACAAATCTGTTCGGGTGAGGATTGCGGGGAGCTGGCCCTCGGAGGAGCTCTGGCTTAACCAGGAAACTTCGGATCCCGGTCGCCGGCGGCCTGTTATCAGCGATTCCCTTCCGGGATTCCATCAGCCGAAGTTGGGGTGAAACAGCATCACCCGATCGACCAAGACCTGTTCGCTACGAGGTCGATACTCAGACCCCAGGCGCAACACCGCGCAAGGACTCCAGAATACTTTATTCCCGACCGGGAGTCAATTACTGAAGTGTGCGGTCGCGAGCACCGACGAATGCCTGAACGGCGACCAGCCCAAGCGCATTGACTGACATTCTCAAGGAACCATTTCGCGGTTTAAAAGGGGTTAGGACCAGGACCGAAGCTCGTCGAACGCCTCCACGCGATTTCTTCCGGTGTTCTTGGCCAGGTAGAGAGACCGGTCAGCGCGCTGGACGAGGACAGTCTCGTCGACGCCGGGCGCCGGCTGCACTGCGGCTACTCCGACACTGACGGTTACGATTCCCGGAGCATAGCCAAGATGAGGCAGCCGGGCATCGGCTATCTCCCGGCGGATCCTGTCTGCCAGAGCCAGTGAACTCTCGGCTGTAGCGCGAGGAAGAATGATCGCAAATTCCTCGCCGCCGTAGCGGGCTACCAAGTCCCCGCCCCGCATGGGAGCGCTCGAGAGAATCGTGGCAATCCTGCGCAGACATTCGTCACCTGCAACGTGCTCGTAGTGATCGTTAAAAGCTTTGAATTGATCGACATCGATCATCAGAAGTGCAAGGCTGCTGCGTTCACGCCCTGTGTTTTGCCATTCTCTTGCCAGGCGCTTGTCGAAGGTCCTTCGATTGGCAAGCCCGGTAATGTGATCGCGCGCAGCGTTGGCGTCTGCTTCATAAAAAGCCGCGGTCACTTCCCTCTGCAGCCGGTCACGCTCGCGCAACGCCGTATTAACCGAGTAAAGGAGGATGAGGGCCACGCAGAGAAAACACTGCAGGATGAAGAAACTGTGGATGAACATGTCCTTGCGTACGAGAGCAAATGCGCCGTGGAACCGCTCCGTCATGTAGACAGCGGGCGCAGACATGACCAGGATGCCGAGGGCGGAGCCGGAGCTTCCCAGTCGAAAAATCGCCAGCAGCAGGGCGAGAATCAAAACAAAATCCACTGGCAAGCCGTCCAGGGCAAAAACAACGGTCGATAGAACGGCCATACCGGCAAGGATACCGATGGCCTCAAATCGCTTTTCGCGGTCAACAAACAAGGCCGCGAGTTCGACTTTGTCGATTGCCAGCACCAGTGGCGTCATGACTGCTACTCCCATGACGTCTCCCACAAACCAACTCGTCAATGAGAGAAGGCCGGAAGGCGTCGATCTCATGATCAGAATCAGTTGCACAAAGCCGCTCGAGACCAGCGGCGCTAACAGCACGCCGAAGACAACGAATTTCGCCAGAGGGCGCCGCCTCGTCAGATCCGGCCCATTAGCGTTAGGAGTGGATAGAAACGAAGCCGCCACCAGCACTTCAACCGTATTGCCTGCGGTAAAGAGCAATGTCTGAAAGACGGGGAAGCCAAAATAGGAGTGGACCATGATGTTCACGAAAATGCTGGCGCCCATGTAGCTGGTCCAGTAACGACGTGGCAGTCGAAGCAGAAAGGCCAGCAGAAGACCGTTCGCGGCCAGCAAGGACACAAACGCCAGCCGCGAAATCGAATCGGGCTGAAGACAGTCCGCGGCTCGACGCAAAGAGATACCTGCAGCGGTTCTGCCGGGCTCGAGGCTCGAGGCAGACAGAAGGGCCTTCATGAGAGCGAATTGCCTCCAGGGATCTATATCAATATCTATGTCGCGCAGCCCAGATATCGCAAACCGTTAAAAAATAAATGTTTAGACTTATTGGCCAGACGCGGAAAGACGAGTTGTGGAGCGAACTAGGCTGTCGACCGCGCACCGGATAACTTCTGACTGCAAGGGGTTCTACTGAGAGAATACCCAGATTTGCGGCGATTTGCGACATTATTCGGAGCCGATGCGTCCCTCTGTCGCTGTGCAGGATTGCTAGGGCTCATTCACCTTTTTTGATTGTTGGCTCCGGTCCGTGCTTTCGACCTCAACACCGAATCGCTGCAAGCTTTCCGCGTCGCCCGCGCTTCGATTGGCTAAGGAACAGCACAAGCCTTCCCGCCGTAGTTCGTATGCGCGTCTCCATACATTAAGGAGTGTGATGGAGAAGTTCATCTTTCAACTTTGGTGCATTGGTATTCCGACAATGAAACGACTTCGAGAACGACTGACCATGTGCACATTGCTACTGACAAACGTTAGGTCTCTATCGGGACTGCCCCGGCAGACAAGGCAGGATTGAGTCCGG